>JGI20207J14881_1000128_pt1 | contig 26522 bp, 26 predicted proteins | sample NGESurdeep092012_4_FD_14881 | JGI IMG/M metagenome (IMG submission 14881)
CGCCTGCTCACCAGTGTCGGGTTGGCTGATCAAGAGGTCGTCGACGTTCACGCCAATGGCGCGCGCGTAGACCGGATCCATTGCGTGCTCTGCGTCGATGTACGCGCACACTCCCCCGTTACGCTGCGCCTCGGCGACGACGTGCATCGCCAGCGTCGACTTACCCGAAGACTCCGGACCGTAGAGTTCGACGACGCGACCTCGCGGCAGGCCACCAATGCCGAGCGCCATGTCGAGCGCGAGGGCGCCCGTGGGGATCGACTCAATGTTGAAGTTCATGTTCTCGCCCATGCGCATGATCGAGCCTTTACCGAACTGCTTCTCAATCTGGCCGAGCGCGGCTTCAAGAGCCTTGTCGCGATCATCGGTTGCCATTACTGTCTCCTTCTTCTTTGTCATGGGGGCAAGTTAGAAGGCCCCAGTGACATCGGTCGGTCTCCGCCTAGGTTCAGAGTACTACGAACACTTGTTCGTAAGAGGTATTTAGCGTCGAGTTTTCTTCCCCGACCCTACGGCGACCAGGCCTCGCGACGACACATCTTTCGCTCCGGCTCTACCAGATCCCCGGGAGCACCCTCCAACGAACGCGAGCACGATAGGCGTCATATTCTGCCCNTTCCAACAGGTGGCGCTCCTCCGCGCGGGCCCGACCGAAGTTGCAACTCGACGCGAACACCATGACGAGGGCGTTGCGCACGGAGAGGCTCTGGAGGAGATAACCCAGTTGCAGCAAAACGTACGACGCGTAGATCGGGTGGCGGACGACGGCGTACGGACCACGTCGCACCAGTCCCCTATCCGCGGCCGCGAAGCCGAACGAGCGACCGAGGGCTCGCAGTGACAACACGGCGATCACGAGACCGACCACCTGGACACCCAGTCCGAGTTCGACACCCCAGTGAGGGTGCACGCCGGTTGGTCGAAAGAGGACGCCGGCGAACGTCCCACAGAACGCGAGGAGCCAGTCGCTGAACCGGCGGCTCACCGTTCGCGCAGGACGTCGCACCAGGTACGCCACGACGATCCACATTTGCTCCGCGACGAACGCGGCGCCAATCAAGGTGTGCGTACTGCGATAGTGCTGGATGGCGGCCAGAGCGAACAGCGCGGCGCCCGCGGCGCCGACGAGATTCACGACCATTCGGATCACGAACATCGTCCGAGGAGAGTAGGAATCCGGCTCTAGCCAGTGGCGCCACTTCGAGCGCGCAAGAGGCGGTGGTGGTTGCGACGACTGGCGAGAGGGCGCGACGCTCACACGGCGCGGCGCGCGTGAACCGCCGCGACGCCCCGCTCAGCGAGCGCGTCAAGACTAAGTCGCCCGGCGCCGAACACCACGACGACGAGCGCCAATACCGCGAGCGCGACGTTGAGTTCGTAGCCCGGGGTCAGCGACTCCGAGTTGATGCCGTTCACCCACGTGACCGTGATCATGGCCATCACCATGTCGCCGAAGAGCGCGAGACCGGCGAGGCGTGCACCCAGGCCGAGGATCANNAGGACNCCGCCGCCAAATTCGATGACNCCACCGAGGACCGCGAAGAATCCTCCTGGGTGGAGATGAGCAGTGTTCGAGAAGTACAGAGCCGTCTGGTGAATACCTGGTCCGTTGAACGAACCGAAGAGCTTGCCCGCTCCGTACCAGATGAAGATCCAAGCCAGCGCCACGCGCACGGCGACCAGCGCAAGATCCGCCGGAAGTGACGCGACGCGTGTGCTGAGTACGAGGTTTAAGAGCGTGCGCGCCTTCTCTCGTATCGACGGCGTCGCCATCAAGCCACGTCACTCTCTTCGACGATGCTCCCCGCACTGGTCAGCTCGCGTCGCCCCAGAAGAGGTTCGACGGGAACGACCGGCAGGTTGGCGTCGTCGCCCAAGGGCCGAAACGGTCCGACGAGTTGAGCGAGCAGCACGGCGAAGTGACGCGGTCGCGCTCCGGCCTGTTCGACGCTGAGTGGCCGACCCGGAAGACCGGTATCCATGCGAATCGTCTCTTCCGTTGGAAAGATCGCCCGATGAGAGAGCTGATCCCAGATGGTCAGCGCGAACGCGAGGTTGACGTCTTGTCGACCCTGAACCCGGTGATGAATCCGGTGATAGTTGGGACTCACGAAGATCCGCCCTAGTGGTCCGAATCCCAAGTTCGTATTCGAGTGCTCAAAGGCCACGACGCACGCGTACACGACGAGGAACGTCGTCGGCACCGCGCCGTTGTCGAGGAGCACGATGCCCGGGATGAGGGCCAGGAGATACGAGACGTGGATGAGGGGATGAGTGCGAAAGACCGTGAGCACGCTCATGTCTTCTTGCGAGTGGTGGAGTTCGTGGAAGCGCCAGAGCATTCGCACGCGGTGATTCGCCAGATGCGCGAGCCAGTTGCATCCGTCCATGGCGACGAAGATCAGCGCGATAACCACCCAGCGCGGCACGACACCGAACTTCGGCACGACGATCCAGGGAAGTCCCTTACGCGCCACCTCAGCAAAGGACAGTGTGAGCGCGGTCACGAGCGGCACGACGAGCGTCGCGTTCAGCACCGTGTAAAGCAGATCCTGGCGATACCCACGCGCGAAGAGTGGGCGTCGCTGCGCGGGGTGCATCCGCTCGATGACGAGAAACGCCGCGATCACCACGAGCGTGATCGGGCCGACCACGACAACACGAAGGCTGGTGGTGGACGCGGCGAAACTTGAGCCACCCCAACGACTCGACCATCCGATCGCGACGAGCGCGAGCGCGACGGCCAAGATNGAGAACGCTGGCAAGTAGACGCGCGACGAGAGTGAGAATCGGGGCCGNCTCGACGCCTGNACTTTGCGCGCCACCAACGCGGTTGTTNGCGTCGGCACTGAGGAATCTACGAANGACGACATNACGACTTCCCTTCCTGCACNCTGCACACTAGAACCCGACACCGCCGCCGCCTGGGCTCGTGGTGGTGGTCGTTCCACCGCCACTACCAGCGGAGCTCGGCTTCTTCGTCACGACGACTGCCCACGAACCCCAGGTGTCTTTGAGATTTCCCTTCACGTCTCCGGGGGACCTGTCCTTGTAGAACCAGTACAGCGGCTTGTCGCCGTAGGTCACCTGCAAGGCGCCGTTCGCCCGCTTCACGGTACCGAGCTTCGCGGCACTCACGCCGCTACCCGCGGTTGCCTTCTTCGCGCCCTTGGGTAGCAGCAACTCGGGCCAGATCTTCAAGCACTTCGTGCCACACGCCGTGCTACTTGGCGCCAGGGTGTACAGCGCTCGGCCACTCACGAGGATGGTGCCGTACTTCGCGTTCTTCACTGCTGTGACCACGACACCGGACGTCGCGTGAGTCGAAGCCGCGCGGGCGGCGTCAGGCGCGAGGAGCAACGCGGACAAGGTGAAAAAGGCCATCGTGGCCGCCGCAACCCTTCCAAGTGGGATTCGGCGTGTGCTCGCTCGGTACTTTGTCGTCTTTTCCATGTGACTGCTCTCCTCGTTGTTTGCGAACGTCTGCAGTGCCTCGCCCCGCGAAGTGCAGCTCGCCGGGAGATTCATTACGTCGTTTCCAGTTACACGGTTCTACGGAAGGACCCGTGGAAAAGATCACTGCGGCGAAGATTCTTCTCGTTGTTCGGTACATCGACGCGTTCGACGACGCGGCATCGAACCTTCGCAACCGCGTCGCGCTCAAAACGACTCGCGCCGAAACACTGCTACGAGATCAGGCGCGGAAGCTCGCACGCGCGAGGACAACCCCACTCGCCGTGATCAGGCGCGCGCCACGGACCTGACCGGCGGGTGAGGTGAGGGGGGCGCCCCAGGAACCGTACCCACCGGAGAGACCGAACTGACCGATGTTCTCGACCTTGCCGTTCGCGAGAATCAACTCGCAAGTGACGAGACCCGACCACGAGTGGCTGTCGATCGTCATGAACATCCACGACGGGGTGCCCGCGGAGACGAAGACCTCCCCGACGTTCTGTCCGTGCGAGCTCAGCGTCGCGGACGCGAGATTGGCCGTCGTCGACGGACTGGTGTTGTTGGTATTTTGAGAACCGACGAGTGCCCCGACTCCGAAGCCGATGACGACGATGAGCGCGGCGGCGGCGAGATAACTCACGCGACGAAAGCGATTGGTCTGTCGTGGCGCCGCGTCCGCTTGGAGTCGTCGGGCGAGACGCAACTCGAAACCGATCGGGGGATCCTCTTCGGGCGCGAGATGCAAGACGGCGTCAGCGACCACAGAGAGTTGCTCCAACTCGATCGCACACTGTGGGCAGCTCTCCACGTGACTCAGCACTTCGGAGCGTCGACGACCCGACAGGGTTCCGAGCGCGATGGCCGTCAAGTCCTCTTGGAACTCCTCGCACGACGTAGGGTCTTCGATGTGCTCACTCATAGTGCTTCCTCAATGTTGATAGTCGTTCGAAGTCGGGCCATGCCCAAGCGGATCCGGCTCTTCGCCGTTCCGAGCGGGATGCCCTCCCCTTCAGAGATCTGTAGGGCCGTTCGTCCGTAGAGCGCGGCGAGTAGAACCGCGCGACGCTGATCGACGGGTAGTTCCCCCAGCGCGGATCGAATGTTCGACACGTTCTCCGAGGCGAGGGCCGCGGCGTCGGGCAGACGCGCGGTGCTCATCAGTTCGACGAAGACGCGGTCCTCGGGATCGGTTGGGACGCCGCGTCGAACGCGAATCGAGTCGATCGCCAGGTTGCGCGTGATCGTGAGCGCCCAGGTGGAGACTGATCCGCGACGTGGATCGAACACCTGGGCGTGGCGAAAGATGCGAATGAAGGCCTCCTGGGTTACGTCCTCCGCGTCGCCGACGTCGCCGACGATGCCGACGGCCAGTCCGAACAGGCGACGTTGGTAACGCCGAACGAAGGTAAGACCTGACCTGTCGTCGCCCACCGCCATGCCCGACAGCAGCGCTTCGTCAGAAACGCCGTCAGTGTCTGAGTCCATCCGTCTTCCCATCACTAGTTGTACGGCCGGGAGACTTCCAAGGATCACTTTCTCTACAGAACGTACTTTGACGGGGCGCGAGCGTGTTGACGCCCTTTGCAGCACCCGTTAGTCGCTGAGGGCCTGGTAGACGAGACGCTGCAGTTCGCGTCGAATCGGGTAGGTGCCGCTTGGCAGCAACTGGGTGTAGAACCCGACGGTCAGGTCTTCGACGGGGTCGACCCAGAACGTCGTCGACGCCGCGCCGCCCCAGAAGTACGAACCCTCCGAGACCAACGACTTGTTCTTTCGTCGGTCGATCATCACCGACATCCCGAAGCCGAAGCCCTGACCGGCGTAGCCGGTCTCGGTGTACGAGTCGACGGCGAGGTCGACGAGGTCGCCGTCGTCGGGCAAGTGATTCTCGGTCATGAGTTCCATGGTCCGACTCGAGAGGAGTCGCACGCCGTCGAGCTCGCCACCTCGAAGCATCATGTTCATGAATCGGTCGTAGTCGTAGGCCGTGGACAGCAGTCCCCCGCCGCCGCCGAGGATTCGCTGTGGGTGCAGCGAGTGTCTCGCCAGCTCGTCGTAGGGAAAGGAGTCACCGTTCGCGGGCACGTAGAGCATGGCGAGGCGCTCGGCCTTCTCGGGCGGACACCACCACTCGGTGTCGCTCATGGCGAGCGGGTCAAAGATCCTCTCCTTCAAGAAGACGTCGAGGGCCTGACCGCTCCAGATCTCGATGAGCCGTCCGAGGACGTCAAAAGAGACCGAGTAGTTCCACCGCGACCCCGGTTGGAAGAGCAGCGGGCTCGTGGCCCAGTCGTCGACGGCTTTGGCGAGGTCGGCGTCCTTCGCGAACCCGAAGTCGTAGCCCTTCTCTCGGTAGATCTCGTCGACGGGATGGAGATGGTTGAAGCCGTAGGTGAGACCACTCATGTGCGTGAGGAGATGATGCACGCGCACCGGCTCGCTCGCGGCGACCGTCTCGTGGCTCGACGACGTCCCGCCCTGCCACACGCGAGGTTCCTTCAGCGAGTCGATCCACTGCCCCACGTCGTCGATGAGATCGAAACGACCTTCCTCGTAGAGCATCATCACGGCGACCGCGACGATGGGCTTGGTCATGGAGTAGATGCGCCATATCGTGTCGTCGGTGACCTCGAGGTCCTTCTCTCGGTCGCGGTGTCCGCCCTTGTCGCTCCAGACGAGCTGACCACCGCGTGAGATAGTGGCGAGCCAACCGGCCAGGCGCCGGTTGTCGACGTAGGCGTCGAAGNCCGGCTTGATGCGCGCGAGGCGCTCGGTAGAAAAGCCAAGGGCCGAGGGATCGACGGCGACCTCGAGTGACGACATGGCCACCTCACTTTCTAGAGCGACGTTAGGTGAGAGCGTCGAGCGTTAGGAGCGTTCGAGGTTTCTGCGCAGGACGTCGAGCGCGCTGATGGCGCTGTACGCGCGCACGCGCGGACGATCACCGGGCAGACGTAGCGCCACGTTCTCGACGCGATCACCGAGATCAATCCCCACGAACACCGTCCCTGCGACCTGACCGTCTTGCTCTTCCGGTCCCGCGACGCCGGTCACGCTGAGGCCCACGTCCGCGCCAAGGAGCTTTCGCACGCCCGACGCCATCGCTTCAGCGGCCTCCGCGCTCACGACCGGTCCCTCGGGCACGCCGAGCACGTCGAACTTCACCTGGGACGCGTAACTCACGACGCCCCCGCGAAACCACTTTGACGCCCCCGCAACGTTGACGAGGCGACTGGCGATGAGCCCGCCGGTCAGTGATTCAGCGACAGCCAAGGTCAAGCCGCGCGCGAGCAGTTGCTTCGCGACGACGTCTTCCATCGTCTCGTCGTCGGCGCCGAAGATGATGTCGCCGAGTCTCTCCTCGATCAGGGCGCGAACCGTTCGTTCTTCATCTGCGAGAAGCAACTGCGCGTCGGCGGCGTCGTCACCACGCGCCGTGATGCGAACTTTGATGCCCTCGATGCCCGAGGCGAGAAAGGCGATCGTCACGCGCTCGTCGTTCGCCAACGCGTCGAAGCGTTCGGCGACGGCCTCGGCGAGGGCGGACTCGCTCGCGCCCCACGTGCGAAGCACTCGACTTTGGATCACCGCGGTCTCGCCGGCGTCGCGTTGACGTTGGAGCAAATCCGGCAAGATTGCGCGCTCGAACATCTCGCTCATCTCGTAGGGCACGCCGGGCACCGCGTAGACGACCTTGAGCCCGACGTTGCAGATGAGACCGGGCGCCGTACCACGAGTTTGCGCGATGATCGAAGCCCCGCGCGGGACGTCGGCCTGTAACAAGTTGTTGTCGGGCATCACGCGTCCGCGCGACTCGAACATCGATCGAATGGTCGCCACCAGCGCCTCGTCGCGATCGAGGGGCACGTTCATCACCTCGGCGAGCGCCGCGCGCGTGATGTCGTCCTGGGTCGGGCCCAGGCCGCCACAGACGATCATCGCGTCGCTGCGCGCCAGTGCAGTACGAAACGCCAGCACGATGCGTTCGTGGTTGTCACCGACGTGTTGGTGAAAGTGCGACGAGATGCCGTTCGCGGCGAGCTGCTCGCCGAGCCACTGGGAGTTGGTATCGGGAATCTGTCCGAGAAGAAGTTCGGTGCCAACCGCGACGATCTCAACTCGCACGCGCGACGACTCGCTTCCCTACGGCGTAGTACTGCCACCCGGTGTAGAGGGTCAGCACGACGGCCAACCAGATGGTCACGAAGGCGAACGCGGGGTGATGCCCGGTGATGGGCAACACGCAAAAGCCAATGGCCCAGTCCTGTACGAAGGTCTTCCACTTGGCCAGTCCACTCGCGGGTATCGACGTGCCGTGTCTCGCGGCGCGCGCCCGGTACACGCTCATCCAGATCTCTCGCAGGGTGATGATGATCGCGGGCACCACGAAGAACTTGATGCCGTGCGGGCGCGAGACGATGATGGCGTAGAGCCCGCCGAGGACGATCACTTTGTCGGCGAAGGGGTCGAGGAACGCGCCCGACGTCGTCGTACCGTGTCGGCGCGCGACGATGCCGTCGAAGTAGTCGGACGCCGCAACGGAGAGCCCGACGATGGTCGTCCACCACGAGATGCGATTGAAGACGATCATGTAGATGAAGAAGGGCGCGACGACGATGCGAAACGCCGTCATCATGTTGGCGGGCGTCATCAGCGCCGTGGGGCCGTAGGTACGCTCCGCACTCACAGCGCGACCGCCTCGAGGTCCGTTCCGTGGCTCGCCACGATCTCACATTCCACCATCGAACCCACGATAAGTGCGGGATCAACCATCACGACGCCATCGATCTCGGGGCATTCGCGAACGCTTCGCCCGACGCCCGGCGAGTCGACGAGAATCTGTTGACGAGTGCCGACGAGTTCGTCGCGCTTCTTCGCCGTGATGGTGTCCTGGAGCTCGGAGACCTCACGCAGTCGCTCGAGCGCGAGCTCGTGCTCGACGGGCTCGTCGAGGTCGTTGGCGTAGGTGCCCACCTCCGACGAGAACGTGAAGAAACCGGCCCAGTCCAGTTGCGCGGCCTCGATGAACTCGAGCAGCACGCGCTGGTCGTCTTCGGTCTCGCCGGGGTAGCCGAGGATGAAGGAGGAGCGAAACGTTGCGTCAGGTTCGACGGCACGTATCGCTTCGATACGTTCGAGGAATCGCGTCCCGTCACCCCAGCGACGCATCCCTCGCAGCAGCGGCCTCGACGCGTGCTGTAACGAGAGGTCGAAGTACGGGACGCCCGTGGCGAGGATCGTCTCGATGAGACCCTGCGTGAGGCCCGACGGGTAGAGATAGAGCAGTCGAACGCGGTCGACTTCTTCACTGAGCGTCTTCGTGAGTTCGATCAACGGTTGGGTGCCACCGGTGTCGAGCACCTCGAGTGCTTCACCGCGTCCACCTCGACGTCGGTCGTGTCCCCAACTCGCGAGGTCCTGGGCGATCAGCACCAGTTCACGCACGCCGCCGTCGACGAGGGTCCGCGCCTCGCTCAAGATCTCGTCGGTCGATCGCGATCGCTGGTCTCCACGGAAGGTGGGGATGGCGCAGAAGCCACACCGTCGATCACAGCCTTCGGCGATCTTCACGTAGGCCCACGGTGCCTTCGCCTTCGGGCGAGGGAGGTTCAAGAGGTCGAACGACGACGTCGGTCGCTGGCGAAGTGACACCGGCGTCGAGGGCATCACGGCCGTGAGACTCTCGCCGAATCCCGCGACCAGGTCCACTTCGGGCAGCGCGGCCGCGAGCTCGTCGCCGTAGCGCTCGGCCATGCAGCCCGTCACGACGAGACGGGCGCCGTCCAACTTGCGCTCGGCCAAGTCGAGGACGGTTTCGATGGACTCTTCGCGAGCGGCTTCGATGAAGGCGCAGGTGTTCGCCACCACGAGATCGGCGTCGTCGGGACTCGTCGCGACGAGGTAGCCCTGGGACTCTAGGAGTCCAGCCAACTTCTCAGAGTCCACGTGGTTCTTAGGACAGCCGAGGGTCTCGATCCAGTACCGCACCACAACTCCTTCACGTAGCAACACCGAGCGCGGCGCGCTCGGTGTGTAGTGGCGGAGAGGGAGGGATTTGAACCCTCGGGCCCACTTTCGCAGGCCGCATTCTTAGCAGGAATGTGGTTTAAACCGAACTCACCCACCTCTCCCTTGAAGAAGTCTACTAAAGAGTGCCGCGTCAACGCGAGCGAGATTGCCGCGCGCGACGTATCGAATCGAGTGACGCGCACCTCGGGATTCTGGCGATGTCAAGGATTACACTGACTGACACTGTGGCGCGACCTCGCGTCAAGGAGGGATGGCTATGCGCAGCGTTCGACTCGCTCTCGCTGGGGTACTTGGCGCTTCACTGCTGACGGGATTGTCACTGACGTCAGGCGTCACCGCGCAGGCGGCCAGTACGACGATCGCACTCGCCAAGTGCAAGACCACGATCGCTACCCAAGAGCACACCAAGGGAAAGCTCACGGTCGCCACCGACAACCCCGTCTACACGCCCTGGTTCGTCAACAACACGCCCTCGAACGCCAAGGGCTACGAGTCGGCCGTAGCGTACGCCATCGCGGCGCAGTTGGGCGTGTCGAAGAAGAACGTCGTATGGGTGAAGGAACCCTTTGACTCCAGCTACACCCCCGGTCCCAAGTCCTTCGACTTCGACATCAACGAGATCTCCTACACGGCCGCGCGCGCGAAGGCCATCACGTTCTCCACCAGTTACTACGACGTGCAGCAGTCCATCGTCGCACTGAAGACGAACGCCATCGTGAAGAAGCACACGCCCCAAGAATTGAAGAGCTACCAGTACGGCGACCAGATCGGCACGACGGGTCTCGCGTACATCAACAACAACATCAAACCCACGAAGCCCGCGCGCGTCTACTCGACCCTCGACCAGGCGGTGCTGGCGCTGAAGCTCGGCCAGATCGACGCGATCGTCATCGACACGCCCACTGGTCAGTACATGGCGTCGTCACAGATCGTCGTGAAGAAGAAGCTCTTGGCGACACAAGTCGGCCAGTTCCCGAGCGTGGGTGAACACTACGGACTGCTCTTCAGCAAGGGCAATCCCCTCGCGAGCTGCGTGAACGTGGCGCTGGCCGCCATGAAGGCCAACGGTTCACTCGCCGCGCTGCAACAGAAGTGGCTCGGCATCTACACCAGCGTGCCGGTCATCAAGCCCTAGACGTCGTGTCGCTGGACCCCGACGTGATCGCGTCGGAAGAGACGCCGTACCTCTTCGCCTCCAAGCGAAGTCGGCTCCTCGTGGGACGTCGCGGTGTCGTCGCGAGCACGATCTCTACCCTCGTCATCCTCGGGATTATCATCGCAGTGCTATTCGCTGCCCCGGGTGGTGCCACGTTTCGTTACTACTTCTTCGACCCCCACTCCATGTGGGTCTCGTGGGTCGGGAACCCAAAGCTAGGCATCGAAGCTATTCGCAGCGGACTCCTGACGAACATCTGGATGTTCCTCGTGAGTGAGGTCTTGGTGCTCTTCATCGGCTTGGCGCTCGCTTGGACTCGCATGAGCCACTCGCCCGTCCTGTTGCCGTTTCGTATCCTCGTCACCGCGTACACCGACATCTTTCGCGGCATACCGCTGTTGCTCGTCGTCTTCATCGTCGGTTACGGACTGCCGTCACTCCAGTTCGGTTTCGTTTCGAAATTGTCCCTCGCGACGTACGGCGTCATCGCGCTCACCTTGACCTACAGCGCCTACGTGGCGGAAGTCTTTCGCGCCGGCATCCTCTCGGTCCCGAACGGTCAGTTACTCGCCGCTCGTTCGCTCGGACTCACGCACGCCTCGACGATGCGGCGGGTCACCTTGCCCCAAGCGATTCGCACGGTGATCCCGCCGCTGCTGAACGACTTCATCTCGCTCCAAAAGGACACCGCCCTGGTCTCGACCTTGGGCGCCGTCGAAGCGACGCGTGCCGCCCAGATCTTCGAGTCCACCAACTTCAACGGGAGCGGACTCGTCGTCGCCTCGCTCTTCTTTCTCGCGTTGACGATCCCCATGACGCGCTTCACCGATCGCTTGATGGCTCGCGACCGCGCCCGGCGACTCGCGGTCGCTTCGTGAGCGACGTCGTCCTCGAACTCGACGCCGTCGTCAAACGCTTCGGCGAGAACGTGGTGCTCCGCGGTATCTCCCTGCAACTTCATCGCCACGAAGTGGTCTGTCTTATCGGCGCGTCAGGTTCGGGCAAGTCGACGTTGCTTCGCTGCGCCAATCTGCTCGAGACGATCGACGACGGCACCATCACTCTCTTCGGCCAAAGCCTGATGGACCCGCGCATCGATCCCGATCTCGTGCGCCGTCACGTCGGTATGGTCTTTCAGTCGTTCAACCTGTTCCCCCACCTGAGCGTGCTCGACAACGTCATGCTCGGTCCCGTTCGGGCCCAGAAGCGAAAGGGACCCGAGGTACGCGAAGAAGCGCTCTCGCTCCTCGCGCGCATCGGACTTCGTGATCGCGCCGACGAGTACCCCGATCGCCTCTCGGGCGGTCAGCAACAGCGCGTCGCCATCGTGCGCTCCCTCGCCATGCGTCCGTCGTTGCTCTTGCTGGACGAGGTCACGAGCGCCCTCGACCCGACGTTGGTCGGCGAAGTGCTCGACCTACTCACCGACCTCGCGCGCCACGGCACGACCATGTTGATCGCGACCCACGAAATGAACTTCGCGAAGGACGTCGCGCATCAGGTCGTCTATCTCGACAAGGGCGTCCTGGTCGAGAAGGGTACGCCTGAAGAGATGTTCTCGAACCCGAAACACGAATCAACTCGGAACTTCCTCGAACGCGTTCGCTAAGACGCTTGCGCTCGGATCTCGGGCAGCTCCAGCACCAAGTCGAAGAGTTCCTGGTCACGGTCCCACGTGAGATGCGCTCGCACCTGTTCGAGCGGGAGCCAGACGAGGACGTCCACTTCTTCGTTGGGTTCGAACTCGCCGTGTTGCGCGCGCATCAAGTAGTACGCGACGATCTTCGACCTGCCCTTTCGGTGCGTGTAGTTCGTCGTGCCGATGAATCGAACGACCTCGCAGTGCAGACCGGTCTCTTCGAAGACTTCGCGAAGCGCGCCCTGTTCGAAGGTCTCGCCCTCTTCGATCTTGCCCTTCGGAAAGGTCCAGTCGCCCCGCGCCTCACGGTAGATGCAGGCGACTTCGACACGACCACCAGGGACGAATCGCGTGACGACACCGCCGGCTGCGCGTATGAGGTCAGTGGGCGCGTCGTCGGGGACAATCAGTTCGCCACTCAAGAGGTACACCCGGCTAACGGTAGAGGACGAAGTGACCACAATCGTGGATTACACGTCGTCAGGAGCGATAAAACCATCGTACGTAGCGTACGGTAATGGGCTTGTTTCGTCCCGTCTCGCACATTGTCTTGTCCACATGTCACAGGTCAACCGTAGTTTTCGCTGGTGGGCTGCGAGACATCCAATCGCTGTCGCACCTTCCGCAACCGCATGCACCCAACGGCACGCCAGACAGTAGCGTTGGTGCGACAACTCAACTACCAGCGCGAGCTCTACAATGCCGCCCTCGAAGAGCGTGTCGGTGCCTGGAAATGGGAGCGGCGCTCAGTCTCGTTCTTTGACCAATGCCGCACCTTGACAGGCCTTACAGCGTGTGTCCTAATTGGACCCACCGGTTCGCCTTGACCAACTGAACCAAATCGCTCAGCAGTGTTTGCTCACCGTCCGACGTCCCAGACGATAATGCGACTGAGTACTCGGTTCCGACCCAATGCCCTCATCACGTTGTCGTGATGGCTATGCGGGTGGCGATCGGCTCTTCCCGCGTGCTTCGCGGTGCAGATCCCAGTGGGATCAGGCTGTGGAGAGAAGCAAAGCTGACGTTGGGTTCAACAGCGTCACTTCGGAGGGCTCTTTGGGCTGCCAGCGGGCCAGGTTGATGGCCGCATTGAGATCGCGGTCGATGACCAGCCCACAGACCTCACACGAGTAGGACCGTGTTGACAGGTCGAGGTCCTTTCTGACCTCGCCACATCCGGAGCACGTCTTGGAACTCGGGAAGAATCTGTCGGCCACTCGAACTTCGACGCCGTGCCATCTGGCTTTGTAGAGGAGCTGGCGGGAGAGCTCTCCCATAGCTGCGTCCGAGATGGACCTCGCGAAGAAACGGTTCCTCACCATCCCCGCGATGTTGAGGTCCTCGATCACGAGGACTTGCGCTCGGTCCACCAAGGCCTTGGATGCTTGGTGGACCAGGTGTCGTCGGGTGTTGGCGACCTTGCGATGGGTCTTCGCGAGACGAGCCCTCCTTCGTTGGCGACCTTTGGACCCCGGTGTGGTTCTGGCCAGGGCCTGATTGGCCGCCTTGAGCGACGCGTGCGCTTGCTTCAGTGTTTTCACCCCCTCGAAGCGCTCGAAGGGAACACCGTTCGCGTCCGCGGCGACGCAGAGGGAGATGATCCCTCGGTCGACCCCGACGGGGACGGCGTGTTGATTGGTGCGGCCGCGCTCGGCTTGGTGGAACTCCGTCGCCACACCAGTCAACGACACCGACCAACGTCCTGCGCGCTGGGTCAGCGTCGCCGAGTAGATGTGGAATCGACCCACGTCAATCATCCGGCGGACCTTGCGAGTGGGGCCGAAGAGCTTCACCGGTCCGAACCTAGGTAGTCGCAGATGCGCGGAATCGGTGAAGCGGATGGGCTGGCTCGAGGGCACCCGACCTGGCGTCGCGCGGTTGCGCAACCGAAAACTCGGGGTCACCTTCCCCTTGGCCTGAAAGCGGGGGAACCCGACGGGCGATCCACTTCGCTGGCCGCGCCTCGACGCCGAGAAGTTCTCGAGCGCCTGGGCCGCGTCCACCGAAGCACACTCGAAGACGTCGCCAGGCAGTTCATGGCGCCAGGCGAGGCCCCGCGTCCCGTCATCGTTGACCAGCGAGTCATCAGACCCCCCGTTCTTCCAGGCGTTGAATTCGTTGATGAAGGAGAACGCTGTCCAGGAGAGCGAAGGAGTTGATGGTTCGCACCGATCACCACACTCCGACAGCGCTTCTCGCTCGGTCGACCTGGCGTCCAGATTGGCCTTGACCCGAGCCAAGTGGTGGTTCACGGTGTAGCGCCGAGCGCCCGCGCACTTGGCGAAGATGCTCCTCTGCTCGACGTTCGGATCAAGGGCGAACTGGAACGTGACGGCCCGTGAGAGCACTTGACCGGTGTGCGACAGTGGAGCCTGGTTGCGTTGACGTGTCACGTAGTCATCATTTCCACGAGCTGTGACACGACAGGGGCGATACTGAACGTGTGAAAACTTCGCCCTTCATCAGAGCGTACGAAGACGCCGATCTTGACGCGGTACTCAACCTTTGCGCCGCGCAAGGCTGGGCAACGTATCTCGAAGATCGAGCTCGCGCTCATCAAGTGTTCACCGCTCCGGGAGTTCTTTCGGTCGTGGCGACTGTCGACGACGAAGTCGTGGGCTTCGCTTACTTCCAAACTGATGGGGCGATCCAGGCCCATCTTTCATTGCTCGTCGTTGACGAAGCGCGCAGGCGCGCCGGCATCGCGCGAGCGCTGTTGGCCTACGCGTTCCCACTACTCGGGGCGAAACGCATTGACCTCATCACCGACAACGCCGGTGACTTTTATCGGAACCTCCCACACAGGGAGCGACTGGGCTTCCGTCTCTACCCAACCACGGATTAGTCGAAACTGCGCCACCATTGACGTGATGTTGCGCAATGTTGAGGAGACCCTCATCCAACCCAGCGAGACTCAGCACAGTGCTCGAAGGACCTCGGTGATTGAAGCGACGTGCAGCCATCCGGTGGCTGATGCCACGGTGTTCTCGAAACATCGGGACAAGCGCCGACGGCGAACGAGATATCCGTGGGCCACCTCGACGCGCCAGGCGTGGCGGATAGGTCGAAAGACCTTGACACCGTGCTCATTGCGCGGTGGCTCGTCCCATCCGACCGGGCGGACCTCGTAATTGAACTTGGCCGACAACCTCGTGGCGGCGGACTGCGAAGTACCGCGGTCCACGAGCACGAGCTCCAGTCGCTGGTCAGCGCCCGAGTCGGCTAGGTCCACGAGTACCTGTTCGACGGCGCTGGCCTCGGACGTTGAGGCCGGAACGACTCGCACGCACAGCGGCAGCCCAGTGACATCCACGCAGACAATGCGCTTTGCCCCGTTGGTCCGGCCATAGGGACCACCTTGGTTGTGGAAGGTGGCGCCTCCGTTTGAGGCCCCTCGTGCGAGGTGCGTGTCGATAACCACCATCGAGGGCTGTGGCTCCTTTCGACCGAGAGCCGTGCGCGTCGAAGCGTGCAGTGCGGTGAGCACCCGCGCCCACGTCCCGTTCCTCGACCACCGACGAAACTGGGACCAGACCCTCGTCCAAGGACCGAACTGCTCGGGCAGGAAGCGCCACTGGCAACCGGTGTGCGAGATGTAGAGCATCGCGTCGACGACGTGGCGTATGTCATCGCCGTGTTTCGGCCCCCGTTTGGAGGAGGCCAGTAGCAGAGGTTGGAGTATGCGCCACTGGGCGTCGGTCAGATCACTCGAATAGGCCACGACGTGATGGTGCCGGTCGTGGCTCCCAGCGCACTCGCCAAATGGAACACACGCTCTTAGTGACCTCCAGCCCGAGGTCACCGCATCGGGCGTGTCCTTGTGTCGACGTCATCGTGCTCGAAGAGCTCGCCATTGCCAACATGGTGCGCGCGCCTCGGGCGAAGCCCGATCTCGACGCCCCGGGTGAGTTCCTGCCTAACGGCGCGAAAACCAAGGCCGGACTCAATGGTTCCATTCACGACGCGGGGTGGGGATCCCTGGCGTCACTGCTCTCCTACAAGGCTGAGAGCGCCGGTCGGATCGTGGTGACGGTGAATCCCCGCTACACCGGCCAGACCTGTGCCGAGTGTGGCCATGTCGAAGCCGGTAACCGGGTCAACCAAGCGGAGTTTCGATGTCTTTCGTGTGCGCACGTCACCCGCGCTGACGTTAACGCCGCTCGCAACATCCTTCGGGCCGGTATGGCCCGGCAGGCATCGTCTGCGTAAGTCGAAACTGGACCACTACCTAGAGTACTGACAATGTTGATCGCGACTCTTCCACTTGGGTGGCGCTTGACAATGTTTCCGCTGGCTGGCGTGGGCGCGGGCGTCGTCAACGGCGTCGCGGGCGGCGGTCAGTTCGTGACGTTCCCGACCTTGCTGGCGATGGGCGTGCCGGCGCCGCAGGCCAATCTCTCCGCGACCGTCGGCGTCGTGCCGAGCTACCTCGGATCGCTGCGCGTCTTTCGCCATCAGCTCACGCCACACCGCAGACTCATCGTCTCGTTGGTGCCCTCGTGCGTACTCGGCACCGCGAGCGGCTGCACCTTGCTGCTCGAAGGATCGCCCTCGACTTTTCGCTCGGTCGTCCCGTGGCTGATCGGCGCCGGCACCGTACTTTTCGCGTTCGCACCGCTCATCACTCGGCGATTGGCCACCGTCGATCGCGATCACCCCGCGCGACGCTGGTCGCTCAGGGCGGCGGTCTTCCTCGTCTCGGTGTACGGCGGGTACTTCGGCGCCGGACTCGGCATCGTGCTCCTCGCCGTGATGGCACTCGCGTTGCCACTCGAGATCCACGCCCTGCAAGTCCTGAGAAATGCCCTCTCTATGATCATCAATGCGTCGGCCGCACTCATCTTCCTGGTGCACGGTCACTTGGCCGTCACGGCGGTGTCGATGTTGCTCATCGGATCGCTCATCGGCGGTTGGCTCGGAGCGCTGTTGATGGTGCGCCTGTCGCCCACACTGGTGCGCGTCCTCGTAATTGCGGTCGGTGTCGTCACCACGGTGAAACTCGCGACTGCGTAAGGTCAAATTTCTGACAATTTCTCTAGACTTCGTGGATGAAGAAATTCTTCTCCTTCCCGAATCCCGTCAACGACGCCGCGGCCCGATCCGTGGCCCTGGGCGTCGTCATCCTGTCGGTCGTCACGTTCGTGACCGGGTACGCGTGGCTCCTCATCCCCTTGACCTACGGCTTCGCCGCTCGCGTCGCGGCTGGACCGAAGATCTCACCGCTCGGATGGTTCGCGGTGCACGTGAGTGCCCCACGACTCAATCGCTGGCAAAAGTCAGTACCGGGACCTGCGAAACGCTTCGCGCAGGCCATGGGACTGGCCCTTTCCTCCGCAACGCTGGTCACCTGGCTCGCCGCGGGGTGGCTCGACGCGCGTTGGATCCTCTTGCCCCTCATTGCCGCGGCGTCACTCGAGGGATTCCTCGGTATCTGCCTCGGGTGCACCGTCTTTGGTTGGTTCATTCGTGCTGGACTCGTGCCCGAGTCTGTCTGTGCCGAGTGCGGGGACCTCGCCGCTCGCTATCGCCGCGCCGGGTTCGAAGTCAAGTAGCACGCCGCTTCTTGTAAGACCGCCTACGTAGCCTGGCCGACTCTTCCCTAGGCTGACTGCTATGCCCAGTCTTCGAAACCGTACTCAGTGGCGTCTGCTCGCCCTCTGCTCGGCTCTCGTCGCGCTGGCGCTGCCCGCAACCTCGTTGACCGCCGGCGCCAGCGACGCCCGGGTCGTCGTCGCGGGCTTGACACCGCTCGCGACCAATGACGTCGTCGTCAAGACGTCGATCACGACGTCCTTCGACCTCGCGCTCACGCAGACCCATCAAGGCGCGCTCACGGCGTTCATCGCGAGTCTCTCCAACACCGCGTCGCCAAACTTTCACCACTACCTCACGCCGAGTCAGTACGCGCGTGCCTACGGCGCGACGTCGACGACGCTGAGTGACGTGACGAACTACCTCGAGCAGTACGGTCTCAAGGTCGACTCACTCAGCAAGGGTCGCAACATTCTGCGCGTCACCGGTACGTCGACGACCATCGCGCACGCTTTCGACGCGCCCGTCGAGACCATTCGATTGAGTGACGGTTCACTCCACGCGCACTTCACCGTCGCCGCCACACTTCCCGAGTCGCTCGCGAAGGACGTCACGGCCGTCGCGGGACTGTCGACAATCCAGCCCGAGACAACGAACCTCTCGACGCCGAACGCCTCGACACCGAACGCCAGNACCGCGCCCACGAGTTGCTCGTCGGCGGGTAGTTCAGCGGGGACGACGCCCAACTCCGTGGGTGGCTACACCGTGCAACAACAGGCGCAGCTCTACGGCCTCAGTACCGCGTGGGTCGCGGGCGACACGGGCGTCGGCCAAACGATCGGCGTCTACGAACTCGCCAACTTCGACGCGGGCGACGTCAACACGTTCTTCACGTGTTACGGACTCTCGCCGTCGATCACGCAGATCAACGTCGACGGCGGACCGGTGACGGCGGACAACGCGAACAACGCGCCCGACGAAGCGACGTTGGACGTCGAAGAGGCCGCGGCCCTCGCGCCCGGCGCCGCGATCGAGGTCTACCAAGGAACGCAGAACGCGAACGGTCCCACCGACATCTACTCCCAGATGGCGAGCGACAACACCGCCACCATCATCACGACGTCCTGGGGCATCTGCGAAGCGCAGACCGCCGGCGCGGCCCTCGCCGAACAGACGATCTTCGAAGAGATGGCAGCCCAAGGACAGACCATCGTCGCCGCGGCCGGTGACAGCGGATCCTCGGACTGCGAAGGGACGCCCCAACCCGCGAAGGGCCTCGCGGTCGACGACCCCGCGTCGCAGCCCTACGTCACGGGTGTGGGCGGCCTTACCGTCTCCAACATCTCGCCGCTCAGCCAGACCGTCTGGAACGACAACTGCACGGCGCAGGGCTGTGGAGCGGGTGGTGGTGGTGTGTCCACCATGTGGAGTCGCCCGTCGTGGCAGGTCGGACCCGGTATCAACACCGCGACGGCCACGCGCCGGATAGTGCCCGATCTCTCAGTGATGGCCGACCCCTCGACGGGCTTCATCCAGTACTTCACCGGCACCGACACGGGACTCTGTGATCACACGTGTTCGGGAGGTTGGGGTGGTATCGGGGGGACGTCCATCGGCGCGCCACTCGTCAGTGCACTGGTCGCCGTCGCAGCGCAAGCCTGCACGACGTCGCCGGGTGGTCGCCTGGGTTTCATCAATCCCTCGCTCTACGCGATGTCGTCGACCGACTTCACCGACGTGACGTCCGGCAACAACGATCTCTACGGTGTCGGTGGCTACACCGCGGACGTGGGCTACGACATGGCGTCGGGGCTCGGCAGCCCGAACGGCACCGCGTTCCTCGCGGGTCTGTGCCCTACCACCGTCTCGACGGCGAAGAGTTCGTTCGCACTCTCCAGCACAACCGCGAAAGCGCTCACGCCAGGACCGACCGTCACCGCGACGTTGCGCGACGCGAACGGCGTACCCGTTCCGAACGCGTCACTGAAGGTCACGGCGACGGCGACGGGTGGCTACTTGAGCATCAACAACGTCGAGGACAAGTCGAACGGTCTCGGTAGTGCCACTGGTTCGGTGACGAGTGACGCCACGGGCGTCGCGACGTTCACCGTCGGTTCTACGATCGCGCAGAGCGTCACCGTGAACCTGAGTTACGCCGGACAAACGATATTCTCGACGACGCTCACCATTACCGCCGCGAGCGCCAGGCCGAAGTCGAAGCCGGGTCCGCCGACGATCACGAAGCTCTCCCCACTTATCGGAGGTTTCGCGCTCACGTTGAAGGCACCGGTGCAAAACGGTGCCAGCGCGATCACGTCGTATCAATATTCGATCAACGGTGGCCGGTCGTGGGTCTCACTCGGAAAAGGCAGAACGTCCATCCACGTCGGGAAACTCCTCAAAGGCAAGTTGTACGGCGTCATCGCGCGTGCGCTCAACTCCCTTGGCGCGAGTAAATCATCCGCGTTGAGGAAAGTTGTAACACGGTTGTAGCAATAGAAATCACCGTTTGTGGATGACCGAAGTCGATCGGCACCTCGCATCTAAACTTTGTCACGGTGAAGGTCCCTACCGAAGTGGACGCGTCGCCCCCCGTTAGGACGTGAGTGAAGATTCGACGATTTGCGCTGATGGCCATCGTTTTGGTCGCGGGTACTTTCTTCGCGGAGAGTTCTTCACGCGGAGCGACCACCACCGTGCCAGCCGGACTGCCGATGTATCAGTTCGTCGAGACCGGCGTGCAGCCGCTGCCGTGGAACGCGGTCTCGCTGAAGGGCCAACTCAACGCCACCACCATGCTCGGTGGCCCCCACGGCGCCACGAGTGGCGCGTTAGGCGTGCTCGCGTATCGAACCAACGACAGTCACCTCGCGCTCTTCACTCAAAGTGCCAGCGCCGCACCTCGTTGGACCGACTTCACGCCGCGCAACGACGTGCCGACGCCCGCCGCCGACCCCATTCCCTTCTTCGATCCTTCCAACAACGTCGACCTCCTTTACGTCGACGACCGTGGCCACGTCATCTTGTTGAGTCCGAACGATCCCGACACGACCATCTGGGCGCGCTTGCACCATGACACGCCGTGGCGTGCGTTCGTCACGACCGACTTGACGGCACTTACGGGCGTGCTCGCGTCGAACGGTCTGCCGAGTATTCAGATCACGGGCGCGACGGGCACGGTGGCCTACCGCACGGCGAACAACACCATTGAAGTACTCACCCTCACGTTCGTTGCCGGACAACCGATTCCGGTGTACGCCCAGAACGCCTTCAACGTGACGAGCGTGAGTACGAGCACACCACCAACGACGACCTCATCCACCACGACAACGACGAAGCCACCCGCGACGACGACCACCAAACCCCCGACCACGACGACGAAGCCAGTCAACGCCACGGCTTTTGGCAGCGACCCCGTGGTGCTGCCCGGGGCGACCCCGACGTTCGCCGCCAACCTCAACAACGGTGATCTGGCCGTGTTCACCAACGTCGGGACGTCCATTCGCACGTGGAGCGCCCAAAACCTGACGACCCTAACGGGAACACCCACGCTGTCGGGGTCGCTGGCCCTGGGCGCGAGCGCGGCCACCATCGACGTCGCGGCGCTCACCAGCGGTGGCTCCGTGGAACTCTTCACGACCGCGTACTCGGCGGTTCCCGTCAGTCACGTGTGGAACGTGCAGAACGTGACGAGTCTCGCCGTGGGCGCCCCGCCGCTCACTGGCACGCTCTCGGTGCAAGTGACGCCGTCGCAGGTCGCTGTCGCGGGGCAAGCCGCGAACTGGGGTGACCTCTTCGTCCTTACGAGTATCGCGGGCGCGTCGCCCTGGACCTCAACCGACGTTTCGGTCACCGCCGGTAGTTCGGCCCGCTCGGTGGGAAGCGTCGTCGCGGGACTTCAGATCAACGGTCAACTCACGCTCTACGCCGCGGGGCTCAACTCCTCGCCTCGCCAAGGTGTGGGCGTCTACGCCATTCCGAGCGCGAAGTGGACGAAGGCCATCGGTGACGGCTGGCCCATCATCTCCGAGACCGGCGGACTCGGCACGAGGACGGCGCCCTGGGTGGGCTTCACCGGCGCGTCCAGCGTCTCGTCCTCGCCGGACTACCTCTTGGGTCAGTCCATCTACAACGCCCACAAGCGAGTGACGTGGCTCGACTTCTGGACGGTGAGTGGTCCTCTCGCCGGTCAACCGATGACGACGTCCAACTACTACGACCACGGCTTCGCCGCGGGCGCGTGGGTGGCGACGCAGATCGACTCCTACCGAGCACTCGGCGTGGGCCTCAAACCCGACTGGGTCATCTTCGACCCCGAGGGTTACCCCGACAACCACTCGGGCGTCGACGCGCCCGGTGGCTCGAGTCTCGCCACGATGGCCAAGTACGCGACGTACTGGAGTTCGATGGTAAAGGGCTGGCAAGAAGGTCTCAACTCGGTCGACCCAAGCCTCAACGCGGGGGTCTACGCGTCGCAGTCCGAGTACCGCAACTACCAGCTCTCGACGCTTTCGTTGCCGGTCTTCATAGCCATCGCCTTCGGCGGCGGTGGTCCCATTCCAGTAGCCGGCGCCAGTGGCAGCAACGTGCGCGGCTTCATCTCCTTCGACGCGGTGTGCACGCCCACGTCGACGCTGCAAGCCGAAGCGACGACGTTGCTCAACCCACCGTGGGGCGGTCAGTTCAACACGCTGCAGTTCAACGCCGGCGTCTACTGTCCGCCCCCCCCTCACCTAGTCTGGGCCCATGGCCGATAACGACGACACCAACGCCAACAAATCACAGGACTTGAAGAGTCGCATCAAACAGATGACCCAGCCGATCGTGGACTCACTCGACGCCCGACTCTCGGCCCAGGTCGACAAACGGGTCGATCACCGAGTGGACGAGAATCTAAAGGACCGCCTCGCCGTGATCGAGCGCGCCATCGCCGATCTCGACCGTGCGGTGCACGACCTCCAAGATCAACTGAAGGATTAGGTCTCGTTCGTCTTCTCTCGCGCGCGCCGCTCGCGGTCGCGCTTGACGGCCCAGCGGAGCGTCAACACGCTCAAGACCACGATGGCCAGGACGAAGACGGAGAAGACGGCGACGAACACGATTCGAGGCTAGGTCGTGTCACAGTGTGAAGCCAAACTCTTCTCATGACTTCACTGCTCGACGCCTCTCCCCTCAACGTGATGGACGTGCTTCGAGGCGAGCGTACGACACGGCCCGTCGCGAACGCCACGGCCGCTGCGGGCCTTCGCGCAACGCTCGAAGACGGCATCTTCGAACGTCTCGGGCCGACACTTCGTGATGAGCCCGTCACCGTGCGCGCTTCCTCACTGCTGACGACGCAGTTCGCCTCCCCGCTCTCGCACTCGTCACTCGCGCAGGTTCGTGGGATCTTGATCACGCAGGCACTTCGTCTCATGAGCGTCGGTCTCGACGTCGACGACTCCTTTCTCGGAGCCCTTCTCGCCTGGCGCGCCGACGTGGGCTCGAACGAACTGACCAACTTCGTCGATCACCTCGACGACGACGACCGCGCTCGTCTGGCCACCGACGTCACCGCGCACTGCGTGACCTTGAAGCGCTCACTCGGACCGCTGTCCAATCGTTGGCTGCCTCGGACTTCGCTCCGCGCGTACCAGCGCTTGGGAGGCGGCAACGTGGTGCTTCGCGACGTCGTCGACCTCATGGTCGGCACGACGTCGAGCGACGTCGCGTCGGTGGCCCTGCTCGACGTGACGACCTCACCGCTCGGCGAAGGTGCCGAGCGCGTCATGCGCTACCACGCCCTCGTGCAGACTCTTCGCACGTCGATCGCGCCACTACGCACGTCGATGTTCTCGACGGCGACGGGCGAGCTCTGGAGTCTCGACGTCGACGACGAGTTGCTGACGCGCGCCGCCCTCGACGTTCTCGACGTTCTCGCGCAACAGGTGGCGCCGTGAGCGCGCTCACCCATCGCCGCTACTCGAGGAACGTGCTCAATCGACTTATCGACGAGGCACCGAGTGACCCTCACGTGCTGACTGACGATCACCGCCGCTCGCTGAGTGCGCGATTTCGTGGTGTCGCCAGCGCCAATCATCGCCGACTCGACGCATGGATGGTCGAACGCGCGGGACAATCCATGGGTGGCTTTCGCTGGTCGCCCACGACCGCGAAGCGCGTCATCGGCAACGCCGCGCTCCGTCGGGCACTCAACGACCCGACGCTCACGCGCTTCGACGCGGTCGACGTCGAAGTGACCGACCAGTTGCTTCGCGTCGCCTCGGGGTACGCCCGGGCCGGCTCCCTGGCCAGTTACCTCGCGCAGTCCTCCCCCTCGGTGCTCGGGCTCGTGAGCGCGGAAGCGGCCAACTGGACTACGCAACTCGGTGAAGCCGCGGAGAACATCGAGGCTCCCTGGTCGGTGGCGACGAGTGACGCGTACTACGACGTCGCGCGAGCCCGCACGACACTGCGTGGACGGCGCGACCTCATCGTCACGCGTGGACTTTCACGGATCTTGATACGCGTTCGCGCGGGGGCCCCGGGCAAGAGTGCCGGACCGGGACTGCGCGCCGACCTCACGATCGACGCGCTGGCCGAGTCCACGGGCCTCGCCGCGACGCGCGTAATTGGTCTCTGGCCCGAAGCGGGCGTGGTGTTGAGCGTGGACGGGACGATGGAGGACCTTCGCTCGGGCGCTCGTGATCTCGTGCGAACAGCCGTTGCCCACCAGCGTCAGCGGCTCGCTCTCGCGGCGTAAGTTTTGGTGAAGGGCCCCGCCTACTAGCGTGGTTCAGTCATGTCGCTACGAACTTCCCTTAGAAATATTGCCATCATCGCCCACGTCGACCACGGAAAGACGACGTTGGTGGACAAAATGCTCCGCCAAACGGGCTCCTTCACGGCCCACGAGGAGATGACCGACCGGGTCATGGACTCGGGCGACCTGGAGCGCGAAAAGGGCATCACCATCCTCGCGAAGAACACCGCGGTCAAGTGGAACGGCCTGACGATCAACATCATCGACACCCCCGGTCACGCCGACTTCGGTGGCGAGGTCGAGCGCGGTCTCGCGATGGTGGACGCCGTCATCCTCCTCGTCGACGCCGCCGAGGGCCCCTTGCCCCAGACACGTTTCGTGCTGCGAAAGACCCTCGAGAAGCGCCTGCCGGTCGTGCTCGTCATCAACAAGGTCGACCGTCCCGACGCGCGCGTCAGCGAGGTCGTCGCCGAAGTGGAGAATCTCTTCCTCGACCTCGACGCCGACGAACATCAGATCTCCTTTCCGATCCTCTACGCGAGTGCCCGCCAGGGCTGGGCGTCGCTGGACCCCGACGTTGTCACCGAGGACCTCACCCCGCTCTTTCAAACGATCGCCGACTACGTGCCCGCCCCCGAGTACGAAGAGGGTCACGGACTCCAGGCCCTCGTGTGCAACCTCGACGCCTCCCCCTACCTCGGACGCCTCGCGCTCTGTCGCGTGATCAACGGCAACCTCGAGCGCGGCCAGCGCGTGGCGTGGTGTCGCATCGACGGCACCATCGAGCACGCCAAGGTCACCGAACTCTTCATCACCGAGGCGCTCGAGCGCATTCCCGCCCAGAGCGCGGGACCCGGCGACATCGTCGCGGTCGCGGGCTTTGAGGACATCACCATTGGTGAGACGCTGGCCGACCCCGAGAACCCCGAGCCCTTAGAACCCCTGCACGTCGACGAGCCGAGTCTCTCGATGACCATCGGCATCAACACCTCACCCCTCGCGGGCACCGAGGGCAAGCTCCTCACCGCGCGCATGGTGAAGGACCGTCTCGACAAGGAACTCGTGGGCAACGTGGCCCTGCGGGTCCTACCGACCGATCGTCCCGACGCCTGGGAGGTGCAAGGACGAGGCGAACTCCAACTCGCCGTCCTCATCGAGACGATGCGCCGCGAAGGTTTCGAGCTCACGGTCGGTAAGCCGCAAGTCGTCACGCGCATGATCAAAGAGAAGCTGCACGAGCCAATGGAGCACGTCACCATCGACTCGCCCGACGACTTCGTGGGACCGATCAACACCCTGCTCGCAACCCGTAAGGGCACGATGCTCGACCTCGTGAACCACGGCACGGGCTGGGTGCGCATGGAGTGGCGCATTCCCGCTCGAGGGCTCGTCGGTATTCGCACCGAGTTCATGACCGAGACGCGCGGCGCGGGCATGATGCACTCGACCTTCGACGGCTACGACCCTTGGTACGGGGACATCCGACTACGCCAAAAGGGCACACTCGTGGCGGACCGTCGCGGCGACACGACGGCGAACGCGCTGCTCGACCTCGAACAGCGCGGCGTGCTCTTCGTAGGCCCGGGCACCGAGGTCTACGAAGGAATGATCGTCGGCGAGAACGCGCGATCCGACGAGATGAACGTGAACCCCACCAAAGAGAAGAAGCTCACGAACATGCGCGCTTCGGGCAGCGACAACACCGAGAAGATCGCGCCGCCGACCATCTTCTCGCTCGAGCAGGCGCTGGAGTTCATCGCCGACGACGAGGCCGTTGAAGTGACGCCGAAGTCGGTCCGACTACGTAAAGTCGTGCTGGACGTCGCTTCGCGTCACCGTCTTCGCAAAAAGGGCTAGAGGTCCGCTCAAGTAAGGTTGTCCCCGGAGGGATGACAGAGCGGACGAATGTACCGGTCTTGAAAACCGGCGTGGGCTTGCCCACCGTGGGTTCAAATCCCACTCCCTCCGCC
>JGI20207J14881_1000136_pt1 | contig 25618 bp, 15 predicted proteins | sample NGESurdeep092012_4_FD_14881 | JGI IMG/M metagenome (IMG submission 14881)
CAACACCTGCTTGTATCGGGATTGCTGGACGGAGGCGGAGACGTTGCACAGAAACCCGTTGTTGTGGATGTACCGGTGCAGAAGGGTCACGTTGTGTTGTTCGCCAACAACCCGATCTATCGCGGCGAGACGCTGGGAGCATACCAGCTCGTGTTCAACGCGATACTGAATTTCGATAATCTGAACGCGGGTCGCAGGCTGGACGACAAGTAGGCTCCCAACGCATCTTGCGGGCGGGCGGGGGCCGAATCGCCGGCGACAGGGTCAGACGCCTTTCGCCGGCGACTCTTTTTGATACCTGGCCGGGAGTCGGATCGGTAAACCGGGCTTTTTGACCGCAACATGCGGCAAAAACCTTCTGGGCCGATTTTTGCCATTGGCGTGTGAGGAGCTCGATCAGCTCATTACCCGTACAAACCGTCCAATGCCAATACAACTCACTGTGGCCAGGTTCACGAACTTCGTGCAAGGATTTTCACGTCGGAGCGCAATCGCCATCGCCGCCATCGCCGCCATCGGCTGCGGCGGTGGCAGTGACGTTACTGGCCCGCCGCCAGGAGTGACGGCGGTTGCAAGCGTCGCAGTTACATCGCCGTCCACCAATCTGCTCATCGGCGTGACTGACAGCGTCGCGTTAGGAACAGCAACTGCTGTGGCCACTCCGATGGACGCAAACGGTAGCTCGCTCACCGGACGAACCGTTACGTGGTCGTCCAATTCCACCAGTGTTGCCACCGTGAGCTCGGCTGGCGTCATCACAGCTGTCGGAGCGGGTACCACTAACATTGTGGCGACGAGCGAGGGGAAATCAGGACAGGTGACGATCACCGTTAGCCGCCCCGCTACAGCGACGGTGACTGTTAGCGCTGCGCCTGCGAATCTACTCGTCGGGGTGCAGGACAGCGTCAACCTTGGAACCGCTACGCTGACCGCCACGGCAAAGGACGCCGGTGGACATACGTTGAGTGGCCGAACGGTAGCATGGACCTCGGGGACGGCGTCTGTGGCAACAGTCAGTTCCACCGGGATGGTGAAAGGAGTTGCTGCTGGAGCTTCGACGATTACGGCGACCGTCGAAGGTCAGGCTGGCACGGCCGCTGTCACCGTTGTCCGGCCTCCCGTGACGCAGCTTACGGTTGTTCCGCAGAGCAGCTCAATCAAGGTTGGGGCCACGGAAACTCTAGCGGTCACACTGCTCGACGCCCAGGCGCATACACTGACTGGCCGGCTGATCTCGGCCGTCAATAACTCGCCATCGATCATAACCGTATCTGGGGGCCAAGTCACCGGCGTTTCTGCCGGAACCGGGACGATAAACTTCGCGAGCGAGGGAGTTACGACGATCGCAACCATCGCGGTGACGCCATAACGGGTCAATTTGGCTCGTTATGGTCGGCCTGCGCCGGGAATATCAGAGATTCGCAGTTGATTCACCGGCGCGGCACGGTCTCTGCTTAAGTCATTCGTGTCGCCACACACCGACGGTTATGCATAGAGCAAAATCGAGAATGGAAGCTTGATTAGCGCGATGCCCGCGGTGCAATAACACTTCAGCTCGGAGAAGCACATCATGAAGCAACTTTGGAATGGCATACGACTGACCGCAATCGCGGCAGCCACGATGGGTGTCGCCGCAGGTACTGCGGGCGCGCAGGTGGCATTCTCGGGAAATACGTTCGGCTGCTTCTACACCGCAGCCACGACACCCGCCAATTGCACCGGATTGAACTCAACGGTAGGCAGCCTCTCCTACACCGGTTCCACATTCAATGTCAGCAGCAATCCGGCTGACGGACTGGTCTCTGTGGGCGGCGCACCAGGAACGCCAAACGTGAACAACCTGGGTTCCTTCACACTGAATGATGGCACCTACGATTACACCGGTAAGCAGTTCGCATTGTTTGTGAACTTCACAAACCCCGCCGGAGTAGCTGGCAATAACGCTTACGGCGCGGTTGTGACGGGCAACCTGGCGAACGCCACCACGGGGAACGTCTTCATTGACTTCGTCAACACGCCGCACAACTTCACGTTCAGCGACGGAACAAATCTCTCGTTTGGAGTTGACGATCTATCACTTGATGACCATGCAACTGGAATGGCAACCGTCGCTGTAACAGGCCACGGATATACAACGCCGTCCACTGTACCCGAACCCAGCTCGATGGCTCTCATGGCAACTGGCTTGATCGGACTCGTTCCTCTCGTCCGGCGTCGTAGAACCAGCTGAGATCGCTTCTGAGTGCAGATTTGAACTGAAGGAAGCGACAGTACCGTGGAAGGCCAGCAATTCACTTGCTGGCCTTCTTCGCACGTGTCCACCTTATCCTCCAGCTGACAGAACCAGAATTTGTTGCGTGAATCTGAACCGCACGCACAGCAGCCTCGCGTGAAGACGTAACGGGCCATGTTCGATCATCTTCAGCTGAGCCGAAACTCCAGCCGACCGGCTCGGTAACGTATATCGTGTAATTCTCGTTTGCCACGATATAGCTTGTCCCGCTCAATACTCCATTGCTCCATCGCACGTCGCTCAAATTCGGGCCGCCGCAGCTTACGTGACGAGATGTCGACAAGAACTGTGGATGGGACTGGCGCGCGTGAATACAGAATACCTGAATGCCGAACGTCGAATCGATCGGCCCCGGTGCAAATGTGCGCGAAAACGGCCCTTGGAATGCGTGGGACCAGAACTCGAACGCAACATACTGGCTGTCCGGCGGGAGGCCCAATTCGGCGAGCGGTATTTTCGCATCGGCGCCCGGGATGCGGGCGAGAACGGTCCAACGCCCGAACGACCTGTTCATGTCCAGGAGATAAAGGGAGGCGGCTGGTCGCTGCCCCGCATCAAACGGGCGCGGCCCGGCGCCGCTAAGCTCCACAGCTGTCCTCGGCAACTCCGCCGATCGCGACGGGTCGACGTCGTACAGCTGCTGCGGCAACGTAAAGGGGATCGGCGCCGCCTTGCGTGCGATCTCGACACGCGCGCTCGCGTAGGTTTGCGCTCGATCCGTAAGCATCAGTATCGATCCTGTCAGCGACGTGAGCGATGTTGCTCGATACGCGTCCGCACGAGCCAGCTGGATGTGATCGGGGTCGTTCCGCCAGACGACGTTATTGAACGAGTTGTACTGCGCGAAACCGCCGTATCCAAAGCCGTCGTCACCGACGCGCGTCGCGTCGATTATGCCGATCAACTCCGGACGCACGCCCCAGGAAGCAAGCAGATAGGAATCCGGGCCGATTTCGCCTCTTATCGCTCGCACGAAATCCCTGTACGCTTGCACGATATTCAGTCCCTTGCTATCGAAAAAAGCTGCATGACTGTTGTAGCCCTCATAGCGCAGATGCCTTAGCGCGTCGACTTTAAAATAGCGCCAGCCGTCTTGCTTAAGACCCTTGTACACCGGACGTACAAGCGTGTCAAGCGTCGCTGCGTTGGAACCGTCCATTACGAACCCAATCCAGTTGCCATACGACGGTGCGCCCGACGAGTCCCGCACGAAATACTGCGGATGCTCTCGCGCCCACGCTGGATCGTGGAATGTCACGTTCGTCCAGAGGCCCGGCGTCAGCCCGCGCGAAGAGATGTACTTGCTGAGTCTATCGAGACCAGCCGGAAATTTCGCGTTGGCATGTAACCAGTGATCCGGCACACCGATCGGAGCCTGTTGAAATCCATCGTCTATCTGTAATACGCGATAGCCATAGGGCGCCAGCGAATCCGAAAGAATATCCGCCATCCGTTCGACGTCATCCTGGGTAATGCTATCCCGGTATGCGTACCAGGAACTCCAGCCCGCAACAGACTCCCGTTTCACGCGATACGTCCACGGCCGGAACTCGGAGAGACCGCGATGACGACTGTAGTAGCGGGGTCGGAAACGCAGCTCGATCTCCGAACCGGTTGCAACTAGGTTGAACGTGTTGCTGTCCGACGTTTCCCTCAGCGGTGTCACCGTGGTCTGGGCAGGGAAATCGATTGAGACAACCCAATCCTGCGCTCGATCGTATACCGCGCGGTTGAGCAGGCTGTGACTTAAACCAACGCTGTTGCGGACGATCTGCATCGCGTCAACTCGACGGTCCACTTCCCCAGGGAAAGCTTGATCGCTTGCATGTATTACTGCCGACAGCGTCAGGCGCGAACCGTCCAATGCTGTCCATTTTACGACTTGACTGACCGCGCCATCAATAGTGTCTGCGCGAACTCGTAAGTCCGCCGCTGCTCCAGAGTGCGAGACCTTACCGTCGAGAATCAACTTGCCGTCATAGATGAGTGACACATGTCCACCGCTTGCATCCAACACCGCGGGGGCATTGGGCGGCTCAGCAACACTGCTCTGGCCGTGGAGCGGCGGCGCCGCAATAGCAGCGATGAACAGCGCGGTCAGACCTCTGAAAACTGATTCACGGACGGATCTGGACTTCGCATGCCAGATTATGGGCAATTGTTTCATACCAAGTTGACGTATTTCAGAAAGCACGCAATGCGGTGACGACGGTCCAGCGATAATTGCGCGACGGCACCACAAAATGCAAGCACCGGGTCAATCCACAAATTCGCGCCCCTTGCGCGCCAGGATGAGGGTAAGAAAAGGGCCACCGCAATGCGATGGCCCAGTTGATTTTCCTACCAGCGCCTCAGCGTTCGAGAACGAGAAGAGTGAAGCTGCCAGGCACAACTGGCGGACGTCGTCGCTGCCCAGCCACCGCAACCGGAGCGGGGCCAAATTTCGCCGAGACTGTGTAGAGGCGATGCGTCTGCGGATCCAGCGCCATGGTACGCGCCCCCGGCATTGTCGTGATGTTGTCCACAACTGTGAATTTGCGCGGGGAGTCTTCGTGCACAACGGTAATATTTCCGTCGCCGGTAGACGCAAACGCGTACTGTGTCGAGGCGTCGAACCGGTCAGCATCAACACCGGTGCCGATCGGCGCAGTGGTTACGAGCTTGCCCGCGACCGCGTCTGACACTCCCATCACCTTGCTGTGGCAGCCGCTAAATAGCAGACTGTGCGCCACATCAATCGCAAGGCCGCTCGGCGATGTGCATGGCGCAATCGACCAGTGTCGCGTCACACGGTTGGTCCTGGAATCAATCTCGGCGACGAGACTCTTGTCCTCGATGTTGACGTATACCCTGCCCTTGCCATTCGTAACGCCGAATTCCGGTTTACCCGGGAGCGTGATGTTAGTTATGCGCTTACCGGTTTTTGCATCGATCACGGAGGCGGAGCCTGCATCTCCGTTGAACGTGAAGACGTGCCCCGAACCAGGATCATACAGAATCCCATCACAGTCAACCGCGGCGATCGTCTTACGCAGCACCTTGAGAGTCTTGAGATCGAACATGACCACAGTACTGTCCCCGCCGGACGTTACGAAACCGTGACCGGTCGAATATGCGAACGCAACACCGTGTGCTCGATTGAGCCCCGTGATTTCGCCGAGTACATGACCGTTGGTAGGATCGACGACAGTCACGCGATTTTCGCGTGCGATGAAAAGTCGGTGACCAACAGTGTCTATCGCGAGATAGTCCCATGATCCGTCACCCCCAATTGTGAAGCGATTAGCGACGTGATAGTGTGAGCTCTGTGCGCCAGCGACAGTCGCCACAGCAAGCGCAGCAACCGCAACAGCGGCGGTGTGAATAAATCGCATACGGCAGAAATCCCATGGTGAAATGCGTTCGAGTGGGGCACCAGTCGTGGTACCGCCGCCCCAAGTAATGTACAGATGCCACGACGGGTTGCGACAAAAGGACCAATGATTCAGCCGGGTTCGGATTCCGACACAATCCGTCGGGCGGCTGACGACCAAATCTGTAAGGTGCGTGACAGGTTTTAACCTCGGCGCCAGCGACCGCCTCTGGCGCGCGCGCTGGTTGCAGGGCTAATTCAAGCTCATGGCGCTCGCCGTATACATCGCATCGCAGCTTTTGCGAATGTCCCGCTCTCGTACCCTGGACTATCAGTGAACTCACGACGCAAATTTCTCATTCAGGCACCGCTTGGCCTGATCGGCGCACTGGCCGCGTGCCGAGTAGAGGAAAATCCGAACATGTCGCAAACCGGGGCGGGAGCTTCGACAACGCCCGGTGCACCACCTGCATTCAACACCGCACCGCCTGTCGGCCCGGAGGTAACCACCGGGACATTCGCGGAAGCAGAGAAGCTCGTCCAGGTCCAGTTGACTGAAGCCCAACGCCAGATGGCGTCGACCAGCTGGCGCACTTCAATGGCTCCTCTGCTCGAGCGGCGGACCGGCCCAAGAAAGCTTGCGCTGGAACCAACGCTGGCGCCTGCTACGACCTGGAATCCGGACATTGGCGGCCAACCGATGGGTCCGGCTCACGACCGGTTCGTTCGCACGAAAGGAGATAATGCACCGCTACCGAGTAGCGACGCGGACATTGCCTTTGCGCCAGTAACGCAACTCTCAAGGTGGATTGAGAGTCGCGCGCTGAGCTCACAGCGACTGACGCAGATCTATCTCGATCGTCTGGCGCGGTTCAATCCCAAGCTCCGTTGTGTAATTACGCTCACGCGCGACACCGCGGTCGCGCAAGCGAAGCAGGCAGACGCGGAGATCGCGGCCGGCAAGTATCGCGGTCCGCTGCACGGAATACCGTATGGCGTGAAGGATCTGCTGGACACCGCCGGCATTCCAACGACGTACGGTGCGGAGCCCTTTCGCGATCGCGTGCCAACGGTCGATTCCGCCGTGGTAAAACGGCTGCGAGATGCCGGTGGAGTTCTTGTCGCGAAACTCAGTATGGGCGCGCTCGCGCTGAACGACATCTGGTTTGGTGGACAGACGATGAACCCGTGGCTGCTTGAAGAGGGTGCCTCCGGGTCAAGCGCCGGTCCTGGCGCCGCAACAGCCGCAGGGCTGGTCGGGTTCTCGGTCGGAAGCGAGACTGGTGGCAGCATAATCAGTCCAACCATGCGCTGCGGAATAACCGGGCTCCGGCCCACGTACGGCCGAGTCGCTCGTACCGGCGCGATGACACTGTGCTGGTCACTCGACAAGCTCGGCCCGATGACTCGCAGCGTGGAAGACACCATGCTAGTGCTCAACGCGATCACAGGTCCCGACGCAGGTGATGTTGCCAGCGTGCCGAGTCATCTCGACTTTGACGCAGCTGCGTCGGCCAAGGGACTCCGCGTTGGATATGTGGCAGCATGGATGAAGGAGGCACCAGCCACCGATGTGGACCGTGCAACTCTCGACTCGATGGGCAAGCTGGGCATGACTCTCACGCCGATAACCCTTCCCGACTGGCCTTACGACTCTCTCAACCTGATGCTGTTTGCAGAAGCCGCTGCAGCATTCGAGGAGCTCACACTCTCGGGTCGCGCCGCCCAACTCAAAGCACAGGTACCCGACGCGTGGCCGAATCAATTTCGTGAAGCACGATTTCTTTCTGCGGTCGATTTCGTTCAGGCCGATCGTCTGCGGCGCAAGGTTGCAGTCGAGATGGCGCGCGTAATGTCACAGGTGGACCTGTTGCTCGTCCCCTCGCTGCGCGACGAGATGCTGGTGATATCGAACAACACGGGCCACCCTTCGCTGACATTGCGCACGGGCTTCGTACACGTATCCGAAGCCCGGAGCGATTGGGCGCCGGATCCTGCGCATCCCCTCCCCAAGTTCTCGCCGCCTCGGCGCGTTCCGCATGGCGTCACTCTGATTGGAAGACTGTTCGACGAAGGAACGATTGCGCGTGCCGGGCTCGCATTGGAACGATCGCTCGGCGTCGTGGGAGAACGGCCGCCGGGATTCGCGTGATTCGCTGTTACGGTGTGCACAAAGGGCCCGACAGCGAGACCGTCGGGCCCTTTGTCTTGCCACGCCAGCGGCTCAGTGCACCGCGTTGATCATGTCGAAGATTGGCAGATACATGGCCACCACCATTCCACCGACGATGACGCCGAGGAAGACGATCATGAGTGGCTCAAGCGCCGCAAGTAACCCGGTGACGGCCGCGTCCACTTCTTCATCATAGAAGTCAGCGATCTTGGACAACATCTCATCCAGTCCGCCCGTCTGCTCACCGACGGAGATCATCGAGATCACCATTGGCGGGAACACCTTGCTCCTGGCGAGTGGCTGTGCAATCGTGTCACCGCCGGCGATGCTGGCGCGGCTTGCCATGATCGCGTCCTGAATCACGCGATTGCCCGCAGTCTTTGCAGTAATCTCGAGACCGTCGAGGATACTCACACCGGAGCTTATCAGCGTACCGAGCGTACGGGTGAAACGCGAAACGGCGCTTTTCCGGAGCACGCCGCCAAGGATCGGGACATTGAGCAGGATTCTGTCGATCCGCAGTTTGCCATCCGGGGTCGTGTAATACTTCATCAACGCCGTCACGGAGCCGGCAATAATTGCTCCGAAGAGCCACCAGTAGCTCTTGAGTAGTTTTGATGCTCCAATGACCACACGTGTGGGCAAAGGCAGCGCGAGGCCGACCGACCCGAACAGGTCCTGGAAGACAGGGATAACGAAGAGAAGCAGTGTCGTAACGGCGATGAAGGCGACCGACATGATGACGCCGGGGTAGATCATCGCGCCCTTCACCTTGCGTATCAAAGCATCGTTCTTTTCCATGAACGTAGCCAGACGCATGAGAATGGTATCGAGAATACCACCAGCTTCGCCAGCAGCAACCATGTTCACGTACAGTTCACTGAACGCCTTGGGGTGCTTCCGGAGAGCGTCAGCAAGAGTATGCCCGCTTTCAACATCGAATACGACCTCACGCGTAACCGACGCAAGTGACGGGTTGTCGGTCTGTTTGGACAGAATATCGAGTGCCTGCACAAGAGGAAGTCCCGAGTTGATCATGGTCGAGAACTGCCGAGTGAAGATGACGATATCGCGTGTCTTGATGCGCCCGACCCGTTTACGCTTCTTCTTCGCCTCGTCCTCAATCTTGACGAGTGTCAGGCGTTGACGGCGCAGCTGGGCGATTACGTCATCTTTCGATGCCGCTTCGATTGTTGCTGACTTGAGTTCTCCGCCGACGGAACGGGCGGTGTATGCAAATGTGGGCATCGGTTATCTCTTGGCCGCGTACGGCGTTTGTGTCGTACCGCGTGATGGTCCATCCTTCGTCGGCTCACCTTCTGCATTCACGCCTGTCATGCGCATGAATTCCGCCGGGTCGCCGGAAACACGCAGGCACTCTTCAGCCGAGACCTCGCGTGCCATGTACAGGGCGTACAGTGAATCGTTCAATGTTTGCATTCCGTATTTCTTACCGGACTGCATCGTTGAGTAGATCTGGTGAACCTTGTCGTCACGGATGAGCGCGCGGACAGCCTGGTTCATGACGAGGACCTCAGCGGCCATTGCGCGGGTCCTGCCACCGACACGTTGAACGAGTGTCTGGCAAACGATACCCTCGAGCACGAACGCGAGCTGCGCGCGAACCTGAGGCTGTTGGTGGCTCGGAAATACGTCGATGATGCGGTTGATGGCCTCAGCTGCCGAATTGGTGTGAAGCGTTGCGAATGCGAGGTGACCGGTTTCAGCAATCGTGAGCGCAGCCTGAATTGTCTCCAGATCGCGCATCTCACCAATCAGGATGACATCGGGATCTTCGCGAAGCGCATATTTGAGAGCCGTCGCGAACGATTTGGTGTCTGAGCCGACCTCACGCTGGTTGACGATGCAACCCTCGTGACGATGGATGAACTCGATCGGGTCTTCGACGGTGATGATGTGACCACGGCGCTCGCGATTGATTCTGTCGATCATCGCTGCCAAGGTCGTCGATTTCCCGGATCCGGTCGGGCCCGTAACGAGCACAAGCCCTCGCGGCCGCTCCGCCATCTTCGCAACCGCGGCAGGAAGCTTCAAATCCTCGAAGCTGCGCACCGAGAACGGAATCTGGCGAAACACGATCGACACCGAACCACGTTGCTTGAATACGTTGCCACGGAAGCGCGCGAGACTCGCGAGCCCGAACGAAAAGTCGAGTTCGTTTTCTATTTCGAAGCGCTTTTTCTGCTGGTCGGTAAGAACCGAATACGCCAGCTGAAGCGTTTCCTTTGGAGTCAACGCAGCGGGGTAGTGCGAATCGGTGATATCGCCGTTGATGCGCAGCTTGGGTCGCGTATTGCAGACGACGTGCAGGTCCGATGCACCACGTTCGATCATCTCTTCGAGCAGACTTCGCAAGCTCAATTCCTGGGGGCGCGTTGCCGCTGCCGGAGTCGGCGCGTGCGCCGCGTCTCCGGCGGTCCCTGGGTGCGCCGCTGGGCGCGCAATCGAAGGCGCTTGTGGGGGCGCAGACGGTGCGGCGATGTTCGATGTCGAAGCAGGTGCGGTCATTTGATCTTGCGTTTGAGTGCGTTGCCAGGAGAGCCGGCCATCGGCATCCGGTGGGATGTTGATGACATTGACTGCGTCACGCCGCGGTCTCGCGGATCACTTGTTCAAGTGTCGTAATCCCCTTCAGGACCTTGAGCCACCCGTCCATGCGAAGCGTCAACATCCCTTCCGTAATGGCGGCCTCGCGGAGTTGGTCGGCGTCGCCGTTCTTCATGATGATCTTGCGGAGCCCCTGAGTCACAAACATGACTTCGTACAGACCCTGACGACCCTTGAGGCCGGTTCCTGCGCAGGCCTCGCAGCCCTTTCCTTTAAAGAACGGGAGTTCGCCGATGGTGGTGTCCAGCGACAGGCCCTTCAGGTGCGGTGCTGCATCGGAAGTGGCGCGGGACCGCGCATCATCAAGCGACTCCGTTGTAAAGCGCAAATCACGTAGCGTCGTCGTCGCCTTCACTTTGGCGCCGCTAAGTTCGAGGTCGTCCGGGACGTAGCGCGTAGCGCAATGCGGACAGATTCGACGAACCAGACGCTGTGCGAGGACCAGGTTGAGCGCGCTCGCAACGTTGAACGGCTCCAGGCCCATGTCCAGCAGACGGGTAACTGTTTCCGGCGCGGAATTGGTGTGCAAGGTGCTCATCACAAGGTGACCTGTCAGGGCCGCCTTGATCGCGATGCTACCGGTCTCCAGATCACGCACCTCACCCACCATGATGATGTTCGGATCCTGACGGAGGAATGCCTTGAGTGCCGCGGCGAAACTCATTCCAACTTCGGTGCGTACCTGCACCTGATTGATTCCGTAGAGGTTGTACTCAACGGGATCTTCGGCCGTCATGATGTTCACGTCGACCGTGTTCACCTTTGACAACGCCGAGTAGAGAGTCGTTGTCTTTCCAGATCCGGTCGGGCCAGTAACGAGAACCATCCCATAGGGATTCTGAACAGCCTCCATCAACTCGCGCTCGGCGCGTGGCTCGATACCGAAGGTCTCGAGGTCGAGCGTCAGGTTGCCCTTGTCGAGAATACGCAGCACTACCTTTTCACCGAACAGTGTCGGCAGGGTCGAGACACGGAAATCGATGACCTTTTGACCGATCTTGAGCTTGATACGACCGTCCTGTGGCACGCGACGTTCTGCGATGTTCAGACCAGCCATGATCTTGAAACGCGAGATGAGCGCCGGACGCATTTTGAACGGCGGCTTCATGACTTCGCGCAGGACACCGTCAACGCGATATCGGACGCGCAATTCCTTCTCGAAGCACTCGAAGTGAACGTCGGATGCGCCCTTGTGAAGGGCATCCGTCAGAATTGCGTTGATGAGCTTGACGACCGGGGCTTCGTTGACTGCGACTGTGAGCGCCGCAGCTGTCATTTCTTCCTGCTCTTCCTCCACCATCTCGACGTCTTCGTCGGCGCCAAAGTCGATGTCGTTGAGGAGGTTTTCCATCCCCGTGTCTGGAACTGCGCCTTCGGGATACACACGCTCGATCATCGTCCGGAGCGTGTATTCGCCAGCTATGACGGGATAGATGTCCGATCGCGTGCGGAACTTGAGATCGTCTATGACACGGATGTTAGTGGGATCCGCCATCGCAACGTACAGCACTCGACCCTCCCGCTTGAGCGGGAGTACAAGATGGTTGACCGCAATTTCCGCAGGAACGAGCCGCACGAGAGCTGGATCGATATCAGACTTGGTGAGATCGACAGCCGGAATCTTGTACTGGCGTGCAAGCAGGCGGGTAAGCGNCAACTCCTCTATCATCCCGAGCTTGACAAGGATGTAACCGAGGCGGCCNCCATTTGCGCGCTGCTCCTGAAGCGCCTGCGCGAGCTGTTCGCGGCTGATCAGCCCTTCAGAAACNAGCAGGTCACCGATGCGCTCTCCGCTCTGCGCGACGGGCGCGACTGTCGTAGTCATCGATCACGCCTCGGCGACATGGCGCGAGGGTCGATCACAGTGTTCCGCGGACGTGGAACGCGGGAGAATGTCACTCTAGGCGCCAGTTTTCTCAAGGTACTTGCGGTAAGAAATGGAACCCGCCGCAGCTCGCTCAATGATCCGAACGGGCCGAACGAGTCTCGATCTGCAACTATAAGACGACCTATCCCCGCTGGCAGCAACCCGAGTGCATCGATCTCTGCTCCTGTTGCGCGGTCCAGATCGACTACAGCGTTGGAGTCTCGGTTGATCTGACCGGATCTTGAAGCGCCTGTGGCTTTCCGGACAGTCGTTCGACCAACCTTGGGGGACTTAGCGACGGGTTTTGCAGCCCTATCGGCGGGGTCGGTGATGTAGCTGCCATAAGCGGACTTTCCGGGCTCATGGGCGCGGCTGCGCCATACCCTGACGGATGCACCAAGCACCGCGACGAGCCCGAAAAAGATGAGCGCCTTCCGCTCGGCCGGAGTTGCCATACGGCCAACTTCCGCCAGAAAAGAGCGGCGCGACGGATCAGGGACCCTCGCGCCGCATCATTAACGCGGGAAGTATGTCAGGCCTGGCGCCGGAAGCGAGGCGGCGCGCCGTATGTATGTCCTACGGCTGGTTCGTGACGAGGGCCGCTGCAACGTCGCCGACGATGCCGAGTGATTTTGCGGAGATCTTGTCCATTGTATCGGCGAGCGTGTGATGATAGTTCTCCGATGGGGACTCGTAGTCAATGTCGATCACGTCGATGACCCGCAATCCCGCTTGTAGGAGAGGTATGTGGTCGTCCGTAACAGCGTACTTCGCTTCGGGGATGAAGTACCTGGAATAACCGAGGTCTGCCGCAGTATTCCAGACACGTGAGACCACTTCCGGTGCGCGGGCTACAGAGTTCTGTTCCTGGTAGATGTCCAGGTCCTTGTCGCCTATCATATCGAACAGGACGCCAAAGATCGGCTGATAGCCCGGCGACGGGAGATGCGATGCGAAGTAGGTGGACCCGATCAGGACGTCGACATCGGGTGGTCCGAATGTGCCGTAATCCTCGCCGTCGACGAAGAGCAGATCTACGCCGACGTTTGGCGGTGTCTTCTTGAGCAGATCTCCGAGCGCGACAAACATGCCGACACCGGACGCGCCGTCGTTGGCTCCGAGGATGGGCTTGGTGCGATTGGCTGGATTCGGGTCCTGGTCGGCGACTGGTCGGGTGTCCCAATGCGTGACGTAGAGGACACGGTCCGTCGCCGTCGGCCGGAAGCGTGCGAGGATGTTACGCATCGGAATGCTGTCGCCGTTGGCGAGCGTGTGCATCCATCGCTGCTCGATGACAGTGTCTGCGCGGGTTCGCATTTGAGCTACGATCCAGTCGCCGGCCTTCTGCCAACCCGGGGAGCCGGGGACTCTCGGCCCAAAGGAGACTTGTATACCAGCGTAGTTGTAGGCAGCCTGACCATCAAACCCCGTTTTTGTTTTTTGCGTGCAGGCGGCTAATGATACAATTGCTAGTGCGGCAAGTAATCGATTCATACCCATACCTTGTGTGTGTCGGGAAAGATACAGTGTCGCTGTTGAACTCGTGTGGCGCGGATCAGTGCATTTCACCGGAGTAGAACTGCAAGTGCAGNATGGCGCTCAGGACAGTCTGCGTGAATTCCCTGCTCAGGTTGTTGTCAAAGCTCTGAACCCTGGAAATTACGAAGCTCGATGTCATTGTATCGGAGACATCGGTGTCAGCAGAGAATGACGCAGATCGACGGCCGTTGTCGGTCAGCCTGCTGCGCCCAAGTGCCGCGAGCGGGTTGATGACGTAGCTCGCTCCCCTGCTATTCTGGAAGGAAATGCGGGCACGCAGGTCACTGTGCGGATGCCACTGCGGCGGGAGCGTGAATGCGCGCGATATGTCGGCGTTCATGTCCAGGGATTTGCCGCTGCCCGCTGCACCTGGTCGATTATCCAATCGCTGAATCAGGTTGGCGCCGAACGACGTCGTGGTTGGATGTGATCCAGCCCAGATCGCACTGAGCGAGATTGGATAGCTCCGGATTCTTGTTTCGCCGTTATCAGCGCCGTCACTGGAGGCTGCGGTCAACTCACCCGCGCTCGTGAGCATCTGGCGCGTCCCGGCGACACGCGCGCTGGCGGTGAAGGCTTTTATTAGCGCGGTCGAATCGGTGGTGTGCGTGGTCCAGCGCAGCGCGACATCCGGGAACACCAGCTGAGTTACATCGCCGATATCCTGCGTGTTGTCGGAGGCCAGAGTCCAGTTGCGCATGCTGACGCGCTGCAAATGGTTGGTCAGAGTAGCGCCGAACGGCAGATTGATAGTCTGCGACATGGACAACTGGTTGTTAAGCCCCGCACTCGTTGCCTGCTGAGATCCAATGTGTCGGAACTGTGCTATGTCGCCAAATCCAAGTTGATACAGGAGCGGGGCTCCCTGTGCGGCGCCGCTGTACGCGGTGAGGACATCGCGATCCAGAGACACGTCCAACGGTTGGAATGCCTTAAGGAATCCCACGATCCCAGCTGGAAGTGGTGTCATGCTGGCGAGTGAACGGAAATCGACCGTGAAGCCGAAGTTGGTATTCTGAGTACTGCCGATCTGTCGTGGTATGCGGAACGATCCGAGCGAGTCTACTGATCGGATGAAATCGAGCGTGTTCGGATCGTGCAGCATGTTGTAGTTGGAACTGGTATTGAAGCGAGCCTTCAGCCAGGGGAGGGGAGCAATGCTGTAATTCAACTGGGTCCCGACATTACGTTCGCGCTCCAGTCCTGTATCGAATCCTGCCAGTCGATTCCGTTCGCTCGCATCGACCAGGCCGAGTGTTGGGAAATCCGAGTATGTCCTGAGATCACGCAGCGAGGAGAGATTGAATCTTATCGTTCCATTTCGCAGCGGATGAAACGCAATCGCTCCACCGTTGCGAATGGTGTTCGTCACGCCATTGACAACGCGCGCCGTGTCGTCGATCGCATCGGCCGGCTTGAGGTAAGTTAGACGACGATCGTTTCCATTCTCGTACGTCGACGTGAGGTATACTTCGGTCGGCAGAATTGACGCAACCAATGGTGAGAGTGAGCGAATGAGGTTGTATTCAAGGCCGACACGAAGATCATGGGCGTGACCGTCCTCATATTCACTTCTTGCGGCGGCCGACGTGAATGTTCCCTGCATACTCAGATTATTCAGCACTGGTGCAAGTGTTCCGCCCTTGACCGGAGTGGCGCGTTTCACTCCGAACGTGACCGATGTCGCCGCACTTCGCGGTGTTCGCAACCCGGGAACGGCACTCGCATCAATGTCTGACTGCGTCAAATAGGTTGGGTCGCTTGATGCGCCGCTGTAGTTGATTGTCACGGGGATCGAGTATCCTACTGAACGCGGGAGCAGCTTCTCCAGCCTGAATGCCGCGCTGAGGTCCATGGTGTTGTCTGTGAGATACGTTGGCTGATCGCCCAGTTGTCGGAAATTTGGATCGCGACGAGTGACATTCAGTCGTACATCCGCAAAATCGCTGGCGGTTATTCCAAGTGCGACCTGGCCCGCAAATCCAGCTGCGTCCACTACGCCGCCGAGACGGATGTCATCTACCCAGAGCTCGAGTGTATCGGCGGGTGTAATCGGACTCGCGGCGGCACTACCTGGAACGCGTACCATGCCGACAGCGACTTCCTGTATTGCCGCGAGATTTGGCGGATTAACACCAGGATCCGTCGTGTAAACCATATAACCATCCGAGCACGCGGCGTACAGCGCGCTGGTCGCTGTTGTTGGCTGGAACGGAGTGCTGGCAATCATGGCGGAGTCATCGCCAGTACAAGTATTCCTCTGTAGACCGCGCAGGTACGCATTCTGAATTTGTGCTCTCAGCGCGATGAGTTTGCTGAAATCCACGACGATCTCTGGCTGCCATGCAGCGGGGCCCGTTCCACTTCCAGGCAGAGTGGTGTGATACATGTAGAAGTTGGTTTCGTCGTGACCAATCTTGACGTAGAACTGCAGTTCTCCGTTGCTTCCCCAGCCGGCGCTCACACCGCGCGCCCACAATCTCAATTCCTTGTAGCCGAGAAAGTTTTTCTGGCCCTCGGGGAACCTGTAGTAGGCCTCGGCGCGGTCGAACGTGTTGAGCCCGCCTGCGACGATTCGAAGCGAATGTTCGTTGATCAGCACACGCGACGAAGTGATCGCAGTCGCCTTGAGATCCGGTAGGTTACCAACACCTGGTGGCGAGTCGTAGTTGATACCACTTGAGACGCCACGATCCTCGGTACCGACTGTACCGACCGTGACAAAGCCGACGCCCGGCTGTTCACCTGCGATTCCGTGGACTGGCGCATCGTTTCGTTTAAGCCACGGCGCGCCACTCAGACGCAGCCGATCGAGTGCGACCTGACTGAACGCACTATCAGGAAGTCCGGCGCCGGATATCATGGTGATTCGTAGCGCGCGTGCGCGACTCAGGAGCGGCGCGTTGAGAGTGTCATCGGGAGACCGGAAAGGTACTCGCACAAAGACCCAGCACACCGGCGGTCCTGCGACTTCCCCGCTTCTCACCGGACGCGTGATGCACTTGCCGACACGGTTGTACTTGCGCTGATCCGACAGATCGACGACAAAGCGGCGAATCTGCTCCTGTTCGCGTTGAGAACTTGTCAGATTAAGGACGTTGTCGCCGTCCAGATCTTCTTCATCGAGGCGACCATTGCCAACTGTACAATTGGCCCGCGTGTCGCCGAGCTGATAGAGCGCTCCGTATTGATTGCGACAGATGTCGAATCGGGGCACGATGCGTGGTATCGGAAGCTGACCCGCGATAGTGTCTGCTATGACAACGACGCTGTCTCTATCTCCTGGCAATCCGGTGTCGTTGACATTCGCGTTGAAGGTTCGTGAGAACGGGTCGCGCTCGCCATTGAGCTGGTCGTAGCCAGCCAGCCGTCTTCCGGTCATCGTTGTATCTCGGAGGATGCGATTCACCGCCTGGATTCGCACCGTATCGGGCTGGAGCGCTACGGAGTTCTCGGATATCTCACCGACGTCGAAAACGAGAGTTGGGTTTCTGGATCTCCTCGCAGACGACGTGTCAACGAGCGCCCAAAACTCAAGATTCTCTGTCCGTGACACATCTGCTCCGGACGGACTGAGTGACGTCCGGATTGAACGCCATCGTCGGCCAGTCGTAGTCTCGCCGGTATTCCAGTGGGCGTTGCTATTCGGGTCGTTGCGCAAACCGAGAGAGAGCGGGAACATGGTCATCCAGAGTATCTGCTCTGGTGCGGCGGCACCGACTCCCGCGAATTCAACTTCAGGATCGATTTTGTCGATGGTGAATTGCAACTGTCGACCGGTCGAATCGCGCACGTTGGTCTGATACGCCATCTGTGCCGCGCGATTCAGGTCGAGAGTATTGGTGCCAAACCGCGCCAGGACATTGTGGGCAGCGGCTGGCTGACTGCTGTAGTACCAGTATTGGTCGCCAAGAAGTACGTCCAGTCCGCCCGCTTCCTCGAAGGATTCCAGGTACGCCTGCTGTCGCGGGTTCGGTTGCGGTTTGCTGGCTGCGAATTCACCAGCAAGCGACACGTGCGACGGAACGTCGGTGTGGCCATAAGGCAGGCGCGATACCAGTCGCGTCAGCGGGTCCGCATCGAAGTTCATCGTGGTGTTGATGCCGGCGATGAGCATCGATTGCGGTTCGAGCCCGAGCGCAGGACGGGTGTATGTGCTTTTCTGTGATTGCGAAAGCGCGAGAATGCTTATTTGTCCATTGGTGAGCGGTATCTCGAGCGACGATCCGATGATGGACGTCGGGGTCTCGACGAACAACGGATTTTCCTCGAACTGGACCGTCACCTGTCGAGGTCGCTGGAAGAGTGTATCGGGGCGCGCGAAGTTGACCCGACCGAGATCGTAATCAACGGAATAGTCGCTGCCCCGAGCGAGCAGCACGTTATCGACCAGGATGCGTTCGGAGTTGGGTCGCACCTGAACAGCGCCGAGTGAAAGGGTACCGTTCGTACCGTTACTCTGAGCCTGATAGCGCAGGCGCAGATGATAAACCGCACTCGGTCGCTGCGACGTGATCAGATAGTCCGCAGGAGTCGTGTAGACCGTGTCGTTGTGGGGATTGCCCGCGCCCGCAAGACCGGTGCTCGCGAATGGTTTAACGGATGGAAATATGAGAAATTGATCGCGGATGGTCGACGTGCCGAAGGCACCGACGCCGAGTGCGAAGTCAGGGTCCGTTGGTCTTGGCCAGAGGCGATTCTCGACGTCGAAAGTCGAGCTGTTGGTCGGCTGAGCAAGACCAAACAGCTGGAGATATGTCGCAGCGTTGCCCGCGACCGGTTTCTCCTGATCCGTAGCGTTTCCTGTTACGACCTTGACTGATACACTCTGCCGCACCACGTCACTGCCACCAAGTCGATATACCGATCGAATTTCTCGACGAAACGCGGGGTCGGTCGGTTGCACATTCGGATCCCACAGGAGATTCGCGAACTGATCGCGGTTGGAAGTATACTCCAGATCCGGAGTACCACCTGTCGAGACGTAGGTCGTTTCGACGCCGTTGATGCGGACCTTGTACGCTACAACGAGTCGTTCGTTGTTAAGCGAGAGCGGTCTAACCAGGGCGATCCAGAGGCGCGACGGGTCTGCGTAGTAATCCACGCCTTCGCGAAGATATTCGTAAACCTGACCCTTTTGAGAACGCGGATCACCAAGAATACGGAACTGGGGGCCATTTGGATTGGGAGGTTGCCCACCGATGAGCAGGCGATACACGAACAGCTTGACCGGTCGAAGCGTATCGGGAAGCGCAGCCGCAAGCCGACTCATCTGTTGCCGATTGAGAATGTCGATGTTCGGATATCCGGCGAACAACTTCGGATCGACGGTGAAGAAGAAGCGACGCGGCTCGAACTGATAATCCTCGACCGTGCGATCCACCGCCTGCAGTACGTGATCTCCAACCGTAAAGACTCTATCGCGAACGACATTGCCCTTCTGCTGTGCTATGATGCTGCGGAGTTTGATTCCCTCACCGAGATTGGCGATTGCCTGAACGCCGTAGTTGCCGCTCGGAATTGCTGCGGTAATGAACCTCGAAGGCGGCGGTTGGAACGTGACGTTGCCGACTTCCAGTTTTTCCAGGAATTCGCTCGGCTTCCCTTCGAACGCGATTGATATCGTGTTGGAAGCATCGAATTCGCGCTGGGAGTCGTAGTCGACGTTCACGTGGACGCGATCGGCTACGACCCCGGCGGACCTGAGCGCGTACTGAAAGTCGAGCGTTGGCTCGAAATTGGACCGGCAGGTGTTGGCGGTCAGGAAATACGTGACGCCTCGACAGCGGTTGGTCTCATCCTTCTCGTTCCTGAATTCGAGGCGGGAGTCGACCTGAATGCCCAGGTCGGCATAATCCCCGAACAGCCCTTGGTCAGTTGACGGACTTCGCGGCTTCCGCTGCTGCGCGTCTTGGGCGGAGAGGGGTTGGGGGAGGCCTGATGCAAAGCTCTGGGCGGCGACCTGCCCCCAGACGGATTCGAGTATCGAACGACTGTTCAGTTGGAAGGCTGTGGCACGGGCGGCCTGAATCTGGGCCTCCGCTTCGCGATACAGGGCTGCGTCGGCGCGGGTCTGGAGAGCCGGTAGGCGAAGCGGGAGGGTATCCGTGCCGATCCGGACGCGAAGGCGTGACGGACTGCGCGTCGTTGTGTCTTTTACTTGCGCGCTAAGCGGCGTCGCAAACGCGGAAGCCAGTGCGAAAAGCAAGGCAGCAGCGCGTGCGAGGAACAGGGCCGATGCCCTGATCCGACGCGCGTCCCGTGACCCAGGGGACGCGTGCTCTCTCCGGTGCTCAAGCGAATGGAGCCCGGGGGAGACCCACCCTGTAAATTTCACCTCGTGAAGATACTCTCCAGATACGTCCTCAAGGAGCACCTGGGGCCTCTCACATTCGCGCTCACCGCCCTGACTTCGCTGCTACTTCTGAACTACATCGCGAAGCAATTTGCGAATCTGGTGGGCAAGGGGATTCCATGGTCTGCGGTAGCGGAGTTCTTTGTTCTCTCGATTCCCTTCACAGTAGCTCTGACGCTCCCGATGGCGGTCCTTGTGGCGACGCTGCACGCTTTCAGCCGAATGGCGTCCGAGAATGAGATAACGGCGCTAAAGGCGAGCGGAGTCAGCCTTAGCAAGTTGATGACTCCGGTCCTGATTGCCGCGGCGGGTGTCACTGTATTCATGATCATCTTCAACGATCAGATACTGCCCCGGACGAATCACCAGCTTGCGGTGCTTCAGTCCGACATCGCACAGAAGAAGCCCACGTTCGCGCTGCGCGAACAGGTAATCAACGAAGTGAGTCCGGGAAAGCTTTTTCTCCGTGCCAACCGACTGGACGAAGAGTCCAATCTCATGCGTGGCGTGACGATTTACGATATGAGCGACCCGACTCGGCAGAGAACGATCTATGCGGACAGCGGCAACATGGCTCTCGCTCGTAATCAAAGCGACCTGTTGATGACGCTATACCATGGGAGCATGCAGGATGTGCCGGTCACGAATCCTGGTCAGTTGCAGCGGCTGTTTTTCAACGTCGATCTGATAACTGTCAAAGGCGTGGCGAACCAATTTCAGAAATCGGGTGAGGATCAGACCAAGGGGAACCGCGAGATGTCGGTCTGCGAGATGCAGCGCGAGGTCATGCGTAACCGTGCGGAATACATGGCAGCGCGGAACGACTTCCTGCACGGATTGCAGGCCGCACGCGAAAAGGGTGTGAAGTTGATGCCGGATCTCTACACCACCGACACGAGACTTCCCTCCAGAGTGTCACTTGGCGGCCTTTACTGTGGGCTGCTACGCAAAATTGAGGTACAGAAGCTTGGTGCGCAGGCTGCGCCGCCAGCGCCAGCGCCAGCGCTGCAGAAGCCGGCACCGGGCCGGATCACCGCGGCTGGTGACGCGACGCCATCGGCGTTGACGACGCCGACCACGCTTGAAGTTTCGCGGATTCGTCTGGCGGACGCACGGATGCGGATCGACGGGGATGAGATTGAGATTCACAAGAAGTTCGCACTAGCTGTTGCGTGCTTCGTATTCGTGATGCTTGGAGCACCCATAGCGCTGCGCTTTCCGCGGGGTGGCGTGGGCCTGACGCTCGGCGTAAGTCTCTTCGTGTTTGCACTCTATTACATCGGCCTTACTGCCGGGGCGGCGGCGGCGTCGGCGGGATTGCTTCCACCGTATATCGCGATGTGGGCCGCCAATGTGATCTTTGCCCTTGTCGCCATCATTATGTTGTTGCGCATGGGCAAGGAAGGGAGTACAGCGCGTGGTGGAAACATGACGGAAGCCTGGTCGAATTTGAAATCATGGATGGCTGGTCTGTTGCGTGGAGCGCACCTGTTGCCGGAGCGCAGAAGCGAAACATGAATCTGAATCGGATAGTCAACCCACTCGATCGCTATGTGTTCAGCGAGTTCTGGCGCATATTCCTGACGACTGCACTTGGATTTCCCGTACTCCTGATTGTCATCGACATCACGGACAATCTCAACACGTACCTGCAGCGCGGACTCCCCAAGTCTCAGCTTGCGCTCAGTTATCTGTACTTCCTGCCGGATTCGATGTTCATGATTCTTCCGGCGGCGGTTCTGTTTGCAACGGTGTTTTCGATCGGCTCGATGACGCGACACTCCGAGATCACCGCAGCGAAGGCGTCGGGGATTTCATTCTATCGTTTCATCGCTCCCATTTTTGCGGGGGCGATCTTCGCTGTGGCGCTTGGATTGGTGCTCGGTGAGTGGGCACCACACACCAACAAGCGTCGCCTGGAGTTGCTGGAGACGCAGCGTTTTGCAAGCAACTCCGACAGGTTCAATTTCGCTTACGCCGGAGATGCGGGTCGGGTTTACAAGATCGGCGGATTGCATCTTGCGACCAAAAAGGCGGATGGGATAGACATCGAGCGGAGGGGGAGCGGGCCGGATTATCCCTCCTATGTCGCAACAGCAGGCGCGGCGGCATACACGCCGAGAGGGTGGGTGCTGGGTCGCGGCACCATGCACATCATTACTGGCGACGCCTCCGATATAACGTTTACATTCGATTCGTTATACGACAAGCAATTCATAGAGAAACCTGAGGAGTTGACTGCGTCGGCCAGGTCTCCGCAGGAGATGGACTACGCCGAGTTAGGACGGTTCATCAAGGCGATGGAACGGTCTGGTACCGATGTCAATAAATGGCGGGTCGAGCGGATGCTGAAGATCGCCATTCCAGTCACAAGCCTGGTAATTCTGCTTTTCGGCGCGCCGCTTGCAACCAGCACTCAGCGGGGTGGGACTGCATATGGCGTGGGCATAAGCCTGGCGACTACTGTTGTCTTTCTCATGCTGATTCAACTGACAAAGGCCGTGGGGGGAAAGGGTCTCATATCCCCGGAGCTAGCCGCATGGCTGCCGAGCATTCTATTTGGGGTAATTGGATTGACGCTATTCGCGCGAGTGCGTACCTGAGTGCGGATAATAGACAAGGTTGCCGGGCCGTTTTCGCGCATAGGTGAGCGTGGCTATTTCGCGGCCGACATCGTTCGCGCGTTGCCGGATTGGCGAACATATGGCCGTGAGACGGTCCGGCAGATGCGGAACGTCGGCGTGGATTCTGTCCCGCTCACAATCATTGTCGCTGCATTCATCGGAGCCGTAACTGCGTTCCAGACGCGGTATCAGCTGTTTGGCGGCGTGCAGCTTTCGGTGGTCGGACTGATCTCCAGACAGTCCATAATTCTGGAACTGGGTCCGCTTCTGACGGCGCTTGTGCTTACCGGACGGGTTGGCGCCCGTATCACTGCCGAGCTTGGCACGATGCGAGTGACGGAGCAGATCGACGCGCTTGAGACGTTGGCGTATGATCCGATTGCGTATCTGGTCGTGCCGCGAGTATTGGCGGCGATCATAATGCTGCCGATTCTGACGGTATTTGCGGATGCGGTTGGTGTTGGGATGGCATTTCTGACTTCGATCGTCGCAACGGACATCCTGCCGTCGGATTTCATGGCCGGACTCCAACTCGCGTTCGCGCCGTTTCAGATTGTGTACTCACTTATCAAAGCGACCGTATTCGGTGCTGCAATCGCGTTCTTCTGCTCTTATGAGGGATACAATGCGAGTGCTGGCGCCGAGGGTGTTGGGCGGAGCACCGCCACCGCAGTTGTCATTACATCAGTAGCGATACTGGTCCTGGATGCTGTTACCGCGCTGCTTCTGGCGCCATACCTGCAAGCCTGAGCTGAACTGAGATCATGAGAAAAACTCGCGACGATATTCTTGTCGGTGTGGTAATCATACTGGGACTTCTGACCGCCATAGTCGGATCGCTGTGGCTTGCGCGTGGCGGCCTGTCGAAAGGATACCCGATTTACGCCAAGTTTGCGTGGGGTGCGGGTCTCAAGACAGGTGCTCCAGTGTGGGTGAGCGGCGCCGCCGTTGGATACGTAGCTGACGTGAACTTTGAACCGGATGGCACGCTTCTCACGCAGTTGAGAATCACGAGCAGTCAACCGATTCCAAAGGAGAGTCCGGCGTCGGTCGTGCCGAACGGAATCTTTGGCGACGTGGCGGTGAATTTCACGCCCAAGGCCACGGGAGCGAAATACGTCGAGGGTGACACCGTGGTGAGCGGGCCTGCATCAGCCGGTATAGCGCAACTAACCGCCAAGGCGGACTCGATAACGACGTCTGTCGCTGCGCTGACAAGTGCGATGAACAAGGAACTCGTCGCTGGCGGTGGCCTTGCGGACCTGCGAATGACACTAGCGGGCACCAACAAGCTGATTGGTCAGCTGAGCGCGATTGCGGCTACGCAATCGACGCAGCTCACGGAAACGATGACGTCGCTCCGCCGCGCGACTTCGTCGATCGATTCCGTGAAGATCGATTCGACGCTGTCCAATCTTCGCACAGCGAGTGGCAACATGACTTCGTTGACGAGGTCTCTGGATTCAACAGGGCGCGCTCTGAATCAGATCGTGGCGAAGGTTGACAGTGGAAATGGATCGGCGGCGAAGTTGCTCAACGATCCCGCACTGTTCAACGACATGCATGCGCTGCTCGGCCGGATGGACAGTCTGGTCGCGGATATCAAGAAGAATCCGAAGCGTTATATCAATGTGAAGGTATTCTAGGACTGCGGCAGTCAGCGCGGCTGGGCATTCCGCCAAAGGTCGGGCTGACCGCACCATCAACAGCAATGCGCCGGTACGGAGTTCCGTACCGGCGCATTGTTGCATTATTTGACCAGATCGCTACTTAGAAGCTGTAGCGGAGGGAAAGCTGCATCTGGTAGTTCGACTCGATGTTCGCGAAGTTGAACGTTGGTTGTCCGCCAGGCGTGAACTGATACAGCGCCTGAGTTTCATTAGCGCTGCCCTTGATCAGGGAGCCCGTCTTGTTGGCAAGAATTGTCCCGGAGAAGATGCCCACGTCGGAGTACGTAAAGGCCTGCTGGCCCCAGTTCTTGTTTACCAGGTTGAGGAAGTTGAACACATCGAGCTGGAGGGAGACGTGTTGACCATTGAACGTTGGCAGCGACTGGCGTAGCGAAACGTTCATGACGTTAGCCCATGGGGCGCGGCAGCTGTTGCGCTTCATAATGGTTCCGCGCTGATCCTTGAGACAGGGCGTGCTATTGATGAAATCGTTGAACGCCTGAGCTTCCTGCGCCGCGGTGTACACTACCGCTCCCGCTTTATTTTTGATATCAGCGAATTGCATCTCGTTCGGATCCGTTGCATCCTTGGGAACGTAGATCGGATCGTTGCCGTAGAAGCCGTCGCCGTTCATGTCGCTGTATGTGTAGTAATCGAACGGTGATCCCGAGCTGCCGATGTATGTGAGCGACAGGTCTGTCTTGGTTCTGAAGCTGTAAGAGCCCTGCGCCACGATCCTGTGCGGCTGATTGAAGTCAGACGTTGACAGTGCAGTGCTGGATTGGTCCCCCGCCCAGCGCCGACCGTAGAGGTAGTTGGAGGCCGCAGTGCTCGATGTAAGCGCTTGGACATCCATGGCGTTCGTGTACGTATAGAATATCGAGCCGCTCCAGTTGGCCAGAAAACGACGCTGGAGTCCCGCGGTCAGGCTGTACGAGCGATCCTTGTTCTGATTCGACACGTCGTACACAATGTTGCGGCCCGGGACCTTGAGGACGGGGGCCGACGGCTGCGGGCCGTACATTACGCGGCCGTGTTCATCGACTCCCTGCGGTCCGGCGAGTGCGATGTTCTGGTAGAATGGAGCGTAGATCGCGTGCGAGTAGAGTCCCTCGAA
>JGI20207J14881_1000138_pt1 | contig 25526 bp, 26 predicted proteins | sample NGESurdeep092012_4_FD_14881 | JGI IMG/M metagenome (IMG submission 14881)
GAGTTCCAGAGTGTTTGGCATTGTCGTTCTGGTTGCGCATGTCTTTAAAAATCAAGGATTCGTGTTGTTCTGGGTCGGTCTGGTTTATCTCCTCAGTTCTGTTGTGTGGGATTTTTCGGGAAATTATCTCGGTGAAGAAAATGGAGTGTCATCTCATCAATTGCACGAATTCTCGCTCGCCAATATCACTGCCTTCACCTTCACCTTCACCTTCATCGTCTTCGTCTTCGTCTTCGTCTTCGTCTTCGTCTTCGTCTTCGTCTTCGTCATGATCGTCGTCGCAGAATCCAACTGCAAGTGTCGTCGAGTAACACGACGACACTTGCCGAGATCTGTCAGGTTCATCACCTGCTCGCGCGGGCGAGTTGCGCGCGGATCGAATTGAGCACGGACTCATCGCCGCTTGTCTTGGCGATTGACGCACTCACTGCGTCGAACACTTCTGTGACGCATTCCTCCGACGCCTTGCGTCTGAGCCCCCACTTTGTCGCCTCCGAAATGATGTCGGCTTTCGAGACTTTCAGGATGTCCGCCTGCGCGTTTACTTCTTGACCCATTGTGGTACTAGCTCCCACCATGATGCCGTCGGTATTGGGGCGCTTGTCAAGCGAGATTGTCGAGAGCACGTCATATACAGGAGCAAGTGTTATCGACAAGCCGTCAGGGCCATGAAGGAATGAGAAGTTCTTGGCGTGAGCGTCGGCGTTGCCAATCGCGACGTTGAACGCGACTCTTTGCAGCAGTTCCCTCATCGCATCAACGTCACCGTGGTCGCGTAACACGATGGCGAGATCTCTTAGCGATGGTCCGCCTGCGTATTCGTACTTCTGCATCGGCGGTGTTCCGATCGCTTGACATCCGTCCTCTTGGTGAATGCGGGAGATTGGTGAATCTACCTCCGTGCGGTCGTACCTGCGGATGGCCAAGATCTTGGTGCCGTTCAAGTCCAGAAGCTCCACGTCGGGAACGGTTAGTCCGCAATGTGCGGCAAGCCTGAGACACGTCACCTCATTTTCGGCCATTCGATGTTCTCGGTCGGGTTTCAGAATCCACGTAGATGGCGCACCATTCGTTGGTCTCGTCCACCGTCCATCGGACGAACGTCCGAGAACAAGTTTTCCTTGGTACCCGGGCAGGGACGGCGTCCATCCGCGTCCAAGATCCGCTCCGAACGGTGCCGTTGGAAGAGCATCGATAAGAGCCATGAGATCGTACGTCGATACATTCTCACTACCCCAAAGCGAACTGTCGAGCGGCATTTCTCCCTCTGGCAGTAAGACCACCGCACCAGCGCACTCCGAACCGAACGTCGTAAGGAGCCCGAACGTGTCGAGCGCCGACAAACCCGCTAATTGCGCCATCGCGATCAAGACGGGTCCGTCAGGTAGAAGGTTTGAAAAGAAGTCAAGCGCGCGGTCGTCGCGCGGATTCGTGGGAGATCCAAGGGGTAGCGAGACTGACAAGACTCGGCTGCCGAGACCCCATCGATCAATGCCGCGTTGCTCCCAATCAAAGACGATGCGATTGTTGAGCGCGGACTTGAGCGACAGGACAGGCGTACCGTACAGCCGCACCACGAGACGATCAACCATTCGAGGACGCTTGTCGAACTACCACTTCATAGCCAAGCAGTCGAAGCAATCGAAGCGCGTGGTTCAGCGAGGAACCGAACTTTCCCGATTCGAGGTTGGAGAGATATGGCTGACTCACTCCCTCCCACTCCGCGGCCTCCATCTGGCTCACATTGTTCTGCGTGCGGAAGTGCCGCAGTGCCGTACCAAGGTCTTCCGGAACCGAGACTCTGTAATCGCCATTCTTCGATATAACCATAGAGTTATTATACTACTCTATAAGTCTATGGTTATAACTTACTGCGGACCAGGAAGATCAGCAAGGCGGCGCATACCTCACTTACCCAAACCAGGTGTCCTCGGTTTCTCGCAGTCGGTACCCGTCCAAAATCTCGGGGCGGTGGCGATCCACTTACGGGCACTCCAATTCGAGGCTGAATTCGCTTCCTCGCGGGATGACGAACTGGGGATAAACGAGAGTGACCTCGGACGCTTCCTTTTCACGCAACCGTTTGCGCACTTCTCGACGAGCCGCAGACTTCCACCCGCCGAGCAACTGGCTCGCCATCGGAGAACTGAACACTACGTCGTCACTGAAGTGGGTGAGCAACGCCTCGATGTCGTGGGCGTTCCAGTGGCTTGCCCACTCTTCAGCGATAACCTGAGCTTCTCGGTTATCCGAATCTACTTCTTGTTGCCATCGCATTCGGTCTCGGTGGTTGGGGTGAACACGGGTGCCTGGGTGGGTAGAGTGGGGCTCTTCGCAATTGTCCGTGGCCCGAGCCTCTCCGTGTTCATTTTTGTTGCCTCCCCTGATTGGTCGTTGGAGAGTTAGACGGCGACTTCCCTCGGACTGGTCGTCAAATCCATAGTGTGAAGTCAATTACCGGTGCTTCGCTAAGCGACGAACCCTCATGGCGGCCCACGTTCGACACAGGGAGCGCAGGACGGTCAACAAATTCTGCACTTTTGACAATAGACTTCGCATGACGTGGGGGTGTCATGGCAGTTTTCGCGGTCACGACTGCAAAGGGTCCGAACTGGGATGACAGTCGCCCGATTCGTGAACAGCAGACCTGGGTGGAGCATGCGAAATTCGCTGACGAACTTGTCCAGCGAGGAGTCATCATCGTGGGCGGTCCGATTGGCGAGGGCAACGACGACGACATTGCACTCATCGCCGTCGAAGCTACCGACGAACGTCAACTGCGGTTCATCCTCAGCGACGACCCCTGAACCGTGGGCGATGTTTTCCGCATCAAAGATGTTCGGCCCTGGACACGGTGGCTCGACGGTCGCAGGATGACACCGGAATAGCGGCGACAACCTCGCTCCTGGGATCCTGCATCAGTCAGTGTTCGCCGAGCGACTTCTGGACCATTTCCATTTCTGAATCAGTTAAGCGGCTCTCGGTCCGTCTTGCATTGGGCGCTAACTTTCGCGAACGACCAACCCCGCTAAAGGCCGAAGATCCGTTAATCCACTGCGGGGATTGGCGGCGAGAGGATTTCCTTCAAGCTTGTAAATGTCGCGACCGTTGTGATCCAGTAGCGTGAACGTTCAAGGTCCTCTGGTGAGCCGCTCAGGTCTCGATCCCGGCACCTTAGGACTAAAAGGAAGTTCACGAGTGTTGCGGTGTGTCGGTCACGTCGCGCATGTCGTTTGTTTTCAAGGAAACGCGATGTCGTGTGTCGGTTTGGTTTCGTGGCGTTGTAGAAATATGAGGCCTGTTCGGTCCACGGCGCAGATCGCAACATGCTGCGTCACGATGGCTCAAGAACAGGGATGGATCGTCTCGGGGCCGCGGCGTGGTCCCTCCGAATTCAAGGCTCGATGTCGCGATTTAGATCCTCATGCACCTCGAATGCGACATCGGATTCGTATTTCTCGTAGCGTTGTGAATGCTCTCGCTCTTGAATGTCAAGGAGCTCGGGAAGGGCCTCGCGGTCTTTGTCACGATTGGCGAAGGTCTTTGCCGCGATGATGTCGTCCACTGAGGCGATGCGGACTACGAAGCCGTCGCCGCGAACCATCATCGAACGCGTTAGCAAGTCATCGTAGGGCACTGATCGCCCTTCGAAATCCTTCAAATCGGCCAATACGTCGAAGGGTCCAGCGTCGGTTGTCCAGGTTGAGCTCCCGGTCGTCTCGAGCATCATGCTGTCAACTTTTACCGGCAACGCCTTCGCCTCTTCATCACTCATTCGTGCGACGCGCAGTCGAGCATGGAGTTCTCGTAGGGCCGAGGCGAGTTTCTCTAGATTGGCGCGTTCGCGCCGCACTACGCAATCGGCGTCCTCGGTTAGTCGCGATGCCCCAAGGAATCCCGCGGCAGATCCCCCGACGACCACAAAGTCGACATCGTTTCGCGTGAGTACCTCGAGCAGTCGGTTGAGATCAAGCGGTGGCCCGCTATTGGTTTGCGTCATGGATTGCGGCTTGCAGCACCCGAAGGGCTTCCAACTCCCTGAGCCACGCCTCAACCGACTCCCTCGAGTCGAGGCGACGCCATCGAGAAGCACAGTGACGTCGTCCTCTGTGGGAGGTTCCGCAGAGTGCATTCGCTCCGCCCATTCGGCGACGGTCGTCGCGCGCTGTCTAATCACTGCTCCATTGTAGAGAGGTCTGACCTGCGATGATGCTGATCGCCACCGGTTCAGGTGGATTGGTACAGCGCGTGGATGGTGCTGACGTTCCGAAGTCACCGCGTTGCCAAGTAGGTGTGCACTCCATCAGCTATTTCATGGCTATTGTCGAACATCTGCGATGGGGAGGAGCATTGGGCCTGGCATGAACGATGAAGAGCCTCAAATTGTCGCCGAACTTCGTCGTCAAATCGAGGAATTGAAGCGAGAAAATGATCGCTTGACAGAGATTCTGGGTTTGAAGCCCTCGAAGGGGCTCCAACATCCCGCAGTCAACCTGAGCGGACCGACCGAACATGAGGCTCCCCTCTCTCACGTCGATCGTTCGTCGTCACCTGAGTCGAAGGTTGCATTCTTTCAGTCGCTTTTTGTCGGTCGTGACGATGTTTACGCGCTCCGGTGGGAAAGCGGAAGGACGGGAAAGCACGGTTGGTCGCCCGCGGTTGTGGGAGGTTTTGCCAACGCTCGATCGACGCACAAGGAGTATTTATCGATGACGTCGGGCGTGATCGCTGATCACTTGGCGGGCAAGGTTCACGCCGGACTCTATCCGCTGCTCGGTGATGACACGTGCCGCCTGGTTGTGTGCGATTTCGACGGGCCGGGCTGGGCGCTAGACGCGCTCGCTTACTTCCACTCCGCTCAGTCGATGGGAGTAACATCGGCGCTCGAACGTTCGCGCTCGGGCGACGGCGCGCACGTGTGGATCTTCTTTCGCGACGCGGTGCCTGCGACAATCGCTCGACGACTCGGCACTCTGCTCCTTCGCGAGGCGATGAACCTTCGTGGAGAACTCGACCTCGCGAGCTATGACCGATTGTTTCCAGCACAGGACTTCATGCCGAAGGGGTCGTTCGGTAACTTGATTGCGTTGCCTCTGCAGAAGGTGTGTCGAGATCGCGGAACCACCGCATTTCTCGACCCCGGCACCATGAAGCCGATGGCGGACCAGTGGGCCTATCTCTCGACCCTCAAGCGAATGTCGCAAACCGAAGTCGAGTCGATCCTCGCGACCACGCCGGAGGTGGGAGCGGGACCTGAAGAAAGAACGTTCCGGCGATCTCGCGATGCTGTTCCCATCGCAATGCCCGAGACGATCGCCGGCGTCGCTGCGGCAATGTTGGAGATTGAGCGGTCCGGTCTTCCGCCGATCCTGCTCGCAGGACTCAAGCATCTCGCGTCACTTCACAACCCGGCGTTCTATGAGAAGGAGCGGCTCAGATTCTCCACGTGGGATACGCCGAGGATGATCCGTTGTTACGGAGAAAACCTCGAGTCGTTGCTCCTTCCTCGAGGTCTTACTGAGAAGGCAGCCAGTGTGGTCGCGGAGGCGGGTAGCCGATTGGTGATCCGCGAGAATCGCCCGGATCCCGAGCCAATTGAATTCGCGTCCACTTTCCAGCTTCGTGAGGATCAAGAAGCGGCACTACTAGCGCTCCGCGACCACGAACTGGGCGTCCTCGTCGCCGCGCCGGGGGCCGGAAAGACCGTCGTCGCCTGTGCACTCATTGCGCACCACCAACGGCCCACTCTGATCATCGTCGATCGCAAACCACTGGTCGAGCAATGGACTGCGCGACTAGCGACTCACCTAGGCCTCTCCGCGAAGGAGATTGGCCAGATCGGTGGCGGCCGGAACAAGACCACCGGTATCGTCGACGTCGCCATGGCGCAGAGCCTCGCTCGACGAGGAGACCTCGACGAGATGTCAAGCCGTTACGGACTCGTCGTTGTCGACGAATGCCACCACGTACCGGCGGTGACATTCGAGCGATGCGTCAAACAAATCAATGCCCGACGGTGGCTCGGTCTTACCGCTACGCCCTACCGGCGCGATGGCCTTCAGGGCTTGATCACCATGTACTGCGGACCCGTTCGCCACCGAATGGACGAGAGGGTTGACGTAGAGAACGACTTCCGTCGAGAACTTATTGTGCACCAGACGAGTTTTGAAGCGAACGAGGACGTTACACACATCCAGGACTTGTTTCGCGCGTTGGTGGATGACGAAGCTCGAACGATGGCCATCTGTGATGACGTGGCCGCCGCAGCCGCCAAAGGGAGAAACTGTCTCGTGCTGACGCAGTGGACTGAACACCTCTCGTCGGTCGTGTCAGTACTTGGAGCGAGGGGAGTCACTCCTTTCGTCCTCCAAGGTGGAATGGGGAAGAAGGCTCGTGCCAAAGTCATGGCGGATCTGGACGACGCATCCAAGCGAGGTGGGCTGGTGCTCGCAGCGACCGGAAGTTTCCTCGGCGAAGGGTTCGACTGTCCGCCCCTCGACACGGTGTTCATGGCGTTTCCGATTGCCTTTCGAGGAAGAGTCGTCCAGTACGTTGGCCGAATATTGCGACCCTTGGATGGCAAGTCATCCGTTGAAGTCCACGACTACGTTGACGCAAAAAGCCCAGTGCTTGCGAGAATGCTTCGAAAGAGACTTCCTGGATACGCCGCCCTAGGTTTCGACGTCGGCAAGGATCGCAAAAGTCGAGGCGACATCAAGTAGTGACTCATCGGTCGTCAAGGACAGTCTTTGTCTTAACGGGAATCGGTTTGCTGCTCGTCAGTCTGGAAGCGTGGTGTTGCGAGAAAGTTGAGGTCTAAAGCGAGACCCACGTCGTCCGCGCTCTTGACGACGGGGCAACTCAACTATCGACCAGCGCAACACCTTGCGTGGGATAAATCGGAGGCCTATTTTGCAGCCTCGGAGAGCGAACGGCCCCGAAAACCCTTGCAAATACTGGTGGGCCTGGTGTGCCGCTCAGGTCTCGATCCCGGCACCTTAGGAGTGTTTCCAGAACGTCCCGGGAGGTCCATCAGCGTCCAGATTGGACCGTCGGACGAAGCGCAATGTCCACCAACGTCCACTGACGTCCACTCACGTTTGACCACGTGGCTAGACAATTGGCTCTGCTGAAGGTTGACAGTTGTGGTTTGTAGTTTCATGCTGTTGGCAATGCTCCGTCAAGTGCCTCAAACTCGATCGGCGCCATGGTAATGAGGCGGACCAGCAGCGACGTACTCACGGACTTCGTCGTAGACCAGATTGAAGGGTCCCGGCCCCGTGAGGAACCATGTCACTCCCGCCTGCGCCCATTGTGCGTAGCGTTCGTCCTCGCGATACTCCATGTTCTCATCGCGCTGACCCCAAAGGACAATTTCGAAGTTGTCGAGGTCGGCCCCGGCTCCAACCAACTTCGTCTTGAGCTCAGCCACTTGCTCGGGCTCAGTCATCTGAATCACCATCATCCCTTGGTGCTTGGCGGCACGACGGATGGGCGCCGGGTTCGGCCATCGACCTGCCGTCCATACGGGAATACCGTCGGCGCGAAAGGCCGTCGGTTGGAACGCCACCTCTTGTGCTCTGAAGAACTCGCCCGTGATGTTCACTTCTTGGCCCGTGACCAGACCCTTAAAAATGGCGAGTCCTTCGTTCAAGGCACGTCCACGTTCCACGACGTCGGTCAACTCGCCAAAGCAGGCGAGCTCACCACCCGGGTAGTCATCGCCGATACCGAATCCCATGACGAGGCGGCCCTTGGAGAGGCGATCCAACGTGACGGCTTGACGTGCGACCACCTGAGGGCGACGACGGATCAACGGAGTCACCATGGGTCCCAGCGTGATGCGCGATGTTTTGGCGGCCATGACGGCCAGGCAGACGTAAGGGTCGAGGATGTTGCGCACCGGCGATGGGTAGCGCAAGTGGTCCCAAAGGAAGAAGCCATCCCAGCCTGCCTCCTCGGCGAGCACCGCGAGGTCGGCCATCTCCCCAGCATCGGCGAGGCCGTCAAAAGGTGGCAGAAATAGTCCGTGCTTCACGAGATCACCTCTCATCGTCGCTCTGGTCATTATTACTGCACACGACGCATCCGCGTCGGACCTTCTCAGCTCCAGTCGTCGCAACGAAAATTTTGGAACCTGAAAAGCTCGACGAGAAGTGGCGCCACCGTTGGGAACTGTGAACTTGAAGTGACCGCGTCAGAAATTGAACTTGGTGCGCCGGCTAGGACTTGAACCCGGAACCTGTTGATTAAGAGTGGGACCGGATCGTATTCATGTGTCTTATAGATCCAGTGAGTCCTTTATCTCAAGGCTTTTCGACTAATGGGTGCGCGCCAGTCTTGTGAATACTCGCATGTCTTAGGGATGGATTTAGGGATGAATTGAATTGCAAAAATTGGCGGCTACGTCGGCTCGTTCTACGATCCCACGATTTCAATTTGATTTCGTTCGCTACTGGGTTGACTCCTCCTGGCGAGGAGTCCCGATCGGATGACGAGCAAAGGCACGAGGCCCAGAAGCACGAGGTACACAATTCCGAGCCACTTGTCACGGAAAAAGAAGTCGTAGTTAGAAGGACCCCCGAACAAGTTCCATCCGAGATAGGCGACGAAGTACACACCGCTGAGAGCGCCCAGAAGTGCTACGGTCGGAAAAACAAGTCGCGCGATTCTTTGTGGAATCTCGACGCGCCGGATAAGCAGCGCAATCGCAATGCCGCAAACAAACATTGCCAGCGGGACGCAGTCATTGACCACCGTTTGGATCGGCGATATAGGTCCGTATCCGGGATTCCAAAAATCCACCCATCGTTGCGTCGTCTCCCAAACGACCTGCGCCAAATTGGCAATGAGTTGGCCCGGGCGGGACAAACTCATCCCCTGAAAACCGTGAGCACCGCGAATGTACGGAGAGATAAGCCTTGGGAAAAATCGCGCCTCGGACAATAGAAACCCGCCCGTCACCACCGCGATCGTCGAAGGGACGACGAGAGGTCTTGCTTGTCCCCGAAAGATTTGACGCACGACACACGTCACAACAACGATCACGATGGCTGCGAGCTCCACGAGTACGAGACCAACGACGACCGTGAGGGTGCCCGTCGTCGCGGTGACGGGGATCGGATGGTAACGACGTCCGCTCCACACCAGCATGGCCTTTGACCAGAAATCCACCATGACCACTACCATCAGAGCGGCGAGACCAACGCCCGTTCCGAGCGCAGCTCGTGATTGAGCTCCGGGATTCGCCACCGAGTCGTAAAGACCGATGTCGCCGAGGCGGGCGACGACCCCCTTTCGAACCACATTTACACTTCGCCCGAGATTGCTGTGGCGCTCAGCGAATTCTTGTTCGAGGTGGTCAACGAACTCCTCGCCGTAGCGCTTGCGCCACGCACTCGGATACCAGCGAAGTAAGCGCATCGCACGGCGCGTGTCGTGAAGATCGCTGTTCATGCGAAGCTCCATGAACGCTTGAGACGAGCCTGTCCGGTCTTCAGGATTCGCTGCTGAGCCGTGATGTACTCGGCGAGAACCGTTGCGCCCTGTGCGGTCAGACGGTACGGGCGTCGACGCTCATCGGCTTCAAGGGCAATGATCAGTCCTCGGCTCTCGAGGCGGGGGAGTACTTGGTAGAGGGTGCCGGGAGGTAGATGCACGCCCGCGAACTCCTCGACGTCCTTCACGAGGGCGTAGCCGTGCTTGTCACCTCCCGCGAGGCTGGAAAGAATGAGGACGGCGGCGCCGGCGTTTCGGCCGAGGCCCACTAACGAGTTTTCTGGATCGGTCATTCTTCGACTATATCGATAAGCAATCTAGCCGTCAAGGAAGTAAGTCAATTGTTCGTACGATCATCGCGAGGTTCTCGCAAAACTGGCCCTAGCAGCGCCCAGATTCTCGACGGTAGGCGACGTTCAATAGCGGTCCTACACTCGGGGAGAGAAAGTCAGATTGCCGCCACGAGTGCATAATGGATCCATGGCGACGAACGAACATGGCTGGATCAGCTACGGAGCGGGCGACAACTCGCATCTGACAGACGAACAGCGACAGATGCTCGAGGAGCGCATCCGTGAACGGCAAGAGGAGCGAGGTGGATTGCTCGGGGTCGTTGTGGTGAGTGTCTACGAGCATGGCTGCCATCAACAGGTGAACTTTCCACACGGGTCGCTACTCGGAGTTGAGACTGACGCCTCCGTCATCTCGGAGATAGTGGCCCGAGCATCGGCCCAATTGGCGAACTGGCGTTAAGTTCCACTTACCCGGCGTTATGGTACAAAATCGAGACGTTGAGTAAGTGACTGTGTCTTGAAGGTCTCGGAGGCTCACTCCTAGCGAGTTCATAATTGAATGCTCCAGTCGATTGTTGACGTCGGCTCACCGATGAGAACCCCCACGCAAAGGGCGCCAATGAAGGAATTCAGAGGCACGTTCACATCAAGACCTATAATGAAATGCCAGGCCGAATTCAGCATTGTGTGGGTTTTACGTGGGTGTTCTTCGTGGCGTGAAACCCTAAATCGTTCCAAAAACCCTGATGAACCCTGGTGCGCCGGCCGGGACTTGAACCCGGAACCTGTTGATTAAGAGTCAAATGCTCTGCCAATTGAGCTACCGGCGCGTGACGAGTCTATACGCCGCTACGTCGGTACTTTGAGAGTTAGTTGTGTTGAATTGCCTTCACTTCGAGAAACTCTTCGAAGCCGTACTTGCCGAGTTCACGTCCGATGCCCGACTGCTTGTAGCCGCCGAAGGGTGCGACGACATTGAAAGCGCCTCCGTTGATCTCCACCTGTCCGGTGCGGATCTTGCGCGCAACTTCGAAGGCCTTCTCGTCACTGCCCGCCCATACACCGCCGGCGAGACCGTAAGTTGAGTCGTTAGCGATCGCGATCGCTTCTTCTTCGGTGTCGTACGGAATGATCGAGAGGACGGGTCCGAAGATCTCCTCTTGCGCGATGGTCATATCGTTTCGTACGTCAGAGAAGATGGTCGGCGCGACGTAGTAGCCCTTTTCGAGTCCCTCCGGCGGCGTGACGCCACCGGTGATAAGTCGCGCGCCCTCGTCGACGCCCTTAGTGATGTAGTCACGCACCCGCTGCTGTTGGGCCGCGCTCACTAGAGGTCCCAACAGACTCGATCCGGTGACCGGATCGTCGGGCATGAAGCCCGCAGCCGTCGCGACAGCGATGTCCTCAACTTCGCTCAGAAGAGAACGCGGCACGACCATTCTCGTGAGTGCCGAACACGTTTGGCCGGAGTTCAGGTAGCACTTGAAAACGCCGTCACTTACGGCTTTCGCCAAGTCGGCGTCATCGAGAATGATGTTGGCGGATTTTCCGCCGAGCTCAAGCGAGACGCGCATCACTTTCTCCGCAGCAAGTTGCATGACACGCTTACCCGCGCGAGTGGACCCCGTGAAAGAGACCATGTCCGTCTTTGGGTGTACGACCAACGCTTCGCCGACAACGGGCCCATGACCGGTGATCATATTGAAGACGCCCTTGGGAAGACCCACGTCGTGGATGATGTCGGCGAGAAGGAACGCGTTGATGGGCGCGACTTCGCTGGGCTTCACCACGACGGTGCAACCGGCCGCGAGTGACGCGGCCACCTTGTTCGCGATCTGGTGAAGTGGATAGTTCCACGGCGTGATCGCGGCGACGACGCCCACTGGCTCACGAACCAACGTGGAGTTGCCGACTTCTTCTTCCCACACGAAATCCATTGCGCGCTGCGCGTTGTCGCCAAAGGTCATCGTAGGAAGGCCCAACTGTATTCCCTTCGACAACATGAGTGGCATGCCAACTTCATTGGCGATGACGAGGGCGATCTCGTCGCTTCGCTCGGCGAGTTTCTCCGAGATGCGCTTGAGGAATTCGCCGCGCTCCTTGGGGCTGGTGTTGGCCCACCCTTCGAACGCCGCGGCGGCGGCCTCGACGGCGCGGTTGGCCTCGTCGACGGTGCCGACAGGGACTGTGGCGAAGAGGTCACCGGTGCCCGAGGAAGTGACCTCAAGCGTGTCAGATGACGAGGCCTTCACCCACTCGCCGTTGATGTAGAACGAGTCACGAACGATAGTCATAACAACCCCCATTGGCGATCGTTGGTCGGACCGCTACTGCGAAATCTAGTCGTGAAGGGACGAACCAAATCGGGCCGATTTGTGACTAATGGAACCTGGGGCACATGGACAAACATTTGGGGTGAGCGACGGGGATCGAACCCGCGACCTCCAGGACCACAACCTGGCGCTCTAACCAACTGAGCTACGCCCACCAAGACCAGCCATTATTGCACAGTGATTCTTCCCGTTGCCCATTCGGCAACGGACTCGTTCACTACGCTTTAATTTACGCCCCTGTAGCTCAACTGGATAGAGCAGACGGTTTCTACCCGTCAGGTTGCGGGTTCGACTCCTGCCGGGGGCACTTTGCCACGCCGCTCGGTCAGGCCACGTGCGTTGCCGCACGCGCCGATAGCGTGATCGCGTGAACAAAAGCCGCGCGGTGCTCGTCTACGACGGTGACTGCGGGTTCTGTTTGAAAACAGCCAACTGGATTAGCCGAAAGTGGCCCGAGGGCGACCTCGCCCTTGTCGTGCCGTGGCAAAGCCTGACGTCAGAAATGACTCGGGCACCTCTACCGAACGCTGACGATCTCAAGAGCGCGGCATGGTGGATCGAGATGGATCGCCAGGAATCGGGTTCTCGAGCCGTGGCGCACGCGCTTTTGGCTGCCAACGCTCCCTGGTCACTCTTAGGGCGACTCCTCCTAACTCCTCCCGTCTCGTGGATTGCTCGTCAGGGTTATCGGGTAGTCGCTCGCTATCGATACCGATTGCCGGGCGGGACCCCGGCGTGCAAGATCTAAGTCGCCGCGGTCAGTTCTCTTTCGGTCAGTACGTTCGCGATCCGTTCACCGTCGACATAACTCACTGAACTACCTCACGCCCCACGAGTTCGAAGTCCATTACGCAACCAAAATCAGATTCAACTCGCCTAGGCGCGGTCCAGTTGATGGGTCAAGACCGAACACGGCATGGGCCACGGTCACGCGAACGCGATCGTCGGCGACTTCCGCCAAGGACGAGGTATCTGACGTTTACCTCCGAGTGGCTCTCTCCTCGGCCGTCATCCGCCAATGAAGTGGAATCGAACGAAATGACAGTCAGGGTGAGGCCAGGCGACGACGTACTACTTGGCTATCTCCCATATGTGGCCGCTCGGATCCTTGAAGCTTGCGGTACGAATTCCCCACGGGCGATCCATGGGACCATTCAGTAGGTCGACTCCTCGGTTTTTCAGTTCCTCGCACGTGGCGTCAACGTCGTTGACTTCAATGGTGAACACGAAGCGCGATCCGGCGTCGGATCTCGCGATGGTCGCTGGCGAAATGAGTTCGTCGGCGGAGTCGGTCTTGAGCAGATTAATCAACGTGTCGCCAAAGCGAAAGACCGCCGAGTTCTCGTCTTCGTAAAACACGGAGAGGTTGAATACCTCTCCGTAGAACCTCTTTGCTATCTCCAAGTCTTCAACAAACAGCGTGATGGCCACAATTGCCTTCGACCAGTCATCCCAAGCGCTCATGACAGGCTCTCCCTACTCGTTCGCATGACATTAATTGCGTTTTCTTACGCGAACACGTCCATGGCGGAAGTGCTCGATGGAGGAAAACTTCACGCGATCCGCGGGAGAGACCCGTGGCTTATTAACGCGATTAAGACCCAACTCGCCTAGGCGCGGTTCAGTCAGTGGATCAAGTCCAATCAGTCGGGGCGCCCGGATTCGAACCGGGGACCTCCTGGTCCCAAACCAGGCGCGCTAACCAAGCTGCGCTACGCCCCGAGGCCTCTACGATACACAGTGACTCGAGGACGCCGCGACGAATCAAGCTGCGTAGGCTTTGGCGAAGCGGAGGAGATCAATGGCGTACGAGTGGTTAACTGACGCGCTCGACGAGACCTGGACGTCGATAGATCGGACGTTACGTTCGCGAAGTCCCGAGGTCTACGACGCACCGACTCCCTGTCCCGGATGGAGCGTTCACGACGTTCTCAGCCACCTCATTGGCTTCGAACTGATGATGGGCGGTGAACCGGTGCCCGTGCACGAGGGTGCGTGGCCTTCGCACGTGAAGAACCCCATTGGTGAGATCAATGAGGCCTTCGTCGTGGCTTTTCATTCGACGCCCGGCGCCGAATTGTTGGAGCAGTTTCGTGTCACGACGGCTCGCTCACTCGAGCGCCTGCGCGCTCTTGACGACGAAGCGTGGGAGAAGGTCGGCTGGAGCCCTGAAGGGGAGCGACCTTTTCACCGTTTCCAAGAAACTCGGGTGCTCGACAGCTGGATTCACCTTCAAGATATTCGTGACGCGCTGCTCGAACCCGCGGACGACCACGGGCCGGGCGAGGAGATCGTGGTGAATCGATTCGAAGCGGCGCTGCCGTACGTGGTGGGAAAGAAGGTGCACACTCGTGATGGGGCGCTCGTGCGGATCAATCTCACTGGCCGACTCGCGCGCACGGTGCTGATCGGCGTCGAAGAGGGCCGTGGGAAAGCATTGGAAAGTTCCGACGCCGAGCCCGATCTGGAGATCACGGCACCCGTCGCGCTCTTCTGGCGTCGGGCGGCGGGACGTATCACGGCGGACGCCTTTCTCAGCGCTTCGGCGACGGACGTACGAGGGGATAAGGCTCTCGCGCGAGCGTTCGCCGAGGGCCTCGTGATCATGATTTAAGGGTTTTATCGTGAGCCGGTAGGCTGGCGTCTCTTATGCGCGCTACCACTACCACTCTTGAAAACAACAGGGTCAAGCTGGTCGTCGAAGTCGACGAACCAGAGATGGAAGAGGCCATTGATACGGCCGCCGTCAAGCTCTCCAAACAGGTCAACATCAAGGGATTTCGTAAGGGCAAGGTGCCCAAGAACGTCTTGATGGCCCACCTCGGCGGCCCGAGTGTCCTGCGCAGTGAGGCGATCCGCGATTCCATTCCCGACTTCTACGCCCACGCCGTCGCCGACACGTTGATCGATCCGATCGCCCAACCCGACATCAACATCACCTCCGGCGAGGAAGAGGGCGAACTCGTCTTCGAAGTTGAAGTCGAGGTTCGCCCCGAGGTCTACCTGCGGGGCCAGAACGAACTTCGCGTGACGATTCCATCTCCGGTCGTGACCGACCAAGAGGTGAACGCACAGATCGACCGCTTTCGTGAGACCGACGCAGTTTTACAGGACGTCGATCGTCCCATCGTCACGGGTGACCTCGTGACAATGGACGTGCACGTCCAACAGATCGCCACCGACGTGGATCCCCTCGACATGAGCGACTTCATGTACACGGTCGGATCGGGCACGATCACCGAAGGTGTCGATGACCTGATCGTCGGTATGAAGTTCGGTGAAGAGATGAAGCTCAACGGCAACGTCGGCAACGGTGTCGTCGCGACCTACGAACTGACGCTCAAGAAGGTCCAGGAACGTGAGCTCCCCGAACTCAGTGACGAGTGGGTGCAAGAGAACACCGAGTGGCAGAGCGAAGAGGAGATGCGCGACGCCATCCTCAGTCAGATGCGAAAGATGCGCATCGTCGAAGCGCAGATGTCCCAACGCGATGCCGTCTTGATGGCGCTCAGTGACCTCGTGAGTGAAGACGAAGTACCTGACGCGTTGATCCAAGACGAGACCAACGAACGGCTTCACGACCTCGGCCACCGCCTCGAGCAACAGAAGTTGAACCTCGAGACGTTCTTGCAGGTCACCAACCAGAGTTCGGATCAACTCCTCGAGACGCTGCGCGCCGACGCGCTGCGCGCCGTTCGCGTCGACCTGGCGCTGCGCGCACTCGTGAAGGCGGAGGACCTCGAGCCCACCGACGACGAGATCGACAAAGAACTCGAGACGACGGCCGCCTCGATGAACGTGACGCCGGAGTTGCTTCGCACGAATCTTCGCGACACGGGTCGCGTGATCACGTTCCGCGCTGAAGTCGCCAAGATGAAGGCGTCACGGTGGTTGACCGACAACGTCACCTACGTGGATCCCGAGGGTGTCGAGATCGACCGAGCCCTCTTGAAGGCGGATCAATCCGAGGATGGCGACGCCTAAGGTAGTGACGTGAACGATAACTACCGAGCTCAGAACTACCTAGTCCCCACGGTCGTCGAATCTTCGAACCGTGGCGAGCGAGCCTACGACCTCTACAGCCGCCTACTCCGCGAGCGCATCATCTTCCTAGGCACCCCCATCGACGACACCATCGCGAACTTGGTCTGCGCGCAGATGCTGTTCCTCGAGTCCGAAGACCCCGAGAAGGACATCAACCTCTACATCAACTCGCCCGGTGGCGACATCACGGGACTCCTCGCGATCTACGACACGATGAAGTACATCAAGCCCGACGTGTCGACGTTCTGTTTCGGCCAAGCCGCCTCCGCAGCCGCAGTATTGCTCGGCGCTGGTTCGAAGGGAAAGCGCTACGCCTTGCCGCACGCGCGCGTGCTGTTGCACCAACCGTGGGGTGGCGTCGGAGGTCAAGCGTCGGACATTGAGATCCAGGCACGCGAGATACTGCGCATGAAGGACATGTTGAACGCCATGCTCGCCAATGACACCGGTCAGTCGGTAGAGCGCGTCAATAAGGACACCGACCGCGACTTCATCATCAGCGCCGAGGAAGCGGTGGAATACGGCCTGATTGATGAAGTTATAACGTCTCGAGCGTAGGTACCCCGATTTTTCGACGCTGACCCGTAGGATGGGTCACGGCGTAAGTGTGTCAGGGGAGCCCGTGGCAAAATTCGGTGAAGGTAGCGACCTCATTAAGTGCAGTTTCTGCGCGAAGGGTCAAAAGCAGGTCAAGAAGCTCATCGCGGGACCAAGCGTGTACATCTGCGACGAGTGCATCGACCTTTGCAACGACATCATTGCCGACGAGTTCGGCGACCGTCCCGAGTTCATCCTCGACGAACTGCCCACGCCTCGCGAGATCTCCGCGTTCCTCGACGAGTTCGTGATCGGTCAAGTCGACGCGAAGAAGATCCTCGCCGTCGCCGTCTACAACCACTACAAGCGCATCCAGACTGGTCCGCTCCACGACGAGGACGTTGAGGTCGCGAAGTCCAACGTGCTCCTGCTCGGCCCGACCGGCTGTGGCAAGACCTTCCTCGCCCAGACGTTGGCTCGCATGCTCAACGTTCCCTTCGCCATCGCGGACGCGACGGCGCTTACCGAGGCCGGGTACGTTGGCGAAGACGTCGAGAACATCCTGTTGAAACTGCTCTCCGCCGCGGACTTTGACGTCAAGCGCGCGGAACGCGGCATCATCTACATCGACGAGATCGACAAGATCGCGCGCAAGGCGGAGAACCCCTCCATCACGCGCGACGTGTCCGGCGAAGGTGTGCAGCAAGCGCTCCTCAAGATTCTCGAAGGCACCGTCGCGAGCGTCCCACCGCAAGGCGGACGTAAGCACCCGCACCAAGAGTTCATCAACATCGACACCGCGAACATCTTGTTCATCTGCGGCGGCGCGTTCGCCGGGCTCGAAGAGATCATCGAACGTCGTTTGGGTAAGAAGTCAATGGGCTTCAACCAGCCCGTGCAGTCTCGCCGCGGCGGTGACATCGAACTCTTCCGTCACGTCCTTCCCGAGGACATGGTCAAGTTCGGACTGATCCCCGAGTTCATTGGGCGACTACCAATCGTGAGCGCCGTGCAGCAACTCGATCGCGACATGTTGATCAAAGTGTTGACCGAACCGAAGAACTCACTCGTGAAGCAGTTCCAACAAGTCCTTGCGATGGACGGCGTGGAACTCGTCATCGAAACCGACGCCCTCGAGGCGATCGCGGACCTTGCGCTCGAACGTCAAACCGGCGCGCGCGGTCTTCGCTCGATTCTCGAGCACGTGTTGTTAGAGCCCATGTACGACGTGCCCGGTCGCAGTGACGTCGTGAAGTGCGTCGTGACGGCGGCGTCGGTTCGCCAGCACGAGGCACCGAGTTACGAAATGCGAAAGGCGGCGACGCGTACCCGTCGCGCCAGCTAAACCGTGCGCTTCGCTTCTTACGCTGAGGCGTTGCGCTGGCTCGAATCGCACGTGGATTACGAACGCATCGCGCCCAATCGCCAGCCTGTGCCCACCCTCCAGCCCATTCGTGACACGCTGGCGCAGTTCGCCGATCCCCAAGGCGACTATCCGAGCATCCACGTCACGGGCACCAACGGCAAGGGCACGACCAGCACGATCATCAGCGCGCTCTTGGAGGCGACGGGACTGAGAGTGGGGACCTTTACGAGTCCCGACCTTCACGCGATCAACGAGCGAATCGCGGTGAACGCGTCACCGATTGACGATGACGCACTGATTGGCGTTCTTGAACGCCTCTCCGACGTCGAATCAGTAACCGGCATCGAGCTGACGCGGTTTGAGTTGCTCACGGTGGCCGCGCTCCTGCACTTTTCTGACGAAGGCATTGATGTTGCCGTCGTCGAAGTTGGAATGGGTGGCACATGGGATTCGACCAACGTCATTGACGCGGACGTCTCGGTGTTGACGAACGTCGATCTCGATCACACGGCTGTCCTCGGTCTCACCGTAGGTGCCATCGCGACTGACAAGGTGGGCATCTTTCGAGCGAACGGCATCGCGATCGTGTCGACCACGAACGCGATCGTCGTCGAGATCGCACAACGTCGAGCCGAAGAACTGAACGCGACGCTCTGGCTCTTGGGTGACGAATTCGAACTCGAAGAGAACGAGCTCGCGCTCGGTGGTCGTGCGATCACGCTGAAGACACCCTTCGAGCATTACGAAGAAGTACTGGTCACCTTGCACGGAATTCATCAAGGCGTCAATGCAGCCACGGCGGTCGTCGCGGCCGAAGGGTTCCTCGGTCGCGCACTTGGTGAAGCAGTCGTGACGTCCACGTTGGCCCACACTCAAATGCCTGGTCGGATGGAAGTTATCGCGCGCAATCCCATGATCGTGATTGACGGCGCTCACAACCCTGCGGGCGTGCGCGCGCTGGTCGCGACGTTGGATGGTGCGTTCGACGTGCGCGGTGAGCGGCGTTGCGTCATTGGGATGTTGACGGGTCGCGACGTCGACGACATGGTCACACCACTCGTCGGCGCGGGGTTCAGTGAGTTCCACTGCTGCGCGCCGCAATCACCTCGAGCGGTGCCGGTCGGCGAAGTCGCCGACGCACTTCGACGTCACGGCGCCACGGCCTTCGAACACCCGAGCGCGAAAGCAGCACTGGCGCACGCCCGCGAGCGATCGACGGACGACGACCTCATCGTGGTCGCGGGGAGCCTCTACCTCGTCGCTGAAGTTCGCGGCGAAGTGTTACACGTGGCGTCTCGACACACGACCTAAGACTGTTAGATTGCCTGGCGTGAAGAGAACGCTGATCATCGTGAAGCCCGACGCCGTCGAACGCGGTCTCGTGGGCGAGGTACTGGCACGACTCGAGCGACGAGAACTTCGCCTGGTTGCAGCAGAACTTCGGACTATCGACGAGGCGACGGCGACGCGTCATTACGCCGAACACGAGGGAAAGCCCTTCTTCGAGCGCCTGGTGAGCTTCATCACGAGCGCGCCTGCGTTGGTCGCGGTCGTCGAAGGCCCCGACGACACGTGGCAGGTCGTTCGCACCATGATCGGCGCGACGAATCCTGCCGCCGCCGCGCCGGGGACCATCCGGGGTGACCTTGCGATCGACATGGCCGCGAATTTGATTCACGGTTCGGATTCGAGTGAGGCCGCGCAACGAGAGATCGCTATTTTCTTCCCAGACTTGGCTTAGCGCGACGAACTGGTTCAAGACTGCCGTCTTGCCCTAGCCTTAGAGCCACGCGCGAGGTGTCTCACGCCTCAATAAAGGGAATCTATGGCTGATGGACGTTTCTCACTTTTGGGTCGCGACATGGCGGTCGACCTCGGCACCGCGAACACCCTGGTGTACGTCCGCGGTCGTGGCATCATCCTGAACGAGCCCTCCGTCGTCGCTGTCGACGTCAAGGACGGCAAGCCCCTCGCCGTCGGCGCTGAAGCAAAGCGCATGATCGGGCGCACGCCGAGCAACATCCAAGCCATTCGTCCCTTGAAAGACGGCGTCATCGCTGACTTTGAGATCTGCGAGAAGATGCTGCGCTACTTCATCCACCGAGTCCACCAACGGCGATTCGCGAAGCCCCGCATGGTGATCTGTGTCCCTTCGGGCATCACCGGCGTCGAACAACGCGCGGTCATGGAAGCCGCGGAGTTCGCGGGCGCGCGTAAGGCCTACATCATCGAAGAGCCAATGGCCGCCGCGATCGGTGCGGGGCTTCCGATTCATGAACCAACGGGCAACATGGTCGTTGACATTGGTGGCGGCACCACGGAGGTCGCCGTCATCTCGCTCGGTGGCATCGTGACGAGTCAGTCGATTCGCGTTGGCGGCGACGAACTCGACGAAGCACTCGTCGCGTACGTGAAGAAAGAGTTTCAACTCGCGCTCGGTGAACGAACAGCTGAAGAGATAAAGATTCAACTCGGCTCGGCCTTTCCGCTGCAAGAAGAGTTGCGCGCGGAGATCCGTGGACGTGACCTCGTCACGGGACTTCCGAAGACTGTCGTGATCTCCACCGAGCAGATTCGCCAAGCCATTGAAGAGCCCGTCCAGGCCATCGTCGACGCCGTCAAGGTCACCCTCGACCGCACCCCGCCCGAACTCTCGTCGGACCTGATGGAACAGGGCATCGTCCTTACGGGTGGGGGCGCACTGCTCGCCGGTCTCGCCGCCCGTCTCGAGTACGAGACCAACATGCCCATCATCGTGGCGGACGATCCTCTCAACTGCGTTGCGCTCGGCAGTGGGATGTGTCTTGAAGAGCTTGACGTCTTCGCGCGCATGTTGAAGACCAGTCCTTCTCGTTAACGCGTGGCCACGGACCGTTCGCGGCGACGATCCTGGACCTTCGGGGTCGCGGTGGTGGCGACCGTTGCCATCCTCTACCTGACGACGGGGGTCTCCTCGGGCCTGCGGGGCGGCGCCAACATCGTGATCACTCCCTTTAGCTGGGCCGTCAACGCCATCGCTCGCCCGATCGGCCACATGCTGGCCGGCACCGTCAACTACAGCGACGTCGTCGCGCAGAACGAGAAGCTCCGCTACCAACTCGCGAAGGCGCAAGAGCGAGCCAACGAAGAGTGGGCCTACGCTCGTCAACTCCAACAGATCACGACGCAATTGAACGTGCCCTTCGTGGGTTCGCTGCCCACCGTCGCGGTTCAGGTCACCAGACTCTCGCCGACGAACTTCTCTGCGACGGTGGGCATCTCCAAGGGTCGCGACAGCGGCATCTTGGTCGGGATGCCCGTCGTCGCCAACGGGGGACTCGTCGGACGCGTGATCGCGACGACCGCGAACGGTGCGACGGTGCGCCTGATCACCGACACAGCCTCGTCCGTAGGCGTCACGTTCAAGTCGGGCAAGAGTTCGCTGATCGTCTCGGGGCGAGGACTCAACAACGGCCTCGGCGCCACGGCCGTTCCTCTGGGTACGTCCGTCGCGCCCGGTACGAAACTCTCGACGGACGGTCTCAACGGTGCGCTCTATCCCGCGGGACTGCCGGTGGCGTCCGTGAAGACGGTGACGTTGACGCCCGGCGCCGCGACGTACAACTTGACGTTGCAGCCGGCGGCGAACCTCCGTCAACTCTCCTACCTCGACGTCGTGATCTGGGAGCCCGCTGCGTGAGACGAGTACTCGTCCCGGTGACGTTGGCGACGCTGATCATCGTCGCGATCCAGCTCTCCGTCTTCTCGGGTCTTCGCTTCGCCGGCGTCGTCATCATGATCGTGTGGCTCTGGCCCCTCGTGATGGGCCTCGCCGGACTCACCGCGCTTTCGCTTTGGTGCGCGTTAGTGGCGGGGGTCTTCTTCGACACGCACGCGTCGACACCCTTTGGGCTCACGGCCGTCGTCGCCCTGCTGCTCGCGTACGGCGCGTCGCGTCTTGGCCGCGAAGGCGTGGGCGACCTCGATTCGGCAGCGTGGTGGGTGACGCCGCTCCTCGCGGCCGCGGCGGGATTCGTGGCGCCGGCCATCTTCGTCGGTGCGAGTTTCTTCACCCTCAACTTTTCCCTGTGGCGTGACAGTCTCTTCGCGGCCATGGTCGTGAACGCGGCGGCCTTCTTTGTCTTGGCTCGACCGATGGCGCGCGTGGCGCTCTGGTTGGGCAACCTCGGGGGATCTCGCCGATGACGAATTCATGGCGCAACCGACCCTCGGGCTCGTGGTTCTCGCGACTGTGGCGACCCTGGGTCACGCTGCACCCGTTTCGTGGTCGAGGTCGAATGATCAACGAGCGCAAATCGGTAGGCATCCGCGACCTCATGGCGTCACCCGACGAGGTGAGCGCGCGTCCGTTGCGCCGTTGGATCGTCATTGGCGGCTTCTTCTTGATTCTTCTCGTCGTGTTGATGGTGCGACTGTTCTTCCTCCAGGTCGTCGACTACAAGGCGTCGATCGCCGCCGTTCAGTTGAACTCACTGCGCACGACGACGATTCCCGCGTCGCGTGGTGAGATACTCGACCGCTCGGGCAAGCCCCTCGTCACGAACGTCACCACCACGGAGCTTCGCCTCTCGAGAGCCGAAGCAGCGCTGCACCCCGCGATCATCGGCGCTCTGTCGTCCGTGACGGGTCTCAGTGTGAAGACCATCAACGCTGACTTGGCGAACCTGCAGTACAACCAGTACCAACCGGCACCCATCATGAGTAACGCCCCGGCCAAGGTCATCGAGTTCATCCAACTGCACCCGGGCGAGTTCCCCGGCGTCACGGTGCTCGACGCTTCGACGCGCGCGTACCCCGACGGGGGCAACGTCGGTGCCCAGATCCTCGGTTACGTGGGGCCGATAACCAGCCAAGAGATTGCCGCAAGTCCCAACGCGGGCTACCAGCCCGACTCGACCTACGGCAAGACCGGCGTCGAGAACTACTACGAGCAGTATCTACGCGGCCGCGACGGAACGAGCACGCTCGAGGTCAACGTGAGCAACCAGATCTTGCGCGCAGTGCAGACGAAGAAGCCCACCGTGGGCGATTCGGTCGTGCTCAACATCGACATGCCCTTGCAAAAGGCGCTCGACGGGTACTTATCATCGGAGATCCTGGCGGACCGTCACTCCGTCGACCCGATCTCGGGCAAAGTTCCGGCCGCACTCAACGGCGCGGCCGTCGTGCTCGACCCCAACACGGGTGCCGTCCTCGCGATGGCGAGCTATCCCTCGTACAACCTCAACTCCTTCGTGAGTGGCTTGTCGAACAGTGCGTTTCACCAACTTCTCAAGGTCGGTGCCTTCAACAACTACGCCATCCAGGGTCTCTACACACCCGGCAGTACGTTCAAACTCATCACCTCGACCGCCGAATTACAGACGGGGATCTTGTCGGCGTCGAAGTACATCGACGACACGGGAACCTTCACGGTGCCGGGATGCTTGAAGGGCGTCAACCACGGCTGCGTCTTTCACGACGACGACAACTCCGCGGCCGGTCTCATCAATCTTCCAAAGGCGCTCACCGTATCGTCCGACTACTACTTCTACAACTTGGGTTACCTCTTCTGGTCTCAGACCAACAAGTACGGCCAGACACCCATCCAGAACGTGGCTACTCAGTACGGGCTCACGCAGACCACCAACATCGACCTTCCTCAAGAAGTCCAGGGTCGTGTCGACTCGCCTCTGGTTCGTCAGCAACTCCACGCCGCGGCGCCCGCGGCGTTTCCGACGGTTTCCTGGTACACGGGTGACAACATCGAGATGGCCTTCGGTCAGGGTACGACCGCACTCACGCCGATCGCGCTGGCGAACGCCTACGCCACGTTCGCGAACGGCGGCACGCGCTACGCGCCCGAAGTGGCAGCCGGCGTGGTCGACCCTCACGGCAACGTGGTCATTCGCTACACGCCGCGCGTGCTCGGTCACGTGAGCCTGCCGGCGAGCATTCGAAACCCGATCCTTCAGGGACTTATCGGGGTCGTCTCGAGTCCCTCCGGCACGGCGTACTATCCCTTCAAAACCAACATCAACTTCTCGCTCTCGAGCTTTCCAATTGCCGGCAAGACCGGCACCGCATCGAATGCTCCTAAGCAGGAACCGAACTCGTGGTTCGTCGGCTTTGGTCCAACGACCCATCCCAAGTACGTGGTGCTGTGCGTGATCGCCGAAGGTGGCTACGGCGCGAGCGCGTCGGCGCCTGTCGTGGCGAAGACCTTCAACTTTCTGGTCGCGCACCCAGTGCCGACCCTGAAACTGGGTGCGCAGTTGACCACGCCGAAGAAGAAGTAAAGCTCGAGCTCGTCGAAGGCGAAGGAACAGCTGCGTCATTTCCTCGTCGTCATTTACGAGTGGGCCCGACGAGATGTCACAGGCGAACCGTAGTTTTCCGTCATGGCTCGCGAAGCGATCAGACTTTGTCGCACCTTTCGTTACAGATTGCACCCCACTGCTCGCCAGACCCAGGCGCTCTTGCGCCAACTCGAATATCAGCGCGAGCTCTATAACGCCGCGCTAGAGGAGCGCGTCGGAGCCTGGACACGGGAGCATCGCTCGGTCTCGTTCTTCGACCAGTGCCGCACGCTTACCGGACTCAGTTCTCTTCGTCCCGAAGTCACGGCGTCGGGCGTGACCTTGTGTCGCGGGACGCTCGAACGACTTGATCGAGCTTTCGCTGCGTTCTATCGTCGAACCAAGAGCGGAGATACCCCCGGCTTCCCTCGCTTCAAATCGGCCCGCCGTTTTCAATCGCTTCAATGGGAAGACACCAGTGGGTGGAAATTACTGACTGATTCGCGTCGGCTCTACTTGTTGGGTATTGGTGAGGTGAAGACCAACTACCACCATTTAATTCGGGGCACGCCCAAGGCAATCACCGTAAAGCGCGAAGGCAACAAGTGGTGGGTGAGCGTGCGCTGTGTGGACGTGCCCGCGTTGCCACTTAAACCCACCGGCCGCGCGGTGGGCATTGACCTGGGCGTCACGAATCTCGTCGCGACGAGCGACGGGAAGCTCATCGTCGGTGGGCACTTCGGCTCGCGGGCTCGGAGTCAGCTGGCCGAGGCTCGAAGAAAACTCCCGACCAAGCAAGGCGGATCGACTCGCCGCCGGCGCCAGGTGGACGAAGTTGCGCGCCTGCATCGCCGCGTCGCCAACCAGCGAAAGAACGCTGCCCACGAACTGAGTCGCTAGCTCGTGAACGACTACGACCTCATCGTCTTGGAAGACCTCGGCATCACCAACTTGGTCCGTACACCGCGCGAGAAGCCCGATCCTGAACAGCCAGGCGAGTTCTTGCTAAACGGCGCGAAAGTCAAGGCCGGACTGAACCGTTCCATCCACGACGCGGGGTGGGGAAATCTTGCGTTACTACTGAGACTCGCGTAATACAGTGACATTCGCCGCCAACCGTGGGATAATGTCGCATGATCAAGACACGAGCACCTCAACGGGATTTCGAAGGTATGGA
>JGI20207J14881_1000139_pt1 | contig 25344 bp, 20 predicted proteins | sample NGESurdeep092012_4_FD_14881 | JGI IMG/M metagenome (IMG submission 14881)
GTCCACGTTCGATCCCAACGCCACTGGTCAGTATACATTCGCGCTCTATCAGTACAGCGACGCGAGCCGCACCGAGGAACTCGCTCACGTCGCGATAAATGTCGATGTCGCTGCGGTCACAACACCTGAGCCATCATCGCTGGCGCTTCTCGGAACCGGCTTTGTTGGACTTGCAGGCGTCGTAAAGCGACGGGTTAAGTCGTTGTAGCCACCGCTCACTACTGCTCAAAGACACGCCGCTGCTCCCAAAGGGAGCAGCGGCGTGTCTTGCGTTGCCCGAACTGTCGCTACGTTAACGTTTACCGCGCCGTAAAATCGGTCTTGGATGTCACCGTACGGCAGGTCTCCGCTATCAGCTCCGCCACGTTGTGCACGTCGTTGAGCGATATCATTTCGTTCGGCGAATGCATGTAGCGATTCGGGATCGAGACAAGGCCCGTCGCCACACCGCTGTGTGCAACATGAATCGCGTCCGCATCGGTGCCGGTATCGCGTCCGGCTGCGTGCAGCGAGAACGGAATCTTTTTCTTCTCAGCGACGTCGCGCAGCAGGCCAAAAACCACTGGAGATATCACTGCACCGCGAGTCAGTACCGGGCCGCCATCCAGCTTCGCCTCGCCGTGTTCCTTCTTGTCGATATTCGGGTGATCGACTGCGAAGGTTACATCCACAACAATGGCCATCTGGGGTTGAATCGCAGACGCTCCCACGCGGGCGCCGCCACCGTGGTATGCTATTTCTTCCTGTGCGGTGGCGACAGCGACGACACGTGCTTTCCCTGGTTTTGCTGCGTAGCGGCGAAGCGCTTCGAGCACAGTGAATGCACCGATTCGATTATCGATCGAGCGCGAAACCAGTCGTGAATTGGGAAGATCGACAGTGCGCGCATCAATTACACCAGGATCGCCGACAGACAGCATCGTGAGACATTCCTTCTTGTCCCGGGCGCCGACGTCTACCCACAGATCACGCATCCGCGCACCCTTTTCGCGATCCTCCGGTCGAATTATGTGTATCGGGACTTTACCGACCACACCGACGACATCGCCATGGCGACCGGCGAAACGAATCCGCTGTCCAACCAGCACCTGCGGATCCCAGCCGCCGATCGGAGCGATGTAGGCATAGCCGTCGTCATCGATGTATGTGACAATGACACCGATCTCGTCGATGTGGCCTGCCAGCATGATCGTCGGTGAGCCATTCGGATTCACGACGGCCATCGAATTGCCCGCCACGTCCGCCGTCACCTCGGCGAACTTGGATGCCTCGGCGCGCCAGACTTTGGCGGGCGCCCCTTCGAAGCCGGATGGCCCGGGAGTGTCGAGCAGTTTCTTGAGAAAAACTATTGAATCTGAGGTAAACATGATCGGATAATCTACCGAGCCCCGACGGCACTTAAGCGGTCGGGGCGTGCGAGGGTGACAGCTGCTCGATGCTTCAAGGATCGGCAGCGAAGGCCAACTCTCAAAGAAGTTACGAGGACATATGTTTATCCGCCAGCTCCGACAGCCAGGTTACTACCGCAGAATGGACTTGGCGATCGTCTGGAGCTGCATGTTGGAGGTGCCCTCGTAAATCGTCCCGATCTTGGCGTCGCGGAAGAACTTCTCGACGGGGTAGTCTGTCGTGTATCCGTATCCGCCGAACAGGTCGACGCAAAGCGAAGTCACCCGACCACACACCTGGGACGAGTACAGCTTTGCCATGGCGCCTTCGCGCACGATATCGTGTCCTGCGTCCTTGAGTCTCGCCGCATTGTACACCATCAGTCGTGCCGCTTCGATGTCGGTTGCGGCTTGAGCGATCTGGAACTGAATTCCCTGCATGTCGGCGAGAGGCTTCCCGAACTGTTCGCGTTCCTTGACGTAGGCCACGGCCGCATTCAGCGCACCCTGCGCAACGCCAATCATTTGCGCGCCTATCCCGACACGCCCACCATTGAGCGTCTCGATCGCAATCTTGTAACCCTGACCCGCTGGTCCAAGCACATTCGCCGCAGGCACGTGACAGTCGTCGAGGATCAACTCAACGGTGGATGAAGCGCGAATGCCAAGCTTGTCCTCCTTCTTGCCGACGCTGAAGCCGGGGAANTCCCGCTCTATGATGAACGCCGTGATTCCCTTGTAGCCTGCGGCAGGATCGATGGTCGCGAAGACAACATACACGCCGGCTTCCGCACCATTGGTTATCCACAGTTTACGGCCGTTCAGGACATACGTATCGCCTCGCTTCTCCGCGCGCGTGGCGAGCGCGAACGCATCGGATCCCGAGCCTGCTTCGGACAGCGCATATGAACCAAGCGTCCCACTAGAGAGCTTTCGGAGGTACTTAGCCTTCTGCTCTTCCGTTCCGTATTGGCCGATCGGATAGTTGACGAGCGTATTCTGCACATCGCAGACGATGGCAGCCGACGCGTCGACTTTTGACAGCTCTTCGACAGCAAGAGCGACCATCATTAGCGTGCCGCCGGACCCACCAAATCGCTCCTCGACTTCGATGGCCATGAGGCCGAGGTCAAAGTATTGTGGTATTAGATCGTGATCGAATTTGCCAGCCTGCTCCATCGGCTTCACACGCGGCGCCACTTCGCTGGCTGCAAAGGCAGCGACAGCTTCGCGAAACATGACCTCGTCCTCAGCGAGAACTGTCAGGGGTGGACGGCCATCGGTCGAAGTCGTCATTTTCAAGTAGGTTAGGACTGATGATTCGTTGGCGGCCGCCGGTGAGGGCAACAGCGCGTCAAGTAGTATAGGCGAAAGGCCTCGCGACCGCGACGGTACGATATTCGATTCCCGGAACAGTGACCAAATGCGCCTGCTTCTCGTAGAAGACGATTCCGAGCTCGCCGCGGTGATCGCGGAGGGCCTTCACCACGAGCATATCGAGGTGAGTTCCGCCCGCAGCTTTGCTGAGGGGCGCGACCGCGCTATTCTGGGGAGCTTCGACGTCATCGTCCTGGACGTGATGCTCCCCGGGGGGACCGGCTTCGAGCTGTGTCGGCTTATTCGAGAGCGCGGGATCGAGACGCCGATCCTCATGCTAACGGCTCGCGATGCTGTCGAGGATCGCGTGCGAGGGCTGGAATCAGGCGCTGACGACTATTTGACGAAGCCCTTCGCCTTCGCGGAACTGATAGCGCGGGTACGAGCGCTTGGTCGACGGCATCCGACAATTGCGCCGGAGCGCTACGATGTCGCGAACCTGCACGTCGACATCCCCACGCGTACCGTGGAACGCGCAGGGGTGCGCATCACGTTGACCGCCAAGGAGTTCGCGCTGCTCGAATATCTTGTTCAAAACGCTGGCACCGTGGTATCGCGAACTGCAATTACGGCTCACGTCTGGGACGAAAATCACGACCCCTTCACCAACGTGCTGGAGGTTCTGGTCCGAAGACTCAGACGCAAGATTGACGATGGTTTCGAGCCCAAACTGATCCATACACTTCGCGGTGCTGGATACAGGCTGGGGTTTTGACAGATAGCCTCGTACGGCTCAGGCGCAGGCTGAATGCCTGGTACGCGGCAACGCTTGGAACCATCGTCATCCTGCTCGGAACTGGACTGTTCATCGCAATTCGTCAGCAGATATCAGCGCAGCTTGACGATTCACTTGCCGTCGCTTCCAAAGTGATTCAGCGGGCGACGACTATCCGCGAAAGAGAGAGAAGCACGGCGTCCGGAGCGGTCATGGATGCAGTGGGGGAGCTGCGGATCCCCGATCGGGATCTGTACCTGTTCGACGCCAGCGGATCACCAGTTGTGCCAGACAGAGCGCCCGCGCCCATAGTGACCGCCGCCCGAAACGCGCTACGGGATTCGCTGGCTATCACGACACTGCAGCCACCAGACGATCACGTCCTCCGCGTATATGCGAGGCGTTTTCGCTCCGATGGCGGGAATACGTACGTTGCCGTTGCCGTAGCAGATCAGCTTGAACTCGAGGACCAGTACGCCGAGCTCATCGTCTCGTTCGGTGCCGCGGCCCTTGGCGCGCTGGTACTGTTCGCCGTTGGCGGATCTTTTCTCACTCGCAAGTCAGTGGAGCCGGTAGAGCGTACGATGAGCTACATGCGCCGATTCATGGCCGACGCAGCGCACGAGCTTCGCACACCGCTAGCGGTGGTTCGGAGCCGAGCGGAGGTCGCGCTGGCGAGTGGCGACGACGAGGGCGGGCATCGCGAAGCGCTCGCGGCAATCGAACGCGAGGCGATCCGACTCGGAAAGATCGTCGAGGATCTGCTGCTGCTCGCGAGATCGGATTCGGGAGGGGCGAGGTTCCAGATGACTCGAGTTTTTCTGGACGATGTGACTTCGGACGCGGTGAGCGCGGCCAGCGCGCTGGCAACCAGTCATGGCATCACACTCACCGTGGAAAGCTTCGAGGAGGCGCCAGTGGACGGCGACGCGGCGCTGATTCGGCAGCTCCTCATGATTCTGCTGGACAACGCCGTAAAGTTCACGCCTCCCGGTGGGAGTGTTACAGTCTCGGTGATCAACGCCAGCACCGGCGCGCTCGTTACGATTGCGGATACCGGTCCCGGCATTCCAGCAGACCAGATCGAACACGTATTTGAACGATTCTACCGTGGTGACTCCTCCAGAAGTCGAGGCGAAGGAGCCGGGCTTGGCCTCTCAATTGCGCAATGGATTGCAGTTACGCATCATGCACGAATAACTCTTCGCGCGGCAGATCATCGAGGGACGGTTGCGGAGGTACGTTTCCCACCCGTGACTGGCCATTGATTCATGGATGGGTCACAGCAGCGAGATTGCCGTTCCGACCACACGGCTTCAATGATGATTGACTTTTTATACGAGGCTCCAGTGTTTGCACGCTCCATCTCGATAGCCATTGCGGCGATTGGATCAGTTCTGGGAGTACAATCGGTACGGGCACAGTCGATACCCAGCACGTACCACGTCACGCGACGGATTCCGGTTAGGGGCGACGGCGGTTGGGACTACGTAACGTTCGACACAGCGCGGAGTCGCATCTTCGTAGCACGCGCGACGCGGATACAGGTAGTTGACGCCAATTCCGGCCAGCTTGTTGGTGAGCTGCAGAACACACCGGGAGTTCACGGCGTGGCGCTCGCGTACGATTTGAACAAGGGATTTACGAGCAACGGTCGCGATACGACTGTCACAGCCTTCGATTTTGTGACGCTGGCGACTACAAAAATCATCCACGTTACGGGCGCTGATCCCGACGGTATTCTGTATGATTCGGCGACAAAGCGCATCTTCACTTTCAACGGCCGCGGTGAGAATACCACGGCGATCGATGCTGTTGGTGACACGGTTGCCGGAACCCTTGCGCTGGGCGGGAAACCGGAAGCAGGCGTCGCCGATGGCATGGGCCACATCTTCGTCAATATCGAAGACAAGGGCATGATTGTCGAGTTCGACGCTGCAAAACTCACGATACTCCACAGCTATCCTCTTGCACCGTGCGAGGAACCGAGCGGCCTCGCAATGGATCGTGTACATCGTGTTCTGTTTACAGGCTGCGGAAACAGAATGATGGGAATCGTCGACGCAAATACTGGTAGAATCATCGCGACGCCGGTCACGGACGGCGGAACGGATGGGAATGCGTTCGACCCGATAACCGGGATCGCCTTCAGCGCAAACGGCGCGGGAACCCTGACTCTGGTAACTCAGCCGACACCGGGCAAGTTCGTGAGCGAAAATATTCCAACTGCCCCCGGGGCACGTACGATAGCACTCGATCCCAAGACACATCGCGTGTATCTGATCACCGCAGACTTCACCCCACTACCAGCCCCAGTTGCTGGACAGCGTCAGCGGCGTACTATCGTTCCCGGTTCGTTCGTCGTCCTTGTGGTAGGCAGGTAGCCGGACGCTCTATAAGACTGGCTGCGTGCCCTGCCATTCCAGTACACCAGCAAACACCTCAAGCGCCAGCTCGGCCTTTCCGAACGGTGCAGACACCTGCACTCCCGCCACCATCGGTCGCACACGCTCGAGCATCTCCCTCGCAATCGCAATCCCCTCCTGTACGGCATGCTCCCTGGAGACTGCGTTCGCGCGTCGCATGCGAGCAATTACTTCGTCGGGGACCGCAACACCCGGCACCTCGTTCGCCAGGAATTCTGCGTTGCGCACAGATACGAGAGGCCAGATTCCGGCAACAACAGGGACGTGGAGCGACTCCACGCTCCGCAGAAACTGCTCCAGTTGTTGCGCGTCAAAGACTGGCTGTGTAATCGCATACTCGGCACCGGCTTCAACCTTCCACTCAAACCGACGACGTTCGTTCTCGTGATCCAGCGCCGCAGGGTTGACACCGACTCCAATTACAAACCGGGTAGGTTCGCCGATGGCATTTCCACCCGGGTCGAGGCCACGATTCAACTGACTCACGAGATTTGTAAGCCCGATCGAATCGATGTCGAACACTGCGGTAGCCGACGGATATGGACCCATCTTCGGTGGGTCCCCTGTGATCAGCAACAGGTTGCGCAATCCGACAGCCGACGCACCAAGCAGGTCACTCAACATGCCAAGCAGGTTGCGATCGCGACAGCAATAATGAGTCACCGTCTCGATATGTGCATTCTGCTCGATCAGCAAACTTGCGAGCACCGCTCCCATGCGACTCTGTGCGCGCGGACCGTCGGGGACGTTTATCGCATCGACGCCCGCTTCCCGAAGCAACGCGGCATCACTCAATAGCTTGGTGGCGTCAACACCGCGCGGCGGTACGAGTTCTACGGACGTGACGAATGCACCGGCGGTCAGGCGAGCGGCCCAACGCGATCGCTCTGCGAACGAAACCGGCGCGACACCCTCTGCACGTTTATCGNCGACAACGTGTGCGACGGTCGCGCGTGAAGTTCGACCCGATCGGGGTGCAAGCGGGCGCACGCCCTCGGAGATCTCNCGGATATGCGCCGGTGTCGTGCCGCAACATCCACCAACCACCTTTGCGCCAGCCACAACCAGATGCCGCGCGTAGCTCGCCATGTATTCCGGACTCGCCATGTACATGGAGCGGCCGCCTACGTCTCGCGGCATTCCTGCATTCGGCTGCGCACTCAGCTTGCGGGTCGTGAGCGGTGCCATCTTTTCGATGGCCTCGAGTATCGTCTGCGGACCAACCGAACAATTAAGTCCGATTACATCAGCACCCGCGGCGTCGAGCGTACTGGCAATGTCTTCTGGTGTCGCGCCGTACGCAGTAACGCCATCGGCGTTGATCGCTACCTGCGCAATTACCGGCATCGACGCGTCAACCTGACGTGCGGCGACGATTGCCTGCGTCAGCTCGTCGAGATCCGAAAATGTCTCAAGGATGAACAAATCCGCGCCGCCTTCCTTAAGCGCGTGCATCTGCTCGGCGAAAATCGCTCGCGCTTCGTCGCGTGAAGTAGATCCGTACGGTTCCAGTCGCACGCCGAGCGGCCCGACGGCGCCTGCAACCAACACCGACTCGCCGGCAGCATCGCGAGCTAGCCGAGCTGCGGCAATATTGATCCGGGATACTTCTTCTACCAGTCCGTGCTGTTCCAACTTGACTCGGTTGGCGCCAAACGTATTCGTCTCGATCACCTCAGCGCCAGACTCGACGTATTCCTCGTGAATACCGCGAATCAGATCCGGGGCCCGGACACACAACTCATCGTAACACTGATTGATGAAGACACCACGCGCATAGATCATCGTTCCCATCGCACCGTCGAATACGATGAGCGCTTCCGGATCGAGCAGGCGCTTCAGCAGCGCGTCACGCAATTGCCGGCTCCCGTTCTGCAGCCGCGCCACGCACAGCGTAATATCGAGCTTCCGGATGGTGCATGATAACCGCCGCTGTCGATTGCTCGGGCATCAATTGGAACGATTCGCTCAACACCATCCCGATCTCCTCGCTTGCTGGCAGCAACTTGAATACGACTGCGTGATCCTCGAGATCGGGACAGGCGCCATATCCCCAGGAGTAGCGCTTTCCAGTTTCAATCCCCAACTCTGCCATTATATGACGATGCGACCACTCGGCCAGCGCCTCCGCTGTTTCCACGCCAAGGCCGTGCACGTAGTACGCCTCCGCGTACTCATTGGCGCCCTGCAGCTGCGCGAACTTCTCCGACGCAGCGTGACCGACGGTCACGATTTGGAGTGGAAGCACGTCGACTTGATTCGATTCTACGGATCGCACATAATCCGCGAGACAGAGTCGCTCGCGTCCAACCATGCGAGGGAAGCTGAATCGCGCGGTCTCTGTGCGTGTCCCATCGGCTGCATACGCTGCAGCGTCGTAGACGATGATCTCGTTTCCGGACGACTGCACCGGGAAATAGCCGTACGCCACCTCTGGTTTAAGCCAGCCCTCGCCTTTCGCCTCGGACGTCAACCGATTGAGAACAGGTTCGAACTCCTCACGCACCGTGCGTTCATACTGCTCACCCGAACCCCGGGCGCCCCACTGAAGGCGATACAATTCGTCCAGGTCCAGATGTGCGAATACCTCGTCCAGCGGAATATCGCGCACCACTCTCGGTCCCCAGAACGGCGGAACCGGGACCGGATTGTCGGCCGCGACATCGCTGCGCACAGTTGAATTGGTACCTGCAACGGTATCCTTCCCGACCTGCGTGTGCAGGAAAATATCCTTGCGCGCATCGTCCATAAGTTTTTCCATGTAGGCGCTCCGGCGGTCTCCGTCCTGAAGAATGTCCATGGTGTCGAGACCTTCGAAAGCATCCTTGCAATAGAACACGCCGGATTCGTACGCACGTTCGCCCTCAACGAACATCGCGCGGCGCCCAAAGCGACGATTGATCGCAGCACCGCCGATCATCACGGGGATGTTGATTCCACGCTTGTCCAGCTCCTGCACGCAAAGAGGCATCTGCTTGGATGTCGATACGAGAAGCGCACTCAGGCCAATCGCATCAGCATTTACCTCAAGTGCCTTCTCGATGATCGTGTTGACCGGCACCTGCTTGCCGAGATCGTAAACGGTATAGCCATTGTTGGAAAGAATCGTGTTGACGAGCGATTTGCCGATGTCATGCACGTCACCGTACACCGTCGCCAGGACGACGCGGCCCTTCGTGTATCCCTCGCTCTTCTCCAGAAACTTCTCAAGGTGCTGTACAGCCTTCTTCATCACCTCCGCTGACTGGAGCACGAATGGGAGAATCAACTCGCCAGCTCCAAACTTGTCACCCACGTCCTTCATGGCTGGTAGCAGCACGCCGTTCAGCACGCGCACGGGATCCTGTCGTACTCCGGCATCGTCGAGCGCATCTTCGATGCCCTCCTTCTTCCGATGCAGCACCATCCAGTGGATCTTCTCGTCGGCGGTCATGCCGGCCGTCGGATCCTCTTTGGGGGGGGGGGGGGGGGGGGGGGGGGGGCGACCGCGGTCGAGCCTCCGGCATCCGGTGTCGCGGAGAAGTATTCGATGAACTTCTGCAACGCATCGGGCCGTCGATTGAAAACGAGATCGTCAGCTACCGCGCGCTCCTCGGTCGATATCTCCGCATACGGTCTGATATGCGCTGGATTGACGATGGCAGCGTCCAGACCTGCCTGAACGCAGTGATGCAGGAACACGGAGTTCAGTACCGATCGCGCTTCTGTGGTAAGCCCAAACGAAACATTGGAAACGCCGAGTATTGTGCCGACACCCGGCAGCTCCCGCTTGATGAGCCTGATTCCCTCGATCGTCTCGGCAGCAGAATCGATCCACTCCGCGTCACCGGTGGCGAGCGTAAACGTGAGAGCGTCGTACAACAAGTCTTCTGGCGCCAGACCGTATTCTCCAACCGCGATATCGTAGATCTTGCGCGCAACTTCGAGCTTACGCTCGCGCGTCTTGGCCATGCCGATCTCGTCGATGGTCAGTGCGACGACGGCAGCGCCATGCTTCTTAACGAGCGGCACTATGCTCTCGATCCGCTTGCGGCCATTCTCCATATTGATGGAGTTCACGATCGCGCGGCCAGGAACGTGCTCCAGCGCAGCCGCAACGACGTCAGCCTCCGTGGAGTCGATCATCAGTGGAGCTTCAACGCCCATCGATAATAGCTTCACGACCTGCGACATCTGCTCGGCCTCATCTGATCGCTCCGTCACAGCGACGCATACATCGAGTACGTGCGCTCCGGAATCGACCTGCTCGCGGCCCACTTCTACGATGGACTCGTAATCTTCCGCCAGCAGGAACCGTTTGACGCGACGCGATCCCTGAGCATTTACGCGTTCGCCTACAATCAATGGAGGCGGCGTTTGTCGCAAGGAAGTTGCGCGCATCGCCGATGACACCATCGGAAGACGCGGCTCACGCGGCTCGCCAGCCGCTGTCGACTCGACGGATCGAAGTTCCCCGATGCGAGCAACGATTGCCGCCAAGTGCTCAGGAGTCGTGCCGCAGCAGCCTCCGACAATGCGAACCCCGAAATCACGGACGAACTCGCCGAGCGCATCTGCCATCGGCGCCGGTTCCAGGGGATAGATCGCATCGCCAGTCCCGGTGTTCAGCGGCAGGCCCGCGTTCGGAATTACCGACAGTGGCAGCGTTGCGTGTTCCGAAAGAAATCGAATCGGCTCGCGCATGTGCTCCGGGCCGGTCGAGCAATTCAGACCGATGACATCTACGTGGAGCGACTCGAGCGTTGTCATCGCGCTGGCGATATCGGTGCCGAGAAGCATGCGGCCGCTGACGTCGAGCGTCACCTGTACCTGGAGTGCTACGCGGCGGCCCAGTTCCGCAAATGCGCGCTCGATTCCGACGACCGCGGCCTTGACTTCCAGGATGTCCTGGGATGTCTCGACCAGAAGCACATCCACTCCGCCCTCGACGAGCGCCATCGCCTGCGCGCAGTAGTTCTGCGCAAGCTCTTCGAACGTCACGTTGGAGAGAACCGGGTCCGTACTCGACGGCAACATTCCCGTTGGGCCCATCGATCCTGCGACGAACCTTGGTCGCTCGGACGTAGCAAATTTGTCGCATGCCGCACGCGCAATTTGGGCGGCCTTCACGTTCAAATCATGCGCCTTATCGAGAAGTCCCCACTCTGCCAGCCGACGCGGTGTGGATTGGAAGGTGCACGTTTCGACCACATCACACCCGACGGCCAGGAAGGACTCATGGATTTCCTGGATCACGTCGGGACGTGTCAGTACGAGGTTATCGTTGCACCCTTCGAGCGCCTTCCCACCAAAATCTTCTGGCGTAAGGTGATAGCGCTGAATGTTGGTGCCCATCGCGCCGTCGTACACGAGCACGCGATCGGCGAGAGCCGCCAGATATGCGGAGCGGAAAGAACTGGTTGAAGTCGTCATACCCATCTGGATTACGAAAAAGGCCCGGCAGAAAGCGCCGGGCCTGGTGTGCGCTTTAGCGTTTGTTTTACGTGGCCGCAATTTGCCTGAAATCGCCACGGAATCCGGTTGTCACGAACGATAGCGCCGCTTGAGCACTGCAACAAGGGGCAATCCATCCGAGTAGCCGGATGGACGGATAAAGATCACATTCCGACCATTCTCAGGATGGCCCACTCCAGGATGCCGAGGAGGAAGTAGGCGACGATCGGCGTAATGTCGAACATCGCAATGCGAGGAACGATCTCGCGCAGCGGCCTGAGAATCGGCTCTGTGATGGCGAACGCCCAGCGCACCCAGCGAGAGAATGGCGAGATAGGCAGCCATGAGACGATAACGACGATAATTACCGCCAACCGCAGGACATCGAACGTCAGTTGCAGCAGGAGCACGAACAGCCCAAGTGGCCCGGATGCGAGCGCCAAAACAAGAGCCACGTAGCCCTGGATGAGGAAGTCCAGTCCGCTGATGACCACGATACCGATGAAAACGGTGCCGACAAGCGCCCAGATCGACGCCGAAGTCGGACTTCCTCCAGCACGCAAAATTCGGCGCTCCACCGGAGCGATCAGCGGTTCGGCGAATCGTCGAATCGCACGAGCGGCCGGGTGAAACGGATTGATCCGACGAGTGCGAACCAGCCAGTCAAGCAGAAATACAATCGCGAGAACTACGACCGCAACCGCAACAACGGTGCGAACAATACTGACAACGAGTACAAGAAGTGGGAGCAAAGCCATTACTAGCGGGTTTAGGGGCGAGTCTGATACGGCTCGTTACGGCCATTCGTGACATCGTATACGAACGATTGTGTCGTACCGTCGGACAGCTTCAAGGTGTAAAACAGTTGGTCCTGATCCGCCAGCGCATTCATCGCGATTATTGTTGAGCCAACGGGAACAGGCATGTCGCTGCGCGGTTCGAGACGGATCGCCGGCCCGTTGCCCATGAAGCCTCGAGAGCCCATCGCTCGGACGGGACGCTTGTCATCGTTCTTGTCACGCACCTTTTTGAGCGAATCGATTCGATTGCGAATTTCCTTGCGCAATACTGCCGGGTCCTGTGGCCCGAAGACCTTCGCAACGTCCGCTCCCGAAGCCGTCTGATACACAGCGACGAGATATTCATTGCCAGCCGTCCTTGCGAAGAGTAGCGAGTCGTCTGTCTGCGGAATGAGCGCCGGCCATCGCGCCTCGCGAATGACGTCTGTATTAGCCAGGAGAATGCTGCCACGTGGCGACGCGCGATTTGTCTGCAGGAAGAAATACGCGCCGGCATTATCGACAAACTCGTACCTGGCATCAAACGCCTGCGTCAGCTTGACTACGGGCGCACCGAAATTCGGCTTGCCGGGGTCGGCGAGATCGATGAAGTAGATGCGTGTGTTTGAATCGGAAGGATACGAGATCGTGAAGACTGCATAGTTGCCATCGTCACTTACGCGCGCCGCGTAACGCCACTCCGGATGGTCGAACTGGCTGAGGATCAATGCGTCCTTTGCAGGCTCGCGACCGAGTCCGTGGTAATACACGCGTTGACGACCATCCGAAGCGTCTTCGCGAACGTAGAGGAATCCCTTGTTGTCGTGTGACCACGGCGCCGGCGATATGCGCGCGAGATGCAGCACATCGGGCAGATCCCTGCCGTTTTGAACGTCGCGAATGCGGACGTCGTACGGACCTGAATGAGTCGGGCCGACGGCATATGCGACGTATTTGCCATCCGGTGACGGTGCTACGGTCGAGAATGTGCCGGCCGGAAGGAGACCTCGCTCAATGCCCTTGTCGCCGTCTCTAACTCGAAGCTCACCCGACGCGTTGACATAGAAGAACCGTCCGCCGGCCCTGAACGGAGCGAGCGTGCTCGGCGAGGTAAGCTGAATGCTCGGCGTTTGCGAGCTGACGGAAAGCGTGGCGGGGGCCTGCGCTACCAGCGCACCGGCAGATAAAACTCCACCGATCAGTGCGGAAGCGCCAAGGCCGCGAACGATAGCTTGCATATGATGGATTTGGGTACGGCTGAATTTACGATAACTGGCGTGAACCAACCTGACCGGTCCGTGGCGATCACGCCGCCGCTTTACGCGTTCTCGACGTTGTATACACCGGCGGAGGGCATTCAGACATCCGCCGCAATAGATTTCGAGCCAACGTCACTGGTGCGAGGTACTGGTGACGAAATCGATTCACGAAGCACCCCTGAAGCCCTAATGCCTGAATCAAGGAATCGCCGCTACTGGTTACTCAAGAGCGAGCCAGATAGCTACTCGTTTGACGACCTGCTGGCTGCGCCAGATTCCACAACATATTGGAGCGGCGTCCGGAACTACCAGGCCCGCAACTTCATGCGCGACGACATGAAGGTAGGCGATGGCGTCCTCTTCTATTATTCGGGGGCCGACCCGGCGGGGATCGTGGGAACGGCCGAAATCGTGCGTGCCGGATATCCGGACTTCACGGCATGGGACACCTCAGATGGGCACTACGATCCAAAGACCAAGGAAAGCGACCCAACCTGGTATATGGTGGATATCCGGGCTGGAAAACGGCTCAAGGAGTTCCTCGATCTCCCTGGGCTCCGCCATGTCAGGGAGCTGGAAAAGATGGAGTTGCTCAGAAAGGGGAGCCGACTCTCGGTCCAGCCCGTCAGGCCGGATGAATGGCGTACAATCCTCAGACTCGGCGGGGTCTCCGCGCCGGGAAAACCGAAGCGGAAAACAGCTACGCGTTGACTCCGGGGATCGGCACCATATATTACTGACCGGTCAGTAATATACTAGAAAATCCCATGCCTGCTGAAGTTGCGGAACCGCGCTGGCGGCGGCTTCCTGAAGAACGCCCACAACAGATTTTGCGAGCCGCACTCGAAATATTTGGCGAGCACGGCCTGGCTGGTGCCCGGCTTGAAGACATCGCTAGACGCGCCGGCGTTTCCAAGGGAACGATCTATCTGTACTTCCCGAACAAGGAAGCGCTTTTTCGCGAAATGGTTCGATCGACAATTGTCGAGGCGATCGTCGCTGGCGAGGGAATTCCAAGACTGAGTTCCGCTCGCGAGCAATTGTTGACCTTCATGCAGAACTACTGGGCTTTCGTGCGCACGCCGTCCTTCTCGGTCATCTATCGAGTCGTCGTCAGCGAGTTGCACCACTTCCCGGACCTCGTTGAATTCTACAGCGCAGAAGTGATTCTGCGCGGGCAAAAGCTTATCGCCGGAATAATCTCGCGGGGAATCGAGACCGGTGAGTTCCGGCCGATCGATCCGACAGTTGCTGGCCGAATGCTCATCTCGCTCTTTACCACGAGCGCGATGTGGTGCTGCAAGAGGAAGTTCTTTCCAAGCCTGCAGGCACGCAGCGATGAACAGGTGTACGACGAGCTGGTTGACTTCTACCTCTCCGCGCTCCGCGCGTGACATCAATAATGACNGGCACATTCATCACGCGTCGGGGGCTGTTGTTCGGCGCCGCGATCGCGAGTAGCATCATCATCAGCAACGTCCCGCTTTTCGCGCAGAGCAACGCGACCTCGTCCGGAGCATCCGGAAAGTTGTCGATCGGAGACGCAGCGAGAATCGCAGCCCGTAACAGCGCACCGGCGCAAAGCGCGCAGATCCGGATTGCTGAGGCCGAGGCGCGCGTGCGGCAGAGTCGCGCCAGCCTGCTTCCGTCGCTCGACGGCACAGCGTCGCAATTCACCCGCACCCTGAACACCGCTTCGTTCGGCTTTTCGCTGCCCGGGCTGAATCCGAATGGCCAGATCATCGGACCGTTTCGCGTGCTCGATGCGCGCGCGCAAGTGCGCGCGGCGCTGTTCGACTTCGGCGCATTCGCTCGCTACCGGGCTGCTGGAGCAGCAGTGACCGCGACCACTGCCGACGCGACTGTCGCCTCGGAGCAGGCAGCCGCGCAGGCGGCGACGGCGTACGTACAGGCGTTGCGTGCAGAGGGCGATTTTCGGGCCCGCAGTGAGGACAGCGTTCTTGCAGTGGATCTGCTAAACGTGGCGCAGGCGCAGCTCGATGCTGGCACCGGGATAGCGCTCGATGTAACACGCGCGCAGGCGCAGCTGGCTTCCACGCGCGCCGTTCTGATCAGCTCGCGCGCCGCACGCGACCGCTCGCTGATAGCGCTTGATCGTGCACTCAACCTGCCGGCCCACACACCGCTGACACTGAGCGACTCGCTCGGTCGAATCGACAGCACCGCAACACCGATGGACGAAACAGCGGCGACTGAGACCGCGCTTCGAAATCGTCCTGACCTCAAGGCCGCGGAGGCGAGGATAGCCGCGGCACAACAGTCAGTGAGCGCAATTCGCGCCGAACGACTTCCCACCGTCTCGCTCGTCGGTGATGACGGAATCAACGGCCTTTCAGTCCACCACATGCTGAACACCTACGAATACGGAGTGCAGGTGTCTGTTCCGATTCTGGATGGGTTCCGCCGCTCAGGCCGCGTTCAGGAGCAGCAGGGCATCGTAAAGGAAGCACAGATTCAGAGGCATGAAATCGAGCAGCAGGCGGCCGCGGATGTAAGCACGGCGATTCTCGATCAGAGATCCGCCGCCCAACAGGTTGACGCAACGCGTGAGCAGTTGCGGCTGGCCGAGCAGGAAGTCTCGCAGGCACGCGAGCGTTTCCGGGCAGGCGTTGCTGGAAACGCGGATGTCATCACCGCGCTGTTACAACTGACAACCGCGCGCACCGCCGTAATCGATGCGCAGACGAATTTTCAAACTGCCCGAATCGCGCTGGCGCGCGCGCAGGGTATCGTTACAACCCTTCCCTGAGCACATACTCCCCGTAAAATGGCAAGCGAAACCAGCGGCAAGAAGAAGTTCATAATCCCGATCGTAATCGTCGTTGCAATCATCGCGGCGATCTGGGGGTTCAAGACGTGGAACTACTCGCGGTCCCACGAGAGCACGGACGACGCGCAGGTTGATGGTCACATCGTTCCGGTGCTCGCAAAGGTCGGCGGTTACGTGACAGGTGTATCGGCTGACGAGAACCAGCATGTAACCGAGGGCCAGATCCTCGTGACGCTCGACGACGCCGAATATCGAGTTCGAGTCGAATCGGCACAGGCTGACCTTGCTGCGGCAGAGGGCGTTGCTGGCACCAGGTCAACAGAAGGCCAGGCGGAAGGCCAGGTTCAGACGGCGTCTGGACAGCGATCACAGCTCGATGCGCAGGTGCTTGCCGCCCAGGCCGCAAACACCAATGCGCAGGCGAACCTGGCGAGGATGAAGGATCTGGCGGCCAAGCAGATTGTTTCCAAGCAGCAACTGGATGCAGCACAGGCCGCGGCTGCTGCGGCAGAGGCGCAGCTGCTAGCGGCGCAGCGTCAGGTGACCACAGCCGGCTCGCAGATCTCTACGGCGAAGGCGGGCGTCAGGATCGCCGAAGCCCGATCTGCTGCCGCGCAGGCCGCACTCGACAACGCGAAGCTTCAGCTCAGCTACACAAAGATCGCCGCGCCGGCGAGCGGCCTCGTCGCGCGCAAGCAGGTAGAGGTCGGCCAGCTCGTTACTGCCGGTCAGCCTGTAATGAACGTTGTTGCGGATACCGGTGTCTGGGTGACCGCGAACTTCAAGGAAACGCAGCTCGACGACATCAAGGTCGGACAGGGTGTGGAGTTCGATGTTGACGCTTACGACGGCTGTACGGCGCAGGGCAAGGTCGAGAGCCTGAGCGGTGCGACCGGAGCCAAGTTTGCCCTGCTACCGCCGGACAATGCTACGGGAAACTTCACCAAAGTGGTTCAACGCGTACCGATCCGCATCGCTGTGACAAAAGGGTGTCCGAACCACCCTCTGCGACCAGGTTTATCTGTGAACGTTCACGTCTCCACGAGATAAGCGCCACCGGGGCGGGACGGTGCGTAAGGAGGTGACCCTGGCTGACGCTGCTTAGATTACACCCCGGTGCCCCCAGCTTCCGTTCCCTCCCCTCAACGCGTGACCGATCAGTCGCGTAATGCTCCTGATGAGCGGACTCTGACCGCCGCCGCCCAGAAGGGTGATCAAGCGGCGTTCGGTATGCTCGTCCGGCTTCACTCCAAGCGCGCGTATGCAGTCGCAAGAGCGATCGTTACCGTACACGAAGATGCTGAAGACGCTGTGCAGGAAGCTTTTGTGCGGGCCTACGAGGCGCTCGACCGATTCAACCTGGACCAGGCATTTGGACCCTGGCTGAACAGGATCGTCGCCAACGCGGCACTGGATCTCGCGCGGCGCCGGAAGGTACGAACAACGGACGAGTTGCATGAGTCACTGGCAGGCACGTTTCGTGATCCTGGCGAAGCGGATGAGTTGAGAAGGCGTCTGGCCGATGCTTTAACGAAGTTGCCCGAAAGAATGCGATCAGTGCTGGTGTTGCACGACATAGAAGGGTTTGCACATTCCGAGATCGGCACGGCACTCGGAATCCCGGAAGGAACTGCGCGATCTGACCTGCATCACGCGAGACAGCGGTTGCGGGGAATGTTGCGAGACTTGAGGAACGACTGATGACGAACAACGAGATCAGGCTCGAGGAGCCACTCCCGGAAGATGTGATCGCCGCAGGGCGAGACATTTATGCGCCGCCTGGTGGCGGGGCCTACTGGAGCATTCTGGAGTCCCGCATCATGGCGCGAATCAGCGACTCGAGCGCGGGACGTTGGTGGATGGTCGTCGGTGGCTGGGCGCGCAGCGGTCTCGTTGCCGCGGCTGCAATAATCGTTGCAACGATCGTTGGCGCGCTGCTGCTTCAGGCTCATAATCAGGACGCTCGGACCGCATATGATTCGTTGTCGCAACCCACGGTTACAGAATCGTTGACTGTCCCCGAGGGTGCTCTTAGCGAGCGCGACGGACCGAACACGCGCGACGCTACGTTCCGCGACGTCATTTCCCACTAGCCCTCGGAATGCAGCAGACCAAACTCGTCGCAGCACTGGTCATTCTCGGTGCGTTTGTAGCTGGCGGCGCACTTGGCGTGGCCGGAGATCGCGCGCTACGAACGAATTCTCGTGGCGGGACCGGGGCCGGGGGTGGGGGCGATCCGCACACATTCTGGGATCGGACAGCGACTGAGTGGGGGCTCAATGCGGATCAGCGTCACCTTATCGATTCGCTGATGGACGCCCAGCACGCGAAAATTTCTGCCCTGTACAAGCCACTCCGTCCAGCGATCGATTCGGTGGACGGGCTTGCCCGCGTTATCAGCGATAGCACGCAGGCCAGCCTCCGGCGCGCGCTGACTCCGGAGCAGCAAAAAAAGTTCGACGCGATGCGCGCCGAGATGAAGAAGCGTGATTCCGAACGCCGTGCCCGCCGGAGTCCGAACTAGCAGCTAACAGCTAGCGCCGAAAGCCACAGCCATAAGGCGGTGCGCGTATGCAGCCCGCCCAGGACAATTCGCGAAAACCGTCGAAAAAGACCGCCGTGCGGGTGATATTACCTCATGCCCCCGAGCGCCATGCCACCCGTACGAGCACCCGGCAGCGAGGATCGCGCCACCCACCCGCAGCCGGACATTCACACCTTCGCCCACCACTGGCAGGATGAGGCCGACGCTGCGTACCTGTACAACATCCTGTCGCGACTCGAAAAAGATCCGACCAAGAGCGATGTATTCAAGCGTCTCTCCGCCGTTGAAACTCGGCATCTGGAGATCTGGGCCCGGCTAATTCAGGAAAACGGCGGTTCAGTAGGACCTTTCCGTCCCACCGCTCGCACGCGGCTCCTGGCCACGCTCGGAAAGCTGCTCGGTCCTGGCTTTCTCCTCCCTATGTTGCTCGCCGAAGAGGGGCGCGAAGTAAAGGGATACATGGACATGCACCGCGCCACACCGCGGGGCTCGCCCGGAGGTCCGGAAGCACTGCTTCTAGCCCGCGAATCGGCAGAGCACGCCACCGAGCTTTCTGCGATCACGGGTACGAGCGAGGAACCGTGGCACAGGAAGGGATCGGGCGGATTTCTTAGAAACACAGTTTACGGATTCAACGACGGACTCACGGCAAACTTCGGCCTGGTAGCTGGCGTACTCGGCGCCGCAGCGGCGTCGCCGCAGCACATGGTCATAGTAGCCGGTGTCGCCGGTTTGATCGCCGACGCACTCTCAATGGGATCGAGCGGATATCTCGCTGCTAAAAGCGAGCAGGAAGTCTATCAGCACGAAATTGAGATGGAGCGCGACGAGATTGCGCTGATGCCAGAAGTCGAACGCGACGAACTCGCCTTGATGTACGAGGCGAAGGGCATGCGTCGCGAGGTCGCGGAAGAGCTGGCTTCGGAAATCATGCACGATCCAGAGCGGATGCTTCGCGAACAGGTACAGGAAGAACTGGAGATTGGCGAGCCGAACATGTCACCCATGCGAGAAGCGTGGCTCACCGGCGGTGCAACTGCTATTGGCGCGTTGATTCCTGTCTTGCCATTCTTTTTCCTGAGCGGGCTGGACGCCGTCGTCACATCGTTTGTGATCGCGATGTTGAGCCATTTTGTCGTTGGTGCGTTACGATCCATTTTCACTGGCCGCGGTTTGTTCCGGTCGGGATTCGACATGTTCGTAGTTGGACTCGGCGTTGCAGCCGTCGGTTACTACGCGGGTGAATGGGTGGCGCACTTACTATGATAAAAAGACTCCTGCGCAGTGCAACAGCGTGCGTCGTGATCAGCGTGATCGGAACGACCGGCTGCGTCTTTGTCGCTGGAAACACCGGCAGCTGGTCCGCGAACCCAACCGATGCGGAACAGATTCAGGCACGGTCAGATATTTCGGCGGAAATGACAGCCTCGGCGCGCGCTTGGACAAGCGGCGACCTGAATGGGTTCATGGATTCGTACGAAAACAGCAACACGATTACTTACGTCACACCTAAGGGTGTCGTGCACGGACGCGATGCGATACGCGACCGTTATGCACCGCGCTTCGTTCCAGGCGCGATGCACGACGCGCTTTCATTCGAGAACGTCGAAATCGACCTCATGGCACCCGATGTCGCAAACGTCATCGCCTTCTACCGCCTCACCCGGGGAGATTCGACTACTGCTTACGGTCCTACGACCGTTGTGATGCGCCGACGCGATGGGCACTGGCGCATCATCCATGATCATTCATCGTGAAGAACAGAACCGTGTTGCGGTGCGCCGGCATGGTATTCTCGTGAATCAGAAATCCGACAGAGCGACGTCGCACTTGCAGCAGGACTGACCGCCGACATGGCCGCATTGCGGCACTAAAGCCTGTAGGGAAGTTCCTTACATCGTCAGGTGGGGCTTACCCGACAGCCCCAAACACATTCCAGTGGTATGATTCCGGATCACCGCTCACGCGAGAGTGTTTTTTGCGGTCACCACAATGCCAGCCCTGAACCCGTCGGACGAGACCGGACTTGGTGGGCTAAGACGACATCGCCCTGCCGGGTATGACATCATGCCAGATGATGCCCGATCCGTCGCGCGACTCGCGTGGCGCAGGGTACGACGGTTGGTCTGGCATAGTGATCCTACAACAGAAACCGCACACAATTTCCGAGAGTCTGAATGCAACCCAAACATGTGACCGAGAAAGCAGTTGGGCGAATGACCGCTGGGGTGACAGGATTGAATCTTCGCGGTCGCGCAGTGCTGCTGGCAAGCGATGGCTCACCCGCAGCACAGGCCGCGGCCCGTATCACTTCGGAGCTCGAACGAGTGCGCGGTGCACTACCGGAAATCCTGCAGGTGTTCGACCTCAGATCCTATCCTGTCGTGCCATTCCTGGTAGAAGCGCTCGGCGCCGCCGATCAGTTGCTCGGCGAGACAGCTCACGACGATCAACGACTGGAGGTCATCGCACAACTGGCCGGCGCGGCACCGACTGCATCGCACTGGCCTGTTCACATCGGCGCTGGCACTCCGGCGGTCCAGATCGTAACGCTTGCGGAGAAGCTGAACGCGGCGCTCACACTCGTCGGGCTACGACAACATGGCCGACTCGACCGTATTACCGGCGATGAGACAACGCTACACGTACAACGACGGTCTTCTTGTGCTGTGCTTGCTGTGCGCGCAGGCAGCACCGGGCTGGCTCGGCGTATCGTCGCAGGGATCGATTTTAGCCGCGCAAGTGTCGCAGCCGCTCGCGCCGCGCTGGATGTCGCAACATCCGACGCCGAAGTAACTCTCGTCCATGCGCACGCGCCGACCGGCGGTCATGTGGCCGACGATGAGTACGCCGTGGTGGAAGAGCTCGGCATCGCTCGTGCGTTGGAAGAAGTTCGCGCGTTTCTAATGAACGAACTCCCGACTGCAAGCACGGTGACGATTGACACGCTCGCCGAGTCTGCCCGCCCATCCGAGCTTCTCCTGAGCACGGCGGCGCGCCTGGATGCCGATCTCATCGCTATCGCGAGTCACCGGCATGGAGCCGTAGCGCGTCTCATGCTCGGGTCCGTCGCGGACGAGCTGACACACGCGTGCCTCACGTCGCTGCTTCTCGTACCGCCGGCTTCATGAGTGCTTCGAATGCCACGCATGACGCGAACGTCGCGTGGCATTCACTTGACGCTGATGAAGTGCTGCAGCGGATGGCAGCGACACGGCAGGGACTTTCGGAGGCCGAAGCAGAGCGCAGGCTGATCACCTACGGGCGCAACGTCATCGCAGTGGAACGGCCGGAGCGTGCGTGGCGAATTCTTCTCCGGCAGTTCGTCAGTGTCATGGTCGTTCTGCTGGTCGTCGCAGCGCTGGTTGCGCTGCTCTCCGGCGACATTGCGGATGCAATCGCGATCGCGACCGTACTCATACTGAATATCGGCATCGGGTTCACTACCGAGATCAGGGCGCGGCGTGCGATGGACGCGCTTCGCAGCATGGAGGCGCACAAGGCGACGGTCGTTCGAGACGCCGTTATCAGACGGATAGATGCGGCCAGAATCGTCCCCGGCGATGTAATTGTGCTGGAACCCGGGAGCGCCATACCTGCAGACGCGCGGATCCTGACTGCGACCGAGCTGACGACGGTCGAAGCGCCGCTAACAGGTGAATCGCTGCCCGTATCAAAGCGCGCGGATCCCCCGGCACCGACTGATGCATCCCTCGGTGACCGAACTTCAATGCTGTACATGGGCACCACTGTTGTGACGGGAAGCGTCACAGCCGTCGTCGTTGCCACGCGGAACCGTACCGAAGTCGGACGCATCGGTTTGCTTGCGTCAGGCGTCGCCGACGAACCCACACCGTTGGAGAAGCGCCTCGGCGAGCTTGGACGGCAAGTCGTGTTGGCAGCCGTCGCGGTTGGAGTCGGAGTGGGCGCCCTCGATCTCGCACATGGCAGCTCGCTCGAGTCGGTTTTTCTCATAGCCGTTGCGATTGCCGTAGCGGCCGTCCCGGAGGGCCTGCCGGCAGTAGTGACGATTACCATGGCAGTCGGCGTGCGCCGCATGGCAAAACGGAAGGCACTCGTGCGCCGAATGTCGATGGTAGAAAGTCTCGGCTCTGTGACAGTAGTGTGCACTGACAAGACGGGAACGCTGACGCTTGGTGACATGACCGCCGTGGCCTTCTGGACGCCTGACGGCTCCACATGGCCGAACGCCGGAACGGAGATAGCGGTCAGTGGCGCTGGTTACGGGGCGGCGGGGGAATTTCTTGTGGACGGAGTACCGACGCCCGTCGGTGACCTTCCGGCACTACGGCGATCGCTACTGGCCGGTTGCATAGCCAATCGTGCGAATCTGACGCCGACAAGCGGAGTCGACTGGCGTGCGCACGGCGACCCCACCGAAGCGGCCCTTCTCGTGGCCGCACGCAAAGCGGGAATCGAACGTGACGATCTGTTGCGTACAAGACCGGAAATCGCGGAGTTACCGTTCTCAAGCCAACGAATGGCCATGGCGACGTTTCACCGCTTGGCAACGGGGGAGATCCGCGCGTACGTAAAAGGAGCGCCCGATCGGGTGCTGGCGCGTAGTACCACCGTCGCGACGCAGACCGGTGATTTACCTCTCAGCTCCGCCGCACGTAGCCTGGTGCTGCGTAGCAACGAAGTGTTGGCGGCCCGCGGACTGCGCGTGCTCGCACTCGCCGAGGGGCGGAGCCCGGGTACGGACGAAGCGAGCCTGCAGGAATTGTGCTTTCTGGGCATGGTCGGGATGTTCGACCCGCCGGCGCCGGGGGTGAGGGAAACCATCGACGCGTTACGCTCGGCAGGCATCCGCACAATCATGCTCACCGGCGACCAGCGCCTCACCGCGGATGTCATTGCGCGCGCTCTGGGCGTTACCGCGGAGGGAAGCGAGACACTCGACGGGACCGAGATCGACACACTATCCGATGAGGCTCTCGCTCGGCGATTGGAAACCGTAAGCACCTTCAGCCGCGTCAGTCCCGAAGCGAAGCTGCGAATAGTCACGGCATTGCAGTTGCGCGGGGAGATCGTGGCAATGCTTGGCGACGGTGTGAACGACGCACCCGCCCTTTCCCGCGCAGACATTGGTGTCGCGATGGGTGGTCGCGGCACCGACGTCGCCAAGGAAGCGGCTGGCGTAGTCCTCGCAGACGACCGGTTTTCCACCATTTCTGTAGCAGTTGAAGAAGGCCGCGCGATATATGCCAATATCCGGCGGTTCGTGTTCTACCTGCTGAGCTGCAATCTCGCCGAGATACTGGTTCTGTTTGCGGCTGCGATCGCCGGTCTTGCGTCTCCCCTTCAACCCCTCCAGATACTCTGGCTCAACCTGCTGACAGATACATTTCCGGCACTTGCGCTTGCCATGGAGCCGTCCGGTCCCAGCGTGATGATAGAGCCTCCGCGGAATCCTCGAGCTCCATTGCTATCGCGCCGGTTGGTCGTGATTGCGGGCGTATATTCGCTCCTCATTGCGGCCGCCACGTTGTCGGCTTTGCTGTGGGGACTATCGAGGACTGGCGGCGATCCGATCCAGACTGTTCGGCATGCCGGCACACTCGCCTTCATGACACTCGCACTTGCCCAGCTCGCACATCTCGTCAACGCTCGACATCTGCCTGGTGAAACTGGCCCGCACCGGATCAACTGGTACGTTATCGCGGCGGCAGGACTCGCGGTGACGCTGCAGCTGGCAACCGTTTACGTATCTCCGCTCGCGCGCGTGCTGGACGTCGTTCCGATCGATGTCACGGACGTCGCGATTATAACAGCGCTTGCACTGGTGCCGCTCTTCGGCGGCTATGTCATTCGCTTCGCAATGGCAAAGTGGCGCCGTTCAGATCGCTATGCTGAGTAACCGCCCGGGAACAAGTACGACCTTCTTTGGGGATGACGCAACGAACTTCGCGATCGACTGCTCCTTCATCGCGAGTGCGAACGCCGCATCCTGTGTGATCTCACGCGGTACATGGATCCTGCCACGCACCTTTCCATTCACCTGCACCACCAGCTCCACTTCGTCGTCTACGAGCAATGACGGATCGAACGATGGCCAGCGTGAGTCGAAAATGCTTGTGTCGTGGCCAAGCTGCTGCCACAATTCTTCAGCCAGATGCGGTGCGAACGGTGCGACGAGTTGCACCAACGGCTCCACTTCCGTCCGGCTCGGCATGCGATCGGATTTGCGGAGCGCGTTCATATACTCCATCATCGCCGCAATGGCGGTGTTGTAGCTCAAGCGCGAAATGTCGTCGCCGACCTTCTTGATCGTCGCGTGCAGTTTACGCTCGACTTCCCGGTCCGCTGGTCCATCAGCGACGCGGTCACGCACCGAAGCCCAGAGGCGATCAAGGAATCTCTTGACTCCTGAAATACCCTTGTCGCGAAAATCACCGCCTTCTTCGAAGGGTCCGAGGAACATGAGGTATGTGCGGAACGCATCGGCGCCCCACGTATCGATGTATTCGTCGGGATTTACAACATTCCCCTTGCTCTTGGACATCTTCGCGCCTTCGCGGATGATCAGCCCGTGTGCGCGGAATTTGGTGAATGGCTCCTCGAACTCGATCAGTCCCATGTCGCTGAGGACCATCGTCACGAATCGCGA
>JGI20207J14881_1000142_pt1 | contig 25031 bp, 23 predicted proteins | sample NGESurdeep092012_4_FD_14881 | JGI IMG/M metagenome (IMG submission 14881)
ACCCACGCGTGCTTCTTGTTTGGTGACGAGGTCGAACGACGAAGTGTCATCTACCCCTTCATTCGGGCCGGTCTTCGAGACATCGAGGACGTCTACTACTACGCTGACGCGTTCGCGACCGAACTCTTGGAACGAGCACTGGATGAATAGACGACGGCGACTCTTTCGCGCGAAGAACTCAGCCGACTGAGCGTCGCGAGTGCGATGGACGTGTACTACCCGACGGGGGAGTTCGTTCCTGAGGCGACGCTCGAGACACTCACCCAGCTCTTCGAACTCAGTCGCACGGATGACGCCCGGGGGTGTCGGACACTCGGAGAGATGGCGTGGGCGTTGAGGGGAGTGCCGGGTTCTGATCTTCTCGTCGAGTATGAGTCGTCCATCAATTCGCTCGTCGACACGATTCCACTCAATGTTCTCTGTCAGTACGACACCGAGCAGTTCGACAGCGAGACCATCTTCGAGATTCTTTGCGTCCATCCCCTGATGGTCATCCGCGGCCAAATCATGCGCAATCCCTACTACCTGCCTTCCGATGAGGTCATGAGCGGGGTGCGCCGCGGCGAGCACGTGGTCCAAAATGCCCCTCAGGTCGACGTGCTCGGTTGTCTCCTCTTGGTCCAACTAATCCTTGGCGTCCTACCCGACGAACGCCGGATCGCCGAGTTCACCCGGGGGCCCTGCGTCAGGTTCCCGGCGTTCGTGACGTGCACATGTGCATGACGGGGCGGGTCATCCCTCCGGGAGAAGAGTGGGAACCAACACGCCTGCGGTGCGTCGAAGCTCAGACGGATCCGAACTCCCTCGACGTCTCGGCCATCGAGGAGGAGACGGGTGCGTCCGTCTTGTTGCTGCGCACGACGGCGCGACTCTTTGGTCTGGTCCTCATCGACGCCGCCGACGCCGCGCTGTTTTCCCTCTATCAAGACTTCCTCGTCAATATCGCCAACGCCATCGCGATGGCGCTCGACGCAAAACGCGGTCAAGTGGAGTTACGCGCGTGGCCCGAGCGCGTGGTGAATCTCGAGCGACGCCTCTGGCGTATCGCGCGTGAGTTCGAAGGCGCCGACATGTTCGCGGCGGTCAACAGTTTGCCGGATCCCTACAGCCTTCCGGGCGTCGACGAGTTGTCGCCTCGACAGTGGGAAGTCCTCACGCGACTCCTGCACGGTGAGCGCGTTCCGCGAATCGCGGAGGACCTCTTCCTCAGTCAGAGTACGATGCGAAACCACCTTGCGGACATATTCAAGAAACTGGGCGTGCACTCCCAAGAGGAGTTGCTCGACCTCTTTCGTGGCGCGAGGGGCGAGTAAAGTTACTCGGTCGCCTCGACGGCCACGTGAGGAACGATCCGGTCCAACCAGCGAGGCATCCACCAGTTGGCGTTGCCGATGAAGTGCATCAACGACGGCACGAGGACGGTGCGAATCACGAAGGCGTCGATCAAGACGGCGCCGCCGAGGCCAATACCGAACTCGGCGATGACACGCTGACCCCCGATGGCGAAGGACATGAAGACACAGATCATGACGAGCGCTGCGGCCGTAATGACGCGTCCGGTGTTCGCCTGTCCTCGGATGATGGCCTCTTCGTTGTCCTTGGTGTTGAGCCACTCTTCGTGCATGCGCGAGACCAAAAAGACCTGGTAGTCCATCGACAGTCCGAACAGGATCGCGATCATGATGATCGGTAAGAAGGACTCCACTGGCCCCGTGCCGGCGCCGAGCAGCTCACTACCCCAACCCCACTGAAAGACCGCGACGACGAGACCGAACGACGCGCCCACGGCGAGCAGGTTCATCACGGCGGCCACGATTGGCACGAGGACGCTTCGAAAGGCCACCATGAGAAGGAGACAGCCCAGCAACACGATCACCCCGACGAAGAGCGGGAGTTTGCTCGTCAAGACCGCGGCGAAGTCGACGAAGATGGCGGTGATGCCTCCGACGTAGATGGCGGTGTGCGACGACGTCGTCGCCGCCGGGATGTACGTCGATCGAATGGTCGAGATGAGGGCGGCCGTCTTCGCGTCTTGCGGACTCGTCGTCGGGATCACGTTGATGATGCCGACGGTCTTGTTCGCGTTGAAGGTGAGGGGCTGCACGAAGGCGATGCCTGGCTTGCCGTTCAACGAGGCGTCGAGCCTCTGCATTGTCGCCGTGTCGCCGGCGTTCTTTATCGAACCCACGATCGTGAGGGGACCGTTGAACCCTGGCCCGAAGCCTTTCGCCAACAAGTCGTAGGCCTGGCGCGTCGTCGAGGACGCGGGGTCCGATCCCTCGTCAGAACTACCAAGGTGCAACGAGAAGAAGGGGATCACGAAGGTGATGATGATCGCGAGCGCCGCCACGGTGAGGACGCGCGGGTGGCGTGAGACGAAGTGCGACCAACGCTGCCAAGGGCCAGAGATGACGACCGGACCGGGCCCGTCTTTGTCGAGTGCCCGACGCTCCTTGCGACTGAGGACGTGCTTCTTTTGAAAGGCGAGGAGCGACGGCAGGAGTGTCACAGAGGCCAGCATCGTGATCAAGACGGTGAGCGACGCCGAGACGGCGACACCGTTCAGGAACGACAGTCCGAGTATCAACATGCCGAGAAGAGCAATGCAGACGGTGGAGCCCGCGAACAGTACGGCGCGCCCCGAGGTGTTGAGTGCCGTCGTCACCGCTTCTTCCACACTTGAACCGCGTTTAAGTTCCTGTCGCGATCGCGTGACGATAAACAGCGCGTAGTCAATACCCACGCCGAGGCCAATGAGCGAGCCCAAGATCGGGGCGAACTGCGCGATGGCGAGGACGTGGCTGAGCAGCACCCCACCCGCCAACGCGATGCCGAGTGCGAAGAGCGCAACACCGAGGGGTAGGAGCATGGCGAAGAACGAACCGAAAGCCAAGACCAGCACGATGGCCGTCGCGATGAGGCCGAAGGCCTCGAAGGGGCTTCCCTTGGTGGAGTTCAGTTGACCAAACGCGTTACCACCGAACTGAACCTCGAGCGTCCCCGAGCGGATCGTGGACGCTTCGGTGATGACAGCCTTTACCTGCGGATTCGTGAGTTGGTTCGCGGTCTTTGAGAATTTGACGACGGCGTAGGCGATTGAGCCATTCGAAGAGACCAGACCCGGCTGACACGTGCCAGCTTTCGTCGTGCTGGTGCCGAACGAGCCAGAGCAGAACGGCGAGATGACGGCGCCGACTTCGGGAAGCTTCTCGACCTTTAATAGCATCGCCTGGATGGTCGCCTGATGCGAGGCGACCGAGCCGCCCGTTGGCTGGAAGACGATCTCGTCCATGTCACCCGACTGGTGAGGGAAGCCTTTGGAGAGGAGCGACTCGGCGTGTGTGGAGTTGGTGCCCGGCAAACTGAAGGCGTTCGAGTAGGCCGATCCAACGGACTGCGAGATGACGTTAATGAGGATGAAGAGCGCGAGCCAGGCGAAAAGGACGTACCAACGATGGCGAACACAGAAATGAGCAAGCGATTTCAAAGAGGGATTCTCCTGGGGGAGTCGGGGGCCGTTTGTTACTTTAAGTACGTCAAACGCACCATAAGTGTAGAGGAAGAACGATGACGTCTAAAGGCGAGCGACCCGAGCGCTTCGTTGGACATCGTTTTCCGCAGATCATCCCCGATCCCGATGACGTCGAGGCCGGAGCCCTGGCGCCGTGGGCATCACTTCCGCTAGCGGCTCGCTCGGGCTTCACCCTGCGCGCGGTGCAGGCGAGTCTCGCTCGCGAGCATCGTCTCCTGGTGACGAATCCGTTTCCGGAGGAACCCGAGGAGCTCTCCGTCGTCGCCGACGCTCTCCCCGTGCCGACCACGGGTCGCTCCGCTGTCCTCGTGGCCCTCTTCGAAGAAGGGGGCGAAACGTCGATCGTGCTTACTCGACGCGCCCTCTCCTTGCGTCATCACGGAGGTGAGATTGCCCTTCCCGGAGGTCGGAGCGAGTCTGGCGAGACCCCCGTGGAAACGGCACTGCGAGAGGCACACGAGGAAATCGGACTCGAACCTTCGGCGGTGACGCCGCTCGCCTGGCTGAGCCCGATCGTCAGTTTCGCCTCGGGTTCGTCGATCTGGCCCGTGGTCGGGCTCTTGTCGGAACGCCCGACGTTCACCATCGATTCGTCTGAAGTCGATCGCGCCTTCACCGTGAGGCTGGCGGACTTGGTCGCGGACGACGTCTTTATCGAAGAGCGCTGGCGGCACGCGCTTCTTCGCCCGGGTTCCGACGCGGACGGTTACTTCCCGATCCACTTCTACAAGGTTCCCGGGGACATCGTGTGGGGAGCGACGGCTCGGGTCTTGAGCGAACTGCTCTCGCTCGTCACGGGCGTTCCCTGGCCGGAGGAACGAGGGACAAGGTGACGAGCGTCCTAGTAGATTGTTACAAACACTCGTTCACTTTGGGGCGTTTTCTATCGGAGGACTTCATGGCGGAAGTTGAGATCGGCATCTTCAAGTCGGCTCGTCAGGCGTACGGCTTTGACGACATCGCGATCGTACCCTCACGGCGAACGCGCGACCCTGAAGACGTTGACATCACGTGGCAGATCGACGCCTACAAGTTCGAACTGCCTGTCCTCGGCTCGGCCATGGACGGCGCCATCTCGCCGCTCACCGCCATCGAACTCGGTCGCCTCGGCGGACTGGGTGTCTTGAACCTCGAGGGTCTCTGGACTCGTTACGAGGACCCGATGCCCCTCTTCGAAGAGATCCGCGAACTCGACGACGACAAGGCCACGGCCCGAATGCAACAGATGTACTTAGAGCCCATCAAACTCGAACTGGTCGCCGAACGAATCAAGCAGATGAAGGACGCGGGTGTTACGACGTCCGCCTCGGTCACGCCCGCGCGCACGTCGTGGATGTCCAAGACGATCATCGACTCCGGACTCGACATCCTCGTCATCCAGGGCACGGTCGTCTCCGCCGAACACGTCTCGAAGACCGCTGAGCCACTCAACCTGAAGAAGTTCATCCGTGACTTCGAAGTGCCGGTCATCGTCGGCGGCTGCGCGAGTTACCAAGCAGCGCTGCACCTCATGCGCACTGGTGCCGCGGGTGTGCTCGTGGGCGTCGGACCAGGCAACGCCTGCACGTCGCGAGCAGTTCTCGGCATCGGTGTTCCCCAAGCGACCGCGATCGCTGACGTTGCGGGCGCGCGGATGCGCCACCTCGACGAGACCGGCGTCTACGTCCACGTCATCGCCGACGGCGGCATGAGCAAGGGCGGCGACATCGCCAAGGCCATCGCCTGTGGCGCCGACGCCGTGATGATCGGTTCGCCGCTCACGAGCGCGGTCGAAGCACCCGCGCGTGGATTCCACTGGGGCATGGCGACCTTTCACCCCACGTTGCCGCGCGGTACGCGCGTCCGCACGCAAGTGCGTGGCACGTTGAAGGAGATCCTCACCGGACCCGCGCACGAGAACGACGGACGACTGAACCTCTTCGGTGCCCTTCGTACGTCCATGGCGACGTGTGGCTACGAGACGTTGAAAGAGTTCCAGAAGGCCGAGATCATGTTGGCGCCGTCACTCCAGACCGAAGGTAAGCAGATGCAGCGCTCCCAGGGCGTGGGCATGGGCCATTGAACGACACCGTTCTCGTCGTTGACTTCGGCGCACAGTACGCGCAGCTGATCGCTCGAAGAGTTCGCGAAGCGCACGTCTTCTCAGAGATCGTGCCNAGCACCATCANCGCCGCCGAGGTTCGAAAGAAGTCGCCCGGTGCCATCATCCTCTCGGGGGGACCGAAGTCGGTCTACGCCGTGCCGGCCCCGTCGCTCGATCCCGAGATCTACGATCTCGGCATCCCCATGCTGGGTATCTGTTACGGCGCGCAACTCATGGCGCAACAACTCGGCGGTGAGGTGGCGAACACGGGCGTTGGTGAATACGGACGCACGACCCTGACCCAACACGGCCCCACCGTTCTGATGACGAACTGGCCCTTGACGACGACTGCGTGGATGAGCCACGGCGACGCCATCGCCGTGGCACCCGACGGATTCGTCGTCACCGCGTCCACGCCGGAGGCACCGGTCGCCGTGATGGAAGACGTCGTCCGTCGATTGCACGCCGTGCAGTTCCATCCCGAGGTCGCTCACACCGAACAGGGTCAGGACCTGTTGGTGAACTTCTTGCACCACGTGGCCGTGATCGCGCCGACGTGGACGAACTCTTCGATCATCGAAGACCAGGTCGCGGCGATCCGCCAACAAGTCGGTTCCGAGCGTGTCCTCTGCGCGCTGTCGGGCGGTGTCGACTCGGCCGTCGCCGCGGCGCTCGTCACCAAGGCGGTAGGCGCGCAACTGACCTGCGTATTCGTCGACACCGGACTCATGCGAATGAACGAGGGGGATCAGATCGAAGAGACGTTCACGCGTCAGTTCGGCGTCGACCTCGTGCACGTGAAGGCCCAGGACCGTTTCTTCAGCGCGCTCGAAGGCGTGACCGACCCAGAGACCAAACGCAAGATCATCGGTGAACTCTTCATTCGCGAGTTCGAAGAGGTCGCGCGCGACCTCGCGAAAGACGGTGACGGTCCCCGTTTTCTCGTCCAGGGGACGCTGTATCCCGACGTCATCGAGTCGGGCTCGGGACACGCCGCCAACATCAAGAGTCACCACAACGTCGGTGGGTTGCCGGAGGATCTCTCCTTCGAGCTCGTCGAGCCCCTGCGCACCCTCTTCAAGGACGAAGTGCGCCGCGTCGGTGAGGAGTTGGGACTGCCGAGTGAGATTGTCTGGCGCCAACCGTTTCCCGGTCCCGGACTCGGCGTGCGCATCATCGGTGAAGTGACGCGCGAGCGTGCCGAGATCCTTAGAAACGCCGATCACGTAGTCGTCGACGAGATCAAGAAAGCGGGGCTGTACCGCGAACTCTGGCAGAGTTTCGCAGTGTTACCCGCCGTGCGTACTGTGGGCGTCATGGGAGATGGACGAACGTACGCGTACCCCATCATCATCCGCGCGGTCACGAGCGACGACGCCATGACCGCCGACTGGGCGCGACTGCCCTACGAGGTGATTGAGTCGATCGCGAACCGCTTGATCCGCGAGGTCGAGGGCGTCAATCGTGTCGCGCTCGACGTCACGAGCAAGCCACCAGGCACCATTGAGTGGGAGTGACGCGCGGTTCATACTCCGACGAGTCGCTGTGGGATAACGCCGCACTTGATTCGCTGAGTCGCCTCGACCCGGCGTCGCTGCTCGAGGGTCTCACGATTCCCCAAGGTGAGGCGGTAACTCAGCGCGGTGGCCCCCTCCTCGTCATCGCCGGCGCTGGTTCGGGTAAGACGCGCGTCTTGACACGGCGCATCGCGCACCTGCTCGCGACCGGTGACGCGCGGCCCTTCGAGATCATGGCCATCACCTTCACCAACAAGGCCGCCGACGAGATGCGTCGACGGGTGGTTGACCTCGTGGGTGGCGAGGCCGATCGCATGTGGGTGTCGACGTTCCACTCGGCGTGTCTTCGAATGCTGCGCGCGCACGCCGAGGTACTCGGGTACGAGCGGGGCTTCACCATCTACGACGCCGGTGACGCCGAAACGGCCGTCGAGCGCATCATGAAAGAGCTCAACCTCGATACGAAACGGCTCTCTCCGCGCAGCGTCTCGGCAGCGATCTCGGCCGCGAAGAACGAGATGCTCTCACCCGACGCCTACTTCGACAACTACGGCGACGACCCCCAGCGGCGCCGCATCGCCGAGATCTACCAGCTCTACGCGAAGCGCCTACGCCTCGCCAACGCCATGGACTTTGACGACCTTTTGGTGAACGCGGTGTTGATGATGAAGGCCGACCAGCACGTCCTTCGCTCGTACCAGGAACGCTTCAAATACCTCTTGGTGGACGAGTTCCAAGACACCAACGGCGTGCAGAACGAACTCGTGATGATGCTCGCCGCCGAGCACCGTAATCTTTGCGTCGTGGGCGACTCGGATCAGTCGATCTACCGTTTCCGCGCGGCCGACGTGCGCAACATCTTGCAGTTCGAACTCCGCTTTCCGGACGCGCGGGTCATCCTCCTCGAGCAGAACTTCCGATCGACCCAGACGATCCTTGACGCGGCGAACGCGGTGATCGCAAAGAACGCGAGTCGCCACGCGAAGAACCTCTTCACCGACGGTGACGAGGGCGAGAAGATCATGCTCTATCGCGCCGGTGACGAGTACGACGAAGGCCGCTGGGTCGCGAGCGAGCTGCGCCGACTGCGCAGCCAACACGGACTCGGTTGGAACGACTTGGCGGTGTTCTATAGAACGAACGCACAAAGCCGTGTCTTGGAAGAAGAGATGCTGCGCGCGAACGTGCCGTACCGCGTGGTGTCGGGTATGCGTTTCTACGATCGCAAGGAGATCAAGAACGCGCTCGCCTACGCGCGACTCCTCGTCAATCCCCGCGACGAGGCGTCCGCTCGACGAGTGATCAACGAGCCTAAGCGCGGGGTCGGTGACGGTGCGCAGGCCAAGCTCGGCACGTACGCCGCCGAGCACGGACTTTCCTTCGCCGAAGCGGCCCACTACGGCGCCGCGGCCGGCTTGACTGGTCGAGCACTCGCGGGCGCGGCGAAGTTCTCCTTCATGCTCGACGAACTACGTGCGCTCGCGAACGACCTCAGTCCACGAGAGTTGATCGACGCGATCGTGCGCGAGTCGGGCATGGGCGACGCGCTACGCGCTGAAGACTCCGACGAGGCGTACTCGCGCTTGGAGAACCTCGGTGAACTCGCGTCCGCGGCGGCACAGTACGATACGTTGCTCGACTTCGTCGAGCGAATGGCCCTCGTCGCGGACTCCGATCAACTCGGCAGCGGTGAGGGCGCGATCTCGCTCATGACGTTGCACGTCGCAAAGGGCCTCGAGTTCCCGGGTGTCGTCGTCACTGGTCTCGAGGAGACCGTCTTTCCCCATCGACGCGCGCTCTCGGACGACGCCGAACTCGAAGAGGAACGCCGTCTCTTCTACGTCGGCGTCACGCGGGCCATGCGTTATCTGATCTTGACCCACGCCTGGAGTCGCACGATGTGGGGTCAACGCCTCGAAGCCATCGCGAGTCGATTCCTCCAGGAGATCCCTTCGGAACTCATCACGGATCTCTCCTCTACGTTGCCGACACGGCGCTCTAGTTTCTCGCTCGAGGACGACGGCTTCGTGGGTCGCGCCACGGAGTTCACCCAGGGAAGGGCCTTTGGAACGGGTGCCGCGCCACCCGTTCGCTCGACCGGCGCTGAAAAGCTCGGACTGGCGGTGGGCGAGCGCGTGATTCACGACCGTTTCGGACCGGGCGTCGTGATTCGCGTCGAGGGAGAGGGCTCGCACGCGCGCGCCGCGGTGACGTTTGACGAACACGGCACCAAACACCTGGTGCTCGCTATGACACCGTTGCATCGTGCCTAAATCGTTTGTAAGAATCTCTCGGCCCCCGGAATGAGTCCGCCACCCGGAGTGCGAGAATGGGAGACCATGAACTCACCGAGGCACGCGTATCGTCCGCCGGTCGCTCCAAAGAATCGCCGCTACTCAGCTGTCGTCTACTGGCGCCGTCGTGTATTCGTGGCACTTTTGGTCACGACGGTCGTCGTCGTCGGGTATCTCGGCATCACGCTCGGCTTCGCCCTCGTCAACCCTTCCTACGGCGTGTCCATGCAGGCACGATTCGCGGAGTGGGGTCGTCAACACGGCCTCGGACCCGAGGTGACCTGGGTCGAGACCGAGTACTACAAGCTCCACCCGCCAAGAAGGGCGGCGCGCCGCCGCTCACGGCCTTCGGTTCCGGCACGACCGCCGTCAAGGTCAAGGCCGGTGGTCACCTCGCGCCGCCGAAGACCATCCAGTCGCCCGCCGCGAAAGCACTACCGGGTGAGGGCGTGTGGCACGTCGCGGGGCGCGAGACCGCGACGGGCGTGCCCACGATGTACGAAGCGTTCGTTCGACCCGACGCCGTGCACACGAGTTACGTGGTGGGCGTCGTTTGGATGGACCCCACGCTCTTGCAAGCGCAGCTCTACTCGGGTTCGTCCATCCCCGGCGGCGGTCCTTACACCTACACCGCGCCCATCACCGCGAAGAGTTCTGAGAATCTCGTCGCCGCGTTCAACGCGGGCTTCCTCATGGCCGACGCGAACGGCGGCTACTACACCATGGGACGCACCATCCTTCCGCTGCGTAAGGGTGCCGCGTCGGTCGTCGTCTTCAAGGACGGAACGATGACCGTGGCGAGGTGGGGCACCGACGTAACGATGTCGAACCAGATCGCCTCGGTTCGACAGAACCTCGACCTCATCGTGCAAAACGGTAAGCCTGTCGCCGGACTTACCAACGCCAACGTCATGCGTTGGGGCAAGACCCTCGGTGGCGGCTTCAACGTCTGGCGATCGGGTCTCGGTGTCACGAGTGACGGCGCCCTCGTCTACGTGGGCGGACCAAGCCTCTCGATCTCCGACCTCGCGAACGTCTTGGTTCGCGCGGGCGCGGTGCGGGGCATGGAACTGGATATCAACACCGACTGGGTCCAGTTCTCCGCCTTCACCGGTCCCCTCAACACGCCGATCAACGGAAGCAACGGCACCAGCTTGGAGAGCGCTATGGCTGGCAAGCCGTCGCGCTACTTCGCCAACTGGTGGACGCGCGACTTTTACACGATGACCCTGCGCTCGAAGGCGACAACCACGTCGTCAACCACCACCTCGTCCTCGGGCTGAACCGCGAACTAGCGGTTGGTCACCTTGCGCCAAAGCGGCGCGGGAAGATGGCGAAGGACAAAGAAGACGTAGCGCAAGAGCGGTGGGCTCCAGATCACGTCGCTGTTGCTCGCCAGTCCGCGCATGACGTTCTCGGCCACCTCGTTCGCGCCGGTCGTGAAGGGTGGCTCGTCCACACCGACGGTCATCTTGGTGCGCACGACCGCCGGTCGAAGAAGTTGCAGCTTGACGCCGGTGCCTTCGAGAGATTGCGCGATGCCCCCGCAGAGTCGATCGAGACCGGCCTTTGCGCCGGAGTACACGTACGAACTCTCACGCACTCGAATCGCGGCGGCGGAACTCATGACGAGAATCCGGCCACTGCCTTGGGCGAGAAGTCGGTTGCGGATCTCCGCGAGCGCCGCCACGGGCCACGTGACGTTGACCGTGATCATCTCGGCCGACCTCGCGGCGCTCACCTGGTCCTCGGCCTGGACGCCGAGCTGTCCCACCGCGATGATCACGAGGTCGACCTGGTCGCCGACCTTTTTGAAGGCCTGGGAAACCGTGCGTTCGGCGTTCGAGGGATCGGTCGCGTCAAAGATGACGATGTCGGTTTTGGTCGCGCCGTACTCTTGCGCTTCGAGCGCGGCGGCGTTGAGGAGCTCTTGGTTGCGGCCGGCAAGGATCACGGTGTGGGCACGTGCCGCGCAGAGTTTCTTCGTGATGGCGCGGGCAATGTCCGAACTGCCACCGAAGATGACGACGTTTTGCGGTTGACCGAAGGCGTTTTCCATAGTCACTTTCCTACTAGGTCGAGACGGCGCGCGAGATCGCTCGTCAGTTGATCGTCCGGGTCAACGCGCGACTTCACCGCTCGAAACTCGTCGAGCCGTGGGTACATCGCGCGAACCTGGTCGGCTTGGAGCCTCGCGTCCTTGGCGAAGTAGACGCGACCGGTCGCGGCGACGACCATTTCGTCGAGGTCGTCGAGGACGCCGGGAAGCGCGTCTGCGCCCACGGGCAAGTCGAGCGCGAGCGTCCAACCCGAGAGCGGGAACGAGAGCGGAGAGGGGTTACCTGGACCAAAACGTTTCAGTACCGCGAGAAAACTGGCGACGCGTGACTCCGAGAGTCGCCTGATCACGTCGACGACGGTGTCGCCCATGGCGTCGGGCACACAGAACTGATACTGCACGAAGCCCCGTTTGCCGTAGAGGAGATTCCAGCCCGCGACGCCGTCAAGCGGGTAGAAGAAGGACGAGAGAGATTGCGCCTCGTCAAGCTCGTGGCGCGGGGCGGTACGAAACCAGAGTTCGTTGAACGCGCGCACCGAGTACCGGTTGAGAAGTCCACTCGGCGCTTGGAAGGGAATCGTCAGGCGTGGCTTCCGCGGCCCGCTCAGCGCAGCCTTCTTCACGTCCGCCGCGCTCGCGTGATTGCCCCGAGTGAGGATGGCCCGTCCCATGTGGGCGCCGCGCGTCATGCAGTCGACCCAGGCGACCGAGTAGCGGTAGTCGTCGTCACCGCTCGACATGGCGCTCATCACGCTGTCGAGATCGCCGAAGCGATCGGTGTCGACCAGCATCTGACTCGTTTCGATCGCCAGCATCTGGAGGGTGACCGACGTCACCACGCCGGTGAGTCCCATGGCGCCCATGGTCGCCCAAAAGGCTCGGGATCATCCTTCGGCGACAACGTGGAGATGCCCGTGGGCGTCACGAGTCGCATCGAGAGGACGTGCGCGCCAAGGGAACCGTCGACGTGGTGGTTCTTGCCGTGCACGTCGGCCGCGAGCGCGCCACCCATGGTGACCTGGCGCGTGCCGGGCGTGACCGGGACGAACCAGCCCTGAGGAATGGACACCGCGAGCAGCTCGTCAAAGGACACGCCGGCGCCGAGCGTGACGACCCCGGCGTCGCTGATGGGAGAGATCGCGTCGAGCGCTCGGTTGTCGAGCACGACGCCGCCACTCAGTTGGGCCGCGTCACCGTAACTTCGTCCGAGCCCTCGCGCGATAAGTCGCTCACCGGTCGCGAACTCCGCGACCACGTCCTCTTCGTTGCCGGGTGTTCGAAGCGTCACCACCGACGCGTTGGTGCGTCCCCAGCCCGACAGCGAGGTAGGACTCACTGGTAGACGCCCAGGACCATGAGTCCCGCCCAGATCACGATCAAGACCTGCACCGTTCGGTCGTGAATGACGAGATCTTCGGGAGCCGATGCGTTACCGGCTTCAACGGAGCGCAAGATGAACAACACCGCGAAGACGACCGGCACCACGCTCAAGCGCACTGGCAGTACGGCGTCGTGATTGGACGAGAGTCCCGCGTTCGACGTGTCAAAGGCCCAGAGACAGTAACCCGTGACGACGACCGTCGCGCACAACGTGAGGGCCGAGTCGAGAAAGCTGCTGGTGTACTCGGCCAGGACCTTTCGCGTCGTGCCGGCGCCGACGGCCTTCAGCTCACTGTCGCGCTTCCCGACGACGAGGAAAAGCGCGCCGAAGGAGATGACGACGAGGAACCAGGTGGAGACGAAAATGTGCGACGACGCCGCCCCGGCGTAGGCCCGCAGGAAATAGCCACTCGCCACGGCGCCCAACTCGATGACGGGCAGCGTTTTGAGCCAGAAAATGTAGGAAAGCGAGATCGCCACGTAAAGCCCGAGTACGAGGAAGAGGTCCTCGGGACGCGAAATCGTGAGGGGTATAAGGAACCCGCCGATCAGGAGGACGGCGGCGGCCGTGACGGCCACGGAGGAGTTCAGTTGACCCGAGGCGATTGCGCGGTATCGCTTCGTCGGGTGCTCGCGATCGGCCGCGACGTCACGGAGGTCGTTCAACAAGTAGAGGCCCGACGCCACCAAGCAGAACGCCACGAAGGCCATCGCGGTCTGTCGCGCGACGTCGTGGTGCAACAAGGTGCCGGCGGCCGCCGGTGCGATAATGATCAGACCGTTCTTCACCCACTGTCGAGGTCGCATCGCCGAGAACAACGCACGGACCGGACCGCGCTGTTTGGCCACTTCGGTCGTCACGATTAACAACGCTAGTCGGGGGCTTTGACGGGTCCGAGAGCGAGGCACCATCAAAATTTGGCCGTGTGGTGTGGCCTCTATGCTGAACTACTGATGGAGCGCACGTATCGAGTCGTAGTCGCCAAACCCGGTCTCGATGGACACGATCGGGGCGCGAAGGTCATCGCGCGGACGCTGCGGGACGCCGGTTTCGAAGTCGTCTACACCGGACTTCACCAGACACCTGAGCAGATCGTCCAGGCCGTCATCCAGGAGGACGCCGACGTCCTCGGTCTCTCGCTCTTGTCGGGGGCGCATCTCGTCCTCGTGCCGCGCGTCGTCGACCTCTTGAAGAGTCAAGGTCGTGAGGACGTCCTCCTGGTCGTCGGCGGCATCATCCCGGACGACGACATCCCGGCCCTGGAATTGGCTGGCGTCGCGAGGGTCTTCACCCCGGGCGCGTCGCTCGACGAGATCGGATCGTGGCTCGAGGCGACGCTCGACGCGCGTGAGCTGCAACACGGGTAACCAGTCGTTCATCACCGGTAATCAAACGAAAGTAGAAGTGAATGGATCTCTTTGAGTATCAGGGCAAGCGGTACTTCGCGCGCTACGGCATCGCCGTGTCGCCCGGCGACGTCGCCGACACCGTTGACGAGGCTGTTGCCGTCGCGGAACGCGTGGGCTATCCGGTCGTCGTCAAGGCGCAAGTGAAGGTCGGCGGTCGCGGTAAGGCCGGTGGCGTCAAACTCGCCAGTGACGTGGATTTTTTTTTTTTTTGGGTCGAGCGCTCGAGCGACATTGCGAAGGAGTACTACGCGTCGTTCACGCTGGACCGTCCGAACAAGACGCATCTCGGGATGTTGAGCGCCCAGGGTGGCGTCGAGATCGAAGTCGTCGCGGAAGAGAATCCCGACGCCATTGCGTTCCTGTCGATCGATCCCGTTGAAGGTCTCTCGCTCGCGACGGCTCGTCGCTGGGTCGCCGAGGCCGAACTCGACGAGGTAGCGCGCGAACAGGCGGCCGAGCTACTCGTCAAGTTGTACGAGTGCTACACGCAAGGCGACTGCGACCTGGCGGAGATCAACCCGCTCATCCTGACGCCCGACAATAAGGTGCACGCGCTCGACGCCAAGGTGACCTTGGACGAGAACGCCTCGTACCGTCACCCTGAATGGGAAGAGTTCCGCGGTGACGAGTTCGAAGACCCGAGAGAGAAGATGGCCAAGGAACGAGGCCTCAACTACATCGGGCTCGACGGCACCGTCGGCATCATCGCCAACGGCGCGGGACTTGCCATGTCGACGCTCGACGTCGTCAATCAAGTCGGTGGGACCGCCGCCAACTTCTTGGACATCGGAGGTGGCGCGAACGCCGACGTCATGGCGGCCGCGCTCGAGGTCATCAACGCTGACCCCAAGGTGACGTCGATCTTCGTCAACATCTTTGGAGGGATCACCCGGGTCGACGAAGTCGCGAAGGGCGTTCTCGAGGCGTTGCAACGCGTCTCGATCACCTCACCCATCGTGCTTCGACTCGACGGCACGAACGCCGTCGAAGGCCGCGCACTCTTAGCGCCACACCTGAACGATCACTTGATCACCGAGCCAACCATGCTGGACGCCGCGCGTCGCGCAGTAGCGCTAGCGAACTGAGGAAGAACGATGAGCATCTTTGTCGATGAGAACACCAAGGTCATTGTCCAGGGCCTCACGGGCGGTCAAGGGCGATTCCACGGACTGCGCAACCGTGACTACGGCACGAAGGTCGTCGGCGGCGTCACCCCTGGCAAGGGCGGCACGGACGTCGACGGCATTCCCGTCTTCAACAGTGTGAGGGAAGCAGTCGACGCGACGGGCGCCACGGCTTCGTTCGTCGTAGTGCCGCCGAGGTTCGCCTCCGACGCCATCATCGAAGCGGCGCAGGGCGGCATCACGTTCATCGTCTGCATCACCGAGGGAATCCCCGCCCACGACGAAGCGTTGACCTACAACCGGCTCGTCGAGGAGTTTCCGGGCGTGCGACTCCTCGGTCCGAACTGCCCGGGCATCATCAGCCCCGGTAAGTGCAACATCGGCATCACCTCGGGCGATATCGCGCTCGCCGGTGGCCCGGTGGGCATCGTCTCGCGCTCGGGCACGTTGACGTATCAGGCGTTGCACGAGTTGAGCATGCAAGGGATCGGTCAGACCACGTGCGTAGGCATCGGCGGTGATCCCGTGCCGGGAACGAACTTCATCGACTGTCTGGCTGAGTTCGAAAAGGATCCCGAGACGAAGGCCGTCATGATGATCGGCGAGATCGGCGGTTCAGAAGAAGAGCGCGCCGCGGAGTGGATCAAGCTCAACATGACCAAGCCGGTCGTCGCGTACGTCGCGGGCGTCACCGCGCCGCCCGGGCGAAAGATGGGCCACGCGGGCGCCATCATCTCAGGATCGAAGGGCACGGCGCAGGCGAAGATGGACGCACTCACGGCGGCGGGCGTGTTCGTCTGTCAGAACCCCACTGAAGCGGGCGCGAAGATGGTCGAGATCGTCAGGGCGATGTAGCGCTTGGTCCCCGTTCGTCTCTGTGTTCTGGTGTCGGGTTCGGGCACGATTCTCGAAGCCATCCTCAACGCAGGACTCGAGGTCACTCTCGTCGCCGCCGACCGACCGTGTCGTGCGCTCGACGTCGCGCGTGCGGCCGGAATCACCTCGTTGTTGGTGGACCGCGAGAAGTTCGGTGGTTTCACGTCGTCCTTCGACCGCGACGCCTACACCGCGGAGCTCACGCGACTCCTCGTCGAGGGCCGCATCGACCTCGTCGCGATGGCGGGCTTCGGCACGATAGTGACGGGAACGTTTCACGGGGCGTTTCCCGGACGCGTCCTCAACACTCACCCAGCGTTGTTGCCGGACTTCAAAGGTTGGCACGCGGTTCGAGCAACGTTGGCGGCAGGAGCCACGGTGTCGGGGTGCACGGTGCACGTCGCGACCGAAGCGCTCGATGACGGACCCATACTCGCGCAGCGTCGCGTCGACGTCTTGAGTGACGACGACGAGTCGTCACTGCACGAGCGAATCAAGATAGTGGAGCGGGCGCTTTATCCCGAAGTCATCGCTAGGGTGATGGCGTCACTCGCGCAAGGCCTCGAGCCCGAGAGTGTCGCGGGCACGATGGAGGAGAGCTAGATGCGGGCGTTGTTAAGCGTGTGGGACAAGACCGGGCTCCTCGAGTTCGCCCTGGGCCTTCACGCGCAAGGCTTCGAGCTCGTGGCCTCGGGCGGCACCGCGAAAGCCCTCCGTGACGCGCGCGTTCCCCATCTCGACGTCGCGGACGTCACCGGTTTTCCCGAGATGCTCGACGGCCGGGTGAAGACCCTCCACCCAAGGATCCACGCCGGCATCCTCGCGGACCTCGACCTCGATGAGCACCGTGTCGCGCTGGCCGAACACGACATCACGGCCATCGACCTCGTGGTGTGCAATCTCTACCCCTTTATGAGCGATCCCTCAATCGAGCTCATCGACATCGGGGGACCGGCGATGGTGCGGGCCGCGGCGAAGAATCACGCGCACGTGGGCGTGCTCACGAACCCCACGCAGTATGAATCGGTGTTAGCGGAGATCGTGACGACGGGATCGCTCTCGAACGCGACGCGCCACGAGCTCGCGCGGGCCGCCTTCGCGCACACCTCCGCCTACGACGCGCAGGTGGTTCGGTGGCTTGACGGGGGAGGCGTCCTCGGCGAAGCACCGAGTGAGCGCGACGCCGTCGTGCCCGAAACCTTGCATCTCTCGCTCGAGCGAGCCGAGGTGACGCGCTACGGCGAGAATCCCCATCAGATCGGCGCTCGGTACCGGTTCGCGGGAACCACACCGTGGTGGGACGGCGTCACCAAACACGCGGGGAGCGCCCTTTCGTACCTCAATTTCTTCGACGCCGACGCCGCGTGGCGCCTCGTACACGAGTTACGTGCCGACGCGCCGGGGCTGGCGGCCGTCGCCATCATCAAGCACGCCAACGCGTCCGGTGCCGCGCTCGGCACGTCGCTCGCGGACGCCTTCGCGAAGTCTCTCGCCGCCGACCCACAGAGTGCCTTCGGTGGCGTCATCGCCATTGACGGTGAGGTCGACCAGGCGTTGGCGACGCTCATCGCCGCTGGACCACAGGCGGACGTGATCATCGCGTCGGGATTCAGCGACGACGCGATTTCGACACTCGTCTCGCGACGAAAGGCGACGCGTCTTTTGAGTGCTCCGGCACCGGAACCCCTCGGGCTCTCGGTTCGCACCTTCGGTGACACGGCCCTCGTACAGAACGCCGACGAACTCGTGGTTCCCGTCGCTGCGTGGCGATGCGTGACCGAGGCGACGCCGAGTGCTCAACAGCTCCAAGACCTCGCCGTGGCGTGGCGAGTCTGCGCGCGCACAACCTCTAACGCCATCGTCATCGCGAAAGACGGTGTGGCCGTGGGCGTGGGTGCGGGACAACAGTCGCGCGTCGTCTCGGCAGGTATTGCCGTGACGAAAGCGGGCGACTTCGCGAAGGGCGCCGCCGCGGCGTCCGACGCCTTCTTCCCGTTCGCCGACGGACTGGAGTCGCTCACCGACGCCGGCGTGACGTCGGTCGTGCAGCCGGGCGGCTCGGTTCGCGACGCCGAGGTCATCGAGGCCGCCAACAAGGCCGGAATCGTCATGATGCTCACCTCCGAGCGACACTTCAGGCATTAGGAGCGTTATGACCGCAGAACTGCTGAACGGAGAACCCGTCGCCGCGCGCATCAAGATGGAGTTGGCCGACCGCGTGCAACGTCTTGTCGCGGCCGGGCGAACGCCGGGTCTTGGCACGATCCTCGTCGGTGACGACGTCTCGAGCGCGCGCTACGTCGAGATGAAAGTCGAAGAGAGCGCGGAGATCGGCATTCGCTCCTACGACGAGCACCTTCCTTCAACCGCGACCCAAGCTGAGATCGAAGCCATCATCGATCGATTCAACGACGATCCCAACGTCCACTCGATCCTCGTGCAGCTCCCACTGCCTGAAGGGATGAGCGAGGAAGAAGTGTTGCTTCGCGTGAAGCCGGAAAAGGACGTGGACGGATTGCACCCAACCAACTTGGGACGACTCGTCATGGGCGCGCCCGGACCACTGCCGTGCACGCCGAACGGCATCGTCGAACTCCTCGCCGCGTACGAGGTGCCCGTCGAAGGCAAACACGTCGTCATCATCGGCCGCGGCGTCACCATCGGTCGGCCGCTGGCAGTCCTCATGGCGACGCGCCGACCACACTGCAACGCCGCGGTCACCGTGGTGCACACCGGCGTCGAGGACATGAAGGGAATCGTGCTCACTGGTGACGTCGTCGTCGTCGCGGCCGGGAAGGCCGGGCTGGTCACGCGTGACATGGTGAAGCCGGGCGCGGCCGTCGTTGGTGCGGGCACCACGTTCGTTGGGCGGAAACTCCTGAGCGACGTCGCCGAGGACGTCAGCGAAGTGGCCCGCTGGATCACGCCGCGTCTCGGTGGCGTCGGTCCGATGACTCGTGCCATGCTGTTACGCAACGCAGTCCTAGCCGCAGAGAAGATTCGATGACGATAAAAGACAGTCGAGGTCGAGAGCACGACGAACGTCCTTGGGGATCGTTCACCGTGCTCGATGATGAGCTTTTCGATCACAAGGTGAAGCGCATCGTCGTCGCGCCCGGCAAGCGACTCAGCTACCAACGACACACTCGTCGCGCCGAGCACTGGTTCGTCGTGAACGGTACGGCGACCGTCATCCTTGACGACGTCGAGTACGTCGTGCCCACCGGTGGTTCGATCGACATCGGTCTGGCGCAGAAGCACCGCTGTGAGAACCGCGGAACCACGCCCGTCGTGTTGATCGAAGTCCAACACGGTACGTACTTCGGCGAAGACGACATCGAGCGCATCGAAGACGACTTCGGTCGCGCCAACTAGTCCCGTGCGCGTCGACGAACTCCTCGCCGAGGGAGTGACACGTTCCTTCGAGTTCTTCCCGCCGAAGTCCGACGAGGAAAGCGCCGTCCTCGAGCAGTCGCTGCTCGACCTCGACCCACTCGAGCCCTCTTTCGTCTCCGTGACGTACCGAGGGGGACGCGAGTCGCGTCAGCGTACCTTCGACCTCGTCACCGAGATTCAACAGACGGGTCACGTCACGGCGATGGCGCACCTCATTTGCGTTGGTCATCGCCGCGACGAGATGCGCGATCTCTTGAAGAACTACCTCGACGCGGGTGTCAACAACGTCATGGCCCTCGGGGGTGACCTTCCCGAAGGACCCGAACTCGCGCCGTCGGAGTTCACGTACGCACTCGAACTCATTGAACTCGTGCGCGAGGTGGGGGAGTTCTGCGTTGGCGTGGGCGCTCATCCGCAGGGCCACCCGCGTTCGAAGGACTTGGCGTCGGACCGCCGACATCTGGCGAGGAAACTCGAAGCGGCCGACTTCGCCGTAACGCAATTCTTCTTCGAGCCCGACGAGTGGGTCCGTCTCGTCGGTGAGCTCGCCGAACTCGGGGTCAGGAAGCCCGTACTGCCCGGCATTATGCCCGTCACCACGTTGAGCGGCGTGAAGAGAATGGCGACGATGGGCGCGAGCGTGCCCGCGTCACTGGTCGAGCGTCTTGAGGCCGCCGACATTCGAGGCGGAGCGCCCGCCGTTCGAGCGGAAGGCATCCTCGCCGCGACTGAACTGTGCGCGCGGCTGCTCGAAGCCGGAGCGCCGGGACTGCATTTCTACACCTTGAACCGCTCGACCGCGACGCGTGAGATCTATCACGCGCTCTTCACCTAAACGACCAATTGCGGAGGCCGTTTGGCCAAAAAGTGCTTCTCGAAATCGCCGTAGGATGTGAACATGGCTGAGAAAATCACAATGAGTAAAGAGGGCGTCCTGCACGTCCCGGACAACCCAATCATCCCCTACATCGAGGGCGACGGTATCGGGATCGACATCTGGCCCGCTGCGCAACTCGTGCTCGACGCCGCCGCGAACAAGTACGGCAAGACCATCGCGTGGAAGGAAGTGCTCGCGGGCCAAAAGGCCTTCGACGAGACCGGCAACTGGCTCCCCGAACAGACGGTGACCGACTTCCGCGAACACCTCATTGGTATTAAGGGACCACTGACCACGCCCATCGGCGGCGGCTTTCGCTCCCTTAACGTAGCGCTGCGTCAGATCATGGACCTCTACGTGTGCTTACGCCCCGTGCGCTGGTTCCAGGGCGTTCCCTCACCGGTGAAGCGTCCCGAGGACGTCGACATGGTGATCTTTCGCGAGAACACCGAAGACGTCTACGCAGGCCTCGAACTCGAAGCCGGAAGCGTGGACGCCGAGAAGTTGCGCGCCTTCGTGAAGGAAGCCTTTGGTTGGGACGTTCGCGAGAACTCGAGTCTCGGCCTCAAGCCCATCTCCGAGTTCGGCTCCAAGCGCCTGATCCGTGCGGCGCTCAACTACGCGGTGAGTCACGGACGTGAGTCGGTGATGTTGGTGCACAAGGGCAACATCCAGAAGTACACCGAGGGCGCCTTCATGCAGTGGGGCTACGAACTGGTCAAAGAGGAGTTCGACGACGTCGCTGTTGGTTGGGACGACTGCAACGGCAAGCCCGGCTCGAAAATCCTCGTGAAGGACGTCATCGCCGACATCGCACTGCAGCAGGTCTTGACGCGCCCGAAGGAGTACGACGTCATCGCGACGACGAACCTCAACGGTGACTACATGTCCGACGCCCTGGCCGCCCAGGTCGGTGGCATCGGCATCGCGCCCGGAGCCAACATCAACTACGTCACAGGTCACGGCATCTTCGAGGCCACCCACGGCACGGCACCGAAGTACGCCGGCCAGGACAAGGTGAACCCCGGTTCCGTCCTACTGTCGGGCGTCTTGATGTTCGAGCACCTGGGCTGGACCGACGCCGCGAACGACATCGTCAAGGCCCTCGAGGCGACCATCGCCGACAAGATCGTCACCTACGACTTCGCCCGTTTGATGGACGGCGCGACCGAAGTGAAGTGTTCGGAGTTCGGCGCGGCCATCGTCGAGCGTCTCTAAAAACGTAGAAGGAGCTTCATGACCACCCCCGTCCACGTCACCGTGACCGGCGCCGCCGGCCAGATCGGTTACTCGTTACTGTTTCGTATTGCCTCGGGCGCACTCTTTGGCCCCGACACGCCCGTAGTTCTGCGCCTGCTCGAGATCGAACCCGCGATGAAGAGTCTGGACGGCGTCGTCATGGAGCTTGACGACTGCGCGTTCCCCCTTCTCGCAGGGATCGAAGCGACGAGCAATCTCACGCACGCCTTCGACGGCGCGAACTGGGCGCTCCTCGTGGGCTCCATCCCACGCAAGGCTGGCATGGAGCGCAGTGACCTGCTCAACGTGAACGGCGGCATCTTCAAACCCCAGGGTCGAGCGATCGCCGAGAACGCGGCCAGCGACGTGCGCGTGCTCGTCGTCGGCAACCCGTGCAACACGAACTGTCTCATCGCACGTTTCAACGCGCCCGAAGTTCCCGCCGATCGGTGGTTCGCCATGACGCGTCTCGACCAGAACCGCGCGGAGACGCAGTTGGCGAAGAAGGCCGGCGTCGCCGTGAAGGACGTCAAGAACCTGGCGATCTGGGGTAATCACTCCGCCACGCAGTTCCCCGACTTCGCCAACGCGACCATCAACGGCCAGAAGGTTCCTGACGTCATCGACGACCACGCGTGGCTGCAGGGCAACTTCATCACCACGGTACAAAAGCGTGGTGCCGCGATCATCGAAGCTCGCGGACTGAGTTCCGCGGCGTCGGCCGCGAACGCGGCGATCGACACGGTCGTGAGTCTCGTCAACGCGACACCCAGCGACGACTGCGCGTCAGTCGGCGTGACCAGCGAAGGTGCGTACGGTGTGCCCGAAGGGTTGACCTTCGGCTTTCCTGTGCTCGCGGACGGACAAGGTTCGTGGAAGGTCAAAGAGGGTTTCGAACTCGACGAGTTCGCCCACGAGCGCATCAAGATCACGACCGACGAGCTCGTCGGTGAACGCGACGAAGTGCGCGCACTCGGACTTATCTAAAGTAAGTGCGCGGTATCCCATTTTCCGACTGGGGGTGACGAACACTGATCGGATCTGACCGGTGACCTAGGGCTAGGGCGCCGTCTCCAAGGGCCTTTTCCGGGAAAAGATCACGTGGAGCTACGTTCGAATTTTGCATATCGAACGTCATCTGATCGAGGAGTAATCGTGGTAGACACCGCCGCGAATCCAGATATATCACCGCCGACACCACAGCCGGTGCTGGCGACCCTCACTGAGTCCGCGATTCTTCTCTCGATGACGATACGCGAGGGCGCCGAGAGCGATGCTCACGATCTGCTCGCTGACGTGTCGGGTCTCCAGCGGGCGGTGGGATTTCGGGTCCCCGAAGCGCTACTCAGCGTTGTTGCGGCCATTGGAGCTGCGGCGTGGGACCGACTCTTTTCGGGACCTCGACCGCGCGACCTCCACGAATTTCGCGAGGTGCGAGGAGACAATCACTTGGCTCCCTCGACGCCGGGCGATCTTATGTTTCATATTCGGGCTCGACCGATGGACCTTTGCTTCGAAGCGGCGGCGTTAATTATGGACCGGCTCCGCGGTTCTGTGGTCGTCGTCGACGAAACGCACGGCTTCAAATATCTCGATGAACGTGATCTGCTCGGTTTCGTCGACGGGACTGAAAACCCGGTGGGGCGCGCGGCGGCGGAAGCGGCGCTCGTCGGCGCAGAGGACCCGGCCTTTTCCGGATCGAGTTACGTCATCACTCAGAAGTATCTCCACGACCTAGGCGCGTGGAATCTTCTCTCCGATGAGGAGCAGGCCAAGGTCGTCGGTCGCAGCAAGCTCTCGAACGTAGAACTGCCCGACGAGATCAAGCCCTCCAACTCTCATGTAGCGCTCAACACCGTCGTCGACGAGCAAGGGGTCGAACACGACATCGTACGAGACAACATGCCCTTTGGCTCAGCGGGGGTAGGAGAGTTCGGTACCTACTTCATTGGCTACGCTCGCACACCCGCCATTACGGAATTGATGCTCCAGCGCATGTTTGTGTGCGATCCTCCGGGCAACGACGACCGAATTCTTGACTTCTCTACGCCCATCACCGGAACACTCTTCTTCGTCCCCACCGCTGACTTCCTCGACGATCCACCCCCGGCGCCTTCGCGAGAACACTGAAGGTATTCCTCGTCGAGCTGGGACGGCCTGAAGAAATGGATTCCGATGGTGGGCGGCTCCGGATTCGATCCCGCCACCTCGGACCGATAAGTCTCCTGGTCAATCACTTCCAAGGGCGTGGGCGCTCTGTAGCCAGCCGATAAGTGGCACGAGTCCCTGCACGTCGCCACGGACTTTGAAGCGCCCTCCACGCAACGCGACCGCGCTGTTGAGCGTGCCCGCCGTCAGCGCCTCCGCGTCCTTGAACGAGAGTCGGACCACGGCGTTCGCCGCGAGGTGATCGCCCAACTCGGCGAACGCGCCACTGGCACTGACGCTGAAGGTGAGCGCGTGTGGCGCGGAACTGGGTCCGTCGGTGAGTTCGAGCACAACACGAAAGACGGATTTCGGATCCTCGAGTGGCGCGGGACCCGCGCCAGCGAGCGTGTCGTTGAGCGACGACAACCACGCGGCGCCGAGGAAGGCCGCCATTTCCTTAGGGAGCCGGCTGGACGGCTGCGTCGGCCGCCGACGTCTTCGGCTTACGTCGAATCTTTCGTCCGAGCCAGGCGACCGGGTCATAGTGGGCGTCAACGACGCGCTCCTTCAACGGGATGATCGCGTTGTCGGTGATCTTGATGTGCTCGGGACAGACCTCGGTGCAGCACTTGGTGATGTTGCAGTACCCGAGTCCCATGTCCTCGCGAATGAGGTCACGACGGTCGTTCTGGTCGAGCGGATGCATTTCCAGTTCGGCGTAGCGGATGAAGAAGCGCGGGCCGGCGTAGTGCGCCTTGTTCTCCTCGTGGTCGCGGATGACGTGACAGACGTCTTGGCACATGAAACACTCGATGCATTTGCGAAACTCTTGACCGCGTTCGACGTCCTCTTGGAACATGCGGTAGCCGCCCTCGGGCATGGGCGGGGGCAAGAGTGCCGGCACGTTCGCGGCTTGGACGTAGTTGAACGAGACGTCCGTGACGAGGTCGCGGATGATGGGAAAGGCCTTCATCGGCGTGACCGTCACGGTTCCCTTGGGCAACGTATCCATGCGCGTCATACACATGAGGCGGGGCTTGCCGTTCACCTCGGCGGAACACGAGCCGCACTTACCGGCCTTGCAGTTCCAACGGCA
>JGI20207J14881_1000151_pt1 | contig 24457 bp, 21 predicted proteins | sample NGESurdeep092012_4_FD_14881 | JGI IMG/M metagenome (IMG submission 14881)
AAACCATGTCTATATGCAGATCGGGCCGGCGCTCGCCGAGGGCCCTGATGTTGACATCCTGAGGAATTGCGTGAGCCCACGGCACGAGGTGGTCGACCACGGCAGATCCTCTGGCGGCCCAGCGCGACACCGCCGGGCCGCCCTGAGAGAAACCGAGTGCGTGGACCCGGATCTGGTCCCGGGTGATACCGTGGGTGGCGAGCTGTCCCAGGATCCACTCGTAAAGCGTATCCAGATAGTTGACGATGTCAGCTATCTCGGCGTCCCGGTCCTCCCGGGTCATCCACAGGGCTCCGACCTTGCTGGTGCCGGTATGTCCGGGCCTGGTATCCAGATAGAACCGCGACAGGCCTTCTGGCACCAGTATCAATCTTGAATCGTCGTCGAGGCTCTGAAACGGAACAGCAAAATCCGCCGCCAGCTGGCTGAACCCGTGACAGACAATCCAGACGTCTCTGACGAGGTTGCTCGTGGTTCCGATCTGGTAGTACCGGGCTGTCCTGGTAACGGCAATATGCAGCGGCGTCAGCTCTAACATGGCAGATTTTGGGTTAGGCCCAATAATAGCATTGCAAGACCCTGCGCGGCCTGGCCCCAGGCCGCGCCGTATCAAATCAGGCGCCGAAGTAGCACACTTCGGCCCTTTCACTTTCGACTACACGTGTCACTTCGTCTCAAGCTAACCGCTGCCCTCGGCGTAGCCCTCGTGATTCTATTGGTGGGCGGCGCCTCGCTGTACGCGCTTCTGGAATCCGCCAAAGCAGCAGATGCTGTCCGGCGCTCGGAAGCGGTACGGGTCCAACTGGACCGCGCGATGGCGACAATCGTGGACGCAGAAACGGGGCAGCGGGGGTACATCCTGACCCAGGATACCAGTTATCTACGTCCGTACAACTCGGCGCGAACCGACCTGGATCATGAACTCGCAATCACTCGTGAGCTCTCAACCAACAACCCGGTTCGACAGGCACGGATCGATTCGCTGTCTCAGATCGCCGACGCCAAGCTGGTCGAGATGAACGAGACAATTGTCCTGGCGCAAACAGGAAAGCATGACTCAGCGCTCAAAATCGTGATTTCGGGCCACGGTGCTCGCCTGACTGACAGCGCCCGCAAGCTCATCTCCGAACTGAAGGACACCCAGGCCGCGCTCCTCGATACCCGTACGAACATCTACGACAGTCGAAAGCGCGCTGTAATCCTCATCGTCGTACTCGGAAGCCTGCTTGCGGCGTCGCTTTCTGTGGTCACGATGCTCTGGCTCAGGTCCGGCGTGAAAGATCTTGAAGACGCAAAGGATACGATTGAGGAACAATCAGCAAAACTGTCCGAAGAACTCGAGAATTCACAGCTTCTCACCGAGAAACTCGCTGCGACCAACGACGGGCTTCATCGCGCGAACACAACGGTTGAAGGCGCGCTCATGCGGGTCGAGCAATTGCTCCAGTCCACCGAGGAAGGGATCTACGGCATGGATGAAGCCGGCAACTGCACTTTCATCAACAAAGCTGGCGCGCGCATGATGGGATACGATCGCGGGGCGCTGCTCGGAAAGGATGTGCACTCAACGTTGCACCACAGTCGACCGGATGGCTCACCGTACCCAGCCGACGAATGTCCCATCCATATAGCGGCGGAAACTGGCGTGCCGGCACGCGTCTCCGACGATGTGTTCTGGACCGCGGATGGACGATCCATTCCGGTCGAGTTTACCGCGTCTCCGATTCAAGCGAACGGTCGTACAGTCGGCGCCGTCATTGCCTTCAGCGACATCACCGCACGCAAGCGCGCCGATCGCGAGCGGGATCGACTGATTTCAGCGCTGGCCAGAAGTAATCGGGAGCTCGACCAGTTTGCGTACGTTGCATCACACGACTTGAAGGCGCCGCTCAGAGGAATTGCAAACCTTTCGCAGTGGATCGAGGAGGATCTTGGCGAGTCCATGCCGCCGGACGTCGTCGAGAAGATGACTCTGGTTCGCGGTCGCGTTCAGCGTCTCGAGGCTTTGATCGACGGAATACTCCAATACTCGCGCGCTGGCCGCGTCCGGTCGCAAATCGAAACGGTCGATGTTGGCGTGCTTCTCAGAGATATTGTAGAATTGCTTGCACCGCCGGAGGAAACGAAGATCGAAATCGAAACGTCAATGCCGGTGATCACAACAGAACGAACTCCGCTGCAACAGGTATTCATGAACCTCATCAACAACGCGATCAAATACAACAGGCGGCCGGGCGCAACGATACGAGTCTCATCGCAGGACCGGGGTGACAAGTACGCTTTCAGCGTCGCGGATAACGGCCCTGGTATCGAACCCCAATACCATGAGCGGATATTCGGGATCTTCCAGACGCTCGAATCCCGGGATCGCGTCGAAGGAACGGGCATCGGCTTATCTGTCGTGAAAAAGACCGTTGAACTTCACGGCGGATCCATCACACTCGACTCCGCTCTCGGAAAGGGAGCGACTTTCACATTTGAATGGCCCAAGGCGGCCGAGGAGAACGCAGCAGCATGACTACTGAACGAACCATGAATCTTGTCCTCGTTGAGGATGACGACATCGATGTCATGAACGTGCGACGCGCACTGGAGCGTGCACACGTGACCAATCCGCTATTCGTAGCACACAATGGACTTGAGGCGCTGGAGTTGCTCAGGAGCGACAAGGTTCCGAAGGATCGCAGACTCGTCCTGCTCGATCTCAACATGCCGAAGATGAATGGCATCGAATTCCTTCGAGCACTCCGTGCCGATCCCGAACTGAAACCAACTCCAGTCGTAGTTCTCACCACGTCGGACGATGACAGAGACAAGGTACAGGCATACGACCTTAACGTCGCTGGATATCTGCTCAAGCCAGTCACATTTGTGAATTTCGTCGATGTGATGGCGGCGCTCAACAAGTACTGGGCGCTCGTAGAGATGCCTGACGTGCGTTGAGCCAACAGTACAAACCCGCGCAATCCGATGCCAGATAACGGCCAGCCACTGTCACTACTACTGGTAGACGACGATCAGATAGATCGACTTGCCGTCCGTCGCGCGCTCGCGAAATCCGGTTTGGGTGAGATTACTGTCGTCGAAGCCGAACGAGCAGCTGATGGCTTCGCGCAGATTACCGGTACGGTGTTCGACTGCGCATTTTTCGATTTTCGTCTCCCGGACAGCGATGGCGTTGCATTGCTCCGGAAAGTTCGAGAGGCCGGAGTCAGAACACCGGTAATTGTGCTGACCGGTTTCGGCGATGAGCAGACAGTGCTCGACTCAATGAAGGCTGGCGCAACCGACTACGTCCCCAAGGCCAGCGTTTCGCCGGAGCGAATAGGCCAGGTCGTACGATCGGCGATTCGGCTTGGTAATGCGGAACGACAGGCGACGGCCGCGCGCGCGGCTCAGGAACGTTATGCAAACCAGCTACGCGGTCTGGCCGACGCGGCGGTTGCCGTGAACGACGCTGAGACCATCGGGCAGCTGCTGCATGCAGCATCAACACATGCGTGCCTGATTACGGATGCACCGGCGGCCTGGGTAAGGCTCTCCGATGCCGTGGCTGCGGAACTGGCCCACGAAAAGGGTGGAGAAGGCTGGTACTCCGCCGAGGGGGATGAACCTCACGAGATATCATCGCCGATGAATGTTCCGCTACTCGGTAGGAACGGCGGTCCGATTGGCGAGATCGTACTCGACGTGTGGGCTCATCGTGGGAGTGATGATGGAGTCCTCGGTCAGCTAGCACGCCTTGTCGCGGGCGCCCTGGAGAACGCAAGGCTCTATCGTGCGGCACAGCGCGCTGCACAGGCGCGCGACGACGTGCTTGCAATCGTGTCGCACGACATGCGCAATCCACTGCACACAATCGCACTCAGTTCGTCCTACCTCGCCGAAGTATTTTTGAACGACCTTCCAGATGCAGCTCTGCAGCAGACACAGATCATAAAACGAGCAGTCGATCGTGCCAACCGATTGATTCAGGATCTACTCGATGTATCCAGGATCGAAGCTGGTGGCTTCTCGATCAGCTCTGAACCGGTCTCACCGTACATGCTGATCAGCGAGGCATCTGATGCGATGACCTCTACTGCGACGGCAGCGCAGGTAACACTGACCTATCATGCCGACAGCGGTCTGCCGGATGTGATGGCCGATCGCGAGCGCATGCAACAGGTATTCGGAAATCTCATTGGCAACGCCATCAAGTTCACTCCAGCTGGTGGGACTATCGAAGTCACTGCGACGGCGTGCGGACCATTCAGCGTGCGGTTCTCGGTTCGCGACAGCGGCCAGGGAATAAGCGAAGAAAACCTGCCCCACGTGTTCGACAGGTTCTGGCAGGCACGCAACACGACTCGGACCGGCGCGGGCCTCGGGCTTGCGATAGCAAAAGGAATCATCGAGGCACACACTGGATCAATTACTGCGACGAGCCGGGTTTCACAGGGAACGGAGATGGCCTTCGATCTTCCAGTAGCGTAACCGCCAGGTTCGCTCAGTGGGCTTCGCGTTCCGACGAATGCGGTTTTTGACCGATCGCGCGTCGGACGTTCTGTAACAACGCATCCAGCGTGAACGGCTTGTGGATGAACAACGAACTGTTCTGCGCGAACTGCGGGTCGCTTGAAACATGCTCTGCGTATCCCGACATCAGCAGAACCGGCAAGTCGGCTTCGCGCTCGTGGAGCAGAGCAACCAGCTCCCTGCCATTCATCCCGGGCATTACCATGTCGCTCAACAGAAGATCAATACCGTGCGGATGACTCGCCTGGATCGCCAGCCCTTCCCTGCCATCCGACGCTTCCAGCACCGTGTATCCGGCACGTTCAAGGAGTCGCTTCGTCGTCATGCGTACCGCGGGGTCGTCTTCCACAAGCAGAATTGTCTCGGCACTGCTTGCAGCACCGACCGCGAATCCGCCGTCCGTTTCTGGAGCGACTGCGGTTGCCTTTGCGCGCGGTAGCCAGACGGTGACGGTCGTTCCCGAACCAGGCTTGCTGCTGACGGTCATGCGGCCGCCGGACTGCGCAACGATCCCATGCGCAGTCGAAAGCCCGAGACCACTTCCCTCACCGCGTGACTTTGTCGTAAAGAACGGCTCGAAGATGCGGGCCTGCACTTCGCTCGTCATCCCATGGCCGTTGTCGCTCACACTCAACGTCACGCAATCCTCCTGCTCGCCATCGACGCGATATTCACCCGTAGCGCCGAGCTTGGCATCACGCGTTTCAACCGCAATGGTTCCACCATCCGGCATTGCATCGCGTGCGTTGAGGATGAGATTCATCAGCACCTGTTCCATTTGCCCGGGGTCAGCATTGACGCTGCTGAGCGATGGATCCAGGCGGATTGCCAATTCGGTATTCGGCGTGAGCACACGCCGGAGTATCTGCTCCATCGACGTCACGAGCGGATTCAGATCAATTAACCGCGGTCGCAATATCTGCTGGCGACTGAATGCGAGCAGGTGACGCGTAAGTTCACCGGCTCGATCAGATGCCGCGAGTATCTCCGCAACGTCAGCCCGCATTGGTGAATCCGGGGCCAGATCCGACAGCACAATGCCAGCGTAACCGGCCACTACTGTCAACAGATTGTTGAAGTCATGCGCGACACCGCCGGCAAGCTGTCCTACTGCGTCCATCTTTTGAGCATGGCGAACTTGCGCTTCGAGTTGCGCCCGGTCGGACACATCTGCAGCTAACAATACGAAGCCGGAAGGTTCAAGCCTCGCGTTTCGAATCACGCCAACTGACAGACTCAAGTCGACAAGCGACCCGTCCTTCCGCATCCGTTGAGCATGAACATCTATGTACGTACCCTCTTCGAGAGCCTTGTCGCGAATACGATGAACATCCTGAATCATCGCCGATGGCGCCAGTGGATAGGGCTTGCCGATGATCTCTGCTGCCGTCCAGCCGAACAATCGCTCAGCAGCACCATTCCATTGCAGCACACGGTGCTCCAGATCTGTCGCCATGATCGCCAGTGGAGCACTGTCGAACAGCGCGCGGATGAGCTCGTTGGAGTCGCGAAGCGCTGCCGCGGCACGTCTCGCGTCGGTCACATCCTTCGCCAGTACGAGATGGGTCATTCGACCGCTCAATTCCAATTCATGAACCGTTATATCAACTTCTATTATGCCGCCGTCCTTCTTCCGGTGTCGAACGCCCGGGATGTTCAACAACCCAGTACGCGCGGAGGTGACCATCTCGCGGACACGCGGCACGTCGGTCTCCGGCCGGATATCGAATATCGTCATTGCGAGAAACTCGTCGCGGGAATAACCGTAGTGCGATACCGCTGCGTCGTTAACTGCGACAAATCGATATGTATCTACATCAAAGGCCCACATTGGCAGCGGATTTCCCTGGAAGAGCATGCGGTAGTCCTCTTCCGACGCACGGAGTGCACCTTCCGCTTTTTTGCGGTCCCCTATGTCGCGACTTACGGTGACGAGTTCCGTTACCTTGTTCCAAACAGGATCGCGCACCGCACGACCGGCTGTCTCCAGCCAGACGTAGTGCCCCTTCGCATGTCGCAAGCGATGTTCAGCGCGCGATACTCCGTTGTTCGTGCGAAGCACTTCAAGAATGTCATCCATCGTCGTCGGATCATCGTCGTGGAAAAACTCCGATGGGTAGTGTCCCTGAATCTGGCGCGGCTGATACCCAAGGATTGCGTACAACGCGGGAGATATGTAGAGAATGCGGCCATCCGGCGCGTGTCGCGCAATGACATCCGTCGCATTGTCGGCCAGCAGCCGATAGCGAGTCTCGGACTCCGCAACTTCAATCAGTTCCTTCTCACGCTTCGTCTGTCGACGAGCAATCAGTATGATCGCGATCATGAATATCACTGCTGCCGCAATAGAAGCTTCGGTGGTTAACCTGCCATTGATGTCGTCGAACACGGAGGTCAGCGGCTCCACCCGCATCAGGGCCCACGGAACTCCCGCGATACGTGAACTGAACTCGGCGTCCGAGCCATGGATTCTCGCCGAGGAATCGGGGCTCGTCGCGTAAGCCGCCAGTGCAAAAGCCGGGGCCCGGTCTTTCCGCCAGGTGCCAATCTTCGTTCCTCTCGACCGCTTTGGCGTGAGCGCGTATGCTGTGACAGAATCCGACGATCCAACGATCAGCGAAGTTGTATCGGACGATTGGCCATCTGACGAAGCGAGCTCCTCGAGCAGCGTCGAGGCGTTTGCCACGAGAACTACGGAGCCAATGATTCTTGAAGCGGAGGAATCGTCGCCGACTGGGGCCGGTATTTCTACGCGCTGTGCGAACGCTATCGATACGCCACCGGAGTCGGAAAACGGGTTCGTCATCGAACCCGAATCAACGGAAAGAGCATTTCGTGCCGCCTTTCGGAGCACCTCGGACGGCGGCCCATGTGATGTGCCCCCGGTCACTTTTCCCACTGAGTCGAGCAACCAGATCGCGCTGTAGGCGTGCAGTTGGTTCATACCGCTCAGGCTTTGCTCGAGCGATTTCGACAGATCCGATGTCGTGATTGGGATCTTTCCGCGAGCCGGCGGCACGCCGAAGATATCGGGCGTGCGGGCGGCGGCGGTAGCCAGAAGCCTGGTCTCGCCCTGTCTTGCAGCTAACCACACCTTGGCGCTGCTGCCACCAAGCCTTGCATCGATCGCAGAACGTGATGCCCAGCTTGCGAGCGCCGCGTTCCGCAAGATTTCGCGCCGAACCACGACGGCAGGTAGAAAGATCAGAGCACCCAGCACGACTGCCGCCGTAGATTTCCTGTGAATCCTCCGCAGTGACTGGATTACGCGTGGCTGGTTGTCTAACATACCCGCCCCCGAATTACAGGTGGATTACTACGGGAACAGATCTTGGTCTCTTCATGACTTGGGCGCACTTCGCCTGAAGTCTCGGCCAGGTCGCCTTCAAGATTAAAGCCAAACCGTTCCAGCCCGGCAACACGGCCACTGAAACGCGAACGAACCCTCCAGATCACGCCGTACTCCCCGTAGATGATAAATTTCGGAATGATGCTTAATCAACTGTTCACGGACATGCTCGTGCCGGGAGTATCAGTCGTCGAGAAGGTAATTCGATCAGTTGCCGTGTACGGTTTTCTGATCCTGCTTCTCCGGGTTGCAGGCAAGCGAACATTAGCTCAACTGACCTCGTTTGACCTTGTAGTTCTCCTGTTGTTATCCAACACCGTCCAGAACGCAATAATCGGTAACGACAACTCCCTCGTAGGCGGACTTCTGGGCGCAGTCGTCCTGATTGCGGCGAACTACGTAGTTGTACGCATTCTGTACAAGCACCGGAGGGCTGATAGAGCCATCGAAGGGAGCACTTCCATACTCATGCATCACGGCAAGTTGCTTGACGCGAACATGAAGCATCAGCTCATCACCAACGTCGAACTCGAACGCGCAGCGAGAAAGCAGGGCATCTCCAATCTCTCGGACGTTCGGGTCGCTCGACTCGAGACCGGAGGCGTACTCACGTTTGAGCTTGAGAGTCCAACAGCGCACGAACGACATCTAACGGATCTCATTACGAGACTCGAACGGATTGAAGGTCTGCTGGAGCGGCTCGAAGCTTCCGGTACCAAACAGGAAGCCGATGTATAAATACGCGGGGCGGCGTTGAGAATCTGGCGCGGGCGACACGCTGAGCCACTCGTGATCACCTGGGTTGTCGCTCTGGTACTGATTGGCGGTCTGTACAAGATCGAGGATATGCAACCCGCCCTCTCGACACTTTTCAAGCCAGTTGATTTCGTTGTGGCGGCGGTGGCCCTGCTCGTGACCTGGAGATGGTTCCGCACGCGCGCTGGCGGAAAGCAGCATGAACGCCGGCACAGTGATCGGCGTCAGTCAGACCGCCGCGGCGAGGAATAGCTTCGCGTCGCCGGGCACATTTTCAGTCTCCGAACTCACGCAGCAGCAGCGTCTCTGACACAAGTGAGCTGCTCGTTCACCCATGTCAGTGACTTGGTGTACAGCCACGCCATCTGCATCGGCAAAACTCCCAGCGACGAAGCCAGCACGTCCACCTGGTCCCATTCGCCGCGCTGATATGCATCGGCGAGAAGCAGAGGTTCTGCGTACGGTCCACTCCCTTCCATGACGGCCTGTCGTATCTCGTCCGACACACTCACTCTGCCGAGCACGTCGCACATCGGAATGCGCAGGAGAACATCCAGCATCGAGAACAGGCCAGTCATGAACAAGGCCTGCGGATGTCGTACCTGTGGGCTCGATTCGGCGATGAGTTCGCAGAGCCGCGCACGTAGCAGCGCCGCGTACACAAGTTGATCGTTGATGTCACTCCCCGTCACCATTGACGAGATCATCAACAGAGCAAGCCAACGATAAAGCATCTGCCGACCGACCATGCGAATGGCGTAGCCGATGGAATCGATACCGCGGCCACCGATCGATGCCGAGTTCACGATACGAAGCAGCTTGTACGTAAGGGTTGGGTCGGAGCGGAATCCACTCTCGACTGTTGCATCGGGCGTCTCATGATCACGGAGCATGTTCAGCAACCGTAACATCGCGGCCTGTCCGACTTCGATTTCCTTTCGAGTAATGAGTTCGGGACGGCGGTAGAAGTAGCCCTGGAAGAGGTCGAAGCCGAGCTTCATGCACTCCTTGTGCATCTCCATCGTCTCAACGCGCTCTGCGAGGACCTTGACCTTGAATTGGCGCAGCCGCTGCAGTACGGTTCGTAGCTCCTCAGGCTTCTTGTGCAGGACATCGAGCTTGACTATCGAGACAGTTCCAAGCAGAGCATCGAAACCCGAGTCGTCGACATAGTCGTCGAGCGCGAGATGATAACCGCGTTGCGTCAACCTGCGGCATGCTGTCACGACAGCGTCGTCGTTACCTACCGTTTCGAGGACTTCGATAACGACCTTTCCTGGGGGTAGCAGCTCCACTTGACCGTCAAGGAGGAATTCGCGCGTACAGTTTACAAAGGCCCGATGGCCATCAGTAAGATCGTCCAGCCCGATATCGAGGAACGAATGGATCACTGTATCTGTACACATGGCGTCTGCCGCCGCGCCGTCGGCAACTGTGGATAGCGCGGTGTTGCGATACAACAGCTCGTATCCAGATAGGCTGTCGTGTCGATCGAAGATTGGTTGGCGTGCTACGAAGACGTCAATCATTACGTGACAAGAGTGATACTCCCGTGAATTTTCTCGACCCGGACGTTACGAACGGCGCAGAACCGGGGCGCCGCATACATTGAGAACCAGAGTGGATTCACAATCTGCGGGACCGGTTGACAAGGTTCTTCGAGCGACAATCAAGAGGACCAGGGACCTGACCGCGGCTCTGGGCCTGGTTCTAATTATCGGCTTCCTGGTCGCCGCAGCCACAGCGTGGATGTTTACCGAGCTTGCTGAAACCGTCCAGTCCAGCGCCGCCCCGGCGCTGGACATCTCGGTTCTGCAGTGGATGGCAATCCACCAATCCCAACTGGCGACCACGGCGGCCCTCGAGGTGACAGCACTCGGAACCGGGACGGTTGTGATAATGATGACGCTTGTTGCCGGGATGTTTCTCTGGCTCACTGCGCAGCGCCGACAGGCTGCCCTCCTCATCGTCGCTACGATCGGCGGGCTCGCTCTGAATCTCGTCCTGAAACTGCACTACCACCGCCTGCGGCCGCAGATCTTTGCATGGGATACCAACGCGGTCGGTAGCTCCTTCCCGTCGGGTCACGCAATGAACGCGGTGATCGTCTACGGTACGATCGCATATCTCGCGGCGCGGCTAACCCGGCGCCTGCCCATCCGCATGATCACGCAAGTCCTTGCCGTGATTGTAGTTGTGGCGATCTGCACCAGCCGCCTGTATCTCGGCGTCCACTATCCATCGGACGTACTCGGCGGGGTTATTATCGGTGCCGGATGGGCCATTTTCTGCGCGGCTGCTCTTGAATCGGCGCAGCGCCTACGCACTTACTACAGGCCTGATCGAATTGCCGAGCGACAACCGGAGGAGTAAGTCATCGACCTTTCCGAACGATCGTTCAGCGACTACCTGCCGACGCCCGTGAATACAACCGGGCCGGTCGGACTTGGCATGCCACCCATGGGCTCTTCGGTCACTGCGATCCGCCGAAGCGTGCCGGGCTCCATTGGGTGTTTTGTGGCCATTACCGCTGAACCACTGGAGTCGGGCATGAACGTGCCCGCCGAAATCGGAGACGCTACGCCGCGAGCTATCAACCATACCTGATAGGTTTTCCCCGCAGGCGGCTGCTTCAGGTTGGATGCGTACATAATGAACATCTGGGATTTCTGATCCCAGAACATGCGGGCCATCGGATCGACCGATTTAAATCCGACAAGATCGATCACGCGCGTGCGCATCCCGGTCAGAACACCAATCAGACTGTCCTTCTGCGCTACCGATGCCTGCAGCGACGCAACTCGTAGCTCAAGAACAGAATCGCGCGCCGCGGCCGAGCCTTCCGAACCCCGGCTCAGCGCCAATCGCGATGCCCAGTCGTACACGCCGATCGCCGCAATCACCAACACTGCGGCGACTGCGAGCATCCCAGCGACTCGCCGGAAGCTCGCACGCGCCTGCGGCTCGAACGGGACATAATGGCTTAGCGACCGCTTGGGCGCAGATGGCTTGGATGCCATCGGCGCTGTCGAAGACGCAGCGTACGGGTTCGATAAAGGTGTGCGCCGAGCGGCGCTCCCTCTTTGGAGCGGCGTAGCCGCGGTGCGATCCGCCTCACCAGGCGTCGCGGCCACGCGCACGGGAGGACGCCCCAGATGCGTTGCCGCAGCTCGTGCAACCAGTCTCGAGCGAATACCCGCGGAGCGACCGCGGCTCATCGGCTTTACGGGCGACAGGCGCGCGAGCTCAGCAGCGACGTTCTGCATCGCAGCGAGTTCCGCCGCAACTGCTGGATCGGCTGCTGCTGCCGTGTAGAGTTCTGATTCTTCCGTGCCATCGAGCGCTCCGAGTGCTGCGCCGGCGACGTCGAAGCGTGGTTCCGCGTCGTCGATGGGTGGTACGTCTGACGGGCGCGTCACGATTTCGTCGGCGGATTCCGACGGCTTATGTGGCTCCGGCAGATCGTTTTTCATCTCTGCGTCGCTCATGCCCTGCTCTCTCGCAACACGATCAATTTGTCGCGCAATTTCTGCATTCCGAGCCGCATTCTCGTCTTGACCGTTCCAAGGGGTTCGCCAAGGACGGCGGCGATCTCGGACTGGCTCAAGCCGCGAAAATACGCGAGCTCCAGTGCGTGGCGTTGTTCCTCTGGCAACTCGACGAGCGCAGCGTAAACCAGTTGCCTCCGTTCCGCACCTTCGGCTTCCTGCGATGGGTCAGAGCGAGGATCGCGAATGACGGTCAGATCGGCGGCAAAGTCTTCTGGATTGCGCTTCCGGCTGCGCAGGCGGTCGAGGGCGCGACTCCGGCCGATGGTCAGCAGCCAGCTTCTGACCGTCCCGCGGGACGGATCATACGAAGACGCACGCTGCCACACCTGCCAGAAACTTTCCTCCACGACGTCCTCCGCGCCATCGGCGTCTTCAAGGAGGTGAGCCACCAGCGAATAGACGGACTGTGACCATCTGTCGTACAGAGTGGCAAGTGCCGATTCGTCGCCTTCCGCGATTCGTCTCACGACTGCTGCATCGTCGAGAGGAGCAACGGTGGGTGGTTTCGTGGAGTACGCCTGATCCTGGCGCGCCGGATTCATTATCCGGGAATCTAAGACTTCGCGGCCATCTCGGCCATGCGCCGATAGTTACCGAAAATAGCCGAGTAGCGTCTTTGCGGTAGGACGCCGCGGTCCATCAAGGTCATGCGGCGCTCTCAATATCTGGAGACCTAGCATGGCAAAAATACTTGGCTTCACTGGTTCGTTCGTTGGAGGGAGCATTGGCTGGTGGCTCGGCGCTTTTTTCGGCACTATGACCGCATTCATGATCTCGATGGTAGGGACGGGCGTCGGGATTTACATCGGGCGGCGAATCGCCACTGAGATGTTCTAGAGGCAGCTCTTCAGGAAGACCGTCACGCATCTTCGAGTAGGGCGTTGTTTTGATACAACGTGTGGTTTCCCTCTACAACTACTCGCGGACATTCGTGAAATCTTGTCGTATGATCGGTAAATATTCAGTGCCGCGCAATCTGCGCGCCTTCATGCTCGCTGCAGCGACTATAACGCTGCTTGCTCCCGCGGTATCGGCGCAGACTTCGGCACCGGCCACCAGAGATCCCAATCGCACTTATGGGAGCGCGGAAATCACCGGAGAATTCCGCGAGAACGGAAGTTGCCAGGTCTTCGCCGATGGTGTCGCCGCGTTCCAGGCAATCGACAGTGCGCAGACTACCTACATTCGTGGCGCGACAATCAACCTCGCACCAGCCGGCTTTGATGCGCACGAGATATGGTGTGCGGCAAAAAGTCCGGACCAACCGATGTTGCCTCTTGCAGCGACAGATCGAGTCTTTGTCGTCATGCTGTACGCGCCGACGGGAAAACTTGCCGAACCGCGGAACTATGAGATTCGGCTGGGATTGCCGACGCAGGAGACCGCCCCATATCGCGCTGGCGCCGCGTTATTCGGGATGAGCCAGCAGAAGTTCAACGATACATTGCCCGTTCGAACCGGCCTGCTGTATCTGGCTGGCACTCGCGGCACGGTAGCGATAACGCGCGTTGCAGAAGATGGAATTGTCGGGACATTCAGCATTCACGGACAACCGGCGTTCACAATGTGATTCCGGGATCAGTATTTGGCGAGATAACTGTCCAGTTCCCACTTGCTGATTTGCGTCATGTACTCGCTCCACTCCTCACGCTTGGCTGCGAGGAAATGGCGCGTGACATGCGGGCCGAGAGCGCCACAGATCACGTCATCCTTTTCCAGCTCGTCGCACGCTTCGTTGAGGTCATGAGGCAGGTCATCGATTCGAAGGCGACGGCGCTCGCGGTGTGACATTTCGCGGATGTTCTCATTGACTGGCTCGCGGTGGTCGGCACGCGTTTCGATACCATCGAGACCAGCCGCGAGCATCACCGCGAGGGCGAGGTACGGATTGGCCGCGGGATCCGGCGCGCGGTGCTCGACGCGCGTACCGATCTTTCGTCGCGCAGGTATTCGGAGCATCGGCGAGCGATTGCGCATGGACCATGCGACGTTTGCTGGTGCCTCGTAGCCGGTCAGCAATCGCTTGTACGAGTTGACGAGCGGATTAGTAATCGCCGTGCACGCGCGCGCGTGCTTCAGCAGCCCGCCGATATAGTAGAGTGCAACCTCACTCAGCTCGTACTGACCATTGGGATCATAGAACGCATTTTCGTTGCCTCGAAAAAGGGACTGATGCGTATGCATGCCGCTGCCGCTCTGGCCGAATATCGGCTTCGGCATGAACGAGGCGACCAGACCGAATTGCTGCGCGACGTATTTAACGACGAATCTGAATGTGGTGATGTTGTCAGCGGTATGGAGTGCGTCGGCGTACCGGAAGTCGATCTCGTGCTGACCGTGTGCTACCTCGTGGTGTGCCGCCTCGACTTCGAATCCCATCTTCTCCAGCGCGACGACGATCGCGCGCCTGGCATCCTCGCCGAGGTCGGATGGGGCGAGATCGAAATAGCTACCGACATCGTGCGTCGCCGTCGAAGCATCACCGCCGACGCCGGGGCGGAACATGAAGAATTCGGCTTCCATGCCTGCATTCATGCGATAACCCATGGCATCGGCGCGAGCCAGCGCCCTTTTCAGGACCCAGCGCGGATCACCTTCGAAATGCTCACCGTCGGGGGTGTGGACATCGCAAATGAGCCGAGCAACCCGAGTGTCCGGGTCACCCCAGGGATATACCTGGAACGTGGATAAATCCGGGACGAGTAGCATATCGGACTCCTCGACCCGAACGAACCCTTCTATCGAGGACCCGTCGAACATGATATCGCCGTCGAGCGCCTTCTCGATCTGGGAGGCAGGGATTTCGACGTTCTTATTGATTCCGAGGATATCGGTGAACTGGAGCCGTAAAAATCGGACATTTTCTGCCCTCGCGATGTCCAATACTTGCTTTTTCTGCATTTTTTGCCTCATTTCCTTGCATCAGATCCAGGAAATATGCAGATTGCTACCCCAGTTGTGCAAGTTTCGCAATTTTCCTAAACCGGCTCAATAGCCACAAGCCTCAATGCCAACCGCCCGTCAGGTCGCCCTGCAAGACATCTGCGCTCGCATCACAGACGAATCCACCGCTCCGGTACCGGTCCGTACCTCGGAGTATTTCGGCGTAAATACCTTCGGCGCGCGTCAGATGCGCGAGAAGTTGCCGCCGGAGATCTACCTCAAGCTTCTTTCTGCGATTCGGCAGGGGAAGAAATTGGATCGGGACATCGCTCCGACGGTTGCACAGGTAATCAAGGATTGGGCAGTTTCGCGCGGCGTTACCCACTTCACGCACTGGTTCCAGCCCCAGACCGGACTGACGGCTGAAAAGCATGACGCCTTTCTCACCTTCGATGATGAGCTGGAGCCGGTGGAGTCGTTCTCGGCTGCTCAGCTTATCCAGAGCGAGCCAGACGCATCGAGCTTTCCGTCCGGCGGTTTGCGGGCAACGTGGGAGGCTCGCGGTTACACAGCCTGGAATCCGGCGAGTCCGGTATTCATCGTCGAAAGTGCTGGTGCGCGGACACTGTGTGTTCCGTCAGTATTCATCGGATACAACGGCGAAGCACTGGATGAAATGACGCCGCTCCTGCGGAGCTCGGATGTGCTATCGCAGAAGGCGGTCGACCTGCTGGAGCTGATAGGCGACAAGGGTGTCGGGCGCGTGTTCACGACGCTCGGCGCCGAGCAGGAATATTTCCTGATCGACCGGACACTGTTTTCGATGCGCCCTGATCTGGTGATGGCTGGCCGCACATTGATCGGAGCGCCACCGTCTCGCGGTCAACAGCTCGAAGATCACTATTTTGGTGGAATCCCCGAGCGAATCCAGGCGTGCATCGCAGAAGTGGAGCACGAACTGTACAAGCTGAGCGTGCCCATCATCACTCGACACAACGAAGTTGCTCCATGTCAGTTCGAGATGGCGCCGTTGTTCGAGGAAAGCGATATAGCGGTAGATCACAACCAGATCGTGATGGCGACACTCCGACGCGTTGCGCTGCGGCACGGATTGCAGGCACTCCTGGCTGAGAAACCGTTCGCCGGCGTGAATGGTAGCGGTAAGCACTGCAACTGGTCACTGGCAGTACGATCCGATGATTCATCGATTGACGGAATGAATCTGCTCAAGCCAGGCAAGACGCCGCACCAGAACATACGCTTTCTGCTATTTCTCGCTGCGGTTCTGCAGGGTGTGCACAAGCATGCTGGACTGCTGCGTGCTGCGATCGCCACTTCAGGGAACGAGCATCGGCTTGGTGCGAACGAGGCACCGCCAGCAATCATCTCGGTTTTCATGGGTACGATGCTGACGCGCGTCATCGAGGAGATCATCGAAGGAAGGAGCACAAAGAGTGCTGATCAACAGATGATCAAGCTCGGCGTTGCGAAACTTCCCGAGATCGAAAAGGACAACACCGACCGCAACCGTACGTCACCCTTTGCATTTACCGGGCAGAAATTCGAGTTCCGTGCAGTCGGATCGAGTCAGAGTATCGCGTTTCCAATCGTTCTGCTGAACGCAGCGGTTGCTGAGGCTCTTGCCAATATTACCGAAGAGCTGCGGAACGAGCTCAAGGACGGAAAACGTGATGGAAAGACCGTCGGCGACGCAGCCTTGAAGGTTGCGCGTCGGGCATTCAAGGATAGCAGTGCAGTTCGGTTCGAAGGAAACAACTATTCGAAAGACTGGGTGGTAGAAGCTGAAAAGCGCGGGTTGCTGAACCTCCGCCGCACGCCCGAAGCGTTGGAGCAGCTCGCAACCAAGCAATCAAAAAAGCTGCTGACGTCACTCGGTATATTCACACTGGAAGAACTGGATTCGCGTTATCATGTTCGACTCGAGCGCTACACGAAGGACATGTTGATCGAAATGCATACGCTGCGCGAGATGGTGGACACGCTCGTGGTGCCGACCGGGCTTCAATACACCGGATCACTCGCTGCGTCTGCGGCACAGGCAAAGTCGGCGGGCATCACCGTCGTTCCTCAGGCTCGCGTAGCGAACAAGGTCGGCTCTGTGATCGAGGAGATACTGAAGGCGCAGGACAACCTCGTGAGTGTGCTCACCAAAGCCGAATCGCTTCATGATGATCCAAATGCGCAGGCGAAGCTGCTCACGAGCAAAGGCGCAGACGCGATGGCAGAAGTCCGGGAAAAGTGTGACGCTTTGGAGCTGATGACGAGCGATAGTGACTGGCCGCTCCCCAAGTATCGCGAGATGCTGTTTCCTGTCTAGATCATCTCGTCGAAGACCTGCTTGCCGAAACGCAGGATCGCGTCCAGCATGATATCGATATCTTCGCGTCGCGTACGGTGGTTCACGTTCGCGACGCGAATCGCGAAACGCCCTTCGAGCACCGTGCTGGACGGAACAGCTATGCCGGATTCCTGAACACGCAGCAGTACTTCGTCGTTCACTGCGTTCAACAGTGACTCGGACGCACCTGCGGGTGCGTATCGCAGACACAGGATGTTGAGCGGTGCGGGTGCAAGCAACTCAAGATCGGCGTGGGCCTGAACGCGCTCGGCGAGGTACTGAGTCTGCGCAACGTTTTGCTCTACCAGACGGACGAGCTTGTCCACGCCATCTGCCTTGAGCGATATCCACGCTTTCAATGCCTTGAAACCACGTGTGAGATCTATTCCGCGATCGGCGAACGGTAGCCCACCTGCAATCACGCCACGCGTGGCCGGTGCGAGATAGCTTGCCGGTGCGGCGAAGGTTGCCTTGTGCACCTCCGGGTCGCGCACGAGTACGCAAGCACATTCGAATGGCAGGCAACCCCACTTGTGCAGATCAAAGCCGAGTGAATCGGCGCGTTCCAGTCCGGCAACCTGTGGACGAAGCTGCTCCGAGAGATACGCGAGCGCACCGAAGGCACCGTCGACGTGGAACCAAAGCTTTTCGGCTCGACAGAAATCTGCGATCGCATTGAGGTCATCCGATGCGCCGGTATTAACGGTGCCGGCTGTGCCGACCACACAGAACGGCGTGAGTCCGGCTGCGCGATCCGCGGCAACCATAGCGGCAAGAGCGTCCATGTTCATGGTATAGTCAGACAAAACCGGCACGCGTCGNAACGCGCGATTACCCAGCCCCATGAATTCCGCTGCCTTGCGCGCCCAGCCGTGTGTCTCGGANGAGCCGTAGAAGACGAAAGGATTCTGTGGCTTGTGCCCAGACCATGACTGCACGCCATTCTCGCGAACATCGATACCGAGGTTTCTCGCCGTCGCGAAGCGCGCAACGCCGATGGCGAGCGTGCTTGCCATTGTGCCGCCGGTTACGAGCACACCGCTCGCACCGGGCATGCCCAGCAGATCTCCCATCCAGTTTATCAGTTGCTGCTCCACAAGTGCTGGCGCTTGATTGAAGCCAGCGAGGTGCGGATTGAGGCCTGCGGCGAGCATGTCGGCCATCATGCCGAGTGGCGTTCCGTTTCCCTTGACCCAACCGAAGAAGCGCGGGTGGAGGTTACCGTCGGGATACGGCAGCACGTTCTGGACGAAATCCTGATATGCTGCTGCTGCGCCCATGCCTGAACGCGGAATCGGTTCATTCGCCAGCGTGGTGCGAACCTGCTTCGGCATTTCCTGCCACGCGGGTTGCTCACGCAACGTCGCCAAGTGGGTGAGCATGTCGTCCACCATGCGATGTGCGAGTGTGCGAAAAACCGCCCACTCTTCGGGCGTGGCTGGGTCAAACGTTTCTTCGGGTGAATTCAGCGGGGCCATCATAATATGTGGTTCGGATGCAGAAGCTGAGCAAACTTAGCAAGCGTGCACCTGCGGATCAGTTCGCGGCGGGCACCGTGCCATGTGGCGTAAGCTTGTCGATCGCTCCCGGAAGTACCTGGGCGAGTTTTGCGGAGAGATCTTCAGGGGTCATCCCCACTTTCGCGGCGAGCTGGGCAATCATGTCCGGGCCAAGCGCCGCGTGAATCTGGTCTCCGGTAACCGGCTCGTTCGCGCCGGTACCCACCCATGACTTGACGGTGTTGCCGAGGCCTTGTGACTCGAGCTGACTGACAATCCCCTGCACGCCGCCATGCTTCTGGATCAAGCCATTGACGACGGTCGCCATTTCGGCTCCAACGACGCCGCCGAGTAAGCCATCGAACATTCCCATAAATCCTCCAGGCCTTGTAGAAGTAAGTACGGTCGCTCACGAGCCCATCAAGAACGAGAGCAAGCTGGACTAACTAATATGAACGTGGGCTGGTGGATTCAGAATAGGTACAGCGCGATCAGGAGCACTGGAGCTGGCACTGCGGCATCTCACCAAACAGAAAGATTCCAGCTGTGTCGATGTATCGGCGATTAATTTGATCGAGCATGTCACTCAGCCAAGGTGAGCGAATCGCGCTACTCGACAGCCCCGAAACGGCTGATATGAGCCGCGCTGCTCAGAGCGGCCGTAGCACCGCATACGTTGCTCTCGCGACGGCAAGCTGTCTGTGGGGAACCGGGTTCTTCTTCGGCAAGATTGACCTCGAAGAGATGAGCGTTGGTCATATGCTGGTGTATCGCTTCGTCTTTGCGTGCATCGGACTGATTCCGGTTCTCTTGAGGAATCGCGAGATGCCGCGCCGAAACGATCTGCCACTTTTCCTGCTTGCAGCCGCATTGTACATCCCGCTGCAATTTACCATCGAGTTTCAGGGCCTCGCGCGCACGACGGTGTCACACGCGTCACTAATGGTAGGAACGCTTCCGCTGATGCTCGCCGCAGGGGCCGTTGTATTCACGCATGAGCGGCTGGACCGCACTGGATGGCTGACCCTTTTCGTATCGACGGTCGGAGCGATACTGATCGCGTTTCAAGCGCATAGCAGCGGTGGCAGCACTACGGGTCCAACGTTATTCGGTGATCTCCTCGTGCTCGTTGCCATGCTTGGCGGTGTCGGTTGGGTGCTCGTTACGCAGCGCGTAATGCACCGGGGGCGCGGCTATCCATCGCTGGTGATGAGCATCTACATCCTGCTATTCGGCACCGCCATGCTTGTCGCCTGGGTCCTCGCAACTGAGGGGCTCCCTCCGGTGCATGGCATCTCGACGCGTGCATGGCTCGCACTCGCAGCGCAGGGTTTTCTCGCGACCACATTGACTACCCTGCTCTGGAACTGGGGGCTTCAGCGCGTATCCGCAGCTCGCGCGGGGGTATTCATCAATCTCGAGCCAGTGATCGGGACGATCCTGGGCGTTGGCCTCCTGGGTGAGACGCTGGGAGCCGGAGCTGTTGNCGGTGGGCTCCTNATCGTGGGTGCGGCAGTCGTATTCTCGCTTCACGCGCAGGACGAGAATGGCACCCCTCAAGTAAGCCTTTAATGCGGCGGCACTTTGTTGCAGCCATCTTGCGGCGAAGGCTCGCATTCGCCTAGTTAGGAGTGCTGTTCCAACCCGATCGCGCGTTCAGACACCGAATGCTGCCGCGATCACATCCACGCATAGCCCGTCATGACTCAGCCATTCCCTGTATCCTACGCTCAGCGAATCGGTGCGATAGCGCTCGCCACTTGCCTCGTGCTGCCGGCAATCGCTGTAGCAACCGCTTCGGCGCAGCGAGTAGAGGTGTCGTTCCCCGCCAGACTTCACACCGCGCCAATCACAGGGCGCGTCATCCTGATCGTGGCACGCGACTCCTCGCCCGAACCGCGGCTTCGCGCAGGTGGGTACGGCGGCACGCAGCCCTTCTTCGGACTTGACGTATCCTCGCTGGCACCTGGTGCGAATGCTACGATAGACGCATCCACAAATGGATACCCATATACGCTCGCGCAACTGCCTGCGGGCGAGTATTACGTCCAGGCCGTTCTCAATGTGTACACCCAGTTTCATCGCGCAGATGGCCATGTGATCTGGGGTCACATGGATCAATGGGAAGGTCAGCAGTGGAACAGGTCGCCCGGCAACCTCGTGACCAACGTGCGGCGCGTCCACATCGATGCACGCACGCCACTTGATCTCAAGCTTTCGTTCGAGCGCATTCTTCCGCCATTGCANGCGCCGGTTGATACGAAATGGGTCAAGCATGTGAAAATTCAGAGCAAGCTGCTGAGCGCTTTCTGGGGGCAACCGATNTACATCGGTGCGACGATCCTTCTTCCCAGGGATTACGACAGCCATCCCAACGCGCACTATCCAGCGATCTATCAGCAGGATCACTTCTCGCTCGCACCCGCGTTTGGATTTTCAACCGACAGTGGGGCCAGTTACGCTGCACAGCGCACGATGCTGAAGGCTCGTACCGATGGGCGTGAGCCCGGGTTTGATTTCTACAAGTCATGGAATTCGAATAATTTCCCGCGCATGATCGGCGTGAAGTTTCAGCATCCAACGATCTACTACGACGATTCATACGCAGTCAATTCGCCGAACAGTGGCCCGTATGGCGACGCATTGCTCACCGAGATGATTCCGTATATCGAGTCGCACTTCCGCGCGATTCCGAAGGCATATGCGCGCGTGCTGACGGGCGGTTCCACCGGTGGATGGGAATCAATTGCGCTTCAGGTGCTGCATCCGGATTTCTTCAACGGCACCTGGACGTTGTATCCCGATCCAGTCGACTTCAATCGACTGCAGATGGTCGATGCATACGCCGACACCAGCGCATTCGTAGCGAACGGTGACCCGATCGTAGTAACTCCACGGTATATGAGCCGCACTTCCGAAGGTCAGCCGGAAACGACGCAACGCGACCTCAGCAAAATCGAATCCGTGCTTGGCAGCCATGAACGATCGGGGCAGCAGTTCAACGCGTGGGACGCAGCATGGGGTCCCGTCGGCGCTGATGGTTATCCGAGGCCACTGTGGAACAAGATCACTGGCACAATCGATCGCTCAGTTGCGACGTACTGGCGTGACCACTTCGATCTTACCTACATAATGTCGAAGAACTGGGCGACGATCGGTCCCAAGCTCCAGGGCAAGCTTCATGTCTATGTAGGCGACATGGATAACTACTACCTGGATCTCGCCGTGTATCGAATGAACGACTTCCTGAAATCGACATCATCACCCAGGTCCGATGCGGTATTTCAGTACGGTCGTCCGATGAAAGGACACGGTTGGCAACCGATGAGCAACGCCGAGATGGTTCGCATGATGTCGCAGCGCATAACGGAGTCTGCACCCAGGGGTGCGGACGTAACGTCATGGAAATATTGATGTGAAAGCGGGGTCAGAGTCGTCATTCCCGCGAAGCGGGAATGACGACTCTGACCCCGCTTTCACATCCAGGTGTTTCATATCTGGCAGAAACCACGTGAGCAATCCGAACGCCGGAAGATATGAGCACACGCTGTACACGAAGAAGATGCTCGTGTGATCTGCCAACTCCCCAAGGAATGCGGCGCCGATCCCACCAACGCCGAAGGCAAGACCGTAGAACAGACCGGATATCATCCCCACCTTGTGCGGAACAAGTTCCTGTGCAAAGACGATGATCGCGGAGAACGCTGAAGCCAGCACCAGGCCAATAATGATGCTGAGTATCTCGGTCCAGAAAAGGTTCGCGTACGGCAGCAACAATGTGAACGGAAGAACGCCGAGTATCGAGCACCAGATCACCAGCTTGCGCCCATAGCGGTCGCCAATCGGGCCGCCGAGGATAGTGCCTGCGGCCACAGCTCCCAGAAATATGAAGAGATGTATCTGCGAACTCTGCACTGACACGTGGAACTTGGCGATCAGATAGAACGCATAATAGCTGCCCAGGCTCGCGAGATAGAAGTACTTGGAGAAGAGCAGCAACATGAGTATCAGAAGCGCCAAGCGGATCTGACTACGCGATAGGTGAACCTGTACTGTCCCGCTCTTCGCGTGAGATCTGGCCGGTGCAAGGGTTTGCGCCCGCGACCACGATCCGACGTTCCAGAGAACCGTGATGCCGAGAAGCGCAGCTAGTGAGAACCAGGATATGCTGGACTGACCGAACGGCAACACGATGAACGCCGCGAGCAAGGGCCCGATCGCCGTCCCAGCGTTCCCGCCGACCTGAAACAGCGACTGCGCAAGTCCATGGCGTCCGCCCGACGCCATGCGCGCAACGCGCGACGATTCCGGGTGAAACACCGACGATCCGACGCCAACCATACACGCAGCGACCAGCAGTCCCGCAAAGCTACGTGCGTGGGCAAGCAGAAGCAGTCCAACCAGTGTGAAACTCATTCCGCCAACCAGCGAATACGGTTGCGGCCGTCGATCGGTGTAGATACCTACGAGCGGCTGCAGCAGCGACGCTGTCATCTGGTATGCAAGCGTAATGAGTCCAATCTGCCCGAAGTCAAGTTTGTAGCTTGTCTTCAGCATAGGATAAATCGCCGGCAGCAGCGACTGCATCATGTCATTCAACAAATGGCAGAATGCGAGCGCCGCGAGGACTCTTATGGTAGTCCCGGTCGGTGTGTAGCCGGTATTAGCTGGCTTATCCGGAACTGCTGATTGCCGTGTCAATTGCCTGCTGAATCTTCCACTTGCTCGTTGAGCTCCGCATCGTCACTGAGACCGGGCGAAAGTACTTTGATCGCTACGGGTCGATCCAGACGCACGTCACGCGCAAGGTACACGACACCCATACCCCCGCGACCGATCTCCCGAGCGATCTCGTACTGTGTCGAGAGCGCGTCGCGCAGGCTACTCTCGATTGGCGTCGTCATCGGCGAAAGATCTGGTGGGCGAAGCGTGAATGCAATGGGTGGCGCGCCCACACCACAGCCAGCAGTGCCAGATCAGCTCTTGCGACCCGACACTACACGATCAGCGCTGAGTCTGGAACGCGGCGATTCCCGAGCTGATCGTGACAACCACCAGCATTACGGAAACGAATATCATCCCGGCGCCAGGTGCCACATGCGACATGAGCAATACATTGCTGCCCGCATCGTGTCCGATGGTGATCAGCGTCAGCGGAATCATTATTACGCCGATCAGCCCGAGCAGGGCGTCGATGAGCAGAGCGGTGCGTGCCTTGAGCGCGAGAGATACGAAGACACCGGCAATCGGCACGAGAAACAGAATCAGCGCGAAGATATTGAGACCGAAGTCCGTCTTCGTCAGGAATAGCAGCGTTTCGGGCTCGCCGGCGCCGTCAAGCGACAGCCTTACGAACGGGAAGAGGAGCATGAACGCCAGTGTGACGGCGAAAATAATCCCGGCGACTGGCGGTACCATCGCTCGAAAAGGGCGAGCCGGACTCGAACCTGCGTATTCCACAACTTCCTCCGTTGACTGTTAGCTCTGGAATCTTCGTGCATGAGCCGTGCTAGCGCTAGGTGTATGGGGACCAACGAAAAAA
>JGI20207J14881_1000153_pt1 | contig 24266 bp, 17 predicted proteins | sample NGESurdeep092012_4_FD_14881 | JGI IMG/M metagenome (IMG submission 14881)
AATTACGGTTATCGATCAGTCGGGGTGGCCGGATTTGAACCGGCGACCTCTTGCTCCCGAAGCGTGGGCGGGGAAGCGTTAAGACAGGCTATGTGGCGCAATCAAGCAAGCTTACGTGCGGCTTCGCGCGAGCGGCGCGAGCGTATTTCGTGTCATTTGCGCGCGGTTGCGGGCCCAGCGGCCACGCACGCGCAGGAACCGTGACTGAGCGGAGAGGGGAAGATCGTTCGCCTGCGTGGCAAAGACTCTGGTATCAGGGTCCCTGCTGAGAAGCCGAGTCATATCTTGGCAGTCGGTCAACGATCGTTTGGAATCCTATCCGTGCTTGAAACACGGGAATTCACACGGGAATTCGCCCTTGACGTGCACCGCTATTGGGTGCTATTTATCCCGTCATGATGTTCGGCCTGTTCACCGCCAAGCGAAACTGTATGCACAATTGGGACTCCAATTGTGCTCGCAGGAGCGTGCGACGTTTGGGAGGACATCGGCTCAGCTAGGTAGGACGAGCCTCTGAACCCTCCAGTGTGTGTGGGAGGGAGCTGAAGAAATTCAAGCGTCTTCTCTCTGAGAAGGCGCTTTTTGTTTGTGTCACAAGTTTGGGGTGTAGCTGAGCTGGCAAAGCACCGGACTGTTAATCCGGAGATCGCAGGTTCGAATCCTGCCGCCCCAGTCCGTCGCGTATTTACGTATTCGCCCGTCCCGTCCAAACTCACACGATCTCTGCGAGTCGCCCGGGGCGAGTACGACGTGGGTTGGGATCAAGTAATACCGATCCGCATTGGCGACGGCATCCTTCGGGTACGCGGGGATCCTCCGCGGGCCGCTTGTTTAATATTTTTCACCCCATTCGTTAAGGAGTCGTCATGCGCGCCCGGAACATCCTTGAGACCATCGGCAACACTCCGCATGTGCGGATCAACCGGCTGTTCGACCCCAGGGTCGAAGTTTGGATGAAGCTTGAGCGCGCGAATCCGGGTGCGAGCATCAAGGACCGGATCGGCGTGGCGATGATCGAAGACGCCGAGCGGCGCGGACTGCTCAATAAAGACTCTGTGATCATCGAAGCTACCTCTGGAAACACTGGGATCGGTCTGGCCATGGCCGCCGCGGTGAAGGGGTACCGGCTCATTCTAGTTATGCCGGACTCATTCTCCATCGAGCGTCGCCGGATCCTGGTTGCGTACGGTGCCCAGCTCGAGCTGACGCCGCGTGCGGAGGGGATCATCGGTGCGATCAACCGTGCACAGGCGATCGCCGCAGAGACGCCCGGCGCATGGATTCCCCAGCAGTTCGAGAACCCCGCGAACATCGAAGCGCACAGGCGCACCACGGCTCAGGAGATCCTGAACGATTTTCCTGAGGGGATCGACTATCTGATCACCGGAGTGGGAACCGGCGGACACATCACCGGCGTGAGCGAGGAGCTGAAGCAGCACTTTCCGTCGCTGAAGACGTACGCGGTGGAGCCGGAGAAATCGACTGTGATTGAAGGAGGAACGCACACGCCGCACAAGCTCCAGGGAATCGGCACGGGACTTATTCCAGTGAACCTTCACGTGGCCACGCTCGACGGTACTATCGCCGTGTCGGAGGAAGACGCGTTCGAATTCGCGCGTCGCGCCGCGCGCGAGGAGGGAATCTTCGTCGGTACGTCGTCTGGCGCGTCACTGGCCGCGGTCGCCAAGAAGCTCCCCGAGATCCCCGATGGTAGCCGCGTCCTCACGTTCTGCTACGACACCGGCGAGCGATATCTCTCCGTCGAGGGGCTCTTCCCAGCGTGATCGTCGCTTGAACCGGACGGGACGAGACGTTGGCCGTATCGCTGGATGCAGCATCCAAGGCACATAGGCGAGTCTCTCGGGATCGATGTGCGCGTGCTAGCGCGCTCAGGCCACCGGCCTCCGACAGTAACAACCGTTACACTTCCGGACGACTTGCCCAGTAGCACCGTCGTGCAAGCTGTCCAGGAGCGACGAATCACGATCGGAGCGGGTTACGTCAAGTTGCAGGGGTCCAGCATACGCATAGGACATATGGGTGATCACACCGCAGTCACCCTGGACAATTGCCTCCACGCATGTACAGCCGTACTTGCGGCCGTCCGTGGATAATTAAACCTTCCACCCTAGTCCGAGCCTTAACCGACGCCAGCCTATTTGCGGTTAAAGAACTGAATATTGCGGTCGAGGCTTAATGCAGCCGCTATGGACTGGTGGCAAAGTAAAGCGCGTCCGCAGTGCGAAAATGCGGCCTGAAATAGTGCGAATCCGACGAAAGTCGCGGCCAGGATGTACACCCCTCCCGTCAGCGGCCGTAGACCAGTCAGCACGATTCAACTCTACAAACCGTTCACCTCTGCAACCGGCGGTATGGCATTGCTCCACCTGGCGGAAAGGCAGTCTCTCTCGAGAAAGCTCCCGCTGCTGATTTCGGGGCTGCTGGTTACAGTGATCGTTCTCTTCGCTTTCATCGCCTACCATCAGATTGCCGATGCACTGATGGCCACAACCTCGGCGAGGATGTCCGGTACCGCAAAGTTGCTCGCCGGTGCCTTGGACGAATCGGCGCGTCGCGTGGTGTTGGAGGCGGAAGGCGCCGCCAGAGACACGGCGGTGCAGCGGTATGTCGTAGCAAATGACGTAGCCCTCCGCCCGGCTGCGCTGGCCGCGCTCGGGCGCCGTGCTGTTACCACGCCCCAGATAATAGGGGCGGAGCTACTTGACCGTTCGGGGAAGCGTCTTCTCTGGATTGACGGTCCGGCGACCGATAGTGTGCCAGCCATTCGCGGTGGCCGCTCTGATTCAGCTGTCAGATCGCGCTCTACGGCGATCAGTCCGTTTGTCACCGAGCACGGTGTCATCTCTTATGATGTCGCCGTGCCAATAGTGCTTAATTCGCGCGACACGGCCGCATACGTCGTTCAATACAGAGAGGTTCCCGCCGGCCAGGGCGCCGCTCTGATCAGTGGATTGATATCGGCGAAAGCGGTCGTATTGTTCGGAAACCGGCAAGGCGGATTCTGGACTGACTTCTCATCGACTGTCCAAGAAGGGCCCCCTCCGGTCGATGGTGATCAACACACGGGGCACTACAGCGCGTCGTATACCGCGCGCGACGGGGTCGCATGGACGGGAACGGTAGCGCGGGTTGGGCTCGCTCCGTGGCAGGTGTGGACAGGTGTTCCTGTCAGCACGGCATTGGCACCGGCGCAGGCATTCCTCCGCGAGATCATGCTGGCCGCCGCAATGCTCGTCCTGATCGGCGGGCTCGCCGCTTTTGTGCTTGGCCGTCAGGTAACCGCTCCGTTACGGGAGGTCACGATCGCGGCGGAGGGAATTGCGGCCGGCGATTACTCGCGTCGAGTGAAGACATCACGTAAAGACGAGATCGGAATTCTTGCCGCTTCGTTTAATAGCATGGCGCGCCAGATAGAGGATTCTCGGAGCGATATGGAAGGTCGAGTGGCTCAGCGCACCATGGAACTCAAGAGCGCTCTCGAAGAACTGCATGAAACGCAGGAAACGCTAGTGCGCCGAGAGAAGCTCGTGATTCTGGGCCAGCTCGCTGGAGGCGTGGGGCACGAGTTACGAAATCCTCTGGGTGTCATGACGAACGCTATTTACTACCTGTCTGTCGTACTCAAGGACGCTCCGGAGAGTGTCAGGGAATACCTCAGCATTCTCCAGACACAAGTAGGACTCTCGGAGAAGATCGTAGGTGACCTGCTCGACTTTGCTCGAGTCAAGCAACCGAAGACCGAAACAGTTTCTGTGCTCGCGCTGGTTGAAGAGGAGCTAACGCGGATCGGACGGCTCGATGGGATAACAGTGACCCGTGATTTTCCGCCCGACCTCCCGCCGGTATGCGTTGACCGTATTCAGATGGGACAAGTCGTGCTAAATCTGATCAGCAATGCTCAACAGGCGATGGATGGAAAGGGTGGCAAGCAAGAGTTGACGCTACGCGCGCGCGCCGATCGTGACGGTGTCGTCACCTTGGACGTGAGCGATACCGGGATCGGCATTGCATCAGAACAGCTCACAAAGATCTTCGATCCTCTCTATACGACCAAGGCGCGAGGGATCGGGCTCGGACTATCGGTCTCGCGTACGCTTGCTCAAGCCAACGGCGCCGAAATACGCGCCAGAAGCGAGCTGGGCGTAGGCTCGACGATGACTATTCACTTTGGTGCAGCGGGAGAGACGGCAGCATGACACGACGAATTCTCGTAGTTGACGACGATCGTCAAATGGTGCGGACGCTCTCAGACATCGTGAGCCTGCATGGCTGGACAGTGGATAGCGCTTACAGCGGCGAAGCAGCGATCGAGGCAGTAGGGCGGCAGGATTACGACGCAGTACTGATGGATGTCCGGATGGCCGGCATAAATGGCGTCGAGGCTTTCAAGGCGATGAAGACTATTCGTCGTGGCATCAAGGTAATCCTGATGACTGCCTATAGTGCTGCGGAAATCATCGCGGAAGCGGAGCGAGAAGGCGCACTGCGCGTGCTGGCGAAGCCAGTCGTGCTGCCGGCTCTGTTCGAGATGTTGGACCAGATGACGCAGGGGCTGAAACCGGTACTGCTAGTGGCGGATGATGCTGACTTTCTCTCTGTTTTACATACGGCACTCGAGGAGAGCAGCTACGCGTGGCTCGAAGTGACGAGCTTGAGCGAGGCGCTCACTGCGCTGGAGGAACAGGCGCCACTTGTCGTGGTCCTGGATCAATACGTGAATGGCGTAACGCTCGGTGAGTCGGTGCTTGCCATCAAGAGAGTGAGTCCGGGAGTAGCACTCATACTATGCGAGGGTGAATCCGATAATGGCGACCAAAAGCAGACCGAACCACCGCCTGCACTGATCTACGCAACTCTGCATAAACCGTTTCCACCTGGAAAACTGATCGATATGCTGGAGAGTATCCTTGAGCGCTAAATCTCCTGAGTCTCTTTCCGTCCTTATCGTCGACGACGATGTGCAGTTGCTCAAAACGACGGCCGACATATTACGCATGCATGGCTACACACCAATTCCGGCAGCTTCCGCACTGGCTGCGCTGAAAGCGTCGAGCACGTTGGGCAACGCTCCCTGCATAGCCCTCGTCGATCTTCAGTTGCCGGACATGGACGGCATTGAACTCGTCGCTCGTCTTCGCGCGCTATCATCGGTGACAGAGGTCGTGATCCTGACCGGAAACGCCACGATGGAAAGCGCTCTTAGCGCGCTGCGTGAGGAGAGCTACGATTATCTCATCAAGCCGGTAGCGCCGGATTATCTGATGGCGACGATCGACCGCGCGGGGGAGCGATCGCAACGACGCTTTGCCGAGGCTGGACGACGGGAGAGCGAGGAGCGCCTGCGACTCATCTTCGACCACGTGAGCGACGCCCTGTTCATCGCAAATGACGCGGGGTGCATCCTGGACGCGAATCCGGCGGCTTGTGAGCTTACGGGAATGTCGGTGGAGGAGTTGCGGCTCGTCCCATTAGAGAAAGTTCTTCCAGAGAGTATCAAGCCGGTCGGATCTAGCGACAATCCTGGGAGTCATCCATCAAGAGGAAGTACAACTGATGGACGCGTACTGGATGTGCAAGCTGCGGTATTCGCGCCTGGCGTCCTCGTGTACACAGTTCGTGATCTCACGAAACAACGACGCCTGGAGGATCAGCTTGGGCAGTCTCAAAAGATGGACGCAGTGGGGCAGCTCGCCGGCGGGGTCGCACACGATTTCAACAATCTGCTCACTGTCATCCTCAGCTACAGCGCTCTTCTACAAGAAGATCTGGCGCCTGACGACCCCCGTTCTGCCGACATCCAACAGATTTCTGCGGCCGCGACACGCGGCTCAGCCTTGACTCAGCAACTTCTCACGTTCAGCCGGAAACAGGTCGTACAGTTGCGGGCGACCGACGTGAATATTGTCGTGCGTGAGGTTGAAAAGATACTGCGTCGGCTTATCGGAGAGGACATCGAACTCGTGACGACGTTGGAATCCGACCCGTGGCCGATAAGCGGAGATAACGGGCAGTTCGAGCAGGTACTCATTAACCTTGCCGTCAATGCGCGTGACGCGATGCCGAATGGCGGTCGCATCCAGATTGAGACTGCAAATGTCGAGTTTCCAGCAGATGGTGGAGCTGATGGAGTGCAAGACGAGGTGGCTGGCAGGGAGTACGTGATGCTCGCCGTGACGGACACCGGTGTCGGGATGACCAGAGAAACACAGCAACGCGTCTTCGAACCGTTCTTCACGACCAAGGACCTAGGGAAGGGAACGGGGCTTGGTCTCTCCACCGTGTACGGGATTGTGACACAGTCTGGCGGCACTGTCGCCATTGAATCGGAGCCGGGCCACGGAGCGACGTTCAGAATCTATTTCCCCCGGCTCGTCGATAGAGGTGTAGCGATATCTGTACAAGAAACGATTCGGCCGTCGTTGCATGGGGCCGAAACCATATTGGTAGTTGAAGATGATCCAGCGTTGCGCGGATTGACGGCGCGGGTCCTTCAGGCGAGTGGGTACAAGGTATTAACTGCCAGCAACGGCGTAGAGGCTCTGGAGGTGGCGATGGCCTACTCCGGACCGATCGACATGGTAGCGACCGATGTGGTAATGCCGGAGATGGGCGGTCGCGCACTCGTCGAGAGACTGATGGAGACGCACGAAGATATAAAGGTTCTGTTTATGTCGGGGTACACGAGCGACGAAGTGATCCGTCTGGGAGTGCTCGATGGACGGACGGCGTTCCTTCAGAAGCCGTTTGCACCGAACCGATTCGCCAGCGTCGTGCGTGATGTGCTTGACCGGCCGCTTGTCGCGTTGTCACTAGCGTAGGACTGGCCTCAAGCGACATGCCATGGACGGCGAATTTCTGCATTGAGTTACGCAGCCGTTGCGATCGACGGGCCCCCCGGCTTGAACAGCGGCGTGCCTCGCGACACTCACGTAGTGTGTGACTCAATAGCGCTGAGAGCGTCTTTTATAGTATGCATCATTGTCGCGGTCTTTGCTAAGATCAATAATGCTCTCTGATCACACCCACCCGTCCATACCACGCCCCCCCGTCCTCTGCGTCGATGACGATCCAGACGTATTAGTCGCCGTAAGGCGCGCTTTGCGAAACGATTTCGACGTTACCGCGATGCTTGGCGGTCTGGAAGGCTTGAACGCAGTATGGAAGGCGGAAACACCGTTCCACGTGATCCTGTCAGACCTGCGAATGCCGGCGATGAGCGGGTTGGGATTGCTACAATGCGTTCGAGACGCTGCGCCCGATACAGTGCGTATTCTTCTCACCGCCTACTCCGAGACCGCTGCTGCGGTTGCTGCTGTCAACGCTGCAAAGGTGTACTTGTTTCTTAGCAAGCCATTCGACCCAGCAGAACTGGTCGCGGCTGTGAGAGCCGGGTGTCAGCACTATCAGGAGGTCGTTGCAGCCCGCCAGCATCCGCCACACCACGAGTCGTAAGCGCTAATTAAACGACTGAAACGGCCGAAACGGGCTACGACCTGTAGCAGACGGAGACCTCTGCGTCCAACAGCGCGTTGTTCCAAACATATCGCAGGCGATTTATCAGCGCTGGCCCTACCTCCTGCCCCGCCGCCGCAAGCAACAGGCCTTGCGGGCCACGGACGTCCGCGAAAAATACCATACCTTCTCGAACGTCACGAAGGCGAACACGCCACGTATTTACTTCGGGCATGCATCCCACGGCACGACTTAGTGCATTCAACACTTCCGGGTCATAGACGCCTTCCCTGGCAGCCAGGCTGCTTAACGCACTTGTCTCCGACATGCCTCCAGCGAGCAGCCAATCGAGATCGCTGGCGGCCTTGAGCATCCGCGCGCCGAGTGGAATCATCGCACCGACTCTTGCGCCGAGGTTCGGTCCAGGGCCATCGAACGATGCGCTGTATGGCGCAGCGTAGGGTGTATTCTGGTGTGTCAGAATATTACGGACCGCATCCAGGCGCGGGAGTTCGGCGACGAATGATGCTGCGGTCGCTGGCAACGCATCCACCATCGCTTGCTCGGACGCGTCAAGCTCTCCTCCGACATGCATCTTGAGGATCAAGTCCGACGGCAACGACACACACCCTAGTTGAGAGATGAGAGCGGCGACCTCGACCTCCCAGCGATCGGCGACATCGAGCGCGTCTGCGATCTGACCGACGTACCTCTTTAACCGCATCGCGCGTGCGAATGCAGAGGGGCTGGCGACTGCCAGCACTTCCGTGAGCGCTTTTACCGAACCACGAAGGGTTTGCTCGAGTAGGACGCGTTCACTCTCGACCAGACGGTACTGCTCGACGGCGGCGGCGACGGCGGTAATCAATACATCCGGAGCGCATGGCTTTACAAGAAACCGGAAGACGGATCCTTCGTTCACGGCCTCGACGGCACACTCCATATCAGCGTTTCCGGTGAGTAACACGCGCATTGAATTAGGTGTCGCTTCTCGGGCGCGGCGCAATAACGCTATACCATCCATCCCCGGCATGGACAGATCCGAGATAATTACTGCAAACGGTGCTTCTGTTTGCTCGACTATTCCGATGGCATCGAATGGGTTCGATACCGCTTGTACATCAAAGCGGCCGAGCAGCACGCGCTGGAGGATCGCAAGAACATGCGGGTCGTCATCGACACAGAGCACGCGAGGAACGTTCCGAATCGTGTTGTGATCGCTCTGTCGCACCATTCCGCTATAGCCGGCCACGCTGTCGGTCTCTCGCAGTCGCGCCAGGGCATCCATAGGATATTCGGTTTATTTATCTGGGAGGACAACCGTAATGACAACAGAGCGGCGATTGGCGTGTCCGCACCTCTTCGTGCCNNTGCCAGTTGTCNTGTCGTGNGCGCTGCCGGCGGTCCTCGACTATAGNAGAGTCTCGGCGGAGTCGAGTGGACTCTTGAATACGATCGCCTTACCTAGCGTTCGGTTGCCCTTCTGCGCTGCGCAATGAATCCAGCGCGGTCCGCACTGCGGATGCGAGATCACGCGAGGCAAACGGCTTTTGAATGAACGGAACCGCCGCCGACGCGATCCCTCGACGCACGACCTCGGCGTCGTTATATCCGGACATGAAGAGAGCTTTGAGACCAGGGCGCTTTTCCTGCAGCCGCCGTACGGCCTCGGCAGATGGCATGCCGGGCATTACGGCGTCGGAAATTACAAGGTGGATGACGGACGGGAACGCCGCCGACACCGAGAGCGCCTCTTGTCCGCTTGCCGCCTCCAGGACGACGTATCCGTGCCGCCTCAGAATACGCCTTGCGACTTCTCGAACGACAGGCTCGTCCTCGACTAGCAGGATCGTTTCGACACCGCGCTCTGCTGCACGCTCTGCTTCTTGTAACTGCTCACCCTCCTCTTCACTCGGAACAGCAGGCAGGTAAACATTGAAAGTTGTCCCGGCACCGGGCGCACTGTCCACCGTTATGTAGCCGCCGGACTGCTTCACGATTCCGTACACCGTCGCAAGTCCGAGACCGGTGCCCTTGCCGAGCTCCTTGGTCGTGAAGAATGGTTCGAAGAGGCGTGATTGCACCGCGGCGTCCATGCCATGTCCCGTGTCACATACCGAGAGTTTGACATAGTTACCCGGTAGGAGAATCCCCCGCGTATCCTGCAGGTTTGTACCAATGATCACCATTCCGGTGCTGATCGTTAGGCGGCCTCCCAGTTGCATTGCGTCACGGGCGTTCACCGCGAGGTTCACGATCACCTGATCGATCTGGCCCGGGTCCGCCACCACGCGTTGAAGATCGATACCTAAGTCGACGATTATTTCAATGTCGTCGCCCAGAAGCCGATCCAGCATTGTGCGCGTCTGCTCCAGACAAGCGTTAAGATCGATTACCTGTGGCTTCAGGATTTGTTTGCGGCTGAAGGCGAGGAGTTGACGCGTCAATCCAGCGGCCCGAATCCCGGCTTTGTGAATCGCCTCCGCATCTTCGCGTTGCGGATCGTCCGCGGGGAGCGACTCCATCAGGAACACGCTGTGCGCACGTATGACTGTGAGGAGGTTGTTGAAATCGTGCGCTACGCCGCCTGCCAGTTGGCCGACGGCTTCCATCTTTTGGGCCTGGCGAAGTTGTATTTCAAGTAACGAACGTGCCGTCGTATCGAAAGCGTGCATGAGCACGCGGTCGGGCTGCTGTGGCCCAATCGTGAGATCGAAACAGCGCCGTCCCAATTCGGTGCCCGCATCGATTTCCACGCTACGTTGGACGACGATGTTGTTTGAAAGACAACTCCGCATGTCGTCTGCCAGATCGTCTATGTCCGGCAATATCTCCCTGACTGTTTTGCCCGTCGCATTCTCTAAATCGCGCGAGAGCAAGTGTAGCGCAGCTTTATTCCATTCGCTGAGCACAAATTCCTTGCCGCGATACTCCCAGAGAGAGGTTGGTACCGGAAGGTTTGCGAATTGCTCCCGCAAGCGTTCCTCGCTTTGGCGCAAGCTTTTATGGGCGAGTACCTGATCTGTAACGTCCACGCCATGCGAGATAATGAGATGCTCCCCGTATGACTGGGTTAGCCGGTGGTAGGCGATATCTATGTATCGAATTTCGGCTGGCATACCACCAACCCGCGTTAGTTGCACCGGCATCTGCTTTCCTATGAACGGTTCTCCCGTGGCATACACATGGTCCAGAATGTCAGTAAATCCTTGTTCACCGAGTTCGGGGACGGCATCGATGACAGGTTTACCAATCACATCACGTTGTCCTAGAAGTCTCCGGTGGGCCGGGTTGACTCGCTCATAGGTGTGCGCGGGGCCGCGCATCACGGCGAGGAACGATGGCGCCTGTTCGAAGAGCGCCGCGACAATTGCGGGTTCCGCTTGCTTTCGCTCCGTCACGCCGCCGAGCACGGAGCGCATGCCCGTGACATGCTCGGGAGTCATCGCGGCGTGGGTTGCGACAGCCTCGTTGGCCGCGACGCATAGCTCATTCACCGCAAACGGAGCCGCCAAACAGCCGTCGGCACCGAGCTCCACGGCGTCCCGCCACGCATCTACCGTGGCGTCACCTGACGACAGATAGAACACGGGCAGGGGACGACCGGCTACCGCCTTAAGACGCCGGCAGAGTTGAGATCTACGTAGGTTTTCGAGGGGGCCATCAAGCACAACGGCGTCCAGTTCCTCGCTTTCGACCAATCGCAGAGCCATCTCGTCAGAGACGGCGTGCAGGGCCTCGGTGCATTCCGTCGCCAACGCCCGCGTAATCGCATCGCGCCGATCGGTTGCGCGGGTTACGATCAGTACGCGCCGGAGAGAGAGGTTGTCCGTGTCTGTCGACCCGGAGATGGGTAGGTTCGAGGTCGGACGAATCAGGGACATAGTGCGTGCCCACCAAGGTTGGCCGCCGCTTGCGAGGCGAGCGGCGGCTTCGTTCTACGAACCAGTGTAGTTCGGGCATCGGCATCTGACAGGAACTAACTGTCCAGCTCCCACAAGAGCATGGATTGCAACTACTAACAGACGACACATGGCGCCACGGGTAACGTTCGAGTGCATTAAGCACGCGATTTCACGTCTCCGGAANTATGTCAACGCATTATTGCGGNTGTCATGTCAAGTATTGTGCCAAGTACTGCGCTGTGCNCTGCTCGGGTCATAGGCGGCTTGNATATNNCNGCTGCTGATTGCCGTTGCGACNNTGGNGCGAANGCTTCGGTACGGAGAATCGCCAATAGGTCTACAATTTCCCTCTCACTGTGCCGAAACTCAGTTCCGGCGAGACCCGTATCTACTGGTGCAAGGCTTCTTCACACTAATGCCCACATTGTACAGACCTTCTGATTGCAGCCCGCGCGCTGCGCACCGTTTCCCGGAGAGTAGGGTACCTGACGTTGCATACGACGAGTGTGTTATGTACGTGTATGCACGTGTATGCATGCGTTGCAGGATCAAGAGACGATGCGGCGCTCTTGCCGGAGTGATCGGAGCGACGAACTGATGACGGTACATCTGTATAGACGCCATCGTTGCGGAGTCAGTTCAATCGGTGGGGTCTAAACCTGACTAGCCGCGAACGAGTAGACTCTTGCACCACAGCCACTTTTACTAAGCATGTATAGTGCTCAAGACCAGCCGCAAGTACCGGGCGGATCCTCGGCGACCGTCTCCCTCGGCCGCTTCTTCGATCTATCTGCCGACCTTCTCTGGGTTGTAGGCACCGACGGTACGCTCAGGCACGTCAACCGCGTTCTTGCCGAGACACTTGGTTGGGCAGTAGATGAGCTAGTCTCGCAACACTTTCTCGCTTTGGTCCATCCTGACGACCGCTCTCGCGTTAACGTCGCGCTGAAGGAGTACTTCGGGAAGGGCGACTTGGAGAAGAGTGACGTGGTTACAGCCGAGTATCGTGTGCGCTGTGCCGACGGATCGTACAGGTGGTTAGCGTCGCGATCGTCGTTGGTTGACGAGGACGGTTTGGTCTACTCCGTTGCGCGAGACGTGACGCAAGACAAGCGCGCTCAGAATGGTGCGACGGGCGTCGCCCAGGCCACCTTCGGTGCCCTCTGCGGCTCCGATCAAACGCTATTGGGGACCGTTGGCATAAGTCGTGACATTNCGTCCAGCAGGCACCGCGACGTTGCGATCCATGCGAAGGAGTGTCGATACCGTTCGCTGTTCGATAATCACTCCGACGCTGTGTTCTCGGTCGATTCGGATGGCAGCGTGCTGCATGTCAACCGCGGCTGCACTGTGCTCTTAGGGTATGACTCCGCAGAAATGAGCGGGCGGTCACTTGAATCACTTATCGCGTCGGATCAACGTGAGGAGGTGCATGAGCAGTTCGCGCAGAGGTTTGACGGTACGGCGACCATCCATGCAATCTCTCTTCTGAATAAGGAAGGCTGCCGTGTGGACGTCGATCTCACCAGAATCCCGATCCTTCTGTCGGATGGGGTTGTAGGGGCATACTACATTGCGCGTGATCTCACCGCGCAGCGCGAATTCGAAGCGCAGCTAATACAGACTCAGAAGATGAAGGCGGTGAGCGGGCTCGCAGCGGGAATAGCGCACGACTTTAATAACATCATCACCGTTATTCAAGGCTGCGCCGAGTTCCTCAAGATGAGTCTAACCCGAGATGACGAACGCTACGACGACGTGAACATGATTCGTGACGCGGCGGCGCGCGCCACGGCGCTGACTCGCCAACTCCTCACCTTCAGCCAGATGCAGCTGCAACAGTTGTCGATCGTCGATTTAAACGCGTGCATCACGGATATGCATGATGCTATCATCGACCTGGTTGGCGAAACGATACTCGTCACGACCGACCTCGCCCCTGACCTAGGTACGATCTCTGCGGACGTGGGGCAAATCGAGCAGATTGTGGTTACTCTGGCCGAGAATGCGCGCGACGCGATGCCGAGCGGTGGTGAGCTTCGATTCGCCACTCGCAATTGCGTTCTGGACAGAGCTTATGTTCACAAGCACCCAGGTGCAACAACCGGCCCACACATTCGCCTGTCCATATCTGACAACGGGTGCGGCATGGATGAGGCGACGCTCTCTCGAATGTTTGAGCCGTTCTTCACGACCAAGGGAACGCACGGGACCGGACTCGGGCTTGCCACTGTCTACGGAATTGTCCGTCAATCCTCCGGCCATATTTCTGTCTCGCCCGCACAGAACGTCGGCACGATTTTCGATGTCTATTTCCCTACGTCGGGCATGCCGTCAAGTATGTCGGCGCCGGCGTACGAAGCGTCATCGGAATCTGCGGGGAAGATCATTCTTCTCGTCGATGACGATTCGAGCGTGCGGTCGCTTGCATCGCGAACACTCACCGGTGAAGGATACTCAGTGATTGATGCAGCGAATGGCGCTGAGGCATTGGCAGTAGTGCGAACCTGGGGTGGTAAGATCGACCTCGTTATTACCGACGCAATGATGCCGGTGATGCATGGCGGTCAGCTCGCAGATGCGCTTGCCGTGGAGTATCCTGCCATCAGGGTGCTATTTATGTCGCTCTATGTCGGCGATGAGATTGTGCGGCGTGGTGCGGATTCGCGCCGTGCATTCATGCCGAAGCCATTTACGGCGGACAATCTTACGCAGAAGGTCCGCGATGTCCTCAATACGCATGAGAGTGCAGCATGATTAGCTCGGTGACGGAGTCGCTCCAGACTGCAACCCGAAACGCGGGAGGGCAGACCCCCCGTGTACTCTGCGTCGACGACGATCAGCTAGTGCTGGCAGCGTTGCAGCGGATGCTACGCGGCAAGTTCGAAGTCCGCGGTGTGACCGAGCCAATCCTGGCTCTCAAATTGGTCGACGAGGCCGTTGCTTCGCCGTTTGCGGTAATTGTCTCAGACCTGAGCATGCCGGGGATAGACGGGATCACCTTGCTCACGCGCATTCGCGAGATCGCTCCCTACACGGTGCGTGTTTTACTGACTGGCCGTGCAGACATCGACAGCGCGACACGCGCGGTGAACGATGGTGCGGTCTTTCGATTCCTCACGAAACCATGCGGGCCAACTGATCTGGTAGGCGCAGTCTCTGCTGCCGCCGAGCATAGTCTGCTAATACGATCCGAGCGCGAGCTACTCGAGCAGACGCTACACGGCTCCGTCAAGGCACTTACGGATATCCTCACGCTGGTGAATCCATCGGCGTTCGCGCGCGGGACCAGACTCAAGCGATATGTCGGTTACGTCTCAGAACCGCTTGGAGTAACTAATCAGTGGGAGATCGAGATCGCAGCGCTTCTCTCGCAGCTCGGATCGGTGTCCCTGTCTCCTGCCCTCATCGACAAGCTCCACTCCGGAGCCGAACTAGATGGCGACGAGCAGCGCCTCGCCAACGGTGTGCCTCGTGTGGCAGCTTCACTCATCTGCGAAATACCGCGCCTGGGGGACGTATGCCGAATTCTGGAGCTTCAGAGCGTTTCCTTCGACGGCACCAACTCTCCACGTGCTGGCATGAGCGGTGACGCACTACCGTTGGGAGCCAGGATATTGAAAATTGCGAACGACCTCGACGTACTCGAAGCGGGTGGCATGGCCGCTGGCGTCGCGATTGGAACGCTCGCCTCGCGTATTGGCACGTACGATCCACGCGTACTCGCCGTGTTCAGAAGGGTGATAGAAGAAGATGCTGATCCAGTGCGCGTGCGTCACATGCGTCTTGGTGGAGTCGTCCCTGGAATGGTGTTCGCGATGGATGTTACCAGTCCTACTGGGTTGCTTCTCGCTGCTCGCGGCCAGGAGGTGGGTCGAGCGCTGTCCGAGCGGCTTCGATATTCAATGCCGGAATCGTTGCTGGATCAGGAGGTTGTGGTAATAGTGCCGGTCGGCATCGCTTAACAGGTTGCTGAAAATCGGTGATTGACGGTGTCAATCATGCTGGATGGTGCGAGTTCCGTCAGTCCGGCGCTTGCACGACGGCGCGTGATACCCATTTTCAGTTGCAGTTTGAGTAACGTGACGTTGAAAACATTCGCCTCAGCGGCAGATCAGGCGCGGTCCACGTTCTTACCACTCCAATAAATGATGGGAGCTTCAACGTCTCTGGGAAAATCGATGCAGAGGGACGGCGAAACCCGTTGCAGATCAGACTGATTGAAGCCTACCAGGGGTGCGGCTTCTTCCACCGTGCTTACCGGGACATATTTGCTGTACTGCGGATCGTTGTCTTCGTCCCCAATCTATCCATTCATAGAACTCGAAAAAATAAAGCTGACCGCATTGCGCCGATAAAGGCATTGGCGCGGTTCAGCGAAGCGATGTTGCATCTCGTCGACTACTGCTCCTTCGTCCGTAACTTGGACTTGAAATCATTGGCGCCGGCGCAGAAATAGCGCTCATCATCGTCGGTCGTGGCCCACCACAGCCGCTAGACGAGGTGGGAGTGGGAGCTGAAGATGGAATTCCATCACCTATCGGGGCTTTTATTCGGCAATTAGTCACCCCGAGTTCAACGCAATTTGTCAGGACGCAAAAGATAGTATGTCACGCACTTTTCAGGTGCGGTGGTCAGAAACACTCTTCCGGCATCCTCGGCTCCGTCCCCTGGATCCGGAAATCGCCCCGGGACGACCCCAAAGCAGAAACGCCGGCCGCGCCTGCGGCCGGCGTTTCGTGCGTAAGCTGTTGAGGCTACACGACTTGGTGATCAATTATCCAGTCGGGGTGGCCGGATTTGAACTGGCGACCTCTTGCTCCCGAAGCAAACACCACTGAAACAGAAGTTGAGCACGATACCGCATTTTCATAGGGCGGGGCGCGCAATCTGCCGGGTTCTTCTGTTCGCGATAGCGGAGTTAAACGGGGTCGAATCGACAGCGAATCGACAGCAAAGACCTGAAAGGGCTTGACGGACTATTAGAGCCATGCTCGCACCGCGACAAGGCATTTCCCTTGCTGCGGTGCGGGCATGGCTGTAATGGCATTCAGGGACTGCCGGTAGCCACCTGAATGCTCAACGGGCAAAGTTCCACAGCTCCCAGCGTACGGGTGTACTCACTACCGAGTCCGTTATAAAAGCACTGCTTGGTCATGCCTGTTGTGCGTTCGCCGGTCTTAAACGCCGTGATGGTTGCCGTTCGAGCAGGCTGCGGCGCCTTACTTTGGGTGGTCGGCGTTGTTACTTGAATAGACAGCGGGCACAACGTCACCGCGCCCACCGTGCGTGTGTAGTCACTCCCGAGAGCACTATAGAAGCACTGCTTAGTCATTCCGGTCGTTTGTTCGCCGGTCTTGAATGCCGTGACAGATTGAGCATCGGCCGCCGTCGCAGTGCAGACTAGCGCAATCAAAAACAGAGTAGCACGTGTCATGGGCTCTCGCGTGGTAGAAAGGACCGGATAAGTGCACGCATGGTGCCTCGCCGAATTCGGCGCGTGCGTTCCATTCGATTAAGGTTCGGCGTTCCGAGCTTTATGTTGAGGCGCTCCGGCGCGACTTCCGATTCCTCTCGGTCCACCGAATATCGTGTCCTTGAAACCGGGTGCAGGCCAGTCTGGTCAAACCGCCGCTAACGATGGCGGAGTATCGCCGCGATTGGCTCCGGTCAGGATTAACAGCGGCCGCGGTATTTCTACCGTAGTTTGATGGGAGCGTGCCTTACATCGGATGGAGGATGACGTATGAAAGTAACTTTTTTCGCGCGGCTCCTAATCCAGGCTTTTATCCCTGCCCTTTTGTGCTGCACCGCGTTCGAAGCTGCGGCAGCGCAGCAACAGGACACCATCCCCAGCTACCGGTTTCGCCTGCTCGGCGTTTACGACGAGCGCTCCGGTGATCCTGTCGCTGACGTAAAGGTCAGCGACATGTTATCGGGCACATTCTCGCTCACAAGCAGCACCGGAACGGTCAGCCTCATGTTTCTTCCCGAGGGCGGCAGTCTGGTGAGTATCAAGAAGGTTGGCTACGAGCCGCAGACGCTCCCTGTGCCGATCTCTCCGAGCGATACATTGCCGATAACGTTACTCATGCGACCACTGACCACGGGACAAATCACGCAGTTGCCGGCGATCAGGACAATCGGCACCGCCCCATACATTTCCGGGGCACTCCGCGCGTTCCAGGAGCGTGAAANNGAGGGGTTCGGATACTTCATCGACGACACCACACTGCGCAAGAACGAAGGCCATCAACTTGCCGACGTCATTCGGCCGCGGGCGCCGGGCGCGGACTTCTTCTATGGACCCCACGGCGCCCAGTATGTGGGCGCGATGCGTTGCGGGGGTGGGGCCTCGACCGTATATCTCGACGGCGTTCCGCTTAGCGGCGATCCCGGGCCGATGATAATGGTGCAAGGAAAGACGCGAATAACAACTACACCACCCGACCTGTCGCAAATCCCGGTAGAGATGCTTGGTGGAGTGGAATGGTATCCATCCACGGACTTTGCACCGATCGAGTTCGGCGGCACGACCAAGGGTTGTGGCGTGCTCTTACTCTGGACGCGAGAACGGTGAGGTGACATGGCCCGACAAGATCGTACCGGTAGCGAAGTACGTAAACCAACTCCAGATCGCTTGGAATTAAGTCTTCATAGAAAGGGAGCTTTGGCGAACAGTGCATTCCTCTGCTCACGGAGCCTCCTGGCAATCTGGTCTTGCGCGGGAACTATGCGAGTCGGCGCAACTATCGTCCCATTCCACCGGAAATCGGTGAACACGTCCCGGTCGTCGCGTCGCTCGTACTTCGTATCGCTCTCGTCCTTCTTTCCGTCGGTCGGAATAACGCTGCCCTCGTGGGGCAATCACGTCGACCGAATCGATCTGCCTAAGGACCCAAATACTGGCCCGATGCAGACCCAAGCGGCCCCACGCACGGCCCTAGATGCGCGAAACGCCGATCGGTGTCGATCGGCGCCCGCGAGGTGAGTCGTTGTTGGAATTACGGTTATCGATCAGTTAGGGTGGCCTGGATTTGAACAGGCGACCTCTTGCTCCCGAAGCGAGGGTTGGGAAGGGCTCAAACAGGCTAAGTCGCGCAATCACAGGAGCTTAGGCGCGATCTGGCGCGAATGGTGTGAACGGATTTCGCGTTGTTCGCGCGGAATTGCGGCCCCAACGGCCCCACCCTAGCGCACGCATATGGAGGACGTCTGGCACGGTCGGAGGTCGGGTTCAGCTGGAGGAGCGTGATCTGGATGGTAGAGCTGGAGGTTGTTGAAGTAGACTGTTGTCAAATTTGGGAATACGGCATAATTTGGTACTGACAGGATTTACCAATATTACCAAATTATGCCCACTCCACGACAGGCCCTAGAAACAACCGTTGAAGCAGAGTTCACTGCCTGGCTCCCTGGATTTATGCGTGAGCGATTTGGGCTGGCCGTCCAGCCTGCGCCATCGAAATCGGATCTTCGCGGTTTTGATCTGGCCTTCTCACTCAACGAGGATGGACAACCGCGACTGATTCTCGTGGAGGTTAAATCGCGCTGGCTCCGGTCGTTCCTACCGGAGATTCACGCGAAGTTCGAGGNCGTCCGTGAACATCACCCGTCACGAATCCCTGTGCTCGCGGTACCGGCACTATCTCCGAGGCTACGCNGCGAGCTCCGTGATGCCGGNGTCAACCACGTCGATCTTGCGGGCGCAGCGTACGTACGTGAACGGGGGCTCTACATCGACGTTGACCCAGCCAGNATNCCGGACCGCCGCTCGCAGATGCGGNCCTCTCACATNGCNACCGACNCGGCGNTCGAGNCGATCAATCCGTTCAGCGANGCAGCNTCAGTNGTGTTACGACTCCTGCTCAGCGATCCAGGCAGGGCATGGCGCATCCAGGATATTGCTTCTGCCGGAACGATGAACCCAGGATGGGTTGCCACGATTGCTCGCGCGATTGAGAGCCGTGGGTACGCAACAAGGAGCCAACGTGGCTCCGGGCGCGAAAGTGATTTGCAAATCGCCGACCCGGTCGCCGCTCTCCAGGACTGGACCGACGTCTATACATGGCGGGCCAACCACATGACTTCGTACAACGTACCGTTCGAATATCATGAGTTGACTCAGCGGATCAGGGCGTTCATCGAGAACATTTCGGCGCGCGGTGCTTCGGTTGAATTTCCCGTTGCGTTAACGCTTCACAGCGGTGCCGACCTGTATGCAGCGCACGTGCAGCATGAACAACTGCATGCATACGTGCAAGCGAACGCATTCACTGAGCTCGACGAACGGATACGGATCGATTTCCATGGGAAGGGCGCCGATCGGGATGGGGGCGGGAATCTGCATCTCCTTCAGCCATACTATCGACGTTCAGTGTTTGTTGGTGCGAGCATGCGAAACGACTTGCCGGTTGTATCACCAGTGCAGTTATACCTTGACCTCATCAATTACCCCGTGCGTGGGAAGGAAGCCGCCGACGTGCTTGCTCGGACGGTCCTTGGGCCGGAGTGGAGCCTCTCCTCGGAGCAGATGCGGAGATTGCTCGCGTAATGCCAACTGCTAATACGCGATCGCGCATGATGTGTTTGCTGCGTTGCTGCGTGTGCTTGCGCCCTATGCCAGTGATGTCGTCCTCATCGGTGGATGGGTGCATGCGCTGTATCTCGCTCGTGCATCGGCACGCGGCGAATCTGACGGAATCGCGGTATTGACTGACGACTTTGACATCACAATCCCTCGACACCTGGAAGCCAATGGGCGCCCTCAGCTCGTCGAACTCGTCACGGAGATCGGATTCGAGCGCGACCCGATTAGCGATCTCGACGGTGCACCGGTCATGTTACGCCAGATGATCGATAAGTCTCTTGTCGATCTTGACATTCTCACCGAGTCCCCGGATTCACGAGCGACGGTGCGAGTCGAAGGACAAGTTGGGTTGCACATTGCTGGGTACCCAGGCCAGCAGATTCTGCTCGAGAACACGGAGTGGATGTCAGTTGGTGTCGACCTCCATCCCTCGCTCGCACCACCAATAGAAATTCGAGTGCCGACGCTTCCCGCGTACGTCTTTCATAAGGGATTGTCTTCATCGCAGCGGGTAAACGAGCAGAAGCGTAGCAAGGATCTCGTGTACATGGTGGAGATCATCAGGCACGGTATGCTCGGCCCGGTCGCCCTGGCAGGACTGGCTGACATCGGCACGCGGTATCCAGCGTTCTATGTGGAGTGGAAGAGATACCTGAACGGCGTGTTGAACGACCGCATGCTATTACGGATGGTTGCGGATCAGCTTCTTCTGGCCGGCCAAGCAACCGGGACCGAGGCTGATGTCGTGTCGGCAGTTGCTCGGCGGATTCAACGCGCGTTGCTCGATGCGGCCGGGGCGAATTGACGGCGGAAGCTGCGATCGGACTGGAAGGCCAGCGACGCTACATGTGGTCGCGATGTGGCCCCAGAACAATTATGCCGCCCGAGAAGTCCGGGCGGCATAATTGTTCTTAAGTGGTTGTCGGTACAGGAGTTACTCTAACTCAAACTCAGTCGGGGTGGCCGGATTTGAACCGGCGACCTCTTGCTCCCGAAGCAAGCGCGCTACCGGGCTACGCTACACCCCGATGCCTTCTTGGTACAGCCTCTCAACTTAATCGGAGGCGGCAGGACGGCGCCACCCCGAGGCAGGCTGCCGGCGAAACCATCCCCGACACCCAAGGGCCTCTCCGACCCCCGGATTCCGCCGAACTGGCCCACCCCCCGCCCGGCGCGCGGACGGCCAGTCGATTAACATAGGCTCGGCAACGCGTTTCACCTCGCCGCGCAAACTGTCCAACATCAACCGCTCCCGGAATGGCGTCCTCCGTCCTCTCAGACACGCTCACGGCCTCCGCGCTGTACGAGGCGTCGTCCAAGCCTGAAGAGATGGCCCGACTCGTCGAGCCGCTTCGTGCCGCCGATGTCGCCGAGCTGGTCAATCAGTTGTCGTCCGTCAAGGCCGCTCGTGTCATGGTGAATCTGCCGTTTGACGTAGCGGTCGATGTGCTCGACGAGCCGGAACTTGATCGCCGTCACGAAATCGTCCAGCACATGAATCGCGGCGTCGCCGGCGCGCTGATCTCGGCGATGGCGCCCGATCGGCGCGCGGATCTGCTGCGCGACCTCTCCCCGGCCAAGCGAAAGGCCGTACTTGCGACCATCGACGAGCCCGAACGGTCGCTCCTCTCCTCGCTGCTGGTTTATCCGGACGGTTCGGTCGGTGCGATCATGACGACGGAGTTCGCAAGCGTTGCCTCGAACGTGACGGTCGCGGATGCAATCGAACGCGTGAGACTGCTCGCGCCCGATGTGGTCGCGGTCTACGCTGTCTATGTGGTAGAGCCGACCAGCGGTGTTCTGCTGCGGACCATTCATCTTCAGGATCTGCTGCTGGCCGACCACCGATCGAAAATCATGAACGTCGGTGACACGCGCAGACCACTGTCCACGTCGCCGTTGACCAGCGAGGAGGATGCGGCGCGCCTGATTTCCAAGTACAACCTCGTCGCGTTGCCAGTTGTCGACGAAGGCGGCAGGATGATCGGTGCCGTTACGGTGGACGACGTTATCGATGCGATGGTGCGCGAGGCCACGGAAGATGTTCAGAAATTCGGTGGTGTCGAGGCGCTCGATGCCCCTTACCTGCGCATCTCGATGTGGGGAATGGTCCGCAAGCGCGCAGGATGGCTCGCAGCTCTCTTTCTCGGCGAGATGCTCACCGCAACCGCGATGGGTCACTTCCAGGACGAGATCGCGCGCGCCATTGTCCTGGCACTGTTCATCCCGCTTATCATCTCATCCGGTGGAAATTCGGGCTCTCAGGCGACGTCGCTCATAATCCGCGCGCTGGCACTGCGCGAGCTCAAACTGGGTGACTGGTGGCGCGTGGCGCTGCGCGAACTCCCGACCGGACTCGCCTTGGGCGCTGTGCTCGGAACCATCGGCGTGATACGAATCCTCGTCTGGCAACATCTGGGATGGTACAACTACGATCCGCACCACAACCTTGTCGCGATCACAATTGGTGTCTCGCTGGTGGGGGTCGTAACCTTCGGATCCATGGCCGGTTCGATGCTCCCTTTCCTCCTCCGCCGCCTCGGTTTCGACCCCGCGAGCGCCTCGGCGCCTTTCGTCGCTACCCTCGTCGACGTGACGGGCCTCGTGATCTACTTCTCGGTAGCCTACGTCATCTTGCGAGGGACGTTATTGTAATGACGTGACCCAATCGAACATACCGCTCAATCCGCCGGGCTCACCCCTCTTCCGGGACCACCTCGAGACCAAGGTCGCGTCGTGGATTCGCCCGTGGGACGGCACTGAAGCCGCAGACGTCGTTCTCATCGGCGCACCGCTTTCAAAAACCTCCATATCCCACTCGGGAGCATCCGGAACACCGCAGGCCATCCGCGAAATGTTCGGCGCGGTGTCCACCTACAATTTCGAGCACGACATTGACCTGGCGACAGCACTCACCGCGCGCGACGCTGGTGACGCGCGTGTCCATGTAACAGATCTCGCTCGATCTCGCGCCGGAATCCACGATGCGGTAGCGGCTGTGCTCGAACGATCGAAGAGTGCGTTCACCATTGTCATGGGTGGCGATCATTCGATCTCCGCGCCATCCGTGGAGGCGTTCAAGGCTCACACCGGTGGATCGGTCGGGCTCGTGCAACTTGATGCGCACATGGATCTCCGTAACCTGGATGACGGCGGGCCGAGCAACGGCACTCCGATTCGCCAGCTGCTCGAATCGGGCACACTCGAAGGACACAACATCGTCCAGGTGGGGCTGCATGCGTTTGCGAACGCACGTGCATACCGCGATGTGGCCCGCAACGCCGGTATCACGCAGATATCGGCGCGCGACGTCGCCAATGTCGCTCCGGCAGAGATCGCTCATCGTGCATTGAAGGCCGTGGCCGAACACTCGCAGGCGATTTATGTAACTCTCGACATGGATGTCCTGGATCAGGCATTCGCACCTGGAGTCCCAGCGCTCGTGCCGGGTGGAATGACATCCTGGCAACTGTTCGAGATCCTACTGGTGCTTGCCGCACACCCCAAGGTTCGCGCTCTGGATATAGTAGAGATTGATCCGTCACAGGATCCGCGCCGCGCCACGGTCCGTGTCGCAGTTCACGCTATGCTCACATTCCTCACCGGATTGGTGCTGCGGCGGGCTGACGTATGAGCGCCGATTCGAAAGTGATAAAACTTGATGGACGGTCGCTGTGCATCGAAGATGTCGTCGCGGTCGCTCGACGCGGCGCCCGAGTTGAACTGCGTGACAAGGCGCGCGAAGCGATGGCTGCATCCAACGCGATCGTCACACGCATCGTCGAGCGCAACGAAGTCGTGTACGGCGTCACGACTGGATTTGGCAAGCTTTCCGATATCGCGATCCCGCCAGATCGACTTGCGGAATTGCAGGTCAACCTGATCCGATCGCACTCTGTCGGCGTCGGGCCGCTGTTGAGCGAGGCGGAAACGCGCGCGATGATGTTGCTTCGCGCAAATGTCATCTCAAAGGGATATTCCGGCGCTCGACCGGTGTTGGTCGATCTCCTGGCTGGCATGCTCAACGCGGGTCTCTATCCACCGATCCCGGAGCAGGGAAGCGTCGGTGCGAGCGGAGATCTGGCACCACTCGCGCATCTCGCACTATCGATGATCGGTGAGGGAACTCTCTCGCGAGATGGCAAGTCGGGTCCAGCTGCAGAAATGCTCCGCGCGAACGGTCTCGAGCCAGTGGAACTCGGACCGAAGGAAGGGATCACGCTTATCAACGGGACCCAGGCGCATACGGCGATCGCGGCGCTGCTCGTACATGATGCGGAACGGCTCTGGCGCACTGC
>JGI20207J14881_1000159_pt1 | contig 23839 bp, 22 predicted proteins | sample NGESurdeep092012_4_FD_14881 | JGI IMG/M metagenome (IMG submission 14881)
GCGTGATGCCCGAAAACCAATAATCATGTGCACCGACCGCTGGGTTGTGCCAAAATCCGCCGCCTCCATAAGCAACCCACGACCCCATGCTCTTTTGGATCCAAACCGGCAGAAAAAACGCGGTTCCACCATTGCCTAGCCCCCGATTCGCATCCCCGGAAGGAGCTTCGATCAACGGAAACACCCCTACCATTGGCTGATTCTTCGTTTCCTGCAAAAAGCGGAATTTCACCCCAAACTCGCTATCCCCATAGCCATAACTGAACGGCTGATGGCTCGCGGTAAAGTACGCCATCGGGGCAATCACATGTATCTGCAGATTAGGTGCGGCTCCATAATTGACTTCCAAATGAGGCAAGGTGCCACTTGATTGGCCGAATTGCCGAAACAATTGGGAGGCGATATAAACCTCGTAGTGCATGAATTCGACTGGCTCGGGGTCGTCGGTATCAAATGGAGGTCCGGGGGCTGGTTTTGCGGATGCCAAGCTCACAATTAGGATCATCCCCAGAGTCGTTACGAAATCAAGACTTGCGCTTTGAAAGTTAGAAAATTTAATAAGTCTGGTCAATGAACTGTTATCCTAATCGAACCACGTAGAAAAATCGATATTACCCCTAATTTGGCAACCGTCAAAACAATCGGCAGCAAGTTTTATTGAGGCGTCTCGCGGCAGCCATTTCGAAGCACCTCTAGCCCGCTTACGGCTAGCCGAGACACAACCGCAGTTATGCGCATATAGGCAGTCAACAGAGTATTTGCGTCTGGGACGAACTCGTTGTCGCCTTCTCGGCAACTCACAATCAGCACTCCAGATGGGAGCCCAAGCTCCCGAACCTTTCTGCCATCAAAATGCGAATTAGGTTCAACTTCAAGCTCAACCACGATTGTTTCAGGTCCGTTTGTAGTGGAATCATCGCGGCTGACCAAATCTCTTTCAAGCAACTCCTCATAAATCGGAAGGTTGCGAGTGGCTTCGGCCGCTCCGTAGGCACAAAAACAAGCAAGTAGAAGGGGCAGACTGAGTGCGTAGCTTGATGTCATCTCAACTATAAGCACAATGCCGGTGAGAGGGGCACGAACGATCGCGGCGAAATATGCGGCCATGCCGACGACGGCAAACTCGCCCGGCACGATCCCGCCGTGAGGAAACATCATTGCGGCAAGATAACCAACGGCTAGACCAATGATCGCACCCAGGGCGAGAAGGGGCGAAAAAATTCCACCCGGCGCGCCCGATCCGTAGCTACCAATAGTCAAAAAGAATCGCACCACGAAAATCAGGGGCAGAGCGGCGAGGGTCAATCCGGCTCGGAGGGCGACTTCGGCAAGGCTGTGACCGCTTCCTACTAGGCTTGGTGCGAAGTATGCAATGAGTCCAACGATTGCTCCTACCGCTAAAGCAGTCACCAATTTATGTCGCGCGGGGATCTTGCCAAAAGAATTTAGAGAAGCGACTAACCCGACGTTGAAAGCCACGCCGAGTAGCCCCGTTACAACTCCAAGCACTGCAAAAAATGGCAAGAGAGCTAGTCCTGGAGCAGGATAGGCGGGTGCGGCGAACACCGACATTTGACCCCCAAAATATCTTGAAACGACGTCCGCCGATGCGGCTGCGATGAAAGCTGCGCCAAACACGGTTGGCTGGAAGTCTCGCTGAAGTTCTTCGACAACAAATATTAGTCCCGCCAAAGGGGCATTGAAGGCAGCAGCGAGACCGGCTCCGGCTCCAGCCGCGACTAAGGTCAGGCGTTCTTGCGTACCAACCTTGAGCAATCTTGCAATCCCAGCACCCACCGCACCGCCCATTTGAACTGTCGGACCTTCTCTTCCAAGAGCTAATCCAGATCCAATCGCGAGTACGCCGCCGATGAATTTCGTGATCAGCACCGGCTTCCATCGGAAGATTCGATGCCGCCTGAGCACGGCTTCCACGTGGGGGATTCCGCTGCCAGCGGCTTCAGGAGCCCACTTTCGAATGAGAATAATCGCAAGCATTGAGCCTATTGCGGAAAATATCACGGGCGCGAGCCAACCTGGGCCTGGGAGTCCGTGCGCCCAATGGACAATTTGGTTTCTTGCGTGGTTGGCAAATCCGAGGGTGTATTGGAAGACGACTGCGATAAGTCCGGCAAGGACTCCGACCAAGGCGGCTTTAGGGAAGACTTTGTGGCGATCTTCGCGCCTATGCAGATACTCGCGCAGTTCGCCTTGGGCTTCTACAACGCCCAGATCAGGCGCACTAATGCTTGAAGTGCCGTCATTATTCATTGGTTCTTCGCGGTTTTTGCATTAAGAGTAATTGGGGGCCTCATAACGATTCGAGGCTCTCATTCAAATTAATTATGAATCCCGCCAAATTTTGGATTGGGTCAAATCGAGGGTTCGGCGAGAAGGGAATCGATGTCGAGATGGTGGGAATACATCGCGATGCCGCCCTTGTTGTCACGCGGCCACGCCGAGGATGGGCGATCCCAATAAAGTTCAACCCCGTTTCCGTCGGGATCGTGCAGGTAAAGGGCTTCGCTCACGCCGTGATCGGCAGCACCGTCCAGGCTTATTCCGGCTGCATTAAGGCGTCTTAAGGCATCGGCTAAATCAGCCCGTGTCGGATAAAGAATCGCAACATGGTAAAGGCCGGTTGTGCCAGGTGCAGGCGGCGATCCGCCTTCGCTTTCCCAAGTATTGAGACCAATATGGTGGTGATATCCTCCAGCCGATAGGAACGCAGCTTGGTTCCCCATTCGCTGGGTGAGTTCTAGTCCAAGCACTCCGGAGTAAAAGGCTAGCGACCGGTCAAGATCGGCAACTTTTAAGTGAACGTGTCCAATACGTACATCGGGGTGGACTTTTTTCGCCATATCTGATTTTACTGTTTTCATTGGTTTAGTTGAAATTATGAAAATCCTGCGAGGGCAATGTGCTCCAATACCGACGGATCAAAGCGTAAAATAACTTAAAATGTGCGCGGTAGACAAAATTCAAACGGCTGGAGATCAGGCATTTATGGCGGGATTCAAGTTAGATGGGCCGCCGATTGGTCCGATCAGGCAATGGAATTACCCGATGCGCCAGCGACCCGTAATCCGGCTCTATGATTCGAGCAAGCGCGAGATGAGCGATATGAATTGGGGACTCGTGCCGTTTTGGGCGAAGGATATTAAAATTGGTCGAAATGCATTCAATTGTCGGTTCGAATCGCTGATTGAAGGCAAGCCGATGTTCAGGGCCGCGTTCAAGAATCGCCGGTGTCTGATTCCCGCTACAAGCTACATTGAGCATCGCGGAGAGAACGGAAAGAAGGTGGCTTATGAGTTTTCGATTGACGGCGGTCAGGCCTACGCTTACGCCGGGGTTTGGGAAAGTTGGAAGGTCCGAGAGGCAAAAATTATCGCTGAGGACGCCTTGCTTGGGGAAATCGCCATTAGCGAGCCTGAAGTTGCGGGTGTATTTCTTTCAACGAGCATGATCACCACCGTTCCAAACGAGATCGCCGAGCAGTATCACACGAGAATGCCCGCGATTTTGAATCCAGAGAATTATGAAAAATGGCTGGATCCGGCTTCAAAACCTAACGATTTACTGGAGCTTCTGATTCCGCTTGAGGCCTCACGCATGTCGGTGAAGCATGCCATGCTTCCAGGTCGCGGTAGCGCGGCCCCGTCGGAAGGATGAAGGCTTGGTTCCTAACTGCTGAAAGCATCCGCAGGCTTAAATTCGCCTCTACGGAAGGAATTTTTTAGCATGGCTTCAACAAAGATCATAAATTTCGCTTGACGAAGGTCTGCGCCAGCATAAGTTACCCTCTTCGTGTCCGACGCCATAACATCGTATTCAGTACCGCCATAGCATGGTATCCACTTTCGCTCGATGAAATTCGAGAATATCCACCCAATAAGAGCTTAACTAACCACCAAATCGAGGGAGAAAGTTAAGACCTGCAAGCCAAGCCTTCAAAGCATGTGGCCACTGACTAAGGGCCGGGTCACTCCCTCCGAGAGCGAATCCATGCTCGCCATGGGCGTAAAGATGAAACTCAACTGGCACGTGATTCTTCCAGCAAGCCCGAACAAAATCAAGACTATTTTCGATCGGCACCGTATGGTCGTCAAAGCTTGCGACTACGAAACAAGGCGGAGTTTGGGGCGTTACTTGTTCTTCAATTGACATTGATTTAACCAGCCCAGCCGAAGGATTTTTACCAAGCAAGGCTTCCCGTGAACCGATATGGGTAAACGATTTGCGCATCGTAATTACGGGGTAAACAAGCACGGCCGCATCGGGCCTGGAACTCACGCGATCAATCGGATCGGGAGCGTTTGGATTGACCGAATCAAAAAGAGTAGCCGCAGTTCCGGCTAAATGACCGCCTGCGGAAAAACCCATGATGCCAATTTTATTAGGATCAATTCCCCATTCTTTGGCATGAAATCGAACTTGCCGAATCGCACGCATCACGTCTTCTTTCATCACCGGATTGTGATATTTGGGACCCAATCGGTATTGCAAAACAAACGCAGTTATTCCAACCGACGAAAGCAGCTTTGCGGGCAGCTCGCCCTCATCCCTGGACAGAAAGACGTAACCGCCTCCAGGGCAAATCACGAACGCAGCACCGGTCGATACTCCGCGAGGCAAATAAGTTGTTAGATTCGGGATGTCCTCGCTAGCCGTGCCCAAAGCTCCAGGTGCTGCGCCATCCCAAAGCGGAAATCGGGCTGGAATTGAAACGGATCCGGTGTTTTGAAACAGAGCCAAACGCGTCGTTTGTGATAAATGACCAGTGGATAAAAATAGCAGCGAAGCAAGGGCTAAACAAACCATGAATCTATTTTACGACAGTTTAGCCCTGCAAGAAAGTGAATCGACAAATACTGGAAGTGCTGAAATGCCAGAAACTTACTTAGCTTGATGTCGTTCCTTTCTTATGTCCGACCAATACTTAATCCGAGCAGGAATCTCGCCCAGAACAACCAGAACCTTTCCAAAAGCTGGCTCGATCTTGTTCAAACTTTCAGCAAAAGATCGACCCTCAAGCATTCCGCATCGGCGGTAATTAGCGGCGCATCGAAAATAATACATCGGATCCCATTTGAATCCGCGAAGTTGATTATTTATGAACATTCTTTCCCTGACCTCACCCGCAAACGCTTGTTTAGACGCAATTGCCTGCCGCGTTATCGATGCCTCTTCGAGATGAACCCGGAGCAAAATTTCGTTAAAATAGACCTCCTTATAATGTTTGCTCATTTCAAACCACACCACATCTTCATATAACGAACCCTTTTGCTCAAAAGTTGGAAATGGGAATTGCCGCCAGATTTCAAGTTTGATTGAACTCATTTTGTCGCCTTTCACCTTGTACTTTAATCGCACTTCGAGTGAATCGGAAACAAGCGGGCTTTGGGGAAATACAGTGCCGATTAGCTCGCCATTTTGATCTTGACAATTTCCGACCACGCTGCTCACAAGTGCCATGCTTTCAGGAGGCACTTGAGCCCACATTTTAGCAAATTTTTCTAACGTATCTGATAATAGTTCATCATCAGAATCCAATATCACTGAATAAGTTCCTTTTGCCATTTGAACGGCGCGATTTAATGCGCTATGCTTGCCCGCATTCTCCTGATATACATAGTGAATCGGGAAATCGGCTTCACCGCGCCATTTTTCAACTTGGCTTTTGGTTCCATCGGATGAGCCATCATCAATGACAAGCCACTCAAAATTCCGACTTGTCAGACTAACCACGCTCTGATAAGCCCGTTCCAATCTAACTTCACGATTGTAGGTCGCGGTTATGATTGAGTAAATCGGGTTATCCATAAACGGTACTGTTGGGAAATTATGAACTAAACCAACCTATTCAACAAGATAAACTTCGCATCAGATTTCCTCCGCACTAGGGTAATCGCAAAAAGAGAGCCCCGCCCAATTTCTTGGAACGGGGCCTAATGGAGAGGAGTTAAACGGAAAGACTTAAGCTCGTTTGCGCCGAATCGCAACACCGATGACGCCCAAACCTAACATTAAGTAAGACGATGGGGCCGGTACTGGCTGATAGCCCAATTGAGATTGACCGCCGCAATCAGAAGTGGTTTTGAAGTAGGTGGAACTACCATGGGTTCCAAGTGAGTCTGAAAAATCTTGCTCAGCATAAGCTTTTCCAGCGCTGGAATATCCAGTTGCTTTGAAGTTGCCGGATAAATTCAATGATCCGCCGCCGTTGTAAATTGCACTCCAGACTGCAAGTTGAAGACCTTCTTGCTCGTCTGCAGTTACTGCACCCACGTAGTTTTCAGCAACAATTTTTCCAGCTAGATCAATGGCTGAGGTACCGAACCCATTCGTGTTTGATTTCGAATAGTCGTGCGAACTGCCGTCGAGCGTGGAAGTCATATCGGCGCAAATCGTGGCGACATCCGAGTGGGTAGTAAGATCGTTGAAAAGAATCTTGCCCGCATAAACGTGCTCTTTATCGTTATTGCCTAATTGAACATATAATGTGTCCGCGTTGTGTAATTGCATGCTGACGTACTGAAGATCGTCTGCATGGGCGGTGCTCACAACGATGCCGCAAGCTGCGGCGATGATGAAAAGTGATGAAATCGATTTAACATTCATGATCGAGCTATTTCTTGCAAGATCAATGCCAAATGGATTTTTTCCGACCTTGTACTTATGCCGGTTTTTCCAAAACACATTTGACACGTCATAGCAAAATCTCAAAACTTCAAAAGTTAGGAATAATTAAAGAGCATGGACGCGCCTGCATCTTCCCCACTTCTATTTGCAACTCAAAAGGCAACAGATTCGGCTGAGCTAGCCGAACCGCCTTGTCTTTTGATGTTTCATGGGTTCGGGGCAAATGAATACGATTTGCTTGGACTCTCAAGTTCGATTGCGCCTCAATATAATGTATTTAGCTTTCGCGCTCCCATAAATCTTGGCTCAAATCAATTTGCCTGGTTTAATTTGGAAGCGGGAGCTGGAGGCATCGAATATGACCTTGAGGAGTTAGACGAATCAATTGAACTCGTAAACGAGGCCGTGGATTTTGTCCCTACGATCCTTTCTTATTCCCCGCCAGAAACCTCCGTGCTGGGATTTAGCCAGGGAGGGGGAATGGCACTTGCCACCGGAATTTCCCGTGATTCTGAAATTCGCAAAATCGTTGTAGCGAGCTGCCTTTGGCCAGATGGGTTAGAAGATATCGTTGACGCTGAGCAGATTCAAAAAGTCAAGATCTTGCTGATTCACGGCATAAACGATGCGATGATCCCAATTTTCGAAGCCCGAAAAAATCAACAGAAGCTTGAGCAACTTGGCGCGCGCGTGGATTTCTACCAGTTCAATATGTCTCATGAAATTGGGATTGAAGCAACAGGCGTCATTAGATCGTTCCTCGCGTCTGCGCCAATTTGAACGCATTTTCAAAAGAAAATCTTAATCTTTTTTCTTTTTTGTTAAACTTTAAGATAAATTCGTCGTCAAGCCGACTATCTAACTAAGTGCGCGATTAGTAATGAAGGCAATTTAGAGCGCGAACCACTTGATACGTTATGAAAGACGAAGCTTGTAAATCCATCGGTTTGGCTGGGACCGAATTATCTCGAAGGCAAACTCTGCAGATTGCTGGAACCGGGGCTGCAGGGCTAATAGCCCCAGGAATCGGCACAAAGAAAGCGAAAACCAAAAAGCGAGGTTCTACTATGCCAGCGGCAGGAACCTTAATAACTTCTGCGCCCGATTTAATCGTGACTCCCAATACGCCCGATGAGGTTGTGCTTGCCTTGCACCGAATTGCATTTGGACCGAGACCGGGAGATGTCGACCGCGTAAGATCAATCGGTCTTGAAGCTTATCTTCATGAGCAATTGCATCCAGTCGATTCGGATGACGACGAGTGCGATCAGCATCTTGCCGACTTTACTATGCGCATCGCCTATCCAGCCACAAAGCAAGGTAAAGATTTGATGCCCGCGATCGATGAGGATCGCCCGTTTACATGCTTAAACCAATCCTCAGATGATCTATATAAATTGGTGGAAGGACAAAACAGAGGCGTTAACTACCAAGAAGTTCAAAGACCGATCGAAGAAGTTAAAGCGGCAAAGATCATCCGAGCAACATACAGCAAGTGGCAACTCCGCGAAGTAATGACAGACTTTTGGCACAATCACTTCAGCATTGACGCCTACATTGATGATCCGATAAACAAGGTGATGTTCCCGATTTACGATCGAGACGTCATCCGCAAAAACAGCCTAGGAAATTTCCGCGAATTCATTGGATTAGTCGCCAAAAGCCAGCCAATGCTTGTGTATCTCAACAATTACTCAAGCAAGGCAAGCCCCGCAAATGAAAATTATGCGAGAGAGCTTTTTGAACTTCACACACTAGGAGCCGAGCATTATTATAACGATCTTTACCAAGAATGGAGCAAAGTTCCCGGCTCTGCAATTGGCAAACCAGAAGGTTATATCGATCAAGACGTCTACGAAGCAGCGAGGGCCTTTACCGGCTGGACAATTGCAAATGGAGCCTATGGTCGAGGCGAACGACTTCCTTCAAATGGTGAATTTTATTATTACGACGCGTGGCATGATCCCTATCAAAAACGAGTTTTAGCCACTGATTTCGATCCGTATCAACCTCCAATGGCAGACGGCGAGCGGGTTTTAGACTTGGTTGCTTTTCATCCAGGAACAGCTCAATTTATTTGCAAAAAAATCTGCAAACGCCTGGTGTCTCCAAATCCGCCAGAGTCATTGGTCCAAAAGGCGGTTCATACGTGGACCACATATCAAAAAGATCCAGTTCAGATATCAAGGGTAATCCACACCATCGTCACATCCGATGAGTTCAAGACAACGTACGGAAAAGGAATGAAATTGCCGTTCGAGGCAACTATTGCTTTCTTCCGAGCAACCGAATCTGAAGTTCACCCCGACGGAGGGCTGTTTGGAATGCTTGCTCAAATGGGAGAAAGCATGTTTAACTGGCCAACTCCAAATGGGCGACCCTATGATGCCAGCTTCTGGTCTGGAACCATGGGCATGGTCTCAAGATGGAATTCGATGCAAATGTTAACCTACGGTCGCCCAGGGGTATTTGAAATGCGCGATCCGTTACCGATGCCAGTTGGTGCGGGTTCTTTTGACGAGGTTTGTAGGTATTGGGAAGATCGCATGTTGGGAAGGCATCTTGATTCTGCTTCCCATGCCACTTTGGTAGCCCATATTTCAAGTCCATTTCCGACTGGGGTGCCTGATTCTGGAAGCGCACCATATATTGATCGCACTAAGGAATTGATTTCACTTATTGCCATGACCCCAGATTTCCACATTAGATAACGAAACAAAATGAGTACAAGACGTGAATTTTTAGTTGGTTGTAGCACCGCGATCGCAGCGATGGCTGGTGCTCGATTCGGAACGCTTGCATTTGCAGATTCAAATTCCTCTGCAAATGAAGAAATCCTTGTGTTCTTGTTTCTGAGAGGAGGAATGGATGGTTTGAATTTAGTTGCGCCAGTTGACGACGTGAACTATATCACCGCGAGAACTCCTGAAACGATGATTTCCGGTAGCGGGGCTACGGCTGGATTGCCTCTTGGAAATGCTTATCCTGGCGGCGATTTTCGACTTCATCACAGCGCAGGCGGTTTGAAGGAACTTTACGACAACAAGAACCTTGCTCTCATTCACGCCAGCGGACTAACAAACGGAACTCGAAGCCATTTTGAGGCGCAGGATCTGGTTGATCTTGGCGTTGCCGATATGGACTATCTCCATTACAACACGGGCTGGCTTGACCGCCTGATTTCGGCAAGCAATCACGGTAGCGGAATTATTCCGGTGGTAAGCGTGGGCGGTTCAGTTCCGAAGTCCTTGTTTGGTGACCCTGGCGCGGTTGCAATGTCCAACCCAGCAACGTTTGCGTTTTACGGCACAGCCGATCAGAAACAAGCCCTTGAATCGATTTATTCAGGCAAAGGTTTGCTGCCTAAAGCAGGTGCTCAGACAATTCAAAACTTAGACCTCATTCAATCCAAAATTGTCAAGGATAAGAACGGTCGCCCGCTTCCATACTCGCCAACTCCTAGTGTAAATTATCCTAAAAATAGCTTAGGCAACATGATGCAATCTCTGGCCGAGCTAATCAAAATGGAAGTTGGTCTTCAATTTGCAACGGTCGATTTTGGAGGCTGGGACACTCATCAGATTCAGGGACCTCAGTTTAATAATCAGGCTCAGGAACTTAGCGATTCATTAGCGAGCTTCTGGAATGACATCCAGCAATATCAAAAGAAAGTGACTTTGGTGTGCGTCAGTGAATTTGGTCGGCGAGTGAAAGCTAATCAAAGCAACGGCACAGATCATGGTCATGGCAACGTGATGTTGGTTCTTGGCGGCGACGTTAACGGCGGCAAGATGCATGGAACCTGGCCAGGGCTAGCCACTCAGCAATTGGATCAAGGGGCTGACTTAGCCGTGACTACGGATTACCGAAATGTACTCGCCGAGATTGCTCAGAAAAAATATGGAATTGCAAATCCGGCGTCGCTTTTCCCGGGTCTGAAAAGCGTCAAAGAAGTCGGCGTCTTGTCTTAATTTCGGTTACTCGAGTATTGATTAAAGGCGGGCGATTACGTTCAGAAGTCAAAGCCGAGTTGGTCGGGATCAATGTCTTGCGGAGGCTCGGGCATGTCATTTACATTTTCAAATGCGGTGCCGATATCCCCAGCGCGGTCGTAACCTAAATCAAGCAGCAGTGTGCGAAAATCTTGATCCGAAATGATAGATTCGGAGTCGTCCGTCCCGTCGTCGTCATCTGATTCCTCATCGTCATCCGCAAACGATTCATCATCTATATCTAACTCGCTTTTCAAGGCATCGCTAGGAGAAGCTTCGGCAAAGGCGACCAAAGAGTGAGCTGGCACAAATTCATCTGAAGCAGTCAGGGAAAAACCAATCATGTCTTGAATCAGTTGGTCTTTAACCGGCCCAGCAAGCATGGTCGCATACTCAAAAATAACTTTGCCGGTCTTAATCTGATAGTCAAATCGACCAAATGGCAAAGTCCAATTCCGCCTAAGAACTAACTCGGCAATCTGCCTGCGGACTTTTCGCGGAGCAATGATCATTGGATAAACGGAAACATGCAATCGGCTTTCATCCCCACGCACTTCCAGCTTCATGTAGCAATTTTTGCCGGTAAATTCGCTGCGGACGCAACTGTCGTCTTCGTCTAGGGAATATTTAAACGAATGATGGTCGAAATGTTCTTTGATGGCCTTAAGGGTTTGCTGCATATCGGATTCTGAACCTCCTATCAACGAAAAACAAACTTGATAACACTACTTATATATACGAAAAAGACTTGAATTATTAGGAAACAGTTTGCGACCCAGATTGATCTGATACTGGAGCCGAATGTAGGACATGCTCGTTAGCTGATCGCCGAGCATGATGGCTGGTATCGACTCTTTTCCTTAATAAGAAATGACGTAAATCTACGCCATTCAGTTCCTTCAAAATACGGAAAGTTGCTTGTACTACCTAGCCTTATTCTGAGCCTTCACGATACGGATGATAAGTCTTCGGATCGGGGAGCAACTCGATCACCAGTTGCCCTTGCTTCTTGGCAGTTCTAGTTATTGTGCAAGTCACGGTGGCGCCGTCCATTTGGGCTTGCGCTGGGACTTGAGCTTCATAAACATCAGGATTTGTGGGGCTTGGCACCATTCGAATCAATTGACCTTGAATATTCAAGGCAACATCTGAAGCTTTTAATGGACTTGCGCCGTCGTTCCAGCATCCGATCCGAAGTAACTGACCAGGACGAACGAAATCACCGATCCCGATTTTCAAGCTTTTAGAAGTATTGGTATCGTCCAATGTTGACCAGCCTCCTAAGATTAATTTCTGAGGCTCGGGAACTCGGTAATTAACTCCAAGTGCATCCAGCCTCGGCAAATGAGCGGTAAGACGGCTCAAAAAATCACGATAATCTTTGCCCTCTTTTGGCGACCAAACGACTTCACTAAAAGCGCAAAGACGGGGGTAAGCCATGTATTCCACATGTTCAGAATCAGGAATATATTCCGTCCAAATCTGGGCCTGCGCGCCTAGAACATGCTTGGCGTCTTCCGCCGACATCTGCCTCGGAATGGGTTCATAATCGTAAATTTGATGCAAGGTTAGAAGTCCGCCGATTGCGTGCGGCTCCAAATCGCGATCCCGCGATTGATAATGGTCGAGATATGTATATTGGCTGGGCGCCATAACTACGTCGTGGCCCGCTTTTGCGGCCGCGATTCCTCCCGCTTCTCCTCGCCAGGACATTACAGTAGCCCCAGGAGCCAGGTCTCCGCCTTCCAAAATTTCATCCCAGCCGATTAGTCGCCGATGATGTTCGGTAAGGAATTGATCCATTTGATGGGTAAACCAGCTTTGTAAGCCCCGGGGATTGGTGATGCCAAGTTGCTTCATACGAGCTTGCGCATCGGGGCTGCTTGCCCACTGAGTAGTCGGGGCTTCATCGCCTCCAAGATGGATAAACTTGGACGGAAAGAGCTTTAACACTTCGGTCAAAACGTTCTTACAGAATGAAACTGTACTGTCATTCATGTTCATAGTGTTTTCACTTACGCCCCATTCATCCCGTACTTGAACCTGCTTTTCCGTGTTTCCCAGTTCAGGGTAGGACGCCACGGCTGCTTCGGCGTGACCCGGCATTTCGATTTCGGGAACCACGTTTATGAATCTGGCTTTGGCAAAAGCCACCACTTCCTTCACGTCTTCGATTGTATAAAAGCCGCCATGCCGACGATTATCGTAAGTCGGAGGGTCATAGGTGAGCATGGATTTATCTCTCCAAGCACCGATTTCGGTGAGCTTTGGATACTGAGGAATCTGGAGTCTCCAACCCTGATCTTCGGTTAAATGCCAATGAAAGCTATTGAGCTTGTGCAATGCCATTAAATCTAAGAATTTTAAGATAAATTCCTTGGGCATGAAATGGCGACCGACGTCAAGATGCGCTCCCCGCCATCCAAATCGGGGGTAATCGGTGATGCTTAAACACGGTATTTGATAGCGATCAAGGGCATCAACGGAGTGATACAAAAATGTACTGGCGGGCAAAAGTTGGCGCAACGACTGTAACCCATAAAATACGCCTGCTGCGCTTCCGCCAATGATGACCACGTTCTGCGGCGTCACCGTCATTTGATAACCCTCTGATCCAGTTGTGAGCGAAGGGTTAATTTGAAGCTCGATGATATCGGTTTTGGCAGATTTGGAATCGGTTAAAGGGAATCCCGTTCCCGGGCATAGATATCCACGGAGGCGGTTTGCAACATCTTCACATCCTGCTCCCACAAAAATCCGAGTTGATTTGTCTAAATTAAATTGCCCCTTATCTAAGGAGATCTGCACTGGACGGGGAATGATTGCCACGGCAGGAGCGGTTTGAACGGATGAAGTTGACATTGCGACGATTAACGGAAAAATCATAATATTTTAAGGTTGAGCATGTTGGTTAAGATCCTGAGCTTCTTGAACTGAAATCCGGAACTGCTTGGTTGCGAAGAAGTCCTGAGACGAAGTTCCTAAGTAAAGGGTGTAAATTCCGGGCGTTACAGTCCAATTATGGCGATGAACGTCCCAAAATCCAAGATCGCTGAAATCGATTTCGACGCCAAACTTGCGAGTTTGATGCGTCGGAACTTGAACCCGCGCAAAGCCTTTTAGCTCATGAATCGGCCGCTCAACCGGGCCATGGGGATATCCGATATAGGCTTGAATCACCTCAGCGCCGGCCTTAGCTCCAATATTTTTCACTGATCCGTTTGCAATCAAGCGATCTTTGCTCAACAAGGGCGGCGAAGCAGTGGCGACAAATTTAATAAAGCTAAGACCGTAGCCGAATGGAAACATCGCCTTGATCCCTTGCTTATCTAATCCTCTTTGGCCGATAAAAACCCCTTCCTTATAATAAACTTGATGATTCTTCGCGGGATAAGTGCCGGTTGAAAGTAGGTCGGCTAGGTGGGTAGGCATCGTGAAAGGTAAATGCCCAGATGGATTAATTTGACCAAATAAAATTTTGGCCAGAGCAAGATCACCATTTTCGCCGGGATAGTAAGCATCAATAATCGCGCTAACTTTATTTTTCCAAGGATTAAGATCAACTGCGCCGCCAGCATTGACGACTAAAATAACGTTTTTATTGTATTTACAGGCTCGATTTAATAAAATTTGTTGCTGACTGGGAAGTTGCCACGAGCGGTCGATACCCTCCGACTCGGTATCCGGATTAAAACCAACATAAGCAATGATTGTCTTTGCTTTTTGGATTCGGGAAATGGGAAGGGCCTTATCGAGGAACTGGTTGAGCGGCTGGATATTGAAATTGACTGACGCATCGCCTGCATCTTGGTAATACTCGATGCGTAACTCATAAGATTTTCCGGCGGTCAAGTTTACGGTTGCCTTCGCGCTGGTTTTGGCTTGATCATTCCACATGCCGATGACTTTTTTGTCGTTGACCCAAACCCTCATGCCGTCGTCACTTTGACCATAAACTTGGAAAGAACCGGTGGACTGCGGTGTGTAAGTACCCGTCCAGCGAACGGAATAATGGTCATGACCTACTGAATCATTCGGTGAATTTTTAGTCCAATCATGCTGAAGGCGGGGGTCAAGTTGCACCACAACCGGCGTTCCCTGCAAATGTTGATTGTTAAAAATCTCTTCTTTGAAGCCGTTTCCCTGGTCCGACTTAATCATGTTGGTTAAGTCGTACTCACTGGTCTGAGTAGTGTTGAGCTGGACAATATGCTCAGAAGGAGCAACTTTGTGCATCGCGTCCGCAAGTCCGATGCTTGCATGAGGTTGCACATAAGAAGAACCCCCTCCGCCAGTCACGGGCGGCTGGGCGTTGGGTCCGATTACAAGGATTTCGCCTCTAGAATTTGGATTTAATGGCAAAGCATCATTTTGATTTCTCAAAAGAGTAATTCCTTCTTCCGCGATTTTCAAGGCGGTTTCATCCGAATGGGGATTAATATACGGCAAACTTATATCTTTTTGAGGACGATCAAGCCAGTGAAAGGTCTCGGCAACCCGCAATATCCTAGTCACTTTGTCATCAAGAGGCTTTGTGCTTAGTTTGCCGCTCTCAATCAATGGCTTGAGGATAGCCGGACTCATCTCGTATCCTCCTGGCATTTCAAGATCTAGACCAGCGTTATAAACGTTAACGCTATGGGTAGAACCCCAGTCCGACATCAATACGCCTGGAAACTTCCAATCTTGTTTCAGAACCTTGATCAACCGTGCGTTTTCAGACATATAGGTGCCGTTTACAAGGTTGTAACTATTCATAATTGCCATGGCGTGACCCATTTTGACGGCGTATTCGAAAGGTCTCATGGTTACTTCGTGGAGGGTGCGTTCATCGACATCCGAGCTGTCCCGACCACGTTCAACTTCGTTATCGTTAGCGGTGAAATGTTTAACCGTTGGGCAAACCTCTTTCGATTGCGCTCCTGAAACGATTTCTGCAGCGAGTGTTCCACTTAGAATCGGATCTTCACCTAGATATTCAAAATTTCTTCCATTTTGAGGAATTCTGTCTAAATTAACACCTGGTCCAAGCCAAAAATTTACCCCTCTTGCGCGGGCGTCATCTCCGATGCTTTTGCCATATCGAAGTGCCAAAGCCGAATCAAAACTCGCAGCCAGCATGACTCCAGCCGGATACGCGGTTGCAGGTCCTGCATTTCTAAGACCAACCGGCCCATCCGACATGACCAATTCGGGGATTCCGAGCCTCGGAATCGGTTCCACGTCGAAGCCATATCCGCCAATGTAAGATAGCTTTTCATCCAGCGTCATCTGCGACACTAACTTGGCTACCTTTGCGTCAATGTCAGACGCTTGAAGATGAGATTTAACAGTTGAAAGAAAAATAAATGGAACAATCATTTTTTAAGTTATATGGAAGTAAATTTGGTCAATCTCTTCTAGCACGGTGGCTAGCGATTGCGTGGAAGATTGGGGCGTCACGGTCTCAAGCGGCAAGCCTGCAAGAGTGCGATCTACAAAATATTTAAGTTCATGGAAATATCCACCGAGATCAGAGATATTGCCTCCCCCTTCTGAACTCATTTTCTTAAATTCAGGTTGAAAAGGCTCTTTCCCTTCTTCATAAATTGTCAAGGGGCAAGCGTCCCAGATCACTGCGCCGCGTTCAAAAATAGCTCGAAATGACATTTTAAAGGGTGCTCCTGAGGGAAGGTTCCATCCGCCTTCTAAATGAGCGATGGTATTACCAAATTTCAAGGTTGTGAAAACATGACTTGGTCCGCGTGCATCCACGTTGCCATAAGAAGCCATTTCATCTGGCTTGCCTAAGATAAACAAGGCAAAATCGGTGTCATGGATGTGCATGTCGAGCACCCCACCCCCTGCCAATTTGCGATCGGCTGCCCACCCATCCGATGCCCATTTTGGAAATGCCCCATACCTGGTTAGATTAATTGAAAGAAGATTCCCCAGCCTGTTGTCGTCAATAATCTGCTTCAAATATACGTATTCTGGCCAGAACCGAATGCAGTGTCCAATGAATAAATTCACTCCGTTCGCGGCGCAAGCTTGGGTCATCGCTTCCGCTTCTGGAACAGAAAGAGCCATCGGCTTTTCGCAAATCACATGTTTGCCCAATTTAGCCGCGCTGATCGTTTCTTCGCAGTGCAAATATGTGGGAAGGCAAATATCCACGACGTCGATATCATGTTTGGCGATAGCTTCTTCCAGTCGAGAATAGGTTGGAATATTGAAGTCTTTGCCAAACTTTTCCGCGCTCTCATCGGATTTGTCGATGGCGGCAACGAGGCGAGCATTTTCAAGATTGCGATAAACTCCGCCGTGCATCCGGGCCATAAACCCACATCCGACTATAGCGATTTTTAACGGAGGTTCGGGGACGGAGGTTGATGCAGGCATGTTCTTTAAGAATGCCCAATTTTATGGCATTCTTGCTAGATCAAAATCTGGCAACCTGTGCAGAGTTATGTCTCACGTTAAAAGTTCGGGATAAAACTTGCGCGTGCTACGATATAACTGAAGGTAAATTCCCTCCCTCCATAGAACTATGAGCAGCATATCAAAATTCCAGCTTTCGTGTAAATTCTTGCTTCCGATTTTGGTGGTTATTCCCATGGCGATCAGTTGCGCCCCGGGAGGGGGTTCAACCAACTCGACCTCGGCATCGGAACTTTCCGGTACAGAACCAGCGAAAGGCAAAATCGAAGTCGTTGCTTTCAAGGGCGGGTACGGAATTGACTTTTACCAACAAGCGGCAAAGGATTTTCAAGCAAAGAATAGCGGGGTTTCGGTCACGGTTACGGGTGATCCCCATGTTTGGGAGCAGCTTCGCCCGCGCATGGTTGCAGGTGATCCGCCTGATTTGATGTATCCCGGATGGGGCCTTGATCACTGGAAACTAGCCGATGAAGGTCAGATCTATACCCTTGATAAGGCCCTTGATTCACCCGCATACGATGGTCAAGGCACTTGGGGAAGCACGTTTGAGCCTTCGATCTTGAAGCTCGGACAAAAAGACGGTAAGCAATACGTTTTGCCCTACTTTTTCAACCTGCAAGGTATGTGGTTTGATCCGGGTGTATTTGCAAAACATGGTTGGAAAATTCCTGCTACGTTCGATGGGTTGTTAACCCTTTGCAATCAAATCAAAGCGGCTGGAATTGCACCCCTCACTTTTCAAGGCAAATATCCTTATTATTTAATTGAAAATATGATCATCCCTTGGATCCAAGATATCGGAGGAATTGAAGCGGTTAATGACCTTCAAAATCTAACGCCTGGGGCATGGAAATCGCCTGCAGTCTTACAAGCTGTGACCATGATTGACACATTGAACAAGCAAGGCGATTTTCTAAAGGGATCGGTTGGGCTCACCCACACCGAAGCTCAAACTGCATTTCTACAAGGTCGCGCTGCCATGATCCCATGTGGAACTTGGCTGCACTCTGAGATGTCGGCAACAATGCCACCAGGAGCCCAAATGCAATACTTCTTGCCTCCGATGGTTACGGGGGGCAAAGGCGATCCCTCTGCGATTGCAATTTCAATTGAGCCCTGGATGATCCCCACTAAAGCAAAAAATCCTGGTGGTGGGATCGCATTTTTCAAGTATCTTACGTCACTGGACGAAGCAAAGAAATTTGTAATTCAAAAAGCAACTTTGATGTCGATCAAAGGCAGTGATCAAGTCCAACTTCCTCCCACATTGGTAGAGCCAGCCCGACTTTTTCACGCAAGCAAAACGATATACAGCTACATTGCCCGGCAATGGTATCCAGCTCAAGAAACGGAAATTGAAAACGCCTTAACTTCGATGCTTAACCAGGAACTTACGCCTCGGCAATTTTGTGATCGAGCCGAAGCAGCCGCTGATAAAACTCGAAACGATGCGACCATCACAAAGCATCATTTAAGCTGATTATTGCTCATTCAGCCCCATGGATAAAGATTCAATTCGCTTCAGCCCTGCGGAACAAACGGCCTTGAAGCGTGCCGATTCGCATAAGAATCCAAGAAGGAAGTCTAAGCGAAACCCGGGGCGATCAATGTTTATCGCCCTTTACCTTGCGCCTGCTCTAATTCTGTACGCGGTGTTTGTCGTTTGGCCCCTCATCCAAGCATTCCAATTTTCAATGTATCGCTGGAGCGGCCTTTCCAATCAATCTACAATGATTGGACTTGACAACTTCCGCGCATTGGCCCACGACGATCATTTTTGGAATGCACTAAAGCATAATATCTGGCTCGAAATTGTTATTGGCGTCCTTGTCGTGATTCTCAGTTTGGTGGTAGCCCATGCTTTAATCGCCAAAGGCTCAAGCGTGAAATGGCTACGAGGGGTGATTTTGTTCCCTCAAATGATGTCGCTTATCGTGGTAGCGATCCTTTGGATGTTCATTTACAATCCTCAATTTGGATTGCTCAATGCAATTTTTGGAGCACTCCACATGCCTGGAGATCAAAAAACGTGGCTGGGAAAACCAGACACTGCACTTGCCGCAGTTGGAATCGCATTTGCTTGGTATGCGGTCGGATTCTATGCGATGCTTTTTGCAGCGGGATTATCTGGCATTCCAGCCGAAGTAAACGAAGCCGCTGAACTAGATGGGGCCGTGGGCCTGCAAAAGTTTTTCAAAGTGACTTGGGCAAACCTTTGGGCAATGAAGAGGATCGTTGCAGTGCATCTAACAATTACAGTTTTGAACGTATTTGTGTTGGTTTTTATTATGACCTCCGGAGGACCTGACAGGGCAACCGACGTTCTTCTTACCTACCTATACGAACGAGCCTTTACCGATAGCAATTTTGGCTATGCAACCGCAATTGCGGTCGCCAATTTCGCGGTAGCGATGGTTTTAACTCTCATCATTCTTAAAGCGATTGGGAGAGACCCCACCGAAGCACGAGACTTTAAGAGGTTGAAAACTTGAACAAAGCTCTTAGGCAGACTGCTTTTGCACTATTGTACATTTCCATTCTGGGGCCGATGCTGTGGATGTTTATCTCTTCGATAAAGCCTGGCTATGAAATTGTGAGTTCGCCCTGGTCACTTCCCAACCCGGTGCATTTGATCAATTATTCAAAAGCGTGGAATGAAAATGGCCTTGGCCACGCTTTCACAAATTCAATCCTGATTTGTGTTGGGGCTCTCATTATCCTTTTGCCAGCTGGCGCGATGGCCGCCTACGTGCTCGCCAGATACCCATTTAAAGGTTCGCAGATAATCTTTGGCACATTTTTAGGCGGCATGATGTTCCCATTCTTTTTGGTCATGGTGCCTTTGTTCTTCTTAATGACCCAGATCCATTTGTTTGACACTAAAATTGGGCTCATTTTGGTTTATGTTGGCTTTTCCCTCTCGTTCACAGTTTTCGTGTTAACCGGATTTTTTCAAACGCTTCCCAATGAACTTGCCGAAGCGGCGATGCTGGATGGATGCAACGACCACGCCACATTTTGGAAAGTAATGCTTCCGCTTGCCAAACCCGGGATTCTGGTGGTTGGAGTTTTTAACGCGATTGGCCTGTGGAACGAATACGGATTGGCATTGGTATTGATGCCGAGTCCTCAAAATCGGACTCTTCCGCTAGGCATCGCCAATCTTGCCTCAACTCAGCAATATGGGAGTGATTGGGGTGCGCTCTTTGCTGGATTAGTCATTGCCGTGGTTCCGGTTTTGGCGGTTTATTGGCTATTCCGCAACGAGATTCATCGCACAATGATGGCGGGCGCACTTAAAGGTTAGCGTTCGCGCATAAGATAAACTGACAGATTCATGATTTTAAAATCGATCAATTATTGGTCGTTCCCCGGGGGGCTCGAAGGTAAGTTAGACCCGATTGAGGCGATTGAATTAGCCGCAAAATGCGGATTTGAGGCCTTGGAGTTTGGGATTTTTGGCTCGGGCCCATTAGGTCTTGATCAACCTCCATCAAAATGGGCAGAGATTCGGACTAAAGCCGAGAAATCTAAGATTCAATTGGCGAGCACTGCAAGTGGGCTTTATTGGTCGCGTTCGCTGGCTGATCAAAATGAAGCAAATCGAGCAAAAGCGGCTGATGACATACGCAAGATGCTTCAGATATCGGCATGGCTCGGTGCCAAAACGTTGCTTGTGATTCCGGGCGCAGTCGATGTGTTTTTCATGGAGGACAGGCAGGTTCAATCTTACGATGAGGTGCTTTCTCACTCAGTCGCAGGGCTTAAAAGTCTTGCGCCGGAAGCCGAAAGACTTGGAGTTCGGATGGGGATTGAGAATGTCTGGAATCGATTTTTGCTTAGCCCTACCGAGATGGTCGATTTTCTTAGTAAAATCGGCAGCCCGTTTGTGGGAGCTTATTTGGACGTCGCCAATGTTTTGCCTTTTGGGTATCCAGAGCAGTGGATCCGGATTCTAAAGCATCGCTTAGTAGGGGTTCACTTCAAAGATTTCCGCCGCAAAGTGGGCACTGCCGAAGGATTTGTTGACCTTCTTGAAGGCGATGTTAACTGGCCAGAAGTTATGAAGGCTCTTACTGAAGTGAGCTATTCGGGTCCGGTTGCATGTGAGATGATCCCGGCTTACAAACACCATCCAATGGTGAGGGTCTTGAATGCCTCCGCGGCAATGGACGCAATTCTTGGCAGACCAGTGAGTTAATCGGCCCTTCTAGCGGCATCTCGTTCACAGGTATTGCCGTTCCCGACGGGCTTACTTGATTGAGCACGTCACGGCCGAGTCGTCAGCCAAGTAGTGATTGCTTTCCTCGTTCCAGGAGGCACAACGACAGCTGCAGAAGACAAGGCTGTTTCCAACGTTTCCTTAAAAGACTTGGCGACGGCGTTACGGACAAGCGCGTCCAAGGCATCCCGTGACCGACCAGATTGAGTTGACTCTAGGGCATGGATATACTCCATCCTTTAAGACGAGAGCAAGACGGCGATCGGATAGCCATGGCGCAGAAGCAAAAAATTGAGCAAGAGTCGACCAACTCGACCATTGCCGTCGTTGAACGGATGGATGGTCACCACGAAGCGCAGGTGGGCTTCGGTGGCGAGGTCTATGAGATGAAGATCGGACGGTGAGCTCAGCCATACGATAAAATCTGCCATCATTTCAGGAACCTTTAGATGCGACGCGTAAGCGTAGTCGGTGCCTGCCGCTTTGACGTTCAGGGTTCAATACTCTCCGCTGCTGCCATTGCCTTGACCTTTCATAACCAGGCTATGAATCTCACGGATCTCCCATTCGCCAACGGCGCAGTTTCGCCCGCAAGATTAATTACGAAGTCTAAAGCCTCTTATGTCCAATGACTTCTAAATGCTCAAAAACGGACTTTCCGCCAATGGTGACGCCCTTTTCAATCACAACTTCGGTTTCGTTTTGAGTGAGGGTATTGCCCTCGAATGGCGGTTGAATTATGGGTGAATGCGACCTCGAATCGACGGCGAAGCTCCTGGTTGACGTCGGGAGGCAAGGGTCGCAAATCTTGGAGCCATTTATGAGCGGCGGTGAGTTCCGCGAGGGTGATCGTCATCGAATTAGCCAGAGACCAATTATCATGAGCAGAATGCCTGGAATGGCGGCGCATCCAATGCTAGTTCGGTTATAAATTCGATTGTATACTGCCTTCCTGGGATTAGTGAACCAACCAAAACCGCGAGGGGCTTTAAGCCCAAGATTTTGCCTTAAGATTCGCTTGAGGGAAGTGCGAGCGTCGAGACGCTTCCTTATCGAAGGTACGCGAAAGATACTCCTACGCCAACGCACAACTGCCTCCTATTAAGAGGTCTTGGGGAAAATATGTTCGGTTAACTTTATCTATATATCCTCCGCGACCGTCCCGGTTTGAGTTAAAGCGCTTTAAAGTATTGCCTCCAATAGCCCAAACCTGCTTAGTGAAATTATAGCGGTAAATCACGTTTTGCGCTCATTCGCGGGCATTATTGGAAGGGAGGAACCGTCTGCTCCGACATTTGTTATCTTAATCTTATGGGTTCAAGTCTCTGATAACCACAGAAATGCTATGAAAGCGTCCTTAGAATTTCGACACCCTTCATCGCGTTTCGGACAGATACATACCTACCCACCCGCTTTGCAATCGGAACGCACAATAGGCGAACCAATCCTTGCGTTCTTTCTGGGCGGAGAGGTCTCCGAGGAATTGCGAAAATCCAATCCGTTTAAGACCTCAAATGGGACGCAGCGTGAGAAAATTTGGTGGGCCCAGCTAGATTCGAACTAGCGACCTCACCCTTATCAGGGGTGCGCTCTAACCAACTGAGCTATGAGCCCGGAATTGTGATTATACCGCGAGCTCAATTCGAGTTGCGCCAAAACAAATCGCAATTGAACCTTCACAAGGTCATAAAAATCACGGTAATCGAGGGCGAACCAGCAGTTTATACAACAGCATCGGAAGGGAATCGCTAAAACCCACCGGGATACGCGGCAATTCTAATTTCGGATCACTTGGCAAAGCGATCCGTTTTTGGGTCGTCACCGAAACCTGGAAGCCAAGATTCCCAAGCACCTCAACCGTCTGAAGGTTATATCTTCCAAACGGAAAACAAAAAATTCTCGATTCCATTTCGTGGGAGGCAAATTCTTTAGCCGCAGACTCAATTTCACAAGTTTGCTCGTCGTTAGAAAGACCCGATAAATCTGCATGTGACCAAGTATGGTTGCCAATTTCATGACCCTTTGAGAAAATCGCCCCTAAAGCGGCCCAATCTGCGAGTTCGAAAGGGCCCTCGCCAACCCAATTTGATTCACTTCCAACCAGCCCAGGAATTACAAAAAAAGTCCCGCGAAAGCCACAACCCTCTAAAATCTGGGTTCCAGCGGTAGCGGCACTGACAAATGAGTCATCAAATGTGAACCATACTGACTTGGATGGCCAAGACTCAATCAAATCTCTTCCTAAAACCGATTTAAAGCCTTGGCGATTAAAAAAGCGCACATGGGTAGCGAAGCGAGCAGGTTCAATATTGAATCGTTTGCCGAATTCGCCACGGCTTCCGATTTTGTGGTAGCAAAGTATGGGAAGGCAGTTCGGAGCGGAAAGCGTTACGATACCACTCCTTTGCACGTCTCAAATTATGTCAGACAACGGATAACTAACCCGCACGTGCCATTATAGAATGGGGGAAAGCGGAGAGATTTTCCTTTATAACCGGTAACCAAATGTCAATCAATCGCATTATCGCTTTAATTTCGGTCGGAGTCATCAGCGTTGGGA
>JGI20207J14881_1000160_pt1 | contig 23776 bp, 22 predicted proteins | sample NGESurdeep092012_4_FD_14881 | JGI IMG/M metagenome (IMG submission 14881)
CCAGATTTAGCATGTCGCGCCGATGCCCAGGTAACAAGGTCATAGAACGCTTCATGAGATTCTGGAAGATAAGCCTGCAAGACAATTCCTGCTGTCATTCTCAAAAACTCTGCTTCGGAGAGTACTGTCTTAAATGCGGAGACCGTCAGAGCTAAGTCGCGATACTCCTCCATATCGAGGTTGATAAATGCCTTTTCTTCTTGCGCGGCGCGATACAAAACTCGAAGTCGTCCGCAAACTTTCGCTAACGCTCCTGCGTGATCAATCGTTATCATTTGTGCGACGACCGCTGAAAGTTTCACTGAGATGTAATCAACATCAGGCCTTGCGATCATCTCAAGGATCTGTTTGAAACGAGCATCTGCTTCATGTTGTCCAAGTACAGCCTCACCCAGCACATTGATATTGAGTCGAATTCCCTCTTTTGAGCGGCGGCGTAATATCTTTGTAAGCCCTTCAATTTCAAACGGGAGGATCATTCCTTTTGAAAAGGTGCGAACGCGTTGGTGAACGATCTTGATAACAATGGTCGGAACTAGCTTTGAAATTCGTCCCAAAAGATGGAGCCCAAAAGCATTTACGATTCCAAAACCCTTGATTGACGCTTTTTTAGCTACTCGCGCGAAAATTATCGCTGCCTGCTTTGTCGCGTGAATCCGCATTACTTCATCTGTAAGGGTTATTGTTATTTTTATCGCCTTAGGATCTTTAAATAACCCCGCAAAACGTTTCCTATTGGCCCGATCTTTTCGGTTCCGAATCGAATCAGCGGTATGAATCAGGTTTCGCGCTTGGGCTATAGAGGTCGTCGCCGTCTTATCGATCGTCAGGTCTGTCTCAAAGATTGGAAAGATCGGCACAGTGAGCATTCTTACTTGTTACCGATCAAAATTCACCTTTAGATCGCCTTTTGGACAATTACTAGTTGCTGATGTGGACATGGAAGGAGTTTTCAAATCTGATGGAGGTGGTACTAGAATGCCGAACATGGAGGTGCGTGTTTACGATTCAGTCGTAGCAGCTCCCGTATATGGCGATCCGACTTTAGAAGGTGTGCGCCGCCCACGAGTAATAGTCGTTTATTCAGATGATGAGTCGGTGCGGGCCGCGATTACCGCAGCCCTTGGTAAGAAACTACCTGGTGAACACTTGGAACATAAGGTTGTCGATTTCGCTACCGCCGATGCGCTCCGTCTTTATTTGACTGATAAATACAGGGCCGATCTCTTCATTCTTGATGGTGAGGCAGTTCCAGAGGGCGGTATGGGCTTAGCTCACGCCTTGAAGGACGAGCTCATCGATTGCCCGCCGATCATGTTGATCATCCAAAGACCGGATGATAGTTGGCTAGCTAGGTGGTCAGGCGCCGAGGCCGTCATTTCCCATCCGATTGACCCTTTTACATTGGGTTCTAAGGTCGCAGAGCTTCTCAACTAGCCGCATGAATATTCGACATATGGGTACTAGTGATGGTCGCCACAGCTCCTATTCTTACGGCGGTTACCCCCGTATGCTCCCCGCATGAATCCATATGTCCCGATTCTGGCGATCGGTGGAATTGGCTTCGGTTTCGCGGCATTTTCGCTAATTGCTGCGGCACTAACTGGCCCAAAGCGTTACAACAGGGCTAAAGCTGAAGCATACGAATGTGGAATTCAACCTTCGCCAGTAGCCATAGGCGGTGGACGCTTTCCCGTCAAGTATTTCCTGACGGCAATGCTTTTTATTGTTTTCGATATTGAAATAGTCTTCCTCTATCCGTGGGCGGTGTCCTTTAATCAGCTTGGTCTTTTTGGACTTGTTGAAATGGCGATCTTCATTCTCACGGTCTTTGTTGCCTACGCCTATGTGTGGCGCCGTGGGGGACTGGAATGGGATTAAAAGTGAAGGGGACTAAACATGGGTCTTGAAGAACAACTCCCCGCAGGGTTTGCGCTAACAACCATCGAAGATCTTGCCGGATATATGCGCAAGAGTTCGCTATGGCCTGCAACATTTGGTCTTGCCTGTTGCGCTATCGAAATGATGGCAGCTGGAGCCGGTCGTTATGACTTAGCGAGATTTGGAATGGAAGTATTTAGAGCATCACCACGCCAGGCCGATTTAATGATCGTTGCTGGTCGAGTTTCGCAGAAGATGGCGCCAGTTGTTCGCCAAATTTACGATCAAATGCCTGATCCCAAGTGGGTTATCGCAATGGGCGCCTGCGCATCATCTGGTGGAATGTTTAATAACTACGCGATTGTTCAAGGTGTTGATCATGTCGTCCCCGTTGATATTTATCTACCAGGTTGTCCACCACGTCCAGAAATGTTGATTGATGCAATTTTGAAATTACATGAGCAAATTAGCAACACCAAACTTGGTGTAAACCGAGAGGCAATTATTCGCGAGGTCGAAGCAACTGCGCTCGCTTCAAAGCCGACCTTCCAGATTCAAGGGTTATTGAAATCATGACGCAACAGCATCGAGCGACTGGAGCATTTGGTGTAAAGGGAACTGGAGATACTTCTGGTTTTGGTGGGTTAGTTCGCAAGATTGCACATCCCGGTTCGACCGAGCGCCCATACGGTGGTTATTTTGACGAAGTCGCCGATGAACTTGAGCGTTCCTATCCAGAGTTTGGCGAGGATATTGAGCGAGTAATTATCGACCGCGGGGAACTTACGCTTCATGTTAAAGCAGCTCGTTTAGTTTATGTCGCACAAGTACTTCGCGACAATCCTGGACTTCGTTTTGAGATCTGTCTGGGTGTCAATGGCGCGCATTATCCAGATGATAAAGGCCGTGAATTACATTGTGTCTATCCACTTCTTTCTATGACTTTTAATCGTCGGATTAGGCTTGAAGTCAGCGTTCCTGACGCGCACCCGCATCTGCCTTCATTAGTTGAATTGTGGGCTGGAAATAATTGGCATGAGCGCGAGACTTTCGACATGTTTGGAATTATCTTTGATGGCCATCCCGGACTCACTCGGATCTTGATGCCCGATGATTGGATTGGCCACCCACAGCGTAAGGATTATCCACTCGGTGGAATTCCTGTTGAATACAAGGGAGCGACGATTCCACCTCCATCAGAGCGCAGGTCTTATCGATGACTACACATGATCCATACGCCTCTTCCCGTGAGACTACTGAAGGGCGCGTCTACTCGGTAACTGGTAATGATTGGGATTCGTTAGTCATCGAAATTGGCGCAACAAAAGAGGAACGCATTGTCGTCAATATGGGTCCGCAACACCCTTCGACTCATGGCGTGCTTCGTCTTATTCTCGAACTTGAAGGTGAAACAGTTACCGAAGCTCGTGCCGGAATTGGTTATTTACACACCGGTATCGAGAAGAATGCTGAATATCGGACTTGGACTCAAGGCGTCACCTTTGTTACTCGTATGGACTACTTGGCTCCAATTTTCAATGAAACCGCATATTGCCTCGGAGTAGAAAAATTACTCGGTGTAACAAACGAAATTCCAGAACGGGCCACCGTTATTCGAGTCATGATGATGGAGTTCAATCGTATTTCATCTCACATGGTTGCTTTGGGGACCGGTGCCCTTGAACTTGGCGCGCTATCGCCAATGATCTTTGCTTTCCGCGAACGCGAAAAAGTTTTGGATATATTCGAGATGATCTCGGGTCTGCGAATGAATATGGCTTATGTTCGCCCAGGTGGAGTTTCACAAGATCTGCCAGAAGGTGGCATTGCAAAAATCAGAGAGACAATAAAAGAACTTCGCCACAACTTTAAAGACAATGCCAAACTTTTAATCGGAAATACCATCTGGATGAAGCGCACGCAAGGTGTTGGATATCTTGACCTTGCTGGGTGCACCACGCTTGGGATTACCGGACCGATATTGCGTGCGACCGGTATGCCATGGGATCTGCGCAAGTCAGAGCCATATTGTGGATATGAAAATTATGATTTTGATGTGATTACCGATGATGGGTGCGACACCTATGGTCGCTTCTTGATCAAGATGGATGAACTCGAGCAGTCTTTGCGCATTATCGAACAGGCTTGTGACAAGTTGGACAAACTTGATGGTGCGCCAGTTGTTATTGCAGATAAGAACATTGGATCACCAGCAGACCTCAGAGTTGGAGCCGATGGATTGGGTAACTCCGAGGAACATATTGCCCACATCATGGGTCAATCGATGGAAGCTTTGATTCATCACTTTAAAATATCTACCGAAGGTTTCCGGGTGCCGGCTGGCCAGGTGTACTCAACGGTTGAATCACCTCGCGGAGAAATCGGTGCTCATTTGATTTCAGATGGCGGAACCCACCCTTATCGCGTTCACTTCCGTGATCCATCTTTTAATAACCTTCAATCTTTGGCCGCAATGTGCGAGGGCAGCATGATCGCCGATGTAGTTGCAGCTGTTGCTTCAATTGATCCAGTGATGGGTGGGGTAGATCGCTAATGTCATTTACTGTTGAAGAATTTGCAACGATGGATTCCATTATTGCTCGTTATCCAAAGAGTCGTTCGGCGATTATGCCATTGTTGCACTTTGTGCAATCGATAGATGGATATATTACAAAACTTGGAATTGAAACGATTGCTACCAAGTTAGATCTTGCCGCTGCCGAAGTCACCGCTGTTTCGACTTTCTACACTCAATACAAGAGCGAACCTGTTGGTGAATATCATGTCGGTATCTGCACGAATACGTTGTGCGCTGTAATGGGTGGGGACGCGATTTATGAATCGATTTGTGATCACCTCGGTATTAAGAAGGACCAGACGACTTCTGACGGAAAAGTTTCACTCGAGCGTATTGAGTGCAACGCTGCCTGTGATTATGCGCCAGTTGTAATGGTCAACTGGGAGTTTTATGACAATCAGACGCCGGCATCTGTAACCGAGTTGGTAGATAACATTCGAATGGGGAACCCACCTGCGCCAACTCGTGGTCCAAATTCCCTTCGCACGTGGAAACAAAATTCAGCGGTACTCGCTGGCTTCTCCGACGGTCTTGCCGAAGAGGGTGTTCAGGCCGGCGCTCCGACACTTCTGGGTCTGGAAATCGCAAAGTCGCAGGGCAAGAAATGACCCAATTGACGCCAGTACTTTCAGAACATTGGGATGAGGCCGATTCATTCACCCTCGCTGGATATAAGCGAAGTGGGGGGTATACGGCACTTGAAAAAGCTTTTAAATCAACGCCCGATGAGGTCATTGCCCTCGTTAAAGAATCTGGACTTCGTGGTCGTGGTGGAGCAGGATTTCCAACTGGAAACAAGTGGAGTTTTATTCCACAAGGCGATAACAAAGCGCATTACTTAGTAGTTAACGCAGATGAGTCAGAACCGGGAACGTGTAAAGATATTCCTTTGCTTATGGCCGACCCGCACGTTTTGATCGAGGGAATGATCATTGCGTCGTATGCAATCCGGGCAAACCATTCCTTTATTTATTTGCGTGGAGAAGTGGTCCATGTCTTTCGCCGAGTTCAAAAAGCAATCGAAGATGCTTATGCGGCGGGATTGCTTGGTAAAAACATTCTTGGAAGTGGATTCGATCTCGATCTCACCCTGCATGCGGGTGCTGGTGCATATATTTGTGGTGAAGAAACCGCGCTTCTTGATTCACTAGAAGGTTTCCGTGGTCAACCTCGTTTACGTCCGCCATTTCCAGCGATCGCAGGTTTGTATGCGATGCCAACTGTCGTAAACAATGTCGAATCGATCGCATCAGTTCCGGCAATCATTAACAATGGCGCTACATGGTTCCAAAGTATGGGAACCGAGAAGAGCAAGGGATTTACTCTCTATTCGCTCTCGGGTCATGTCATGCGTCCTGGTCAATTTGAAGCGCCGCTCGGAATTACGTTGCGTGAAATCCTCGAACTTGCCGGCGGTGTTCGAGCTGGTCATCAACTTAAATTTTGGACTCCTGGTGGATCATCTACGCCGATGTTTACCGCTGATCAACTTGATGTCGCGTTGGATTATGAGGACGTTGCGGCCGCGGGCTCCATGCTCGGCACAAAAGCGCTGCAAATTTTTGACGAAACTACTTGCGTTGTACGCGCCGTGCTTCGATGGGTTGAGTTTTATAAACACGAATCGTGCGGAAAATGCACCCCGTGCCGCGAAGGAACTTATTGGTTGGTTCAAATGCTGAAGGATTTAGAAGCGGGCAACGGAACAGAGGCCGATCTCGAGAAACTATTGGATCTTTGCGACAATATTGCCGGCCGTTCTTTCTGCGCGCTTGCAGACGGCGCCGTAGCCCCAATTATTTCCTCACTTAAATATTTTCGCGCCGAATATCTTTTGCACTTTAGCGAGGGCGGTTGCCCATTTGATCCAGTTGCGTCAACGCTCTTTGAAACGGCAGGTGCCTGATGTCCCTTGAGAACACAGTAGTCGCGATTGATACTGTTACCGCCATCATCGATGGATTAGAGGTAACTGTTCCTAAAGGAACCCTGGTAATCCGCGCCGCCGAAAAACTTGGAATTGAAATCCCTCGCTTCTGCGATCATCCCTTACTCGCGCCGGCTGGGGCTTGTCGCCAATGTCTGGTGGACGTTGAAATTAATGGTCGAGCCTTTCCAAAGCCTCAAGCTTCCTGCACCATCCCGGTTGAAAATGGAATGATTGTTAAAACACAGTTGACCTCACCTGTTGCCGCAAAGGCACAGGAAGGGATTATGGAGTTCTTGCTCATCAACCATCCGCTTGATTGCCCAATTTGCGATAAGGGTGGTGAGTGTCCGCTTCAAAACCAGTCGATGGCCGTGGGCAGACCAGAAACTCGTTTTGAAGGCGAAAAGCGCACCTTTGTGACTCCAATTAATATTTCCACGCAAGTGCTGCTCGATCGTGAACGTTGTGTCTTGTGCGCCCGCTGCACGCGGTTCTCGGAGGAAATCGCGGGCGATCCATTTATTACCCTTAATGAACGTGGTGCGCTTCAACAAGTTGGAATTTATGAAGAGAAGCCATTTGAATCTTATTACTCCGGGAATACAGTGCAAATCTGTCCCGTCGGAGCCTTGACTGATGCGTCGTATCGCTTTCGCGCTAGACCGTTTGATTTGGTTTCCGTTAACTCGGCGTGCGAACACTGCGCATCGGGCTGTGATCTACGGACAGACATTCGTCGTGACAAAACACTCCGCCGTCTCGCTGGCGATGACGCCGAGGTTAATCAAGAATGGAACTGCGATAAGGGTCGATGGGCATTTAAATATCTAACATCTCGTGAGCGAGTTAAAAGTCCACTCGTACGTGGTGCTGATGGAGAATTGCATGAAGCCTCGTGGCCAGAAGCGCTTTCAGCTGCAGTCGCTGGACTTAAGGGAAAGCGTGTCGGCGTTCTTGCAGGCGGTCGACTCACGCACGAAGATGCTTACGGATATTCAAAATTTGCCCGAGTCGCACTTGGTACCAACGACATTGATTTCCGCGCTCGCCCACATTCCGATGAGGAACGCGATTTCCTAGCAACAGTTCTTCCCGATTTATCGACGACGTACGCTGATATTGATACCGCCGATCAGGTTGTCTTGCTCAGCTTTGAGCCGGAGGAAGAGTCGCCAATCGTCTTTCTGCGTATCTATCGTCAGGTTCGAAAGCGCGAAATCGCGGTCATATCAGATGCACCTCTTATTAGCCGTGGTAGTAAGAAATTAAAAATTAAATTGGTTAAAAGCGTTGCGGATATTTCAGGACTAACTACGAATAGTGTTATTTTGGTAGGCGAACGCGCTGCCGAAACCGAGGGCGCACTATCTGGTGCGTTTGCTCTTGCGCAATCAAGTGGAGCGAAACTGGGATGGATCCCCCGCCGCGCTGGTGAGCGCGGAGCTATCGCAGCAGGTGCGATCGGAAATCTCCTACCCGGTTTTCGCCCTGTTACTGATCCTGCGGCACGAGTTGATCTCCAGAGCGCGTGGGGAGTTGCTGCCCTTCCGCACAGTGTCGGCCGTTCCACCTCTGAAATTTTGACCGGACTTAACGATGACTCACTTGACGCAGTAGTTATCGGCGGTCTTGATCCAATGGATATTTCAGCGAATGCACTCAATCAACTTCTCAATACCTTTGTAGTTTCTTTAGAAATTTCTCATAGTTCGGTTACCGCCATTGCAGATGTGGTGTTGCCGGTTGCGGCAGTGGTAGAAAAGAGTGGGTCATATCTTGATTGGCGCGGATCCGCTCGTCACTTCGATAAAGGCATCGAAGATGCGCAGGTGCGTAGCGATGTTCGCGTTCTCTCGATCTTGGCTGATGAATTAGGTACTCCGATTAATCTTCCAACAGTCACCGCTACTGCACGCGAAATTGAAACACTTGGGTATTGGGACGGTTCAAAGTCCACATTTGCCGCGCGCAATGCATCGGTTGCGGCAGCGAGCGAGATGACATTAGTTTCATGGCGCTTTTTACTTGACCTCGGAACTTTGCAGCAAGGTGAGGCAAATCTCGCCGGCACCGCAAAGCAAGCATGGGCGCATATTTCAGCTGCAACGGCGGTAAATATCGGCGTTGGCGAGGCTGATCTGGTGATAATTTCAAGTGAACGCGGTTCAATCGAACTTCCCGTTGCTATCGGAGCTATCGCGGATAATTTGGTTTGGGTTCCGCGTAACTCACAGGGATCCCAAGTGATTCCATCGCTTGGATTTACCAGTGGGGCAGTGAAGGTGACAAAAAAATGAGTACCGCGGCTTTAATTGGAAATGATCCAGGATGGTTGATCCTGGTTAAAGCTTTATTAGTCTTTGTTTTTTGCGTTGTTTGTACTTTGATGGCGGTCTGGGGCGAACGCCGCATAGTGGCGCGGATGCAGATGCGCCTTGGGCCTAACCGCGTCGGTAAGTTCGGCTTACTTCAATCACTAGCAGATGGTGTGAAGTTAGCTCTTAAAGAGGATTTGATCCCCGCCGCCGCCGACAAGATTATTTTTATTATCGCTCCGATTATTTCGGCAACTGCTTGCTTTATGGCTTTTGCAGTAATTCCCTTTACCGGCAAGGTAACTCTCTTCGGACATAAAACGGCAATGCAATTAACGGATCTTCCCGTTAGCGTCTTATATATCTTGGCCATCGCTTCCATCGGTGTTTATGGAATCGTTCTCGCTGGTTGGTCATCTGGCTCTACTTACCCGCTGTTAGGTGGTTTGCGCGCTAGCGCGCAGGTTATTTCCTATGAAGTGGCTATGGGGCTTTCACTAGTCGCCGTCTTTATTTACGCAGGAAGCATGTCGACGTCAGATATTGTTGCAGCTCAACACCAATGGTGGTACGCGGTTATCTTGTTTCCTTCATTCGTTATTTACGTTATCTCAATGGTCGGTGAAACTAATCGTGCTCCATTCGATTTGGCAGAAGCCGAAGGCGAACTCGTCGGAGGTTTCCATACCGAGTACTCCTCTCTTAAGTTTGCGCTTTTCTTCTTGGCCGAATATGTCAATCTCGTTGGCGTCTCAGCACTTGCCACAACGCTATTTTTAGGTGGGTATCACGCACTTCCCGGTCTGACTTTCACTGAAAGCTGGCTCGGCGGTTGGTTCACTATCTTTTGGTTTATTGGCAAGGTTGTCGCGTTTTTCTTCTTATTTGTCTGGCTTCGCGGCACTCTTCCTCGCTTGCGTTACGACCAATTTATGAAATTCGGTTGGAAAGTACTAATTCCCACTAGCGTGATTTGGATATTGGTGCTTGCCTCATTGCGCGTTATGTCACAGCGTTCAGTCGGCCGCCCGATAATTATCGGATTTAGCCTTGGAGTTGTATTACTTGTTGTGTTGTTTACTACGCTCTTTGACCGTTCAAAAGAGAAGTTAAAGACTTCAGCGCAGTTCCCAGAAGTGCCTGCACCATCTTTCCCAGTTCCTGCTCTTCCAGGTCAGCTAAACGCAGACTCAGAGCGTCTAGTCGTCGAATTGGAGATCCACAATGGCTGACGAAGCGAAGAGTTTTTCAGAGCAACTACTTGGTTTTTGGGTCACCTTCTCGACCATGTTTAAAAAGGTCAACACGGTTCAGTACCCAGAGGTAAAGGAACCTACTGCGAAGCGGTTCCATGGTCGCCATCAACTTAATCGGTATGAAGATGGTCTTGAAAAATGCATAGGTTGCGAATTGTGTGCTTGGGCATGCCCCGCAGATGCAATTTATGTCGAAGGCGCAGATAACACCGACGAGGCTCGCTTTTCACCGGGTGAGCGCTTTGGTCAGGTCTATCAAATTAATTATCTTCGATGCATTTTCTGCGGTCTTTGCATCGAAGCTTGTCCAACTCGCGCACTTACAATGACCAATGAATACGAGTTGGCTGATGATGACCGCGCCAAATTGATTTATGAAAAAGAAGATCTCTTAGCTCCCCTTCGCCAAGGAATGATCGCCCCACCTCATCCCATGTATCCAGATTCAACTCATGTCAATTATTACCTCGGTGAGATAACTGGTTCTGATCCATCGCAGGCAAGTGAGGGACAGAATTAACATGTTGCATACTTCGTATCATTTCGCCCTAACTGTGGGTCGCACTGCAACTCCCGAAGCAGTTCAGTTCTGGATCTTGGCACCTCTTGCTGTAGTTGCTGCGCTGAGCATCTTGGTAGTCAAGAAGGCCGTTCATTCTGCACTCTTACTGGCTTGGGTGATGGTGACTTTGGCAATCTTTTATATCGCTGAGGATGCGCTCTTCTTGGGAATTGTTCAGATAATCGTTTATACCGGAGCAGTCATGATGCTCTTCCTATTTATTTTGATGTTGGTCGGTGTTGATCGCTCAGAATCATTAGTTGAAAATATTAAAGGTCAACGAATTCCTTCGATCATCGTAGCTATTGGCTTTGCTGGTTTGATCGTTTCACTAATAGGTCGGGCAACGGTCGGGGCGCCAGCAGTAGGACTTACGACCGCCAATGCCAACGGAAATGTGCAAGGTCTGGCTAAGTTGCTCTTCACTCAATATGTCTGGGCCTTTGAAGTGCTCTCAGCACTCTTGATTACCGCAGCGCTCGGCGCGATGGTTCTGGCGCATTCAGAAAAAGTTCGCTCGCCATTTGCTCAGCGCGATCTTTCGATTGCTCGGTTTCGTAAAGCTTCACTTGGCGACGCTGCTGGTTTGCCGACTTCTGGCGTGTATGCCCGCCACAATGCAGTCGATGTTCCGGCACTACTGCCAGATGGATCACCCGCTCCAACATCTGTTTCACAGACATTGCGCGCACGTGGTGAAATCATTAGCGACGCAGGCTTTGCTCTGGAATCTCTCGAAGAGCAGGAGGACTAAATGGATATTTCGAATTACATCTACCTATCGGTCATCCTCTTTACGATTGGTGCATTAGGTGTTTTGATTCGCCGTAACGCGATCGTCATCTTTATGTGTATCGAATTGATGCTTAATGCATCAAACCTCGCACTGGTTACCTTTTCGCGCATCCACGGAAATCTTGATGGTCAAGTGGCTTCCTTTTTCACGATGGTAGTTGCCGCCTGTGAAGTAGTGGTTGGACTTGCGATCATCGTAACAATTTACCGCTCCCGTCGATCGGCCTCAGTTGATGATGCCAGTTTGTTGAAAAACTAATGAGAACTAGCAGCCATCTCGTCTACTTAATCGCACTTCCGCTTTTTAGCGCTGGACTTTTGCTTCTACTTGGACGGATCGCCGACAAATGGGGACACCTACTTGCGACGTTAGTTTCGGCGACTACCTTCGGAATTGGCGTAACTGAATTCATTTCAATGCATAGCTACACGGGCGCCAATCGCGCTGTCACTCAAAAAGTCTTTGAATGGATTTCAGTAGGCAATCTCAAGGTAGATGCATCATTGCTCTTAGATCAACTTTCGATTTGCTTTGTCCTATTGATTACCGGCGTTGGTACGCTGATCCATATTTATTCGATCGCATACATGGATCACGATAAGGATCGCCGTCGTTTCTTTGCCTATCTCAATCTCTTTATTGCCGCGATGTTGCTCTTGGTTCTTGGGGATTCCTACCTCAACCTCTATGTAGGTTGGGAAGGCGTTGGCCTCGCCTCATACCTCTTAATTGGTTTCTGGAATCAGAATCCTGCCTATGCAGTAGCAGCAAAGAAGGCATTTATTGCCAACCGCATCGGTGATCTTGGGTTATCTGTCGCAATCATGATTTCGTTCTCGCAATTTGGAACCGTTTCATTTGCCGGAGTTAAAGCGGGTGCTCCACATGCCTCTCCTGCAGCTCTTACTGCGATCGGCGCGATGTTGCTCTTGGCGGCAGCCGGTAAATCTGCGCAGTTTCCACTGCAATCATGGCTGGGCGATGCGATGGCTGGTCCAACGCCGGTTTCAGCTCTAATCCATGCCGCGACAATGGTGACTGCTGGCGTTTATCTGATTACCCGTTCCAACTTCATCTTTGACGCCTCGTCAACAGCACGAATTTTGGTTGTTACGGTCGGTGTCATCACGCTGCTCTTTGGAGCAATCATTGGTACCGCAAAAGATGACATCAAGAAAGCACTTGCAGCTTCAACGATGTCTCAGATTGGTTATATGATCTTGGCAACGGGCCTTGGCCCAGTTGGTTATGCCTTTGCAATTATGCACCTTTTGACGCATGGCTTCTTTAAAGCCGGAATGTTCTTAGGCGCAGGTTCAGTCATGCATGGCATGGATGATGAAGTGAATATGCGAAAGTATGGCGGCTTGGCAAAGTTGATGCCGATTACAACGGTGACATTTGGCCTGGGCTACCTTGCGATATTAGGTGTTCCGCCATTCGCTGGTTTCTATTCGAAGGACAAGATTATTGAAACCGCCTTTAATCAAGGAGGCGCAAAAGGAATTGTGCTTGGTGGTGCGGCCTTATTAGGCGCAGCAATTACCGCTTTCTATATGACTCGTGTTGTTGTTCTGACCTTTGCTGGCGCAAAGCGGTGGAAAGATGGATCGCACCCACATGAGAGTTCGGTATTGATGTGGGGACCAATGATCGTTCTGGCAATTGGTTCGGTAGCCTCTGGATTTTTGTTGAGTTTTGGAAGTTCGTTGGTCAACTGGTTGCAGCCAGTGGTCAATGCTTCCAACAGCGCGGGTGGAAAAGAATTAATGAAGCCGCTGGTCGTCTCGCTGCTTGCCCTGGCTGGAGTAGTGCTCGGAGCGGGGTACGCGATTATCAAGTATCGCACTGTGCCTGAATTAGCCCCAACGAAAGTTTCGATCTTCACCAAGATCGCCCGCAATGATTTTTATCAAGATGAATTTAACGAAGCTGTCTTGGTTAAGCCAGGAACTGCCCTTACTGCCGGGTTGGTCGCAACTGATCACAATGTGATTGACGGTGCAGTTCGTCTGGTTGCATGGCTGATTAACGAGATCTCGGATGTTCTTCGCAAGGTTCAAAATGGTTATGTTCGTTCTTATGCATTGACCATGTTTATCGGCGTCTTTATCGGTGCCCTGATTCTTTGGGTGGTAACCGCGTGAATCTTTTGACACTCACAATCTTTCTGCCGCTGGTCGGCACTTTCGCACTTGCAATAGTTCCACGCGAAAATACGCAAGCGATCAAGTTCATTGCCTTGGCGACCTCAATTATTACCTTAGTGAGTTCACTCTTAATCTTGACTAAGTACAAGTTCGGTCATGCTGGGTTCCAACTTGTTGCATCACATTCCTGGTTTAAGGTTTTCGGTGTTAAATATGCCGTTGGAATTGATGGTCTTGCCCTGGTCCTGATCTTGCTTACAACAGTTCTTGTACCGATCGTCATAGTTGGTGGTTGGAATGAAGCAGAGGGTGGTCGCTGGAGCGTCAAAACGTTCTATATGTTGATCTTGATTCTTGAAACTTCCTTAGTAGCGGTCTTTGCTGCGACAGATGTTTTCTTGTTCTATGTAATTTTCGAAGCGATGTTGGTTCCGGTTTACTTCTTGATCGGCGGATTTGGTCGTGGCGATCGCGCAGCGGCCGCGCTGAAGTTCTTGCTCTATAGTCTTTTTGGTGGCCTTTTGATGTTGGCTGCTGTTATCGGAATTTTCATCATTGGCGTCCATAACGGCACGCTTTCATTTGATGTCACGACACTTTCTCATATGAAGATCAGTCACAATACCCAAGACTGGCTTTTCTTGGGCTTCTTCATCGCTTTTGCTATTAAAGCCCCACTCTTTCCTTTCCACACCTGGTTGCCGGATGCTGCTAAGTCGGCAACGCCAGGAACCTCTATTTTGGTTCTAGGTGTACTCGATAAAGTCGGTACCTACGGGATGATTCGTTTCTGTTTGACGCTTTTCCCCGAGGCAACAAAAACTTTTGCTCCCTACATCATTGTTCTTTCGGTGATCTCAATTATCTACGGCGCCTTCCTTGCCATCGGTCAAAAAGATCTCAACTCGTTAATTGCCTTTACTTCCATCTCGCACTTCGGATTTATCGTTCTTGGAATCTTTGCCCTTACAAGTCAGGGAATAACCGGCGCCACTTTGTATATGGTCAACCACGGATTCTCTACAGCGGCGCTCTTCTTAGTTGGTGGATGGATGATCCAAAGGCGCAAATCAACACAGGTTGAAGATTTCGGTGGTTTGCAACGAATAACTCCCGTCATGGCATGGTGTTTCTTTATTGCTGGACTATCAGCGCTCGCCCTTCCAGGTCTATCAAGTTTCGTCAGTGAAATCCTCGTATTGATTGGCACCTTTACACGTTATCCAGTTGCCGCTGTTATAGGCACTCTCGGCATCATCTTGGCTGCCCTCTACGTATTGATTCTTGTGCAACGTTCGTTGCACGGCCCACTTAAGGCTGGCAATGAAGATACGCCAGATTTAAATTGGCGCGAGAAGTTGGCTATCGCGCCGGTAATTGCGGCGCTAGTTTTCTTCGGCTTCTATCCAAAGCCGGTGATTCACCTCATTAATCCGATGACAAGTTCAGTGATGGCGCAGGCCGGGATTACTGACCCAACTCCAATGGCAGGTCGATAATGTTTACGACACCTACTCTTGATTATCACCTGCTCGCACCGATTCTGATCGTCCTTGGTGGCGCTTTGGTCGGCGTTCTCGTCGAAGGTTTTGTTTCGCGTGCCTATCGTGCCCGAGTTCAATTTACGCTCGCTCTTATTACTGTTGCTGTTGCCTTGGGTTGGGTAATTTCAATTCGAACGAAGACATCTCAGATCGCCGCAGTTGACTCGGTCTCAATCGATGGCTTTGGCTTATTTTTACAAGGAACGATTTTGGCGCTCTCTTTTGTCGCGCTTCTCTTCTTTGCTCAAAACGATCACTTTGCGCCGCAAGCATCTGCTCTTCCTGGATCGGAAGAGGAATCCCTTGCCATCACAAGTGGCGTTCAAATGTCAGAGATTTACCCGCTTGTCTTATTTGCGATCTCTGGAATGTTGCTCTTCCCAGTGGCAAAAGATTTGATTACCTTATTTGTCGGACTAGAAGTGCTTTCGATTCCGTTGTACATCATTACGGGACTTGCTCGTCGTCGCAGGTTACTATCGCAAGAGGCATCGCTCAAGTATTTTCTACTCGGAGCGTACTCATCAGCATTCTTTGTTTTTGGTAGCGCGTTTCTTTACGGATTCTCGGGTAGCCTCTCGCTGGCAGCAATCGGACAAGCTGCCGGATTATCGGGAACTAATCACATCTTCCTTTATATTGGAGTGATCTTTATATCGGTTGGTTTGTTATTTAAAGTTGGCGCAGCGCCATTTCATTCTTGGACTCCTGATGTCTATCAAGGTGCGCCAACGCCAGTGACTGGCTTTATGGCCGCTTGCACGAAGGTAGCTGCCTTTGGTGCTCTTTATCGAATTTTTATTGTGAGCTTTACCCCCATCCAAAGTGAATGGCGACCAGTTCTTACCGCCGTCGCCATTTTGACGATGGTCGGTGGTGCGATTGCTGTGATCGCCCAACGCGATGTTAAGCGATCCCTTGCTTATTCATCCATCACTCACGCCGGATTCCTTCTTGTAGGTGTGATCGCCTTCAGCGGTATTGGATTGAGTGCAACTGTCTTCTATTTAGTGGTGTACGGCTTTGCGACTATTGGAGCATTTGGAGTAGCAACTTTGGTCCAGGATTCTAGGGGCGAAGTCGGTGACCTCAACCGTTGGGCTGGGCTAGCGAAAAAGTCACCGAGAGTTGCAACCGCCTTCACTCTATTTCTTATGAGCTTTGGTGGAATTCCATTAACTGCCGGCTTTATCGCTAAGTTTTCTATCTTTACCGCGGCTTATAACTCAGGTGATGTTGCTCTTGTCGTAGTTGGTGTTTTATCTAGTGCAATTGCGCTGTTCTTCTACCTACGCGTAGTTCTGCTTATGTTCTTCAAAGAACCTATCGATGACACAGTTACGGTTGCTATCCCATCATTCTTAGTTGGAAGTGGAATTGCGATCTGCTTTGTGATCACCTTGGTACTAGGTGTTTATCCAAACTTGCTCTACAACTTAGCTCAAACAATGGTTGGTTAGTCAGGCACCACTTCTTAGTCGCCGGTAATTTCTGAAAACGGATTGGATTCGGCGCGAGCTTCTGGATGGTCATAAAAATCTTTAATAATGGGAAGCAAGATATGCGGTTTCACCTTGTGCGTGGCATGGGGAGATCCGGGAATGATTGCGAGCCGTCCATTGGGTAGGGCTTGATAAAGGTCTACGCCGTGATGAGGGTTAAACGGTTCATCATCGCCATTTACAACTAAGACCGGACAGGAAATTGTCCCGAGCTCATCAACGGTCATGTTGGGTTCACTCGCCCAGACTTCGTGCGCCTTCCGAATAATTTCTTCGAGTGCTTCTGGATCATCGGGAGAACGTTCGGCGAATTCTGCGCGATTTTCATCGGTGATAACGATTTCGCCGTCGAGTGTGAGTTCGGCATCCCACGTGTAGTTGGTACCAGTAGCGATAATCGAGAGAACGAAATCAGGTCTGGCGATGGCAACCATCAGTGCGATGATTCCGCCGTCGCTATGACCCAAGAGGTGTACTGGCTCTGCGATGACATCTTCGATGTAGGCGATCGCTTCATCGCGTTGAAAATCAAAGTGATAGTAGCCTTCACGTTTGCCTGTTCGACCATGTGCACTTCGGTCATATCCATAAACATGAAAACGATCTTCTATGGCAGGCAAAATGTGAAAATCAAAATTTTCAGTTGCACTCAATCCACCATGAAGAAGTAAGAGCGGCTCGCCATTATTTGGATATTCAACACTCCATGTCGGGTGGCCGCGAAGGTTGATGTAAGCCATATCAGTTTTAAGTTAGAGCGAATCCATGATGTGGCGATTGCCACGATCAAAAGTTAGGTAGTTCCAGGTCCAATCAACGAATGTTCCGATTCGGTTACGGCCCCCCATCAAGTAGAAAATGTGCAAGAAGAGCCAACCAAACCAAGCAATTGGTCCGCTGATCTTAAATCCCTTTACTTGGATGACCGCCTTGTGGCGTCCGATAGTTGCCATCGCGCCTTTATCTTTGTAGACGAATTCCTTGAGGGTTTGACCTTTGTTTGCCCGCTTGATTTGTGCGGCGACAAATTTTCCTTGTTGCTTGGCAACAGGTGCTACTTGTGGCAAGAAACGACCGTTAGCGCCTTTAGCACCGGCACAATCTCCAACCGCCCAAACATATGGGTAGTAGGCGACTTGCATCGTTTGTTCTGTTTTCAAACGAAAGTCTTCGGTAGGAACATTCAATTCATAAATTGCAGGCGAGCTAGTGACTCCGGCGGCCCAGACCGTTATGTGAGCGCGCATGGAGGAGCCGTCACTAAAGTTAATTTGACCAGACTCAAGAGATTTCACGGCCGTTTTAACCAAGACGGTTACGCCAAGCTTTTCAAGTTCAGTTTGAGCCTTGTCGGTGAGGTTTTGATCAAACATTGGAAGTATCCGCGGTCCAGCTTCAACGAGATACACATCGATTTTGGCTGCAGCCTCGGCCTGATCATTTCGAAGCGGCCCTTTAATTAATTCCGCAAGGGCTCCCGACATTTCGACCCCAGTTGGTCCACCACCGACGATGACGATTTTGAGTCTGGTGTCATCTTGGAAACGACAGAGATCTTCATACCGGCGCATGAGTTCAGATCGGATGGTGAGTGATTCCTGGATCGACTTCATTCCTAAACCAAATTCAGTTACCCCGGGAATGCCAAAGTCTGCAGTTACTGAACCCATTGCTACTACGAGGTGATCAAAAGGAATGACCTCGCTACTGTCGAGTTTTACCGTTTTGTTTTTATGGTCAATGGAAATTGGAGAACCCATATGGAAGCGACCGCCTGATTTACGGAGCGCTCCTCGGATGGGATAAGCGATATGGTCGGCAGCGATACCCGCCGTTGAAACCTGATAGAGAAGTGGCAAAAAGGTTTGGTAATTATTGCGGTCAACGATGGTGATGTCGGCATCGTGTCCTAAAGCCTCCGCAGCCGCCAGTCCACCGAAGCCTCCACCGAGAATTACTACGCGTGGTTTTGCCATGAACCTACCTTTTTCATCTGTTCGGTTTCATCTGTTCGGTTTCATCTGTTCGGTTTCATGTCACCAAAGTTATCTTCGGAAGTCTACTGTGTATCACATGAACGCAACTCCGCCGATCCGTAGAGTTCTTGTGACTGGCGCCTCTGGATATGTTGGTAGTCGATTGGTGACGGCTCTTCTCAAGCAAGGAATGTTGGTCAGAGTGCTGGTTCGGGATCCAGCAAAGGTCGTCGGACAACCATGGTTTTCAAAGGTTGAGGTTTCTATTGGTAACGCAACTAACGACTCGGAAATTCGATCGGCACTTGAAGGGGTGCATACAGCTTTTTATCTGCTTCACTCAATTGGGGCGGGATCGAGGTTTGATCAGTTAGAACAGAAGATGGCACTTACATTTGGTTTGGCATCCAAGGAATCTGGAGTATTACAGATTATTTATCTAGGCGGAATAGTGAGCGCTGGCAGGCAAAAAGCGAGTCAACACTTGGCCTCCAGAGCAAACACCGGAACATCTCTCGCGAAATTTGAAGTGCCAGTCTTACAGTTAAGAGCGGGAATCATCATTGGATCTGGTTCAGCTTCATTTGAAATGATCCGACATATGACACATAGATTGCCTATCATGATTACCCCGAAGTGGGTGAATAATCGAACACAACCTATCGCCATCAGAGATGTTCTTTACTACTTGTCAAAAGCGGCTTTGCTTGCCGAACCACAATCCGGAACTTTCGATATGGGAGGACCAGATATCTTCACCTACGCCAAATTAATCGAAGAGTTTGCACTCGTCGCTAAATTACGAAAGCGGATCATCATTAAAGTCCCCTTTTTATCGGTTTGGCTTTCAAGTTTATGGATCGGCTTAGTAACGCCCGTCCCAGTAGCACTTGCTCGACCTTTAGTTGGATCGTTAATCAACGAATCAGTTGTCAACCAAAAGCAGTCAATTTCGCTACTTATTTCGCCACCAGTTGCCGGGTTATTATCAGTAGAAAAAGCTTTTGAGTTGGCTCTTTCGCAAGTTGAACATCATGAAGTTCAATCGCGTTGGTCGGATGCAAGTGCGATTATGCCGCCTTGGCAGAAGACGCAATCTGATCCATCGTGGGCTGGAGCGGCTGAATACCACGACGAGCAGGTTGTATTTACGGATGCAACACTAACCTCGTTGTGGCAAAGTATTGAACAGATTGGGGGTACCCATGGTTGGTACGGTGCCGATGCGCTCTGGTGGCTTCGAGGATTATTAGATCGATTATTAGGCGGGGTTGGTCTTCGCCGAGGGCGGCGGGATCCAAATTTTTTAAGGCAAGGCGAGAGTTTGGATTTTTGGCGAGTAGAAACCCTGCAACCGAATCATGCATTAATTCTCTCCGCCGAAATGATTCTTCCCGGGAAGGCTTGGTTGCAGTTCACAGTAGATGAGGCCCAACATGAAGGTCGAACTATGCGACGTCTCGTTCAGCGAGCTACTTTTCAACCCAAGGGAATAGGTGGTCATCTTTACTGGGTGGCGGTTCTACCATTTCACAGATTGATTTTTCCCATTATGGCAAAGAACATTCTCAAAGAGGCAATTCGAAAGGATAAATTAGCCAACACTCATTAAATGGTGCAACACGAGTTCATCAGAAGAGATATTGCACCTCAATTTCCGTATTCAACATTTAGTATGAGCATATGGAGCCAGTTGTGGAATCTCAGGGTGATGGCCGGCAAACAAACCACGGTGGGGGTATAGGCCTTACCGAGTTGGAGCTTCGCATCCTCGATTTTGAACGGCAATGGTGGCGGTATGCGGGCGCAAAGGAATCATCGATTAAGGAACTTTTTGACCTGACGCCACCGACTTATTACCAACTCCTCAATAACCTCATTGATCGTGAGGCGGCTTTGTTAACACAGCCAATGCTGGTCAAGCGCCTTCGTCGGCTCCGTGAGTCCCGAACACAGGCCCGCGCCGCCGGTTTTCGTCTCTAATTCGGCATTAATTCGCCCTCGGGTAGCCCAACAAGCCATCATCTCCGTTTGGCGGCCTTCCACGCCTTTCGCTAGAGTTTGGTTAGCACTCCCGCCCTTACTCTGCTAACCGGCAGGGAACCCCGCGAGCAGTGAAAATCCGAGACTGTTGAATAAATAAATGAATAAAAAGGGAGCACACCATGGCCGTTGCCATTAAGCCACTTGAAGATCGCATTGTCGTTAAGGCCATTGAGGCCGAGCAGACCACAGCTTCAGGTCTTGTTATTCCAGATACCGCCAAAGAGAAGCCACAAGAAGGCACTGTTGTTGCCGTAGGCCCGGGTCGTTTTGATGATGGCGTACGCACGCCCATGGATGTCAAGGTCGGAGATGTTGTTCTTTATAGCAAGTACGGCGGAACTGAAGTGAAGTACAACAACGAGGAGTATCTCGTTCTCTCTGCCCGCGATGTATTAGCAATTATTGAGAAGTAAGCGACATGGGTAAAACTATATCTTTCGACGAGAATGCTCGTCGTGCGATGGAACGTGGCGTTAACATTCTCGCCGATACCGTCAAAGTAACACTCGGGCCTCGTGGTCGTAATGTTGTTCTCTCTAAGAGTTACGGCGCACCGCTTATCACTAACGATGGCGTCACAATTGCAAAAGAGATCGAACTCGAAGATCCAGCCGAAAACATGGGCGCACAACTCGTCAAGCAAGTTGCCGAAAAAACTAATGATGTCGCTGGTGATGGAACGACTACCGCAACAGTATTAGCACAAGCAATGGTCAAGGAAGGGCTTCGTAACCTTGCTGCCGGCGCACAACCAATGGAGATCAAGTTTGGAATTGAAGCTGCCGTAAAGGCGATTTCAGAGGAGCTTGCAAAGAATTCAACACCCGTATCTGGCAAGGATCAGATCGCAGATGTTGCAACGATTTCTGCTCAAGATCAGGCGATTGGCGATTTGATCGCTGAGGCAATGGATAAGGTCGGCAAGGATGGCGTTATCACCGTTGAAGAGTCTTCGACAACGGGCCTTGAACTTGAGTTCACTGAGGGAATGCAATTCGATAAGGGTTACATCTCGCCATACTTCGTGACCGATGCCGATCGCATGGAAACGGTTCTTGAAGATGCTTATATTTTAATTTCTGGGCAGAAGATTTCCGCGCTTTCAGATATCTTGCCAGTTCTTGAAAAAGTAGCGGCGGCCAATAAGCCATTATTGATTATTGCTGAAGATGTTGAGGGCGAAGCACTTTCTACACTCGTGGTCAATCGGATGCGTGGCACCTTTACTTCAGCGGCTGTTAAAGCTCCTGGTTTTGGCGATCGTCGCAAGGCGATGTTGCAAGACATTGCAATCCTTACTGGCGGACAGGTAATTACCCCTGAAGTTGGTTTGAAACTCGATCAAGTTACTTTGGACCTGCTTGGCAAGGCACGTCGTGTTGTCATCACAAAGGACGCCACAACAATCGTTGATGGCGGCGGAGATAAGAGCGAAGTTGCAAGTCGCGTTACTGAGATTCGCAATGAACTTGCAAATACTGATTCGGATTGGGACCGCGATAAGTTGCAAGAGCGTGTTGCAAAGCTTGCTGGCGGTGTCTGTGTCATCAAAGTCGGGGCTCATACTGAAGTTGAACTCAAAGAGAAGAAGCACCGCCTCGAAGATGCAATCTCTGCTACCCGTGCGGCAGTAGAAGAAGGCATTGTTGTTGGCGGCGGCGCAGCTCTTGTTCATGCAGCTGCAGCACTTGAAGGTGACCTTGGCCTCGAAGGCGATCGCGCAGTCGGCGTTCGTTTAGTTCGCAAGGCTTGTGATGAGCCGCTTCGTTGGATCGCAGAAAATGCTGGACATGAAGGTTATGTTGTAGTGGCAAAGGTTCGCACCTTGGGAGCCAATGAGGGATTCAATGCCGCGACGGATATCTATGAAGATCTCGTCAAGGTTGGCGTGATTGATCCAGTAAAGGTAACTCGGTCGGCTCTGGCAAATGCTGCCTCAATTGCAGCAATGTTTATAACTACAGAAGTCCTTGTATTTGAGACACCTGAAGCTGAAAAGAGCGAACAGGCTGCTGGACATGGCCACTCACATGGACCTGGCGGACACAACCACTAGTTATAAGAATAAAAAATCCCCGCACCAAATGGAGCGGGGATTTTTTATTCGTTTTTATGAAGCTGGGTTCAGAACCACATCGCGGCGGGCAACACCTTCGCTTTGCTCGATGATTGTAAGTCGATCATCTTCAGACAGACCGCCCCAAATCCCATACGGTTCTTGTACTGAAAGTGCATGTTGCCGACAGGCCTCAATTACTGGGCAGGTGGCGCAGATGGCCTTGGCAACTGCATCTCGATTGGCACGGCGTGGTCCACGTTCGCCATCTGGATGGAAGAACATTTCAGTTGGTAGCTCGCGGCAGGCACCCTGGTATTGCCACTCCCAAACGGAAGCTACGGGACGCGGAAGTCTTGAAATCTCAGCCATGGTGCCCTCTTTCTAACCTAGGCTCAAACTATACAATCGTTTCATAGGTTGTTCAACAGTAAATTCCTGTGATTTGAGAGATAACCCTTAGTTGCATCAACGCTTCAACTGGCAGAAATAGTCCCGTTCGGCGACTATTAGCGCATGTTTCCTCCGACACAATCTGATGAGCCAGGGCTCTCTCGGCTCACTGTGGCGGCCGTTGCCCGGCGATTGGGGATTGCTCCAGGCACCTTGCGAACCTGGGACAGGCGGTATGGCTTAGGGCCGACAAGGCGCTGCATCGGGGAACACCGAAAATACTCTGATGGTGATTTAGCTCGGTTGCTATACATGCATAAGTTAGTCATTTCTGGAATTACCCCAGCCGAGGCCGCTTGTCTGGCAGTCGACTACAAGGGGGAGTTGACTCTTGGTCAACTCAATTCGATGCAGTGCATCGATGGCTTTCTTATAAAAGCCCTTTATCGCACCGCCCAAGTATTGGATCGAAAGGGCCTAGAGGAGCAACTAAGAAGTGAGATTTCAAGAAATGGAGTTGCTGCGACATGGGCAAATGTCTTAGTTCCACTTCTTTGCATCATTGGAGATGAATGGGAACGAACAGGTGAAGGCATCGCCGCAGAGCACATGACCTCTGACATCATTAAAAAACTCTTTGCCGAACGTGCGGTCGTTGAACATCCAAAGAATGTAACTCCAGTATTGCTCGCCTGTGTTGGCGATGAGATGCACTCCCTCGCAATCGCTGCTCTCGCCGCTTCATTGGCCGAAGAGCAGATCCAGGTTCAATTCTTAGGAGCTCGCACGCC
>JGI20207J14881_1000167_pt1 | contig 23297 bp, 12 predicted proteins | sample NGESurdeep092012_4_FD_14881 | JGI IMG/M metagenome (IMG submission 14881)
CGGGCGCGCTCCACGATCACCGGGAGGTCCGCCTCCGGAGTGTCCGCCGCGCGCGCTTCATTTACTGCGTCCATCGCGGCGTGATCTGCCATGGTGCGCGCGAGCGACATCGCCAGCGCGCCTTCGCGGATCCGCGCCGCCGCCGCGTCGATGTCATCCGAGGTGACCGTGAACGGCAACTCCGTCCCGTCGTGCAGATACACCAATAGCCCGCGACACTCTTCGCCCTCAGCGAGCACACCGGTGACTCTGAGCTGGACGGCATAAGAGGCGACCTGCGCGATGTGGCGTTTGAGTGCTGAGCCGCTCGCCACCGGACCGGACTTGAAGTCGATGACGACGATCTGCCCGCCGTCACCGTAGCGCACCACTAAATCCGGTGCCGCCCAGACCCTGACGGAGCCGCCAACATCCCCATCTCTGGGTGGAAGCAGGTAGCTCTCGAGCTTGTCGATCAGTGCGATGTTGTCGGGATCGAGCGCGCCGATCTCCCCCCAGAGCGCGAGCCCATTGAGCGAGATAAGCGCGCGCTCGACGCGATCCTTGGTGCGCGCCAGCTGATCGGCCGAGGGGACCAGCCCGTAGTAGTGCTCACGCAGCATCGGCACCTGCTTTGGCTGGAGCGTCCACTCCGCGCGCCGACGCTGTGATGACGACCACACGTGATTGAGCGTGTGGCGTGTGCGCTCCCGCATTGCGACGAGCGTGGGGAGCGGATCGCTCGCGCGGATCGCCTTCGCCAGCTCCGCAGCGCGAGCGTGCAGTGCGGTGCCCACGACGAGCGGTAGAGACGTGAGCGACTTGAGCCGGTACGCGGCACGTGCGTCATCCGTCGCGTCCCGGCGCCACCCTCCGCGCGCGAGTTCGGTCGAGTAATACAGCGCGCGATTACACGTCTCGTACAGATACTGGCGCGAGTGCGACCACTCGAGCACGCCGAATGGTGCACCCGCCGTCGCTGACGAGGGTGTGGGCGAGAGAATCGACGAGAGCATGGAACGGGGGGCGCCGAACGGCATGCTGGGCATGGGTGTGTGACCTCGCTGAGAGTGATGCACGCCGCACTGGGTCGGCGTGCTCATGAGGAGGTCAGCGCTCACCGTTCGCGCGCCAAATCCGTTTCTGGATTTTCCGATGTGGTAGCTGAGAGATTGGCGTGGTGGCTGTGAACCGGCCGCGTTCGCGCTCGCACGTTCGCATCGCGCGCTAAGCGTCCGTTCCATTGGGTCGCGCCGCTGTCATTGCTAGCAAGTCCCTACCGACCATCGTGGGGTGCGACCCCCGACGTGTGCGGTCACGTCATCTCCTCCGAGATTGCCTGCGTCGCAAGCAGGAGCCGATAATCTTCCTGTTCTACGGGTTCTCGGCCCACGTTCCGCGCGGCACTCCACCGCTCCGTCACACCGTTGCGCTTCGGACAGCTCCGCGGGTCCGCACGTCGTGGCCGTGTGTCGGAAAGCAGAAATCGCGGACACACTGCGGATCCGCAATGGCTGGACTTCGTGGCCGAAATGGATGGACTCGCAAAGCGTAGAGTCCGAAGTGGACGGTGGTCGGTCAGTTCGGAGGGTCAAAGAAACCCCGTCACTCGCTCAGATCGTCACTTAGCCGTGCACGGTGGTGTCCGGTTTTCAGATGTTGCAGAGGGCGCTCTAGGTGACTGAGCGCTTAGAGGAACTTGTCGAGGGGTTCAAAAACTGGGCTGCTGCCGGTTCCGAGGACACCATATTTAGGTGTACTAAGGGGAATCGGAGGTCTGGATGGGATCGAGACGGAGATTTACCAGGGAGTACAAGCAGGAAGCCGTGCAACTCGTCACCCAGCGCGGTGTCAGCGTAGCACAGGCAGCCCGGGATCTAGGACTGAATCCAAACGTGCTCCGGAAGTGGGTTCGCGAGCAAGCGGCAGATCCGGTGCATGCCTTTCCTGGCGAGGGTCAGCAGAAGCCTGAGCAGGCAGAACTGACGCGACTCAGACGGGAAGTCGCAAAGCTGAAGATGGAGCGCGACATATTGAAAAAAGCCGCGGTAGACTCAATGGGTCAACGCAACACCATCGTTGATGGCTTTACGGAGGTGTGGCATGGCCAAGATCGGTCGACCGGGGTTACCGTCGGCGAAACGTCAGCAGGTGTGGGAGATGTGGAAGGCGGGAGAGTCGCTGAGTGTGATTGCGCAGACCGTGGGTTCGCCCGCCGGCTCAATCTTCTCGATTCTGTTGCCGTTTGGCGGGATCTATCAGGCGCCGCAACTTCGACGGGCCACAGCACTGAGCATGGACGACCGTGAGGAGATCTCACGGGGGATGGCTGCCGATGAGTCGTTCCGGTCCATCGGTCGGCGGATTGGTCGGCCAGCCTCGACGATTAGTCGCGAAGTCGCCAGGAATCGAGGTGTCGCGAAGTATCGTGCCGTGGAGGCCGATGATCGCGCATGGCGGCGGGCGAAACGGCCCAAGGCGTGCTGCCTCGCGCAGCAGCCGGTACTGTGCACTTATGTGGCGGAGCGCTTGCGCGAGAACTGGTCGCCGGAGCAAATCGCGGGCACGTTGCGCAAGCTGAACCCGACAGGGAATACGATGCGCGTGTCGCATGAAACCATCTATCGGTCGCTGTACATCGAATCACGCGGCGTCTTGGCCCGTGACCTTCGCGCGCATCTGCGCTCGGGGCGCCCGATGCGACGGAGTGTGCACAATACCGTCACCGGTCAGTGGCGGTCGCAGATCAAGGGGGCCGTGTCAATCGCCGAGCGTCCCCTGGACGTGGAGGACCGGGCCGTCCCCGGCCACTGGGAGGGCGACTTGCTGCTTGGACGCCATTGGACGCAGATCGCCACGGTCGTCGAACGGACCACGCGCTTTACGGTGCTCGTCCAACTGGAGGGTCGTGATATGCACTCCGTGGCCGCGGGTCTATCGCGCGAGCTGAACAAACTTCCCGAGCATGTGCGCCGCTCATTGACCTGGGACCGCGGCATGGAGCTCGCAAACCATGAAGTGGTCAGGGCGAGCACCGGACTCGATGTTTACTTCGCTGACCCCCACAGTCCGTGGCAGCGGGGCACGAACGAAAACACCAACCGCTTGTTACGGCAATACTTACCCAAGGGGGTTTCCATGGCTGGGCTGACCCAAGCCGATCTTGATCACGTCGCTGCGCAACTGAATACGCGACCTCGCAAGACCTTGGACTTCGACACCCCCGCGACGCGATTCGCAGCCCTGTTGCGTTGACCCATTGAGTCTACCTTTCGAATTCATGGAGATGCCCGCACCGCGAGCCAAACCAAGAACGCCGCGCTTAATCCGATGACGTGTGCCCAGCCCTCCGAATTTCTCTAAGCTCACCCAAGTCTGGTGTGCTTGAAACCGACGGCAGGGCAATGACGTATAATGGTCGTTAGGCGTCATTCGCTGCCATGCTTCGCTCCGCGTCACCTTGAATCAGAGTATTTCCTCGCGCAGCAGCGGCGTCGCCCGAGCGGCCGTTCGGTCACATCTTGCAGGACAGATTCGTGGTCACCGCCTCACCGCTTTCTGAGGCGCTCAACCAGCGCGCGCGCCGCAACTGACCCGAGCTCGACGAGAGCCTCCGCCGCGTCCCGAACAGCGTCGGGCGATGCGCCGCAGTCGAGACATGTGCTCAGCACGTTTACTCCATCGTCTGCATGCCAGGACGAGATGCAGCGGCGCTCACCCAGAAACGCCATAATTCCAGCGGCTTCCGCGGGGTGCGCCCGTACCCATGAGTCGTCCTGTGTCCATTCCCAGATGACGTGATCAGCGTTCTCGATCTGCTCGCCCGGTGATGCCCGTAGCGCGTCAAGCACTTCGCTCGCAACCTCGGGGAGCGCCGAGACCCAGCCGATCATCTCTCGCAGTTCGCTGGCTGACAGTGAGCGTGGTATGTTGGTCCGTCGGTCTCGCCAGTATGGTGACAGAATCCCTCTCCAGAGACGGCGGCGCACTTCGGGCGCCAACGACGCAAGGTGCCTTGGCATCTCACGGGCAAACGCGACACGGGCATCTTCGGTTGCATGGTCAATGAACCGCGCCAATAAGTCGAGCGTGATGCCCGACCGCTCTGGCGCGGCAACGAGCATGGCGACCCAGTCTCCCAGTTGGGCAGAGCGAAATGGCACGAGGGACGCCGAAGCATCGAAAAGGCTCCCGATGTATGGTCGCAATGCTTCGAGGGTGGTCCAGGACCAGCGCGACTGCATCAGCCGACCGTCCCACAACTGAGCCGCCCTGTCGACCTGACGAGTTGCGTCAAACGCCGGAAATACCGCCTTGGCCGCCCACGGGAGATCGGCGCCACTCAGTCGGTCCGTAGCCATGCCAAGAATCGGTCGAGCGAAGCTACCCGTCGTCTCCCCATCCTCAACTACGCGACGCCAGCGGGCGCGCTCAGCGTCGTCGAGGGACAAGACGAACTGGCCGTCAATCCAGTCTCGAGCGTTCGCGACCCGCCACCACAATTGCGCCGCTTGGCCTGCCGGGTGGTTGATCGCTGCCTCGAGCCACCCGTGCCCTTCGATGTTGGGGCGCTCGGTGCCAGCGCGAGCATACACTGCGTCGCCTGCCGCGTCGAGCCCGTCGAGAAACTGTGTCTCCGACACCACCCCTAGATCCGCTGACCATCTGTCTAACACGGCGGCAATCGGGCCAATGATCTCTTGCGCCCACATGTCGGTAGCAATGTGACGGAGCAACGCGAGTTTTTCCTCCAGCGGCACTGGAGTCTCACGTAATCCCCAGAGGGCGGCGCTTGCGACGCGGTGCAGCGCTCCGTCCCCTCCCATCGTCCGAGCGATGATCTCCACCCCCCACATTGGAGCCGTTGCGGTGGCCTGCTGAACGGCGTCGAGCAGTGCTTGTGCATTGTCGACTACTATAGCGTCATCAAGAGCCCGTCGTATATGGGCGACGGCGTCGCTGGGCTCCCAAGCCACGAGCTGTGCCGCCGCAATCGGCGAGGGCGCGACGCCACCCCAATGGAAGTCTACCCGCGATAAGTAGCCATCGGGATCCCCTTCTGTCCAATCGTCATGTGCCAAGTGTTCTGCCTCGGCAAATTCACGCGTCGATTCGCTGTCCGGAGCGATACGGCGCAACTTCTGCGCGAGATTATATCGGGCACGCGTGGCGAATTCGTCTTCAACGTCACTCCACGCGTCGTCGTTCTGAAGCGCTGCGATGAACGTCGCGCGCGAAGGCTCGCTGGCCTTTGCGTAGTGCGCGTCCAGAAGCAGGTACAATTCCGGGCGGAGCCAGAAGTTCTGCGGCCAACGGCGTTGGATTGCGCGCTTGAGCAGGGTGTCCGCATTGTACGTTGTGCGTCGCGCATAGGCGTACAGTGCCAGTCGGCGAAGCAGGGCGCGCGAGCTCTGATCGCCGCGCTTCGCAAAAACGTCCAAGCGTGCAGGCGCGACTACTGCTAGGCGGTCGATACCAGCCCGCGCCATTTCGACGAGTACGTCCTCACTCTGGGCCAAAGTGTCCTGCCCAGAAGGCGCGACAGCGGTACGCCCATAGCTCAGCCAGTCAATCGTCGGATCGCTTCCTCGTGCAAGATCTAGTAACTCGTATGCGTCTTCGATACGCTGCTCGGCAAGCGCCAACATCTCGTCCGGCTTTTCGCGTGCTACGTCGATACCATGCTCGTCGAGAAACTGATTGAGCCGCGAAGGCTCGATAAGAGTCGCAACTCGCATGGAGAGCGACCGAAGCTCTGAGGCAGCGTCATCGCCTTCGTCCGTCCGCTGGGTAGCGCGTATGATGCGAAATGCTTCGTCGACTGGCTCGAGTCGTACCTGCGTCGCGAACCGAAGTACGACCATTGCTTCACGCCACCATTGTTCCTCGACCAGGCGCTTCAGAAGCCATTGCCAATCGTACACGTCGCTAACTGCTGCTGAAGCCTGAGTGACGAGCAGCGCGAGGATTTGACGCACGGCGGCATCGGCGGGCCAGGGCTTGGACACCCAGAGATACCGACAAAGTGCTGCGGCAAACCACCGATGCAGCGTGAACGGGCGCTCCTGCAGCAGGCGGACAAGCGGTGGCGCCACGCCGCCCATAAAATTGCGCACCCCCCATTCAGCCCAACCCGGAATCTGTGTGTCCATCGAAGCGGGCGTTGTGAGGCCATCCAAGTATCCGTTGGAAGCCGCCCACCACAGCCACGTCTCATTTCTGGCGCCCCCCCAGAATGCGAGCCGTCCCACATCGGTCGCGAGTCTTGCCCGGAGGTAGTCAACATCCGTAGGCGATGTAGGTGGCCCGAGAGCGATCAGTCGCTCGGTCTCACGCGTGTGATCTGACGACGGCGCCGCGGCGTACCAACCCCACCGTCGCATCCCATCGTTGAGGTCCCCAAAGCGGTCGCCGGAGGCGCTTGTTCGGAACGTCACGGGCTGAATGTTGTGCTCCGTGCTCTGAGCCAGTTCATCCTCATGCCAGAGCCCATACCAGCGGCCGGTCGGTGGGATCGCGTGGAGCAGGTACTGAATCAGCGGGTCGCCGACGCTGTAGCCGACGAAGAGAACTGTGCGGTCGGTAAATACCCGGACCAAGAATCGAGTGGCCCAACCGTCCGCCATGTACGCGTCGGCGAAGTCGCGGTCTGTTAGAACAAGTCGCGTGTGCTCCTGATCGAGCGCGCCGTGGAGCTGCGCCACGCCGGCGAAGTTACGCCCGGGCGGCAGGGCAGGCCCAACGTACCGCGGGCCGGAAGCACCAGGGAATACGCACTCCGCAGCAGCGGCGAAGTGCCGGTCAAAATTGGTTGTAATGAGGCGGACCCGGTCAGCCGTCGAAAAAAGCCGAAGCAGATGCTCGTGGAGTGGGGTGTGGGCGCCGCCCCCGCGCAAGAACTCGCGCGCACGGGTTTGAACGTCGACGCCAGCGGCTTCAGCGCGCCCGAGATACCGATCAAGAGTGCCAGAGTATGTCGGGTCCCATAGGATCTTACGTTCTGCAATTTTCCGTGCGAGTTCCTGGAAACTTGGCAGGAGCGCTGGCGGTCCCATTGACACGCCCGCGCCAGCAAAGACGACCAGCTCGCCCGCGGCCCGGGCGCGCTCCAGTTCGTCTGGGACCTCGAGTGATTCCGCAACGCGCATGGGAAAACTTACGTGGGAGGCAGGCAGCCCGGAAAGTAAGGGCGTAAGATGTCGCCTAACCGTTGTTAGGCGTCATTGGCCCGTCCACGTGACGCCGAGCCGCCTGAACCATGTACCGTGTGCTGCCGCTGCGCTCGCTAGTGTTCGGCAATGGTATGATCGAAGCGTACTGGGGAGATCCAGTATCCTAGCAGGTTGCTGAAAATCGACGATAAATCCTGATTATGTGGCCGACATCGTGCTGTAAAATCGTCGACCTCTAAAGCGAGTTCGGCGATGCGTGGTGCAAACGAGCAGCAAGCGATTCTCTTCAGCTATCGGTCCATCGAGGATCGGATCCCGAGCGACCATCCGCTGAGGGCGATGCGGCAATTGGTCGATCCGCTGCTGAACGAGTTGTCTCCACGCTTCCAGGCGCTGTATGCCGCGACGGGCCGTCCGTCGATCCCTCCGGAACAACTGCTGCGCGCTTTGCTTCTCCAGGTACTCTACACCATCCGCAGCGAGCGGCAGTTGATGGAGCAGCTCGACTACAATCTGCTGTACCGCTGGTTCGTGGGGTTGACGCCCGATGACGGTGTGTGGGTGCCCACGGTGTTCACCAAGAATCGTGATCGGTTGTTGAATGGCAACATCGCCGAGGCGTTCTTCAATCAGGTGCTCGCCATGGCTAACGATCACCAGTTGCTGTCACAGGAGCACTTCACCGTTGACGGCACGCTGATCGAGGCATGGGCCAGCCAAAAGAGCTTTCGCCCGATAGACGAGCCGACGCGACCAGGCTCGGACGATGACCAGAGTAATGGAAGTAATGCAACGAGCAATCCGAGTGTGAACTTCCATGGTGAGAAGCGTTCGAATGTCACACATCGTTCGACGACTGATCCGGATGCTCGCTTGGCGAAGAAGAGTCGTAACATGCCCGCCGTGCTCGCCTATCAGGCGAGTGTGCTGATGGACAATCGGCACGGATTGATTGTCGAGACCGATGTACGTGCACCGGGTTATCACGCCGAACGCGATGCAGCACTGGAGATGCTGACGTGTCTGGAGCCAGTAGGATCAGTGTCAGAACGAGCGCCCTGTCGCCGCACGCTGGGAGCTGACAAGGGTTACGATGAAGACGAGTTCATAGGTGATCTACGCCGGATGGGTATCACGCCACACGTTGCGCCGAACCTACATGCGCGGCGGACTCACAGCGCGGTGGATGGGCGCACCACGCGGCATCGAAGCTACGAGACGAGCCAGCGCAAACGAAAACTGGTGGAAGAGTGTTTTGGCTGGCAGAAATGTGTTGCGCTACTCAGGAAGCTGCACCATCGCGGGCAGGACAAGGTGAGTTGGATCTTCACCTTTGCGAGCGCAGCATACAATCTGGTGCGTTTACGACAACTGACGATGCCAGGTACCGCATGAAAACAGACGCAAGACGACGAGTGCAGTGTCATCCGGTGACGCCAAGGCGAATCGCGCCGTCGTGAAATCGGGTGCCTGACTGATGAAATTCGCGTGATCCAGCCAGTTTACGCCTTCAACCGTCGATTTTCAGCAACCTGCTAGAACATAGACCGCAACGGACAAGATACAATTTGCTTCCATCAGCGATATCCTGGCGCCGACCGCCGGTGCGCGCAACAGCGCTGGTCACGTCCCCAAGTCGTGGTGGCGATGCGCCGGCGAAATAAGCTGACAAACACGCTAGCGCGGCTCCAACACGATGGCGGGAATGGCCAGACCAGCTCGCGTGTTAGTCCGCCAGCGAGTCCGACGACGACGTGACGTCAGACGGTGCCGTTCCACCATGGATGCGATTGCGGAGATCTCCATGGCAACTCGGGCACATGTTCCGACGAACGTGGACTTCGGGCAGTCCGCAGTAGGGACACTGGCGGGTTGGCGCTTTCCTCGCCACTTTGGCGCTCGCCAACGGGCCCGCTTGCGTCGCTCCATACTCGCGCGCGGCCACTGCGCTCATGTTTAGCCGGCCAAGACTGTCGATCCGAATATCGAACAGCTTGATGAAGTGTGGGTCTCTTCGAAACTTCGCAAGAAAGCGAGTTCTGCAAATCCCAGAAAGGCGACAAAATTCTTTGGTGCCGCACCGGTTGGGTGGGAAAACAGGAGCCGCGCTCCGATGGCGGAGAGGCGTGCCTGCGGACGCGGCTTCGATATCAGAGGCGAGACGCATAACGAGTCGTGGGAAGGAAAGTAGGGCGCACCAGTGTAACGCGCCTCACTCCACCATTACTCGTCGCGAGATGCCGCGGTCAAGCCGCCCTTGCGAGACCCTGTGCGTCGTCGGGTTGCAACATGTCGTATGTCGCCCAATCAATGACCTCGCCGGCGATTAAGCGCCGCGCGAGAGATGCGAAGTGGTCTCGTGCGTGGAGACCGATCCGTCCCGTTCCATCTCCGGCAACCGCCGTGTAATCGGCATAGATATCCTGGAGCGTCGCAATGCGATCATTAGTTCGATTTGAAGCGTCGATCCAGAGTCCGAGAACGCCCCCAACAAATGTTGCGACAAACTGACGAGAGCGGTGCGCGTTCCACAATCCCCGCCACTTCCTCCTGAGCGTCTTCCCTTCGGGCGTCTTCTCGGTGATGTCTTGCCACGACGAGATCGGGTTTCCCTCCGTGTCGTTCAGATGCAACAGATCGCGCGCAATCCAATGGATTGTGCGACCAAAGTTCTTGGATAGGCGTGGCTCCGTATACCCACCGTCTGGTTTAGCAGAATTTGGCGAGACGAACAGCGCCCACTCATCATGCTTTGGGTCGTATGCTTCGCGCGACTCCAGTTTACCGCATCGAACCAGGTCGTCGAGTCGTGCTTCCCACAGGTAGTCGGCGAGCAGCTCGTAATCAACGATTCCTGGCGCGAGCGAACGCAGGGGGCGAACGCGCTCCTGGCCCGTTGTCGTCCGCCGCACCTTCGGCCCAGCGGAGCGATCATAGCCGCGAAACGTGAGTTGTACGTCGTCAATCCGGAGATACCGGCCGTCCCGTTCACGGAGTCCGATGACGATGACATTCTTGCCCAGGCGTGCCCGCGCGTAGTTCTTGATGCGCATGCCGTCGTCAATGATGACCGCGAGCTTGATGTAACGGCGGAGGATTCTCAAGTATCGCGACCGGGCCCGGGACACAGCGGGGCATCGCCGCGCTCCGGCTTCGTCTGTTGCACCGCCGTGACGTTCCCACGCGAGCTGATATACAGTCCGCGCGGCATTCGCTTTCTTCCACAGTGTGGGGATTCCCGCTCCGACGACATGTCCCCATGTGAGCGGCAAGAGCGCCTTGTTGATGTGGCCGCCGATCTCGCGGAAGCTATTGTGTTTAGCCATCTGCTCCCGGATGACCTCACATGCGCGTTCGAGATCGCGCCACCCGTGGCGGTCTGATTTGAGTCCGACACCGTCCCCATACACCCGTGCTACGACGGTCCAAAACGCGGAGACGTTGTTGAAGAGCGCCGTGGTATAGAATGGCACTGCTAGCTTCTCCTGCTCTGGTGGGAGCGTCAACTCGGAGTGCTGCCACGAAAGTGCTGCGGCTGCGTCCAGAATGATGCGAAGTAGGGGAACTTGCACTATGGCACCTGTCGTAGGGGCGCGCTTCAGCCCTTCGGATGCCGCTGCGCTCGAGTTCACGATGTCGCGCGACTCGGTGAGGAGATCGACGTAGTCGAGTGCGAACGGGTCCTCGCCCAGCCGGAGTAATTCTGCAGCGAACACAATCGCTGTTCCGTCCACGGTGTCGAGCCAGTCATCGCTCTTACGGGCCTCGGTCGTGCCCCACTGGCGGTAGTTCGTGCATCCACGCCACATCTGGTGCGCGACCAACTCGAGGATCTCCATCTGTGATCGGTCTTCGAGCGACTTGGTCTGGGCCCAGCTCTCTGGCAACGGCCGACCCTCTGCGTGCCATCGAGCAAGTGCGCGCTCGACGAACGCGGCAAGGTTGGGAACAGCCCAGAATCCGCGGACAGCGCCTGGCAATGGTGTCGCAACCGGGGGAAGGCTCTCATCCCCCAGGATGGCTCGCGCGCAGCGATAGGCAGTGAGACAGTTTCCCATGTCCTTGCTAGCGATCCCTGCCTCCTCGAACCATGTCGTCACCTCGCTGTACTGACCAAGTAGTCGAGGCGATTTATGGCCGTGCAGCAGCGTTACATCCTGCAAGCGGTGCAGGAACCCACGATAGCGCCGGAAGCGGTCCCGCGACTCCGGCTGGACCGGCGGTTTCTTGAGTGCGTCCGCCAACGGCTTCCAGTCGGGCAAAAAGCAGTCGTCAAGCACACGTCGCTTCTGTGCGTAGCTCCGACCTTCAACCACCCGAAGGAACGTATTGACGTCGCTTTCGGCGTTGCGCGCACGTCCACTGCATCGGTCGTCCCCGTGTGCGCGTGCCATGGCGGGCAGCACTTCGAGGTACGGTGTTAGCACAATTCCGTCGACGTCGTCCTGGCCCGCGGCCCGCCGAATCGCATTACGCGCGTGTGAGACAATCTGGTCGCGCCGAGTCTTGCTTTTCATACCGAACGTTCCCGTGCGGCCATCCGGAATGAGTCCTGCGATGTTCTTGGCGTCAAAGATCTCGACTGCGCCCTGAAACGTGAGATCGCTCGCGATGCGGTTCATCAGATCCTCTGGGGCTGGGGTGTTCATGAACCAGAGCGTACGCACACCGTCCAGCGCGCAGCAAATCCGCGTGATCACCACATGATGCGCGGACTAGTCATCGGCGTCGATTTGGATCGCGTTGGGGATTCAGGGTAATTCAGGCCGATTCTCGATGCTAAGTGCTGGCGATTTGGGCGCGGGAGATCGTCCCTTTTTTTTGAACAGGTCGCGATTCCGGATTCCAAAAGTGCTAAGACACTCAGTTCAGGGTGTATCCGGGTGGTGCAAGTTGGTTCGCCACAATGGTTTATTGGCGCAATAGTTCTAGCGTTTCTCGAACAGCGTGCAGAATAGCGATCCAAAATCGCTCTGGACTAGCTGCTTGTTGCGCCGGACCCGTGTGCAGTCGTGCGAGTAACGTCGTTAGCCCGCTCGGTGCGCGTACCTAGTCAGCGTGGACCGCACGCATGGGCGGAGATCGCGGAGAGAAGCGTAACGAGCGGACGGTACCGACCTTTATGCTCGCCACGCCAACCTCCGGTGCGCACTTCCACGTAGCGCTGCGCTGCCACATTAAGCGCTGCTGTGACGCCCTCACGTGGACGTCGACTACTCGCCAGGGCACCGAGCAACGCATGTTGGGGTGAACGAGCCAGAAGTGATCTGGTTCGGGGACGGAGCTGACTGGGGCGACCGGCTGCTTGCGCGCTATCAGAGCGTCGAGTCGACGCCGGCCGGCCCATTCAGGGCGATACTCCGACGCACCTCGTCGAGGCGGGCCTTAGAAGCGGCCAGTTCTTCATTGAGGGTCGCTCTTTTCTCTGCGTCTTCTTCCCTGCGCCGCTCTGCGTCACGGCGTGATGCCGTAAGGAGCTCGATTCCATCGGCGACAGAGATCTTTGCAGCGTCCAACTCGAGTCTCAGCCGTCCAACTTCGCGCTGCGCAATATCCTGAACATGGCCCATCTCAACAATTCGAAGCTCGTCCTGCAATTTTGTTTCGTGCGCGAGCATCACGGCCTTCTCCGCTGTCTCGCGCGCCGTACACGCCACCGCCTCGGCCTCCCGCGCCCTCAGCGCCTCCGCCTCGAGCGTTCGGATGGTCGCCTGCGAGGTTTGATGTAACTCCAGGCGCGTCGCTTTCGCGTCCGCACATAGAGTTTTAAGGCGCTCAATTTCGGCGTCGCGCACGTCGACGGTCGTCTGACGCTCCGTGACGTTCCCGTCCAAGCGGTCGATCTCGGCATCGGCGGAAGCGAGCGCGTCGCGGAGCGTCTGCTCGGTGCGACGCGCGTCCGCCGCAGCTCCTGCTGCGAGCACGCGGTGGCTCCTCTCGGCATCGGCCGCAACACAGGTCGCCACATCTTTCACGACTGCCTCAACCCCCGCCCATGCTTGCGCCAACTTAACGGCCAGCGCCTTAGACAAGGCCTCCTCTCCATCCATCGTCTCGCCCATAGGTTCTCGCGTCGCGCGCGATGCGATTCGCACGGCCTCCATGATGGGCTTCACGCGCTCGCGCGATGCACCCCGCCCTTCCTCATCCATCCCCTGCAGGACTTTGTTCACGGCGCCGTAAGAAAGTGCGGCGCCCGCCCGAATCATATCCTCGCAGACCTTTTTGATGTCTGCATCAGTGTGCACGGTTTTTTTCGACATTTTAGTTCCGTTGATGGTTGGTTCGTTGGTTCGTTGGTTCGTTGGTTCGTTGGTTCGTTCGTTCGTTGGTTCGTTGGTACACGGGCGAGTGGGGTCGAAGCGACCAGCCTAACTGGGTGCGCTGGTCGCGAGTCGTATCGCATGGTCATGGGTGCCTGGCGCGTAAGACGCCCTGTCATCCCGCATGCGGGCTAGCCTACCGCTGTGGAAGCCAGCCTAATTGGATTTGGCGTGTCGCCACCACTGGCCAGCGGATTCAAGGAGGACCCGCTGGCCAGGCAGTCTAACCGAGGTCGTGCTAGGCGGCCGTTCCGGACTGTTCGCTGGTTGGCGCCGAATCGTGACCGCGAGCGCGACCCGGCCTGGAGCCCTGCGGTGTCGGCTGTGAGGGGCCAGGGGCTGAGACGCTGTCCCAAGCGAAGCTGGTCTTGTTGTCCAAGTCCGTCGGAGACAAGACCTGACCGAGATTCAGCAGAGAGAGGCGACGGTGGCATCCGCTGCGTCCTCACGTTTGCGCAACGCCGCGATGTGTCTAGCTCCCTAGCTTGAACCAGTAGCTTCGGGCGAGTCATCAACCAAGCGCAACGGTGACAGAGGCAAGGCGGCACGTGCACGGACAGCATGGATGGTTAGAAATCGCTCCAGTTCCGCAGCGATATCCGCGGCGAAGCAAAGGCAACCAAGCTCGTCGCGTACGTCTAGAGAACGCCACGCTTCTGCTACTTGGCGGAGCGCGTTACACGCTGAATCTTTAAGGGCTTGGCACGCGCGGTGCGATGACGCGTTGGAAGATGATGCTTCCCCGGGAGTGGGCGGTGCGTTCTCGGCGTGGCCCGGCCGTTTGCGCCGGCGTGATGAACGTGAGCTATCAGGAATGATGCGGAATGAACGGGGCATGGTGACGATCCTCGCAGTTGGTTGTCACCGCGGGAAGTCCGCAGCGGTAACCGCGAGAGTCATCAAACGAGCGCCGCACGCCAAATCCGTTTTATTCGAAACAGTGCTCGGTCCCAGCCGAGCTGCGCGCCGCTCGCCTAACCGTCCGGGCCAATCCCGCGGGCACGTCTATTCCTATGGACGCTCTTCGCCAACGAAGCGTAGACCGAAACCAGCCTACGGCTGTCGCAGGGTCTCGTATAGCTGTGCGTGATTAAGCAGAATGTCTTTGAGCCCATCGCGCACGGCCTGCGAGCCAATCGCCTGCGTACTCATCGCGTTGTGAGCATCTAACGCACCGATGATCGCGTTCATCAGCTCGGATTTGAGATCGGGCGAGTTGGCGAACTGCTCCTTCGTATTGGTCGTCGCCTGCTGTTTCAGTGTCTCTGACTCGAGCAGCTTTCCCTTGAGCACGTTGTTGACGTAGACAAGTTTGTCGTGATCGGTCAGATCACCGTGAAAGAGATCATTCACGCGCTCGATGATCTCGCGCAAGTAGGCGCGTTGCTTCTCCTGCACGGATCCGCTTCCGGCCTCCATCACCGGGGTGAGCGTAGGATTCACGCCGTCAGAAAGCCGCATTGGTTGCTTACCAACGTTCTTCAGCGTGTGGTGCGTCAGCTTTACCTTCGAGAGGTCAATCTCCTCACGCTCGCGCCCGAAATCCAATAGCGGCAGCAGCACGCGGTAGAAGATCGCGCGCTTCTCGATGTCGGTGTTACCGTAGTCAAAGATCTGCGACAGGAAGATGTAGAGCCTTAGAAACGCTCCCATGTCCGCCTTGAATAGCACGAGCGCGTTGAGCTCGCCCTGCGCTGCGTCCTTGGCTGGCTCGTCCTTCTTGAGCGTCGCCGAGCGTAGTGATTCTTGTGCGCTCTTGTACCGCTTAATAAGGCGGTCGCGCACCGGGTCAATTGCTGCGACGAGCGCGCTCTGCCTCACTTTGGGATCGGCTACCGCGTCAAGCTGCACCTTCACAACGCGCTCGACCTCAAAGTCATCGTAGTGACCGGCGGCATCGAGCTTGGCGCGCAAATCGTAGACGAGATGCGGATCTGTCACGTCCTCCAGCGTCGCGGTGTCATAATAGACCTTGAACGCCGAAAGTATCTCCGTTGGATCGTTAACGAAATCGAGTACGAACGTCTCGGTCTTCCCGGGATACTCGCGGTTGAGCCGCGATAGCGTTTGCACGGCCTGAATACCCGCGAGCCTCTTATCGACGTACATGCCGCACAAGAGTGGCTGATCGAAGCCCGTCTGGAACTTGTTTGCGACCAGGAGGATCTGGTACTCAGAAGTATTGAACGCTTTCCTTATGTCACGCCCCTTGAGCGTTGGATTCAACGCCACGCTCGTCTCGGTGAACGGGTCAGGTCCAGAGCTGTGGTCAGTTACCTCTCCGGAGAATGCGACGAGCGTCTTGAGTGGGTAGCCCTTGCTCTTGATGTACTTGTCTATCGCGAGTTGCCAGCGCACTGCCTCGACTCGGCTTGCCACCACGACCATCGCCTTGGCCCGTCCACCGAGCAGGGGTGAGACGAACTGGCGGAAGTGTTCCACCACGACTTGTACTTTCTGCGCGATGTTATATGGATGTAGCCGCACCCAGCCCATTATCCCTTTGAGTGCTGCGCTACGCTCGACCTGCGTTTCGTCCAGCTCCTTGCCATCGTGGGCGAGCTTGAACGCAAGCTTATAGCTCGTGTAGTTCTCGAGTACGTCCAGGATGAACCCTTCCTCAATCGCCTGTCGCATCGAGTACACGTGGAACGGCACGGGGAGATTGTCTACGCTCGCGGGTCTCTTGGGATCCGGTCGAGTCCCGAACAACTCCATCGTCTTGGCCTTGGGCGTCGCGGTAAATGCGACGTAAGTGATGCCGCCGGATTCTGCCCGTGCCGTCATCTCTGCGGCCAAGATGTCCTCGGTGTCAATCTCCCCGCCGTCGGAGAGCTCGGCGATCTCGCCGGCGGAGAGGACGAGCTTGAGCTTGGACGCCGCTTCGCCAGTTTGCGAGCTGTGAGCTTCGTCAGCAATCACGGCGAAGCGCTTACCTTCGGATGCAGCGAGCTCGCGCACCTTCTCGAGCGCCTTAGGGAATGTCTGGATAGTGCACACCACGATCTTCTTGTTCCCGGAAAGCGCCTCGGCCAGCTCGCCACTCTTGCTAGAGCTCTCCCCCTTGATGGTCGCGACGACGCCAGTCGTCCGCTCGAAGTCAAACATCGCTTCCTGCAGCTGGCTGTCGATGACTGTTCGGTCGGAGACAACGAGCACCGAGTCGAACAGCTTGTTGCTGTCTCCGTCGTGCAGGTCGGCCAGGAAGTGCGCGGACCACGCTATCGAGTTGGTCTTGCCCGAGCCCGCCGAGTGCTGGATCAGGTAGCGCGCCCCTGGGCCGTCGGCGAGCACCGCGCTCTGGAGTTTGCGTGTCGCGTCAAGCTGATGATACCGCGGGAAGATTATTGTCTCGATCTGCTTCTTGTCGTCCCTCTGTGCCACAAGATAGCGCCCGAGTATTTCAAGCCAGCTCTCACGCTCCCACACCTTCTCCCACAGGTACGACGTGCGATGCCCGGTTGGGTTTGGAGGATTCCCTTGTCCTCCTTGGTCACCCTGGTTGAATGGTAGAAAACGTGTCTCGGCACCCTTCAGCCTCGTCGTCATCCGCACTTCGTCGTTGCTCACGGCAAAGTGCACGAGCGCACCGCGCGGAAAGTCGAGCAGTGGCTCTGCGGACTGTCCCTTCGGATGCGGCACGCGGTTGAAGCGGTATTGATCGACCGCGTCGCCCACGCATTGCGTGAAGTCAGTCTTGAGCTCGACCGTTGCGACGGGGATACCGTTCAAGAAGAGAACAAGATCTATCGAGTTCTCGTTATGGAGCGAGTAGTGGAGCTGCCTCACCACTCGTAGCCGGTTCGCAGAGTAGCGTGCGTCCGTCTCAGCATTGAGCGCGAGCGCGGGACGAAACTGTGCCAGCGACACCTTCTCCTTCAACCCGATGAGCTCAATACCGTGTCTAAGGACATCGAGCGTCCCACGTTTGTCGAGCTCGGTACGCAGCCGGCCGAGGAGTGTGTCACGCCCCGATGCACCATGGTTCTTGTCGAGTGTCTCCCACGCCTTGGGTTGTGTCGCCGCGACCCAAGCAAGCACGTCCTCGCCGAAGAGCGCGCGAGCGCGATCATACTTCGCCGCGTCACCTTTCGAGTATTCCCAACCGTGCGACACGAGAACCTCGCAGATCTCGTCCTCGAAGTTAATCTCCGTGTGGAGACTCATGCGGCTTCGGTTCCTTCTGCGACAGTATACCCACGCACGTCGATCTTGCCGGTGACGGCGGCTGAGATCACCGCGGTACGGCGGTCCAGAAGCAGAGCTATTGCGCGCTCCGCTTCGGCAATCAGGCCGTCGAACCGAGTGGAACCGTGCTCAATCGCGTCGATGATATTGGCCTGCTCCTCGATTGGAGGCACACACACCCAAAAATTCGTCAACATTGGCCGACGAAGGGAGTCGACAGTCGATTTTGCACCGCCTGCGAGAGCTACTTTAAAAAAGTTCTCCTTCAAAAATAAGAATAAGAATCGCCCACCGATCTGGCGGAAATTGTTAAGCATATAAACGCGTTGGTGAAAGTCGAACGGCCCACTGAAGTAATGAAAGACCTTTCCGACTCCCGCTCCGTCGCCAGCAGTCAACACTGCCTCACAGTCGAAGGCTGCTGTGTCAATACGCTCAACGGTCTGCGAACGCACGAAAAATGGATACTGTCCGTCCTCAACTGCGTTCTCCGTGTCGCGGCTTCCAGTTTGGATGTCGCACAAGAACCGCATGCGAATCAATTGCCAGTGATTCGGTACATCCCCAAGCCACTCCACGCCCGACGGTTTCATCGACGCATCCGGATTCAGCCCCTTGGTTACGGCGTGCGAGATGACGGCGTGGCGCTTCTCCATCAGCAACTCGATCAGCCGCTTCTGCTCGGCAACCAGCGCGTCGATTTTGGCGGTTTCCGCATCAAGGAACGCTGTGATTCGCAGTTGTTCATCACATGAAGGAATTGCAACCGGTATTGCCACGAGTTCGCTCGCATTGATCGCCGGGTAGCTCACCCCGGTCGAACGCGCAATGACCTCGTCAACAAAATAGTTCGCGGAAAGAACGTACCCGAGATAGCCAGAAATTAACTCGCCGCGCGAGCGCAGTACCGCGAAGCCCGTCGATACGACGAGATTGTCTTCGGGCTGGCGAATGCTAACAATCGCACGAAGATATGTTCGCACTGTTGATACGAGAACGTCACCGTCCTTGACGCGACGCCTCGCACGCGATGGTGCAGTGCCAAATAGCATGGACTCCTTTGTGAGGACACCGGCTACGCCGTCCACGCCCGCAATATCAACGTACAGGATTTCTTTGTCCGTCGGTGTGGTCTCGTCCAATACCTCGTCGTTATGTGACACAACTGCCTTGAGAGGCACAAGTTTCCAGTGTTCAGGGACGGCGCCCACCGGCCCGAGCCAATCCTTGTACCTCGGATACGGCGCGAAGCTCACGCTGAGAGCTCACCGATCATCGTCAGGATCCGATCCGTCACGACCTTCAACTCTGCATCTATCTCATCAAGCGCGCGCGGTGGCTTGAATACATAGAATTGCCGGTTGAACGGAATCTCGTAGCCTATCTTCGTCTTCTCGTCATCAATCCACGCGTCGGTCGCATGCGGGAGCACCTCGCGCTCGAAGTAGTCATTGACGTTCTCCGATAACGGAACGTTTTCCGTGTCGCGCAGATTGGCGTCAGATTGTGGCTGTCCCTTGAGTTTTCCCTTTGCGCCAAGTACGACCTTCCCCGCTGCATCGCGCAGCGGACGCTCGACAGTAATCGTCCGGTAGCCGAACGATTCGTTGGGAAGGACCTTCGCTATTGGCACGCCGTCAGTCGTCACTTCCTCGAACGCGCCGAAGATACGTGTTATCTCGTCTATGTGCGCGAAGCTCAGCTGCTTGCGCTTACTACCAAGACTCTTCCGCATCTTTTCCCACATACCGCTCGCGTCGATGAGCTGCACCTTCCCGTTGCGGTGCGCGGGTTTGCGGTTGCTGACGATCCAGATGTATGTCGCGATGCCTGTGTTATAGAACATGTCGGTGGGTAGCCCGATGATCGCTTCCAAGAGATCGTTCTCGAGTACGTAGCGCCGTATCTCGCTCTCGCCGCTTCCTGCGGCGCCTGTGAATAAAGGCGAGCCGTTAAGCACGATGCCGAACCTGCTTCCACCATCCACTGCAGGGCTCATCTTCGAGATCAGGTGAAGCAGGAAGAGCAGCGATCCGTCGCTCATGCGGGGGAGTCCCGGACCGAATCGTCCGTTGAACCCTTCCTGCTCGGCTTCCTTCTTTACCTCCTTCTCGATCTTCTTCCACTCCACACCGAATGGTGGGTTGGACAGCATGTAATCGAAGTGCTTCTCGGGGAGACCATCCTCCGAGAGTGTGTTGCCGAATATAATGTTGCTGACGTCCTGCCCTTTTATCAGCATATCGGCCTTACAGATCGCGTACGACTCGGGGTTGAGCTCTTGGCCGTACATGACGAGCCGAGCGTCAGGGTTGTGCGAGCGGAGATACTCATCAGCGACAGAAAGCATGCCGCCTGTGCCAGCTGTCGGATCGTAAAGCGTGCGCACGACGTGATTCGGTGGACTCAACGCTTCGTCGTCTTCAATGAAGAGCAGGTTGACCATCAGCCGGATGACTTCGCGCGGTGTGAAGTGCTCTCCTGCGGTCTCGTTCGAAAGCTCGGCGAATTTCCGGATGAGCTCCTCGAACACAGCACCCATCTGGGCATTGCTCACCACCTTCGGATGCAACTCTATGTTGGCGAACTTCTCCGTGACGAGATAGAGCAGCCGTGCCTTCGCGAGCCGGTCGATCTGCACATGGAACTCGAAGGCCTCGAAGATGTCGCGCACAGCGGGCGAGAACGCCTGGATATAGGCCAGGAGGTTTTGCTTGATGTTGTCCTGATCGCCCATCAACCGCTTCATGTCGAGCGGTGAAGTGTTGACGAAGTGTTGACCCGCGGCCTTGAGGAGAAACGGCTCCGGATTGAGGCCGCTCTTCTCCCGCTTGGCCAGTTCGGCCAAAACGTTGGACTTGGTCGGTTCTAAGACGCAGTCCAGTCGGCGAAGTACGGTGAAGGGGAGGATAACCCGGCCGTACTCAGACTGCTTGTAGTCGCCGCGTAGGAGGTCGGCTACTGACCATATAAAGGAAGAGAGATTGACGTCGTTCATGGCGAAGAAAGATGCAGCTGAAGATCTACGTAGCACGAAAGTACGTCGTATCGCTGGGCTCCGCAGCCCTCGCGCGTGGATCCACCCGGCACTCCGTATCGCAGCGAGGTGACTGTGTACGCCCCGCGGTACTGGACAGCGCCTCGTGCCGGCAGCAGATTCATCGGTGGCTCACTTTTCGTCGGTTGGTTGAATGAGGGCCGGACCGGCCGGATCAGTTTCGTGCCGAGAAGCCTATCGCGATGTATTCCAGAGAGAGTGGTCGCAAGCCTGCGTTCTGGACCTCGTCCACCGGCGTATTATGTCGCGATTTCGTTGATTTCATCCGAGGGTAGCCGACCTGTCGTTGAGCTGCACCCCTGCGCCGGCACCGCCGAGATTATGCTCCTCCGCATTGTGACCTGGAACTGCGCGACAGCGCTCCACACGAAGTACGAGCACCTGCTCGCCCTCAAACCGGACATTGCCATTGTGCCCGAGTGTGCCGAGCCTGATATCGTCCGGCGGCGCGCACCTGGTTTTTCCTTCAGCGATTGTGAATGGAGCGGCGCAAATCCGGACAAGGGACTGGGCGTGTTCGCGTTCGGCGATCTGCGTATGCGACTGCATCAGTCGTGGAATCGTACGTACCACCTCTTCCTGCCCGTCGAAGTCCGCGGGCCGGAGCTGGCCGTCAATCTGCTTGCAGTGTGGGCATTCAATCACCGAACGCCAAGCGAGGTGACCCCGAATCCGGAAACGACCGAGGCCGCAGTCGCGTACTACGCTCCATTTCTGCAGGCCGCACCAGCAGTCGTCGCTGGTGATTTCAATGCGAGCGTGCATTGGGATGGTAAAAGCAGAAGCGCCAGTTTCGCTTCACTCAATGAGAAGCTCGAAGCACTTGGCCTGACCAGCGCCTACCACACGTATGGCAAGCACGCATTCGACCACGAGCCGCATCCCACTCTTCTCTGGCAGTGGAACGAGGAACGGCCGTACCACATCGACTATGTCTACGTACCTCGCACATGGATACCGTGCGTACGCTCCGTTACAGTCGGCAGTTCAGCGGATTGGGTTCGACCGAAAGTTAGCGACCACGTCCCAGTCGTTGTCGAGTGTGATCTGCCCAATCAGCGCGCATTGAGCTCGCTCGCGGGTTTGGCGGGCGATGCGCTCGCGCTCACTGCGCGTGCAGCGATTACGCCATCCGCACCAAGAAATTAGTCACCAGTGTGCGCACTCCCTGCCGGCGCCGCTGCTTGGATTGAAGCGACAGCATCATCTGCCGACACGGCACCCGAGGCCGTTCCGTACCTCGAATCAGTAATGGCGTGGCGCGATGCATGGAGGCCAGCCCGAGTGCGCACATTGCTTGTGGCAGAAAGCCATGTTGCCGAAGTTCCAGGAGACGCTTCGGTCCGTGTTGTACCGTTGCCGACGGTGCCGGGTCGACCGAGTGAGGGTCTGCCCCAGCGTTATTGTCGGCTGGTCTACTGTCTCGGCTACGGAGAGGACAACATGTGCGAGCCGACACCGGTGAAGAACAGTGGCACGTGGCAGTACTGGGATATGTTCGGACAGATTGGTCGCGGCATCGGCCGCACGCAACCACGCAAGTCGACCGCGGACGCAGCGACAAGAATGGCGTGGAAGCTCGGCACGCTTCACGCGTTACAAGCGATGGGCGTGTGGCTCGTGGATGCCTCGATCATTGCGCTATATGCTCCAGGCGGTCAGCGGCTGTTCAAAGGCCGGCCGTACGAGCGCACGGTTCGCGAGAGCTGGTCCCGCTTTGTGTGGCCAGCAGTTGCACACGAACCGCTGGAGCAGATCTGGGTAATCGGACGCGGAGTGTGGAGTGCGTTGGGAGGTTTGCCTGAAATGGCGCACGCCCGCGTCGTCAGCCAACCGCAAGATCGGAATGCCGAGCGGTTTCGATCAGAGTTTGCGGGAATGGTTCACGCCATCCGACGAGAGAGCAGTGCCGCACCGACGGTCACCAAGTAGAGAAGGGTTTAGCCCAAGGGTGCTACCACGTTCGCACTGTGGACTCCTGCTTCAAGACGAAGTGCCGGATCTCGGACTGCCGATACCGCACTTCTCCGGCAATGAGGATTGTCCGTATCGGAAGCCTGCGGACCGCGCGGGTGGAGAGTCGAAGGACTGAAGCAACCTCGCGGATCGTAAGCAACGGCTCGATGTACCAGTCACTCCGCTCTTCTGTTGGACCATACTGGGGATCGCTCGCCAACTCTGCCCGGAGCGAAGCAGGAAGCACTCCGGCAAGCGCCAACGTCTGGTCAGCACGCGAGAGCGACGTCACCGCCGCTCTGAGCTCCGTCGCGATCTCGCTCAGAATGGCGCGCGGCGGACCCGCACTGCTCGGCGACCCAGACGCAACGGGAGCCTCAGAACCGCGCGCATGCAAGGCGAGGAGGTCGTCCCAGGTGAACTCGACCCCACCCTTTCTCTTTCCCTTGGGCGTGAGGGTCAGGCGGCTTACGGTGAGCAGGAGACGATAGGACGTGCCGCCCACGAGCAGCTCGCGCTTCAGCGGGCGAATAAGAGGGGCGCTCACCAGACCGGCCTGGGTTCGGAGGATGCGCCCCCGTAGCCGTACCCCGCGTACGGTTGAGGGTCGGCGGGTACGGC
>JGI20207J14881_1000174_pt1 | contig 23014 bp, 19 predicted proteins | sample NGESurdeep092012_4_FD_14881 | JGI IMG/M metagenome (IMG submission 14881)
TGCCCGCGAAGATGCGGCCGGCGCAGCCCGCCGACAAGCTGAAGAAACTTGCCGAGGTGCTGCGCCTCGACGGCGACGAGGTCTACATGCGTCTCGTCAGCCAGTGTCCCGATCCGGCGGCTTTGATGCACGGGATCGCCGAGCATCCGATCAGCATGGACTGGCCGGCCGGTGCGCAAGGCGGACCCCTCGAGCGCATGCAACTGTTCGATACCGCGACCTATCTGCCCGACGACATTCTACAGAAGGTCGATCGCGCCTCGATGGCGGTGTCGCTCGAGGTGCGGCCGCCGCTGCTCGATCATCGCATCGTCGAATTCGCTTGGCGGTTGCCACTCCACATGCGCATCCGTAATGGGGAGACGAAGTGGCTCTTGCGCCGTGTTCTCGATCGGTACGTGCCGCGCACTTTGATCGAGCGGCCGAAAATGGGCTTCGGAATTCCGCTCGCGGCGTGGCTGCGCGGGCCGCTGCGCGACTGGGCTGAGGACCTCCTCGATCCGCAGCGCCTCGGTGGCGGTCTGCTCGATCCGTTTGCTGTGCGCGCGATGTGGTCCGAGCACCTCCGTGGCGGACGCAACTGGGCCTATGCGCTGTGGACCGTACTGATGTTCGAGGCATGGCGTCGGCGCTGGATGGATGCCGGGGCTGCCTTACCGAAGGCGGCGAACGGCTGACGCGATGCGCGTCCTCGTTGTTGCTCCGCGCATGGAAATCGGCGGTGCCGAGATGCATTTGTCGCGCGTTCTGCCGCGGCTGAAGCGCGCTGACCTCGACGTGTCGCTGTTCACCATCGCTCGCGGCGGACCACTCGATGCGGTGCTGGCGCGGGGAGGCGTGCCGGTTCTCGGCATTGAAGAGCGAGGAGGCCGCGCACTGGCCTCGCTGCGTACGGTGCTCGCGTTACGTGGCGAGATCGCGCGGCTCAAGCCTGACATCCTCCACTACTTCCTGCCCGAGCCTTATCTTATCGGCTCAGCCGCGGCAGCCGGCCGCAATCCCATCAAGATCATGAGCCGCCGCTCGCTCTCGGTCTATCAGGGCAATCATCCGATGCTGGCGAAGCTCGAACGCCTGCTTCATAGGACGGTCGCGGCGCTAATCGGCAATTCCAGCGCGGTTGCGGCGCAGCTCATTACCGAGAGCGGCGCGCCGGAAAAGGTCGGCATCATCCACAATGGCATAGAGCCACCGCCGCCGGTCGACACAGCCGCGCGGGCCGCGCACCGTCGTGCGGTTGGCATTCCCGCCGACGCCTTCGTCATCGCCACGATCGCCAATCTCATTCCCTACAAAGGTCATTCCGATCTGTTGGCGGGCCTCGGCGCCGTGCGCGCCCGGCTGACGGGGTCATGGCGGCTGATGCTGATCGGCCGCGACGAGGGCATCGGGGCCCGCCTGAAACGGCAGGCGGGAGAACTCGGCATCGCCGGCAATATTCTATGGCTGGGCGAGCGGGCCGATGCGCAAGATCTGATCGCGGCCGCCGATATAGGCGTGCTGCCGTCGCACCAGGAAGGCTTCTCCAACAGCCTGATCGAGAAGATGGCGTACGGCCTGCCAGTGGTCGCCACCCGTATCGGTGGCAATATTGATGCGGTCGCTGACGGCGCGACCGGACGGCTCGTTCCCGTCGCTGATCCCGCCGCCCTTGGCGAGGCCATCGCCGCGCTTTATGAGGATGCTGGCTTGCGCGCGCGCATGGGCGCAGCGGCGCGGTTGCGTGTCGAACGGCTGTTCTCGCTCGAGGCGTGTGTCCGCCGCTACCTCAATCTTTACCGCGGACTCGTGCAGCATAAGGAGACGCCGGTGGCGCAACTTATTGACACGCCGGAGATGATCCTTGCCGCGGTTACGCCTGCGGAAGTGGTCGGCTAGGGGATGGCGTTGACCCATAACCGCAAGATCGCCGTCATCGGTCTAGGCTATGTCGGCCTTCCGGTCGCCGTCGCCTTCGCCCGTGCCGGCGCTCCTGTCATCGGTTTCGACATCCTGCGCGAGCGGGTCGACGAGTTGCGCGCCGGCCACGACCGCACGCGCGAGGTCGAGCCGGCCGACCTGCACCATAAGAGCCTCGTTTACGAGTACGAGCCGGAACGGCTGAAGGACGCGGATTTCTTCATCGTCACCGTGCCCACCCCGATCGATACCGCCAACCGTCCCGATCTCGGCGCCATGCTCGCTGCGTCGCGCACCGTCGGCGGCGTCCTGAAAAAGGACGACATCGTCGTCTATGAATCGACCGTGTATCCGGGCGCCGTCGAGGAAGACTGTGTCCCCGTGCTGGAGCAGGTCTCGGGCTTGATGGCCGGCCGTGATTTTGCGGTCGGTTATTCGCCCGAGCGGATCAATCCGGGCGACAAGACCCACCGCTTCGAGACCATCAAGAAGGTTGTCTCGGCGCAGGACGACAAGACGCTCGACATCGTTGCCGCCGTCTACGGCTCGGTGGTGACCGCCGGTATCCATCGTGCACCATCGATCAAGGTGGCGGAGGCCGCCAAGGTCATCGAAAACACACAACGCGATCTCAACATCGCCTTCATGAACGAACTCGCAGCCATCTTTCACCGCCTCGGCATTGATACGGGCGATGTGCTTGCCGCCGCCGCGACGAAATGGAATTTCCTCAACTACCAGCCGGGCCTCGTTGGCGGCCACTGCATTGGCGTCGATCCGTATTACCTGACCTATCGCGCTGAGAAAGCAGGCTACCATCCGGAGGTCATCCTCGCCGGCCGCCGCATCAATGATGGCATGGGCCAATGGATTGCCCAGGAAACCGTGCGTGCTTTGACGCTGCGCGGCTGCACGAATGCCGAGGTCACCGTCCTCGGCATGACTTTCAAGGAAAATGTGCCGGACATTCGCAACTCCAGGGTCATCGATATCGTGCGTGAGCTCGAGCGCTTCGGCATGCGCGTGCAGGTCAGCGACCCGCTGGCGCTTCCCGCCGAGACGCAGCACGAATACGGCGTGACGCTGACGCCGATGGAGAATCTCCGGCCGGCCGATGCTGTCGTCTTCGCCGTCGCCCATGCCGACTACGTCGATGGAGGCTGGCCTTTGGCGACGCGGCTTCTGAAAGGCGGCAAGGGAACCGTGATCGACGTCAAGTCGAAACTCGACCGCGCTGCCAAACCGGAAGGCATCGATCTGTGGCGTCTGTAAGTCCCGTCCTCGTCACCGGAGCCGCCGGGTTCATCGGCTATCACGTGGCGCGCCGGCTGCTCGACGCAGGGCGGCCGGTGGTCGGTCTCGACAACGTCAACAACTATTACGACCCGAAGCTGAAGGAAGCGCGGCTCGCCGAACTCGGCAAACTCAAGGGCTTCACCTTCGTCAAGCTCGACCTCGCCGATCGCGCCGGCATGGCGGCACTGTTTGCAAACCGTCGGTTCGAGCACGTCGTGCATCTCGCCGCGCAGGCGGGCGTGCGCTATTCGCTCATCGATCCGTACGCCTACATCGATTCCAATCTGGTCGGTTTCACCGCGATCCTCGAGGGCTGCCGCCACAACGGCTGCAAGCATCTGCTCTACGCTTCGTCGTCGTCGGTCTACGGCAGCAACACCAAGATGCCGTTCTCGGTGCACGACAATGTCGACCATCCGCTCAGTCTTTACGGCGCCTCGAAAAAGGCGAATGAGCTGATGGCGCACTCTTACTCGCACCTGTTCCGGCTGCCGACGACGGGCCTGCGCTTCTTCACCGTCTATGGGCCGTGGGGCCGGCCGGACATGGCCATGTGGCTGTTCGCCAAGGCGATCATGGCGGGCAAGCCGATCAAGCTGTTCAATCACGGCAACATGCGGCGCGACTTCACCTATGTCGACGACATCGTCGAATCGATCGTGCGCCTCGTGCCGCGGGTGCCTGCGCCCGATCCGAACTGGTCGGGTGAAGTGCCGGATCCGGGGTCCAGCAGCGCGCCCTGGCGGGTCTACAATATCGGCAACAACAATCCGGTCGAATTGCTGGAAGTTGTCCGCCTCCTGGAGGAGGCGCTCGGCGTCAAGGCCAAGCGCGAACTGCTGCCGATGCAGCCGGGCGACGTTCCGGCCACCTTTGCCAATATCGACGACCTTATGCGCGAGGTCGACTTTCAGCCGGCGACCGCGATTGGGGAGGGGATCAGGCGCTTCATCGCCTGGTTCCGCGAATATCACCGGCTCTAGCGCCAGTTCCGATTGGACCCTCCGCGCCGCCGCCCCTATATTAAGTCAGCCCCCGACAACCCGATGCTGGAACCGCAATGACGACCCGCAAACTGAGCGATCTGAAGGTCAAGCTTTTCACCGACGGCGCCGACAAGGCGCAGATCGTTGAGATGGCGAAGAACAAGTGGATTGCCGGCTTCACCACCAATCCGTCGCTCTTGAAGAAGGCGGGCGTCAGTGATTACGCCGCGTTCGCGCGCGATCTGGTCGCCGCGGTGCCTGACCGGCACATTTCCTTCGAGGTGTTTTCCGACGACATCCCGGAAATGGTCGCGCAGGGGCGCGTCATCACCACCTGGGGCAAGAACATCTACGTCAAGCTGCCGGTCATCAACACGCGCGGCGAAACGCTGTTCGAGGCCGTGCGCGCGCTCTCGCGTGAGGGCGTCAAGATCAACATGACGGCGATCTTCACCCCCGAGCAGGTGGCGCTTGCGGTCGAAGCGCTCGATGGTGGCGCGCCGGCCTGCGTCTCCGTGTTCGCGGGGCGGCTTGCGGATTTCGGCATCGATTATCGTCCGACCATGACCGACGCCGTCGCGCGCGCGCGCGCGACACGCAATGTCGAGATCATCTGGGCGTCGACGCGCGAAGTGTTCAACGTCGTCGAGGCCGACATGATGGGTTGCCATATCATCACGGCGCCGTTCGACGTGCTGAAGAAGCTGCCGGCGATGGGCACCCAGACGGCACAGGAACTCTCGCTCGGAGCGGTTAAAGCGTTCCGTGACGACGCCGTCGCCAGTGGCCTCCACATGGACGTGCCAGCCGCGCGCGCCGCCGAATAGATGCGCTCGCGGTTAATTTAAACATATTCGTTTACCTGTAACGCTTTGACGCAAAACGTGTTGATCCCGTTGGGATCAACGGTCGCCAGCCGCGCGCGAAGCATGCTAGTCAGGGCCTCGGGGGCCCTGATTTGGGCCGGGGAGCCGTCGTAAGCATGAGCAATCAGACAGCCATCGGCGTCGAGCGGCCATTGCGTGTCGGTGTCGTCGGCGTCGGCGTGATGGGCTCGAACCACGCGCGCGTTTTCGCCGGGTTGCCGGGCACCGAACTCGTCGGCGTCGCCGATCCAGACGGCAAGCAGGCGGAATTCGTCGCCAATACTTTGGGCTGCGCCGCTGTCGGCGATGTCGACGCGTTGCTTTCGCTCGGCCTCGACGCCGTCACCATTGCCGCACCGACGCATCTGCATCGCGACGTGGCGCTGACCTGCATCACCCGCGGCGTGCATGTCATGGTGGAAAAGCCAATCGCCTCGACGGTCGAGGAGGGGCACGAGATCATCACGGCTGCAAAGCGCGCGGGCGTCACCTTGATGGTCGGCCACGTCGAGCGCTTCAATCCGGCGGTCGAGGCAATAAAGGACGCGATCCGCGACGAGGACATCCTCTCAATTGGAATCACGCGCGTCGGCCCGTTCCCGCCGCGCATGTCGAACGTCGGCGTGGTCATCGACCTCGCCGTGCACGATATCGACCTGATCCGCTGGTTCACCGATTCCGACATCGTCGAGGTGCAGCCGCAGCTCTCGAGCGCGATCGCCGAGCGCGAGGACATCGCGCTCCTGCAATTCCGCACCGCTTCCGGCGTTCTCGCGCACATCAACACAAACTGGCTGACGCCGTTCAAGGCGCGCAACGTGACGGTCGCCACGCGCGGCAAATACGTGATGGGCGATCTGCTGACGCGCCAGGTGACCGAGTGCTTCGGCTTCCAGCCGGACGGCAGCTATTCGATGCGTCATCTTTCGGTCGGTCATGCGGAGCCGCTACGCTCGGAACTGCTGGCCTTCCTGCGCGCCGTGCGCACGGGTGCCGCTCCGGCGGTCACCGGCGAGGAGGGCGTCGCCAGCCTCGAGATCGCCGCCCGTTGCCTTGCTTCGCGTCCGACCGCCGCGCCGGCGGCCCGCAAGGGTCCGCGCGCCGTAGCCGGCTGATGTCTCTTTCGCGACGGATCCCGCAATGAATGTGAGAACGCAGGTCCCGATGATCCCCTTCATCGACCTCGCCGCTCAGCGCAAGCGCTTGGGCCCGGCAATCGACCATGCGGTCGCGCGGGTGCTCACGCACTGCCAGTTCATCATCGGGCCGGAGGTTGGTGCGTTCGAACGCGAACTCGCCGCTTTCGCAGGCAGCAAGCACGCTGTCAGTTGCGCCAGCGGCACCGATGCGCTGGTGCTTGGGCTTCGCGCGCTCGGCATCGGACCGGGCGACGCGGTCATTTGCCCGTCCTTCACCTTCTGCGCCACTGCGGAAGTGGTGGTGCTGGTCGGGGCGACGCCCGTCTTCGTCGACGCCCATCCCGGGACCTTCAACATCGACGTCGCTGGCATCCCCGGCGCGATCGAAGCGGCCAAGGCCGTCGGACTGACACCAAAGGCGATCATCCCCGTCGATTTGTTCGGCTTGCCGGCCGACCACAATGCGGTTGCCGCGATGGCAGAGGCACATGGCCTGTTCATCCTTGATGACGCTGCGCAGGGCTTTGGTGCGACGTATCACAATCGGCGCCTCGGCACGTTCGGGCACGTCACCTGCACCAGTTTCTTCCCGGCCAAGCCGCTCGGCTGCTACGGCGACGGCGGCGCCGTTCTCACCGACGACGATGGCATAGCCGACACGCTGCGCAGCCTCAGGGTGCACGGGCAGGGCAGCGACAAATACGACAATGTCCGCATCGGGCTCGCGTCCCGTCTCGACACCATCCAGGCCGCGGTGCTCAGCGAGAAATTGAAGATCTTCCCGGACGAGATCGAGGCGCGTCAGGCGGTCGCGAAACGCTACGCCGAGGGCCTGCGCGATGTGGTCATTATACCGTCCGTGCCGGATCGCCTGACGTCGGTCTGGGCGCAATACACGATCCGGGTTTCCGGCGGCCGCCGCGACGCGCTCGCCGCCGCGCTGAAGGCGGAGGGCATTCCGACCGCGATCTATTACCCGATCCCGCTGCACCGTCAGGTTGCCTACAAGCAGTATCCGGTCGGCCGCGCCGCTCTTACTGTTAGCGACAAGCTTGCCGGCGAAGTCATCAGCCTGCCGATGCATCCCTATCTGGACGAGCCGACTCAGGCGCGCATCGTCGAAGCAACGCGGCGTGCGCTCGCCTGACCCGACGGGGGCTGGTATTTCCCAAAGCCGCCGGAATTTGAAACATTGGCGGCTCCCGTTCGGCCGCAAGATGCGCTAGCACGGTCGCAGAGAAAGCGATCGCACACCCCATGAACTGGCGTCAGCACAACATCCGTCTTCGCCGCCTCGAAGCCGAGGCGATCGAGATTCTGCGCGAGGCGGTCGCCGAATCGCGCAATCCGGTCATGCTTTATTCGATCGGCAAGGATTCCGGCGCGATGTTGCATCTCGCGCAGAAGGCCTTCGCCCCAGGCAAGCCGCCATTTCCGCTTCTGCACGTCGACACAACCTGGAAATTCCACGAAATGATCGCCTTCCGCGATCAGACTGTGGCGCGCACCGGCATTGACCTCATCGTTCACACCAATGAAGACGGCCTCAGGCGCGGCATTTCGCCGATCGCCTCTGGTTCCTCGGTCCATACGCAGGTCATGAAGACCGAGGGCCTGCGCCAGGCGCTCGATAAGTACAAATTCGATCTCGCTTTCGGCGGTGCCCGCCGCGACGAGGAGAAGAGCCGCGCCAAGGAGCGCATCGTCTCGCATCGCACGGCCGCGCATGGATGGGATCCGCGCAATCAGCGCCCGGAGCTGTGGCGGCTGTTCAATACGCGCATTCGGCCCGGTGAATCGCTGCGTGTCTTCCCGCTCTCGAACTGGACCGAGCTCGACGTGTGGGATTACGTCCGCGCCGAGAATATCCCGGTTGTGCCGCTCTATTTCGCCAAGCCGCGGCCGGTGGTCGAACGCGACGGCGCTTTGATCATGGTTGATGACGAGCGGCTGCCGCTGCTGCCGGATGAAGCGCCGCGCATGGTCAGCGTGCGCTTCCGCACGCTCGGCTGCTATCCACTGACCGGTGCGGTCCGCTCCACCGCCGCCACGCTCGACGCCATCATCGACGAAATGCGCTCGTCCTCCAGCTCGGAGCGGCAGGGCCGCCTCATCGACCACGACGAGAGCGGGTCGATGGAGAAGAAGAAGCGCGAGGGTTACTTCTGATGCTCGTCCCCGACGCGATCGTCGCGAAAGAGCGCGCCGCTTCGATCGAGACGCGGCCGGCGTTGCGGTTCCTGACCTGCGGTTCGGTCGACGACGGAAAATCGACGCTCATCGGCCGGCTGCTGTACGAGCAGAACCTCATCTTCGACGACCAGCTCGCCGCACTCACCCGCGACTCCAAAAAGCACGGTACCGCCGGCGCCGACATCGATTTTGCGCTGCTGCTCGACGGTCTCGAAGCCGAGCGCGAGCAGGGCATTACCATCGACGTCGCCTACCGCTATTTCGCGACGCCGCGCCGTTCCTTCATCGTCGCCGATACGCCCGGCCACGAGCAATACACGCGCAACATGGCGACCGGCGCCTCGAATTGCGAACTCGCCGTGCTGCTGGTTGACGCGCGCAAGGGCCTGCTGATCCAGACCCGACGCCACGCCATCATTGCCGGCCTGTTGGGCATCCGCCACGCCGTGCTGGCGGTGAACAAGATCGACCTCGTCGATTATGCGCAGGATGTGTTCGACAAGATCGCCGGCGAGTTCGCGGCCTTCGCCGCAGGGCTCGGCTTCAAGGAGATGAAAGCGATCCCGCTGTCCGCGCGCAACGGCGACAACGTCTCGGCGGGAAGCGTGCGCACGCCGTGGTACACCGGGCCGCATCTGCTCGAATACCTCGAAACCGTGGATGTCGAGGACGATCGCGCGGAGCGGCCATTCCGGCTGCCGGTGCAATGGGTCAACCGCCCAGACCTCGATTTTCGCGGGTTTGCCGGTACGGTCGCGAGCGGGGTGGTGCGCGTCGGCGATGAGATTGTCGCGGTGCCGTCGGGGCAGATAAGCCGGGTCAAATCGGTTCTTGGCGCGGGCGGCGAACTCGATGCGGCCGAAGCCGGCGACGCCGTGACAGTGGCGCTGGAGCACGAGATCGACATCGCCCGCGGCGACCTGCTGGCCCCGGTGCAAGCCCGCCCACAGGTGGCCGACCAGTTCGCAGCGCATCTTGTCTGGATGTCGCCGGAGCCGTTGCTGCCGGGTCGCTCCTATCTAATGAAGATCAACCACGCGATGCTCGCCGCGACCGTGACCGATCTCAAGCACCGCATCGACGCCGACAGCCTCGGCAAGCTGGCGGCCAAGACGTTGGCGCTCAACGAAATCGGCGTCTGCAACCTATCGGCCGGGCGGCCGATCGCCTTCGACGCCTATGGCGACAACCGCGCAACCGGTGCCTTCATCCTGATCGACCGGATCTCGAACGAGACGGTCGCTGCCGGCATGATCGACTTCGCGCTGCGTCGCGCGTCCAACATCCATCACCAGGCAATCACGGTCAGCAAGACCGAGCGCGCGCAACTCATGCACCACCGGCCGGCGGTGCTGTGGTTCACCGGCCTGTCCGGCGCCGGCAAGTCGACTATCGCCAACCTCGTCGAGGTGGGACTGCATGCCCGTGGTGTGCATACCTTGATGCTTGACGGCGACAATGTTCGTCACGGCCTCAACAATGACCTAGGCTTCACCGAGGCCGACCGCGTCGAGAACATCCGCCGCATCGGCGAGGTGGCGAAATTGATGACCGAGGCCGGCCTTGTGGTGCTGTGCTCCTTCATCTCGCCGTTCCGTGCCGAGCGGCGCATGGTGCGCGAGCTGATGGCCGAGGGCGAGTTCATTGAGGTGTTCGTCGATACACCGCTCAAGCAGTGCATCGCCCGCGACCCGAAGGGCCTCTACAAGCGGGCGCTCGCCGGCGAGATCAAGAACTTTACCGGGGTCGATCAGGCCTACGAGACGCCGGCGAATCCGGAACTGCATTTGATGGCGAGCGAGAGCGGCCCGGCCGCTTTGGCCGAGCAGGTGATCGAGGACATGACGCGGCGCAAGATTTTTTAGTCCTTCGCGCCGCCGTATTTCATTTTCTGTCAATTTCCGTTATACGGCGGTCCGCCGCGCCGTTGTGTGCGGCTTCAGGACAGCCGATGGCGCCGCCACTCCTTTTCGACCTTCGCGGCAAACGCATTTTCGTCGCCGGACACCGCGGCCTTGCCGGTTCGGCCATTGTGCGCCGGATCGCCTCCGAGGGATGCAACGTCCTGACGGTGGATCGGCGAGACCTGGACCTGCGTCAGCAGGAGCCGACGGAGCGTTGGCTGGCGCAGCACCGGCCCGACGCTGTGATCAACGCGGCCGGTCAGGTCGGCGGCATCTACGCCAACGACACCTTCCCCGCCGACTTCCTCGTCGATAATCTCGCCATCGGCCTCAACGTCATCCGCGGCGCCTTCAACGCGGGCGTAAAAAGGTTGCTCGCGCTCGGCTCCTCCTGCATCTACCCGCGCATGGCGCCGCAACCGATGACGGAGGACGCGCTGCTCACCGGGCCGCTCGAGCCGACCAACGAGTGGTACGCGGTCGCCAAGATCGCCGCGATTAAGCTGTGCGAGGCCTATCGTAAGCAGCACGGCGCCGACTTCGTCTCGGTGATGCCGACCAATCTCTACGGCATCGGCGACAATTATCATCCCGACCACAGTCACGTTCCGGCGGCACTGATCCGCCGCTTCCACGAAGGCAAGCTTGCCGGGGCGCCGAGCGTAGCGGTGTGGGGCACCGGCCGGCCGCGCCGAGAGTTTCTTTCGTCGGATGATCTTGCCGGTGCCTGCATCTTCGTGATGAAGCATTATTCGGATGTTGGCTTCCTCAACGTCGGCGCCGGCAAAGACGTCACCATTGCCGAGTTTGCCGAGATTGTTCGCGACGTGGTCGGCTACGAAGGCGCGATCGCGTACGACACGGCGCGGCCGGACGGCCCGCCGCAGAAGCTGCTGGACACGTCAAGGCTGACCGCGCTCGGCTGGACACCGAAGGTGCCGCTGCGCGAGGGCCTCGCGGCGGCCTATGCGGATTTTCTCAAAGGCGTGCGCAAGCACGGCGGAGCGGGGGCAGTGGGGGCGGCATGACGCGAAAGGTCGCGTTGATTACCGGCGTGACGGGGCAGGACGGCAGTCATCTCGCCGAGTTTCTGCTCGCCAGAGATTACGTGGTGCACGGCATCAAGCGCCGCTCGTCGTCGCTCAACACCGAGCGCGTCGACCATCTCTACGTCGATCTGCACGTGCCGGATGCGCGCTTCTTCATGCATTACGGCGATCTCACCGACGCCACCAACCTCATCCGCATCATGCAGGAGGTCAAGCCGACCGAGATCTACAATCTCGCCGCGCAGAGCCACGTGCAGGTGAGCTTCGAGACGCCGGAGTACACCGCGAACGCCGACGCGCTCGGCACGCTGCGCCTGCTCGAAGGCATCCGAATTCTCGGGATGGAAAAGCAGGTGCGCTTCTACCAGGCCTCGACATCGGAGCTCTACGGCAAGGTGCAGGAGACGCCGCAGACCGAACGCACGCCGTTCTACCCGCGCAGCCCTTATGCAGCCGCCAAGCTCTACGCGTACTGGATCACGGTGAACTATCGGGAGGCCTATTCCCTGCACGCGTCGAATGGCATCCTGTTCAATCACGAGGGGCCGCGGCGCGGCGAGACCTTCGTCACTCGCAAGATCACGCGCTCGGTGGCGGCGATCGAGACCGGCCGCGAGGATTGTCTCTATGTCGGCAATCTCGATGCCCGGCGCGACTGGGGTCATGCGCGCGACTATGTCGAAGGCATGTGGCTGATGCTCCAGCAGAACGAGCCGGACGACTACGTGCTGGCGACCGGAGAAGCGCATTCGGTGCGCAAATTCATCGAATGTGCCTTCGCCGAGGTCGGCATCGGCTTGCGCTGGGAGGGCACGGGCCTCGATGAGCGCGGCATGTGCGTCAAGAGCGGCCGCGTGCTGGTGCGTGTCGATGCGCGCTATTTTCGGCCAACAGAGGTCGAGGAACTGCTCGGTGATCCGTCGAAGGCGCGCCGCAAGCTCGGGTGGACGCATCGCGTCGGCTTCCGCGAGCTGGTGAAGGAAATGGTCGAGCGTGATCTCGCGGCGGCGAGGTTGGCGGGCGCGTGATGCTCACGGCCGTACGCACGAGATGAAGATCCTCGTCACCGGCGGCGCGGGTTACATCGGCAGCCATGCATGCAAAAGGCTTGCCGCGAAAGGCCATACGCCGGTCGTCTACGATAACCTGTCACGCGGTCATGAATCGGCGGTGAAATGGGGCCCGCTCGAGCGCGGCGACATTGCCGACGCGGCGCGCCTGCGCGAAGTCCTCGAGAAGCACGATCCGGCGGCGGTCATGCATTTCGCCGGTTACATCGATGTCGGCGAATCCTGCACCGACCCGCTGCTCTATTACCGCAACAATATCGGCGGCTCGCAGACGCTGTTGCAGGCCGTCGTCGAGCACGGGCCGCTCCCGGTCGTGTTCTCGTCGACCTGCGCCGTTTACGGCCTGCCGCAGCGCCTGCCCATAGACGAGGACCACCCACAGAACCCGGTCAATCCGTACGGCTTCACCAAGCTGGCGGTGGAGCGCATGCTCGGAGACCTCAATCGTGCCGCTGGGCTGCGGTCGGTATCCTTGCGCTATTTCAACGCTGCCGGAGCCGATCCCGACGGCGAGATCGGCGAGGCGCACGAGCCGGAAACGCATCTCATTCCGCTCGTGCTTGCCGCGGTGCGTTCCGGCGGCGCGGTCGATATCTACGGCACCGACTACGACACGCCGGACGGCACCTGCGTGCGTGATTACGTGCACGTCGCCGACCTTGCCGACGCGCATGTGCGCGCGCTCGACTATCTTCTCGCAGGTGGGACGAGCATCGCGTTAAACCTCGCCAACACACACGGTTATTCGGTGCGCGAGGTGATCGCCGCGGCCGAGGGCGTGACCGGCAAGTCGATCCGCGTCAATGCCGCTTCGCGCCGCACCGGCGACCCGCCGGTACTCGTCGGCGACGCCGCGCGCGCCCGCGCGGTGCTCGGCTGGGCACCGGAGCGATCCGACCTGCGCGTGCAGATCGCCGACGCCTGGCGCTGGATAAGCCGTAGTCCCCAGGCTGGCGGATTGCGGCAGCGCACAACGTGAAATGTCGCTGGGCGCCTGGCCGCAAGACGCCGCCGCCTGCCGATCCGCATTGCACCCGCCTGTCCCGCTCCACTAGCATAGGCCGCTCGCGCACGGCTTGAGAGGGCCGGGAGGCGGCGTAGCGGCTAGAGGGCCTTCGGCGCGCGACCCGGATAAGCGTTCTTTGCGGCCGATCAACGCCTCGCTCGACGAGGCGACTAGAGGGGAGTTGAGACCATGGCTTTGAGAAAACTCACGCTTGCTGCCGCGCTTGTGGCCGCGGTCGGACTGTCCGCCTCAGCGGGCGCCAAGACGCTCCGTTTCGCGTTTCAGGGCACGTTGAACTCGCTCGATCCTTATTCGCTGAATGAGACCTTCACGCAGGGCATGCTCGGCAATGCCTATGAAGGCCTCACCAAGCGCGACAAGACTCTCAAGATCATTCCGGGCCTCGCGGAGAGCTGGGAGCAGACCGACCCGCTGCACTGGGTCTTTCATTTGCGCAAGGGCGTGAAGTTCCAGAACGGCGATCCCTTCACCGCCGCCGACGTCGTCTTCTCCATGCAACGCGTTGAGATGACCGGCTCCGACTACAGGGCCTATATCCCCGCCGACTCGGTGTGGAGCAAGAAGGACGACTACACGATCGAGGCGACGCTGAAGACGCCGAACCCGATCCTGACCTCGCAGCTCGACACCTTGTACATCATGGACAAAGCGTGGGCCGAAAAGGTGGGTCTCGCCAAGCCGGTCTCGGCAAAGGACGTCGCGAACGTCAAGGCGGCGCAGTTGGCGAACGGCACCGGGCCGTTCCAGATCGTCAGCCATGAGCCCGGCGTCAAGACCGTGTTCAAGCGTAATCCCAACTACTGGGGCAAGGTCGAGAGCAATGTCGACGAGGTCGACTTCACGCCGATCTCTTCCGATTCAACGCGCGTCGCCGCGCTGCTGTCGGGCCAAGTCGACCTGATCGAGCCGGTGCCGGTGCAAGACGTCGATCGCGTCAACGCCAATCCGGACACCAAGGTGCTGTCCGGCCCCGAAACGCGCGTCATCCACCTCGGCTTTAACCAGATCCGCGACGAACTGCCGAGCTCGAACGTCAAGGGCAAAAACCCGTTCAAGGACGTGCGGGTGCGCAAGGCCTTCTATCAGGCGATCGACATGGACGCGATCGACAAGCGGATCATGAGAGGTCTCGCCAAGCCGGTGGCGCTGCTCGTTGCGCCGGAGTTCTTCGACGGTTCGAAGGACTTCAAGCGGCTGCCCTACGATCCTGCCGCCGNCAAGAAGTTGCTGACGGAAGCCGGATATCCGAACGGCTTCTCGGTCGCCATGGACTGCCCGAACGACCGCTACGTCAACGACGCCAAGATCTGCGAGGCGGCGGTGTCGATGCTGGCGAAGATCGGCGTCAAGGTGAACCTCCTGGCAGTGCCGAAGGCGAAGTACTTCGCCAAGGTGCTGGCGCCGGGCGGCTATAACACCGACTTTTACCTGCTCGGCTGGACACCGAACTCGTTCGATTCCTGGAACGTGCTCGTCAGCCTCGCGACCTGCCGCGATGCCAAGGGCAATGGCGGCCCCTTCAACCTCGGCGGCTACTGCAACAAGAAGGTGGACGAACTCGCCGCGAAGATCGTGATGGAGACCGACAAGACCAAGCGCGACGCGATGATCCACGATGCCTTCAAGATTCTGACCGACGACGTGTCGCACATTCCTTTGCACCAGCAATACCTCGTCTGGGGCAAGCGGAAGAATCTCGATATCGTTCAGCGGGCGGACGATCAGGTCCTGTTCTACTGGGCCAATCTGAACTGATGGCGGGGGCGCCAAAGCGGGCTCGGATCGTTGCGATCCGAGCCCGGCAGTTTCGGGACCGCTAGGCCATGCTCGCGTTCGCTATCCGGCGCGTGTTGCAGGCGCTCGGCGTCATCGTCGCGGTGGCGCTGATCTCCTTCGCGATGTTCCGCTTCGTTGGCGATCCGATCAATCAGCTGGTCGGCCAGGATACGACGCCGGCGCAGCGCGCCGAATTGCGCAAGGATCTCGGCCTCGACGATCCCGTCGTCATTCAGCTGGGGCACTTCCTCGTTAAGGCGGCGCATTTCGACTTCGGCATCTCCTACCAGTTCAAGCGGCCCGTTTCGCAGATCATGGCGGAGCGGCTGCCGGCGACGCTGGAATTATCGATCCTCTCGGCGATCTTCGCGCTCGTCGTTGGCGTGCCGATGGGCGTCTATACCGGGCTTTACCCGTCGCGCTGGCTGTCGCGCCTGTTCCTCTCGGTGAGCCTGGTTGGCGTGTCGCTGCCGACATTCCTGATCGGCATCCTGCTGATTTTCATATTTTCGGTCGATCTGGGCTGGCTGCCGTCCTTCGGGCGAGGGGACGTCGTGACGGTCTGGGGCGACTGGACCACCGGCCTCCTCACCATGTCCGGCTTGAAGTCGCTGATCCTGCCGACCATCACGCTCGGTTTGTTTCAGATGACGCTGATCATGCGCCTGGTTCGCGGCGAGATGCTGGAGGTGCTGCGCACCGACTACATCAAGTTCGCGCGCGCGCGCGGCCTGACACGCCGCGCCATCAATTTCGGTCATGCGCTCAAAAGCACGCTCGTCCCCGTCATCACCATCACCGGCCTTCAACTCGGCTCAATCGTCGCCTTCTCGATCATCACCGAGACGGTGTTTCAGTGGCCGGGCATGGGCCTGTTGTTTCTCCAGGCGGTGCAGCAGGTCGACATCCCGATCATGGCGGCCTATCTGATGCTGGTCGCGGTGATCTTCACCGTCGTCAATTTCGCCGTCGACATGCTCTACGTCGTGGTCGATCCGCGCGTGCGCATCCGCGGAGCCCAGGCATGAGCGAGGGAACGGCCTCGTCACGCATGCCAGGGGCCGCGAAGTCCGCGCTGCGGCGCTTCCTCGACAGTGACATGTTCTATTCGTTCATCGGCTCGCCGGTGACGATCGTCTCCGCCATCGTCACGCTGCTACTCATTGGTGCCGCGCTCGCCGCGCCGTTGATCGCGCCGCACAATCCGTTCGACCCGGCGTCGCTCTCGATCAGCGACAGTCTTCTGCCTCCGGTCTGGAGCCATGACGGCGTTTCGGACTATCTGCTCGGCACCGATGATCAGGGCCGCGACGTGCTCTCGACCATTATCTACGGCATGCGCATCTCGCTGTCGGTCGGTTTCGCCAGCGTCGTGCTGGCCATGGCCATCGGCGTGCCGCTCGGGCTGATCGCCGGTTATTTCGGCGGCACCGCAGACGCGCTCATCATGCGGGTCGCCGACGTGCAACTGACCTTTCCCGCTATCCTGACGGCGCTGCTCATCGACGGCATTGCGCGCGGCATCGCCGGCCCGCAGGCCTATAACGACGTCGTGTTTCCGGTGCTGGTCATATCGATCGGCCTGAGTTTCTGGGTGCAGTACGCGCGCACGGTGCGCGGCTCGGTGCTGGTCGAGGCCAACAAGGAATACGTGCTGGCCGCGCGGCTCATCGGCCTGCGGCCTGTCGCGATCCTGTTCCGCCACATTCTGCCGAACGTGCTTGGCCCGGTGCTGGTCATCGCCACCATCAACCTCGCGCTCGCAGTCATCACCGAGGCGACATTGTCATTTCTCGGCGTCGGCGTGCCGCCGACGCAGCCCTCGCTCGGCACGCTGATCCGTATCGGCAACGACTATCTGTTCTCCGGCGAATGGTGGATTACCGCGTTCCCCGGCATCACGCTTGCTGTCCTAGTGCTCGCGGTCAATCTGCTCGGCGACTGGCTGCGTGATGCACTCAACCCGAAGCTCCGATGACCGCGACGCTCTCCGTCCGCAATCTCAGGGTTGAGATCCCGACGCGGCAAGGGGTGCTCACCGCGATCGACGATCTTTCGTTCGACATCGCGCCGGGAGAGGTACTCGGCGTCGTCGGCGAATCCGGCGCCGGTAAGTCAATTACCGGTGCGGCGATCATCGGGCTGCTCGAGCCGCCCGGCCGTGTCGCCGGCGGCGAGATCACGCTTGCCGGCGAGCGGATCGACAACCTGCCTCCTGCGCAGATCCGGCGCCTGCGCGGCAAGCGCATCGGCATGATTTTCCAGGATCCGCTGACCAGCCTCGATCCGCTCTACCGCATCGGCGATCAATTGATCGAGACCATCCTGACGCATGAGAGCATTTCCGCCTCCGCGGCGCGCGACAAGGCCGAGCGGCTGCTGGAGGAGGTCGGTATTGCGGCGGCGGGCCAGCGGCTGGCCGCATATCCGCACCAGTTTTCCGGCGGCATGCGCCAACGCGTCGTCATCGCGCTCGCGCTCGCCGCCGATCCGGCGCTGGTCATCGCCGACGAGCCGACGACCGCGCTCGACGTCTCGGTGCAGGCGCAGATCATCGCGCTGATCAAGCGGCTGTGCCGCGAGCGCGGCGCCTCGGTCATGCTGATCACCCACGACATGGGCGTCATTGCCGAGACCGCCGACCGCGTCTGCGTGCTTTATGCCGGACGGCTGGCGGAACTCGGGGCGGTGCGCGATGTGGTCAAAAAGCCGCAGCATCCCTACACGGCCGGACTGATGGCGGCGATCCCGTCGCTGATCGACGATCGGGGCACGCGGCTGGCGCAAATTCCCGGCGCGATGCCACGGCTCGAAGCCATCCCGGAAGGCTGCGCCTTCCATCCGCGCTGCCGCTACGCCTTCGCGCGCTGTGTCGCCGAACGGCCGCCGCTCTACAAGACGGTGAGCAGCGATGCCGCCTGTTTTCTGCACGATCCGCAGCGCGCCGCCGCTCCGGCCGGGGGGATCGCATGAGCGGGCCCGTGCTGGCGCCGCAAACCGAGCGCCGCGCGCCGTCAGAGGCGCCGCTGGTGCGCATCGAAGGTTTGACGCGAATCTTCGACCTGTCGAAGCGGTGGCTCAACCGCGTGCTCGAAGGCAGCGGCCGCGTGACTCTGACCGCGGTCGATCACGCCGATTTCGCGATCGGCCGTGGCGAGACCTTTGCGCTGGTCGGCGAGTCCGGCTCGGGCAAGTCGACGATCGCCAAGATGGTGGTCGGTCTGCTGCCGCCGAGCGCCGGCCGCGTCACCATCGGCGGCGTCGATATCTGGCGCGAGCGCGACGCCGAGACGCTCCGGCACATCCGCCACCGCATCCAGATGATCTTCCAGGACCCTTACGCCAGCCTCAATCCGCGCTGGCGTGTCGGTTCGATCGTCGCCGAGCCGATCAAGGCCTTCGGCTTGATCTCCGGCCGGCAGGCGCGCGAAGCCCGCGTCGGCGAATTGCTGTCATTGGTCGGGCTCGACCCGCGCGACGCGCGCAAGTTCCCGCACGAATTTTCCGGCGGCCAGCGGCAACGCATCGCCATCGCCCGGGCGCTCGCCTCCAATCCCGACTTCATCGTCTGCGACGAGCCAACCTCCGCGCTCGACGTTTCGGTGCAGGCGCAGGTCCTCAATCTGCTGCGCGATCTCCAGGAGCGGCTCGGCCTGACCTATCTCTTCATCAGCCACAATCTGGCGGTGGTGCGGCACGTCGCCACGCGCGTCGGCGTGCTCTATCTCGGGCGTCTGGTCGAAGAAGCGCCGGCGCAGGTGCTGTTTGCCGATCCGCGCCACCCCTACACGCGCATGCTGCTCGATTCCGTTCCCGACATCGACATGACGGGCCGCGAGCGCGTGCCCATTGCGGGCGAAAACCCGAATCCGATCAGCCCGCCGCCGGGCTGTCATTTTCACCCGCGCTGTCCGCTTGCCTTCGATCGCTGCCGCGTCGAAGCGCCGCTGCTTGAGCCGGTCTCGGCCGGCCACGCGGTTGCCTGCCACGCGGTATCGACCGCGCAGCGGCCGGGTCGCTTGGACCCAACGATGTCGGCCTGAGAGCGGTGGCGGCGGCTATTTCAGGTGTTTTCCTTCAGCATCACGCCTGATTCAAACGCTTGATCCAGATCAATAATTGCGGGTAAATTGTCGTCCTGAGCCCGCACGAGTCAGGAATATCGACGCGAGGCAGGTGTTGGCCCAATAACCCTCCGTCAAAAACGGTTCCCGGTCCGACAGGACCGGTTTTGAGGGCTGCTACTGCTGGCGGCGGATAAAGACTAAGGCAACCAAGCATTGATTGAAATCGATGCTAGTATTAAAGATCGGTCGGTACGGAAAGTGCACAATTCCGGAATGTCGAATTCCCTTCATGGTTGGGCTGATGCGATAGCCCGCTTCCACAACGCTTAAGCGAACCTACGAGACCTCAGGCGGCTGCTCGCGATGCCGCCAGAGCAAGAATGCAAACACAAGAATTGGAGGAACAAGATGATCATCAAAATGACCCGCCGCAATATCGTGAAAGCCGGTGCGGCGCTCGCCGGCTCAGCCGTGTTCTCACCGCCAATCCTAAGCTTCGCTCAAGGCGAGACGCCGATCAAAATCGGCATGCACGACCCCTTCACCGGCACTTACGCCGCAGAAGGCGAAAGCGAGAAGCGCGGCGCGCTGATGGCGCTTGCCGAGGTCAACGCCAAGGGCGGCATTAACGGCCGCAAAGTGCAGCTATTGACCGAAGACGAGGGCGCGAACGCCGGCATGGCCGCGCAGAAGGCGCACAAGCTGATCGAGCAGGACAAGGTCAACTTCCTGATGGGTGCCGTGTCGTCGGCGACCGCGCTCTCGGTCAACCAGGTCGCCCACGAAAAGGGCATGCTCTACATGGTCACCGGCGGCCACACCGATCCGGTCACCGGCACGCAGTGCCATTGGACCACGTTCCGCATCTGCACCACGACCTACATGCTGGCGGCCGGTCTGGCCGACACGCTGTACAAGAAGTTCGGCGGCAANTGGTACTTCATCACGCCGGATTATGCTTACGGCCACACGCTGCAGGCGGCCTATGCCAAGCTTCTCCAGGGGTTTGGCGGCAAGGTGCTCGGCAACTCGCTGTCGCCGCTCGGCACCACCGACTTCTCCTCGTATCTGATCAAGGCGCAGCAAGCCAAGCCGGACGTGCTTGTCCTGCTCGTCGACGGCCAGGATCTGGTGAACTGCATGAAGCAGGCCGCGCAGTTCGGCCTGATGAAGAAGTTCGCGATCGGCGGCGGTCTTTCCGAGCTCGAAGTGCTGCGCGCCCTGCCGAAGGAAGCCAAGCAGGGCTGGTGGACACTCGAGTGGTATTGGAACCAGCCGAATACGCCGCACGTCAAGGAATGGGTCGCGGCCTATCAGAAGGCCAACCCGGACGGCACCTGGCCGAGCGCGCGCACTTGGTTCGGCTACGCCGGCCTGCATGCGATCGCGATGGGCGCCAACAAGGCGAAGTCGAACGAAGCGGTGAAAGTCGCCAAGGCGCTCGAGGGTCTCGAGTTGCCGCCGGAGATCAAGCTCCAGCCGAACAAGGTCTACTTCCGGCCCGGCGATCATCAGTTGATGTCGAGCGAGTTCCCGGGCGAGATCCTGCCCGATGGCGTCTATCCGAACGTGTTCAAAGTCGCCGACATCGTCGCCGGCGACAAGATCGCGCTGTCTGTGAAGGATACCGGGTGCAAGCTCGACTATCCGGCGTGATCCGCTAAAGATAATATCAAAGCATCGGCTGACCGCGCCGCCTCCCATCAAAGAGGCGGCGCGGTGCGGCTGAATACAGGCGATTAGCGGGCGATCGGACCGACAATGGAGCTTTTGCTTTTCAACGCCTTCAATGGCTTGATCCAGGGCGTGTTCTACGCGCTCATGGCGCTTGGCCTGGCGCTGATCCTGAGTCTGAACTCAGTGATCAACATGGCGCANGGCGGGTTCCTCGTTCTCGGCGCTTACTTTGCCTATACGCTCNTGCCCTATCTCGGCTTCTGGGGCGCGTTGATCGCCGGTCCAATTCTTGCCGGTGGCGTCGGNCTCGTCGTCGAGCGCGTGCTCATCCGGCCGCTCTACAAGCGGGNCGATCCGATCTACAGCCTGCTGCTCACGTTCGGACTTGCGCTCGTCATCGAAGATCTGACGCGCACGATCTGGGGTCCGCAGGGACTGCCGCTTGAAGTGCCGGACGTGATCAACTCGCCGGTCAGCGACGTCTACTTCTTTATTACCGGTTACCGGCTCTTCGTCATCGGCATCACGGCCGCTGCCGCGATCGGCCTTTACCTGCTGCTGCGCTATACGCTGCTCGGTATCCGCATCCGTGCCGGCACGCGCGACCTGGAGACGACGTCGGCCCTCGGCGTCAACATCTACAAGCTGCGCGCATTCAATTTCGCCTTCGGCTGTTTTTTTGCCGGTCTCGCGGGCGTGCTCGCCTCGGGCGTGCTCGGGTTGACGCCGCCGATGGGCAACAGCCTGCTCATGCCGAGCTTCGTCGCCATCATCATCGGCGGTGTCGGCAGCCTGTCCGGGGCCGTGCTGGGGGGGCTCATCATCGGTGTCGCCGCCGGCATCGTCACCACCTATTACCCGGCCGCGAGCGAGGCGGTGATCTATCTGATGATGCTGATCGTCCTGGTCGTACGGCCACGCGGTCTGTTCGGTGAAGAGGGCCTGTTCGAATGATGCGCGTTCTTTCGATTGCGGCCGTCTGGATCGTCCTGCTCGCGTTGCCGTACTGGCTGCCGGCCGTGGGCGGCTATACAGCGCTCGGCTCCAAGGTGCTCATCTACGCGATCGCGACGATGGGCCTGAACCTCCTGCTGGGTTTCACTGGCGGCCTGTCATTCGGGCAAGCGGCTTATTTCGGGCTAGGCGCCTACGGCGCCGGGATGACGCTTAAATACCTCGCGCTGTCGACGCCGCTGGCGATCGTGGTCGGCACCGTTGTCGGCGGCTTGGCGGCGACGATCCTGGGGCCCTTGGTGATGCGCCGCCGCGGCATCTACTTCGCCATGATCACCATCGCCATCGGACAGCTTTTCTACTTCCTCATCGTGCGCTGGAACCAGGTGACCGGCGGTGAGGACGGTCTTGCCGGCTTCGCCCGGCAGGACATCCATCTCGGCTCGCTGGCGGTCCCGATCTCCTCGTCCGGCACCGCCTTTTATTATCTCGTCCTGCTGTGCTTCACGTTAGCCGTCGCGATCATGTGGACGATCCTGCAATCGCCGCTCGGCCACACTTGGGTTGCCATTCGCGAGAACCGGCGGCGCATGGAATTCCTCGGCATCCGCGTCGAACGTTACGTGTGGGCGTCGTTCGCGATCGCCGGCACGATCACCGCGTTTGCCGGCACGCTGAATGCACTGCTGTTCAACTTCACGTCGCCGCAGGACCTGCACTGGATCCTGTCCGGAAACTTCGTGATCATGATCATACTCGGCGGCATGCGCAGCTTCTTCGGGCCGCTCATCGGCGTGATCATTTTCGTGGTCGCGCAGGATTATCTCTCGAGCGTCACGGAAAACTGGATGACCTTCATCGGGCTGATCTTTATCTGTATCGTGCTGCTGTTTCCGAGAGGCGTGCTCGGGATCTTCCGCCGGGCGGAGGCCGTATGACGACCGCGGTCATGGAAGCGCCCGCGGCCGATGCGGCCACGAAGACGCCGTTCCTCCGGATGGAGAACGTGTCGCGCCATTTCGGCAGCCTGAAAGCCGTCGATGGCGTTTCGTTCGAGATGCGCGCCGGCGAGATGCGCGCAGTAATCGGGCCGAACGGAGCCGGCAAGACT
>JGI20207J14881_1000182_pt1 | contig 22574 bp, 25 predicted proteins | sample NGESurdeep092012_4_FD_14881 | JGI IMG/M metagenome (IMG submission 14881)
TTGATTGCTTGAGTGCATCTTCAGAGAACGCGCGGATCTGCTCATCCGATCGCGCCGGTGCATTGTACGAAGTGCGCGGGAACGAAGGACGGTCTGTCGTCATCTGACGTCCCTCCGCTTCCCACTTGGCGCGGCCGCCATCGAGAATGCGGGCATTCGTGAAGCCGAAAAGCTGGAACACCCAGAAGGCATATGCGGCCCACCAGTTGTTCTTGTCGCCGTAGAAGATCACCGTTTTGGACTCGTCGATCCCACGTGCACGAAGCACTTCCTGGAACTGCTCACGCTCGACGTAATCCCGGATAATCTGATGGTTCAGATCCTCGTGCCAGTCGAGCTTCTGGGCGCCGGGGATGTGTCCGACCTCATATAGCAGCACATCCTCGTCGCATTCGATGATTCTGATCGAGTCGTCGTTGAGGTGTTCCGCTAGCCAATCCGTGCTCACCAAAACCTCTGGGTACGCGTAGTGCTTGGCGGTGATGGAAGGATCTATGGTGGACATAAACATCAGTTTATAGAAGGGTGGTTCGGACTCAATTACTATACGTGGAATATGGCACTCTTACCGCGCCCGATGGAAACGTACTCGCGACATATTGTCGTGTGCACCGGCGGATACTGCTCGCCGGACCGGCGCGGGCGGGCGCTGTACTCGTTGCTCGCAACGCTGCTTCAACGCGAGGGTTTGCTGTTCGGACCCAATCGCGTGAAGCGCGGAGAAACTCCGTGCCTCGGCGTCTGCGAACGCGGCCCGATTGTCGTCGTCTATCCGGAAGGAGTCTGGTACGGTGCAGTCACCCCCGAGTTGCTGGAACGCATCGTCGTCGAGCATCTGAAGGGCGGTCACGAGGTGGAGGAAGCCGTCTTCCATCGAATTTCCGCCGGCCCTTCATTGCCCACGGTGGATTAGTTGCTCTGAAGCATTGGGGCGCGTCGGCATAGTCACGCGTTAAATTTGAAAGGCTTGACGAACCCTATCGATCCGCGAAGGCTCGCCCTTGGGGCGGCACAGAAACTCCTTTTTGACGGACGCGACCCGGAGACGATCCTTAATCGGATCGCCAATATGGGAAACGAACCGTCCCAACCCTCGTATCGCCCTATGTCACGACCCCGCGACAGAATTCTCGCCAACCTCGACGACATGTATCGCGAGGCATTCGAACGCGCCAAGGCTTCTGGCGACCAGTCCCAGATGGCCACGCTCGACTTCGCTTATCGTCGCGAGCAACTGTACTTCGAGATCCTTCTCGACGTTCGCGACGCCATGGAACGGAAATAGGCGCTGACCGTTGATCGCGGAGATGCTTGATTCTCCGCTGCTGCCATGGATCGCGTTCAACGCGGCCGTTCTCGTGGCGCTCGCAATCGATCTTGGAGCTTTCAGCAGCAACAGGAAGCTCTCCGTAAAGGAGGCGGCAGCCCGTAGCGCAGTCTGGGTTTCGCTTGCGCTGATTTTCGCGGCCGGAGTCTTCTACTTCCAGGGGCATCTCGCAGGCGTCGAGTTCATCACGGGTTATCTCGTTGAGTACTCGCTCTCTATCGACAACATCTTCGTCATCGTTCTCATCTTCTCCTACTTTGACATCAAGGAGGAGTACCAGCATCGCGTGCTGTTCTGGGGCATTCTCGGCGCACTGGTAATGCGCGGTGCAATGATCGCAGCGGGTGCTGCGCTGTTCAATCGGTTCGAGTGGATCACGTACGTCTTTGGCGCCTTCCTGGTGATCACCGGTATCCGAATGGGCATGGGCGGGGACAAGCATGTCGATCCCGGCGCCAATCCCGTTCTAAGGCTCATACGCCGAATCGTTCCGGTGTACAACGACTACCATGGCGAGCATTTCTTCGTGCGTGCACCCGACGAGACGGGGGTTCGGCGGAGAATGGCGACACCGCTTTTCGTCGTACTGGTTCTCATCGAAACCATGGACCTCGTATTCGCGGTTGACAGCATTCCCGCTGTATTCGCCGTCACACGCGTGCCATTTCTCGTGTACACGTCAAACATCGCGGCAATCCTCGGTCTCAGGTCGCTCTACTTTCTACTCTCGGGTGCAGTGAGCAAGCTGCGCTATCTGTCGATCGGGCTGGCCTTCATTCTTGTATTCGTCGGGCTCAAGATGCTTACATCGCACTGGTACGACTTCCCGACCCTGGCATCGCTCGGAGTGATTGTCGTCATTCTCGGGACAGCCGCAGCGGCCTCGATTTATGTGGATAAACGGGAAGCGGCGTGACCGCCGAGTACCTGTCGCTGATTGTCACGAACACTCGACTGAAAACAGGAGATCCAGCGCGTCCATGGGCTACCGCGCTTGGGCTCAGAGACGGCAAGCTTGCAGTTGTGGGCTCGGCGGCGGAGATTCTAAAGATGGCCGGCACAGAGACTCGGGTCATTGATGCCGGTGGACAGTTCCTAACGCTTCCTTCGGGAATGGTCGTGGGAAGCTGCGTGACGGTGACCCTCGCACACGACGGTCGCCCGACAATTCATCCGTCTCGGGAGGGAGCATGACTGGCCGCCAGTTCCTCGCCATTGCTGCGTCGATTGCATTCGTTGCGACCACCGCACCGCCCTCCATCGCTGCTCAGGGATCGGGTATTACATACACGTTCGTCATGCAAGTTCACGTGACTGATTCAGATGGCAAGACGACCGACGGCATCACCATGCGCGGGCACGCATCCATGCTCGGCGACCAGACGCGCATCGACTTCGACTCGCTCAACGGGCAGCTGGCGGGCATACGTGGCGGGTACTTCCTCGTGCTCAATGGCGGGAATCGTGTTGTCCTGGTGGCTCCGAAGGCAAAGCGGTACCTGGAAATGCCGATGCAGCTCCTGGCCCAGCATTTCACGAAATTGACCACTGGCGCCGACGGCTTTGTCGACAGGCACGCTACCGACGTGCATGTCGACGCCGTAGCCATGGGCGCCGGGCCGACCTTGTTCCGGCATTCTACGACACACTATCGGCTTGTGGACGTGAAGACGATCAACGCGCCGACCAACACGGAGCGAGACTCGATAGTCAACGATCTGTATTACGCGCCTGATCTGAAGAATTTCATCAACCCATTCCTGTCCTATGCGCCAGCAATGGCGGCTGGAATGGGAATGTACGGCCCCGCATACGATCAGCAATACATGGCTGCACGCGCGAATCTGTACCAGGGAGGCGCGCCGTTACGCACAGTGTCCGACTTTACCATTACGGTGGACAGCGGGAAAAGGACCAGAGTCATGCTGACTACAGAGGTTACGCAACTTGGCGTTGCTGACGTGGACGCGTCGGTCTTCGATCTCCCGGCAGATTATGCCAAGCAAACCATTGGCCTATCGCATTAGACGTGGTCAAACCAAAGATTCATCCACTGGACCAGATCCTCGGCACGCAGGCGACTGTTCGCGTGCTCCGTATGCTCACGCCGGGCCGAGAGCACGCGCCGCCGCGCATCGCGCGCGAAACGAACGTTAGTCGCCCCGCTGTTCGGGAGGCGCTCATTCGCCTCGAGAAGGAAGGTGTAGTCGANCGCGTCGGCGACGGACGAAATGTCCTGTACCGAATTTCCTCGAATCACCCGCTCGCAAAACGAATCGTGAAACTTTTCAAGGCTGAAGCGAAGCGTGGGACACTAGCTAAGCCGAGCTAGCCCTTGTACTCAGCGTGTCTCTTCTGTCATAGTGCCCTCGGCGCGAATGCGGTCATTGAACACTTCCCGGTCGGTCGCCGACTCGCGTTTGATGCGGAGAAGGGCAGGTTGTGGGTCATCTGTCGCTCGTGCGAGCGCTGGAATCTCACGCCGCTCGAAGAGCGATGGGAGGCGATCGAGGAGTGTGAACGACTTTTTCGCAGCACCACGTTGCGTATGTCCACGGAACACATCGGACTCGCACGCGTTCACGAGGGGTTGGAGCTTGTACGAATTGGAAACCCGAAGCGTCCCGAAATGGCAGCGTGGAGGTATGGAGACCAGTTCGGGAAAAGACGCGTGCGCTATTACATGGCTGCGGGCGGCGCCGTTCTGGTCGGTGGCGCCGGCTTCGCGGGTTACGCGGCGCTTGGCGCGCTCGGACTTGCAGGAGGGCCACTACTGCTTCAGGTCGCGGCCCAGGCTTGGAGTGCGGCTTACAAGCGCCATATCGTTGCGCGAGTGCGCACTCCCAACGGCGTTGTCGACATACCACGCTCCGTCGTTCCCCAAGTGAAGATCGTCGGCTCTTCGGCATCATCATGGCAGCTCTCAATCGATCACAGGCCCACAGTCCCAAGCGGCAAATCGTCGCCGGATCGCTGGTCGATGTCGCCGCCCCGCTTTTTGGGACGTAACCGCAACACACGTCTCGATCCGATTGACGCGTCGGCAGCGCTGGCTGCGCTCCTTCCGGTTATCAATGGCCGCGGTGGCTCCAGAAGCAAGGTCCAAGCTGCAGTCGAGCTCGTTGGGCAAGCGGGAGACGCGACCAAACTGCTCAACGCCGCCGCGTCGTTGGCGATAAAGCCTGGCTGGGACAAGAAGACGCGCGGACGCCTATCGACGCTGCCGCTGGAGGCCCGGCTCGCTCTCGAAATGGCGACGCATGAGGAAGACGAGCGTCGCGCCCTCGATGGTGAGCTCGCTGTGCTCGAGGCGCGCTGGAAGGAAGCCGAAGAAATCGCGGCGATTTCGGACAACATGTTCGTCCCGGCGTCTGTCACCGATTGGATGCAAAGGCTACGTTAAGAATGGCGCGCCGACCGGTCTGCGGTGGCGCCAGATCGGTCTGCCTGCGACGGTGTACCAACAGAAGCATCAGCCACGGCTTAACACGATGACCAAGCCCAACTAGCCCGTGTACTCAACCTGCCTCTTCTGTCACAACGACCTCGGCGCGAACGAGGTAATCGAACATTTTCCCGTCGGACGCCGCCTCGCGTTCGATGAGGAGAAGGGCAGGTTGTGGGTCATCTGTCGGTCGTGCGAGCGCTGGAATCTCACGCCTCTGGAAGAACGCTGGGAGGCGATTGAGGAGTGCGAGCGACTCTTTCGCGGCACGTCGCTCCGCATGTCTACGGATCACATAGGCCTGGCGCGTGTGAGCGAGGGCCTCGAGCTCGTGCGCGTGGGAAGCCCGCAGAGGCCGGAAATGGCAGCGTGGCGTTACGGAGATCAGTTCGGCAGACGCCGCCGGCGTTACTACATGATCGCTGCGGGCGGCGCGGTCGCGGTCGGCGCAATCGTTTCGGGCTATGCGGCGCTTGGTCTGTTCGCTGGCGGCGGTGCATCCTTTATCAATATGCCGGTGCAGGCGATCGCAGCGATGCGCAATCGTCGTGTAATCGCAAGAGTGCCAACGCCCGAAGGAATCGTTCCGGTAACTCGGGGACTCCTTCCAAAGGCCAGAATTGTTCAGACCGGCGGTTCCGATTGGCAACTCTCGCTCGCATACAGAAAGCATCGGTCAAAAGGCGCCTACAATTGGTGGGCGTACAAATCGCGACGTGCCATGCACAACACAGTACTGCTGGATTCACGCAACGCACTTCCCGCTCTTGCTGCGATCCTCCCCACGGTGAACGGCAGCGGCGGCAGCAAGCGGGACGTTCAGGCTGCTGTCAAACTGGTGGAAGAGGCCGGCAACGCGACGCGACTCCTGGATACTGCTGCATCCATGGCCACCAAAATCAGTTGGAACGCACCGTCTCAGGGGAAACTCTCGAAGATTCCCATTGAAGCGCGGCTGGCTCTGGAGATGGTGACGCACGAAGACGATGAGCGTCGCGCACTCGAAGGCGAGCTGGCGGTGCTCGAAGCGCGCTGGAAGGAAGCCGAGGAGATCGCTGGAATCTCGGACAACATGTTCCTGCCATCGTACGTCACCCAATGGATGGACAGGATACGGCGATGATGCGCTCGCTTGCCAGGTTCGTTGAATGCCGGCATCTCGCCGAAGGCCGGGATCCATAAGCGCCGGACTGGCAGATGTTGTCATCCCGCCGAAGGTCGGGATCCAGGGACGACGATTACGCTGCGCCGCGTTGCCTCGCAGGTGTAACTGCCCCTGAGGCGCACGGATCACTTCTTGACACGTCCTCCAGATCCGCAGATGTTCTAGGCGGTCTTACCTCGTTCTACCATTACTGGAGGGTCGTCCGAATGAAGGAGCTACGCTGCAGGGACGTCGGGTTCGACTGCGATGCCGTCGTGCGCGCCGAGACCGAGGAGGAAGTACTCAGGCAGGGCGCCGAACATGCGCGCACGACGCATGGACTGACCAATCTCGACGCTGACACTGTGAAGGGAATCCAGTCCAAGATCCGAACGATCTGAAGCCACTGGATCAGATCGCGTGCGATTGCGCGCGGAACCCTACGAATCGGCAGCGGTGTACCATATGCTTCACTTGATAGCGGAGTAACGGTGGCCACACCGCTGCTGGAGTTTTTTGGTCTGGTTCCCGGCGCCTCCAAGCGAGGCACCGTCGATGTCGTTGCACCGGTGCGTACTTTCGCCGATGTCATCCTGCCGCCAAAAACTCGGCAGACTCTGGAACAGGCACTCGCCCAGGTTCGGAACCACGACCTGATCTTCCGTCAGTGGGGTTTGGGCGAGCGTCATGCGACCGGACTCGGTCTCGCGTTCAACTTTGCTGGTCCGCCGGGTACTGGCAAAACGATTTGCGCCGAGGCCATTGCGCAGGCGCTCGGGCGTCGCCTGCTCGTCGTGCGGTACTCCGAAATGGAATCGATGTGGGCTGGCGAAACGCCAAAGAACGTTGCGGCGGTATTTCGGGTCGCTGATGAACAGGGCGCTGTGCTCTTCTTTGATGAAGCAGATGCGATCGCGGCCCGTCGTTCGACGCAAACCTTGCAGCCCATTCAACGTGAATCGAACACGACGGTAAATGTGTTGCTGCGCGAGCTGGAGAGTTTCAACGGAGTGGTGATATTTGCAACCAATCTCGCCGCGAACTTCGATCCTGCTTTCGAACGTCGCATACGGACTCATGTATTATTTGAGCGACCGAGCGCTGTCGAACGTGAGCAGATCTGGCGAGTGCAGATTCATCCGGACAAGACGCCACTCGCTGCAGACGTCAATTTCCACGCGCTTGCAGATCTGTTTGACGCAAGCGGCGGGGAGATCAAGAATGCCGTACTGAAAGCGGCTGCCATGGCGGCATCCGAGCCGTCAACGGAAGTGCCTCGTGCAATTCACCAGGCGCATTTCGAGGAAGCGATGCATGAGGTGCTGCTTGCGAAGAGTGTCATGCGGCAATCGTTGTTCGATGGCGAGTCTACACCAGAGGATACCGCTGAGAAACGCGTAATGGCGGCATTCGAGTCAGCGCAGTCGCGTTGGGCGGCCGCAATGCGAACCACGCTGATGGTGGCGGGCGTAGCGCTCGCGCTCGCAGCAGTTGCATTGCTCGTCGCGCTACTGCACTGACGAAGTCTCTGAATCGGACGATCGTCCGCAAGTTCTGCGGGCAGGATTACCCGGTGAGGGCCGCAAAGTTCCCCTTTATTTGACGGCGTAACAGCCCGCGAACGATGTTGGATTTTACTTAACAAACGCGCGCCCGCATCGTCTCATCTGTTAGCCACGCGCACAGGTATCGCTGCGTGCGACAACAAAGGAGAATGGATCCACATGAAGCTGCAATTCCTAGCAGTAGCGGCAGTGACCCTGATGGTCGCGCCCATGCTGCATGCGCAGGATACAACGGCCGCAAGTCCACCGACGCGCAGTGGTGCCCGATCGCAAATGGGTCCGCGCGGGCATCGTCCGAACATGATGAAGGACCTGAACCTCACAGCTGACCAGCAGTCGAAGGTCAAGGCAATACGGACCAGGTACGCAGCGCAGATGAAGACGGCGCGCGCGGCGTCCAAGCCAGACATGGACGCGATGAAGGCTGCACGCACTCGTGCTGACACCGCTGCAATGCGTTCGTTGCGTGACAAGATGCGCGCTGATATGGCGCCGAGCATGAAGCTGCGCCAACAGGAGATGGCGGAAACGCGTGCAGTGTTGACGCCTGATCAGCAGAAGAAGTTCGATGCTCAACAGGCCAGGATGAAGGCCAGAATGGGCTCGCGCGGCTCGCGCGGCGTCAGAGGGAAGCAGCCCCTGACTACAAAGCCATCCATGCCGCAACAGTCGGGCGGAGCGGCCAGGTAGTTATTTCCGGCGAAGCTCCTTCAATCATCAACGCGGGCAGTCAACATTGGATTGCCCGCGTTGTTTTTTGCGCACCCTCGAGCTGCGCTCGGATCTGATATTTCCCAGAGCGGTCCGTCCGCCATCACACTCAATGGGGAATACGATGAATATCCAACGCACACTCCTGACAATCGCCACCCTCGGCATCGCGACCACGTCCCTCCACGCCCAATCCACCGCCGACCGCCCCCGCGCCAAGGCAGCCATGTGGCCCGCGCTCGGTCTTTCCGAATCACAGCAGTCCCGCGTGAAGACGATCCACGCCAAATACGCAGGATCCGTAAAGGCGGCGCAACAGCAGGCAAAGGACAGCGCAGCGAAAATCAACGACACGGAGCTCGCGGAAGTCCGAAATATCCTGACGTCGGATCAGCAGCAGACGTTCGACTCCTACATGACCGGGAAAAAGCGCGCGAAACGCGGAGCCGGCGCGAGGTTGATGCCGGTGAAGATCGGGATTCCTGAGTGAGGGGCGCGTCATCCCGCCGAAGGTCGGGATCCAGTAGTCATCCCGCCGCAGGTCGGGATCCATGTAGTCATCCCGCCGCAGGTCGGGATCCATGTAGTCATCCCGCCGCAGGTCGGGATCCATTGACGAGGCTATACATGCGCGACCAACCCCAGAGGACAACCAATGCCCGGAACTCCCACCGTATATATCCTCGCAAACAAGCCCCGGGGTACCCTTTACACCGGAGTCACGTCTCAACTGGTAAGACGGATCTGGCAACATCGCGAGGGCTGCGCCGATGGTTTCACCAAGCAATACGGTGTCAAACAATTAGTCTGGTACGAGCAGCACCGCGATATGATCAACGCGATCACACGTGAGAAGACGATAAAGAGATGGCCGCGCAAGCGGAAATTCGACGTCATCGAGAAACTCAATCCAGGATGGGAAGACCTTTGGTGCCGGATCGTTGAACGATGATGTGACTGCGCACTGAGGCTCGTCAATGGATCCCGACCTTCGGCGGGATGACTCCGTCGGTGGGATGACAGCATGGATCCCGACCTTCGGCGGGATGACTCCGTCGGTGGGATGACAGCATGGATCCCGACCTTCGGCGGGATGACTCCGGCGGTGGGATGACAGCATGGATCCCGACCTTCGGCGGGATGACTCCGTCGGTGGGATACAGCATGGATCCCGACCTTCGGCGGGATGACTCCGTCGGTGGGATGACAGCATGGATCCCGACCTTCGGCGGGATGACTCCGTCGGCGGGATGACAGCATGGATCCCGACCTTCGGCGGGATGACTCCGTCGGCGGGATGACAGCGTCGATTATAGATTCCAACTCTATAATGCCCTCCTCCCCGTCCACCCCCCGACCGTCGCTCTCCAGCGACTCCGTCGTCATTCGACGAGTCGAGACGATGGCGGAGTACGAAGAATGCGTCACCATCGAACGGGAAACCTGGGGGAGTCAGTTCACCGAGGCGGTACCCACTACGGTCCTCCGTATCGCCCAGGAGGTAGGCGGGGTCACCGCTGCGGCATTCGATCCGAGCGGCAAGATGCTCGGATTCGTTTTCGGGATCACTGGCCTGCGAAACGGTGAGCTGGCCCACTGGTCCGACATGCTCGCCGTACGTATCAGTGCGCGTGATATGGGCCTCGGCAAACGACTTAAAAACTTCCAGCGCGACCTCCTGCGAGAATTGGGCGTCAGGACCATGTACTGGACCTACGATCCTCTAGTCGCTCGCAACGCCTATCTGAACCTCAATCAACTCGGTGCTCGCGCTACGGAGTACCAAGTCAATTTTTATGGCGAGGATACCGGTAGCATCATGCACGCGGCACTCGGCACTGACAGGTTCATCGTCGCATGGAGCCTTGATGCCACTCCCCGCGTTCGCGTTCAGGCCACCGATTGGGCGGACGCGCCGTTGATCAACAAGTCGTTGCCCGCGACCCTGCCGGACTCACAGCGAGTTTGTGTCGCGATTCCGGATGACATCTTCGCCGTCCTTGAGACCGAGCCGGAACAGGCGCATGTCTGGCGGGAATCCACCAGACATGCCCTCACCGCCTACCTTGAACGGGGCTACACCGTAGCCGGCTTCACGCGCGCTGGTGGCGCGGCGCCGGCGACTTATCTCCTGGTGCGATAAACCGCTCTCACCGAACAGGTCCATGATTCGTATTCGCGAGATTGAACTGCACGAAATCCGGCTCCCACTAAAGGAGCCATTCCGAATCTCGTCCGGTCTCTGCACGGAACGACGAATCATGCTCCTCAAGGTACGCGACGCCGACGGTGTAACCGTGTGGAGCGAGTGCGTTGCGGCCGAGGAGCCCAATTACGCTTCGGAAACGATCGACACGGCGTGGATGGTTGTCTCGGAGTATGTTGCGCCGCGCGTCTTTGGTGCCGAGTTCGAGCAGGCGGCCGACGTGCATCCCGCCCTCGATCACAACTTTCGCGGTCACAACATGGCCAAGGCGGCGGTCGAGATGGCATCATGGGCGCTCGTCGCTCAGCGCGATGGTATCCCGCTTGCCCGACTCCTCGGCGGCACACGCACAGAGATCCCGACCGGCATATCGATCGGCATTCAGAAGTCGCCCGAAGCCCTGGTCGAGCGCGTCGGGCGCGCTCTTGCCGACGGCTATCGCAAGATCAAGTGCAAGATCGAGCCCGGCCACGATCTCGAATTCCTGCATGCGGTTCGTGCGGCGTACCCCGATGCACCGTTGATGGCGGACGCAAATAACGCGTACACTCTCAAGGACGCCGCGCACCTCAAGCATCTCGACGTATTGCATCTCGTGATGATCGAGCAGCCGCTCGCCTACGACGACATCGTGCGTCACGCCGAGTTGCAGCACATGCTGACGACGCCGATCTGTCTCGATGAATCCATCACGAGTGTGGACCGCGCCGAGGACATGATCACGCTGAAAAGCGGCCGCATCATCAACATCAAACCGGGTCGTGTGGGCGGTTTTCAGCAGGCGCGCGCAATACATGATCTGTGCGCGAAGCACGGAATCCCCGTCTGGTGCGGTGGCATGCTCGAGAGCGGTGTGGGGCGAGCATATAACGTTGCCCTGGCCTCGCTCCCGAATTTCTCAATACCGGGTGACCTGAGCCCGAGTTCGCGCTACTGGGAGCGGGACGTTGTCAAACCAGAGTGGACGATGAGTGCGGACGGAATCATCCAGGTTCCACTGGATCACGCGGGAATCGGCGTTGCGGTTGACGAGGATCGAATCGACAACATCACAGTCCGCAAGCAGACTCTCAGCGCTCACTGAAAGACCCATCGCCAAATCATGAAATCAGCANCAACGTCACCGAACGCTGGCGNGACTGAATTGTCGTCTAACGTACCTGCANCCGTACGCAGTCTTTATCCAGACGATACAGTGGTTCAGTTGTTGTCGCTGCGTCGGGACCTGCATCGCAATCCTGAACTTTCCTGGAAGGAAAACCGAACGGTCGAGTTGCTCAGCGCGACTGTTGCCAGCCTTGGTGTCTCCGATATCCAGCGAGTCGCCAACACCGGGCTGGTCGTTCGCGTACCGGGCCTCGATCACTCGGCGCCGGTGGTCGCGTTGCGTGGCGATATCGACGCGCTCCCGATTCAGGAAGACACCGGGCTCCCGTTCTCATCCGTGAACTCCGGTGTCATGCACGCGTGTGGGCACGATGTACACGCGAGCTGGGCCGTTGCCGCAACTCAACTCTTGCTCACGTCGCCGGCGCGTGGCGATGTGCTCGTCATATTCCAGCCCGCTGAGGAAGTCGGCGAAGGCGCGCGCGCGATTCTGGAGAGCGGAGCGCTGGATTCCGCGCGCGCAATTTTTGGTGGCCACGTTGACAGACGGTTTGAGGTCGGACAGGTTGTCGCACAGGAGGGAGCCCTCGCCGCGTCCACGGACACGTTCCGCATCACGATCACCGGCGCCGGCTCGCACGGCGCGCGCCCGCAGGAATCCCGCGATCCAATTGTCGGTGCAGCTGCGCTGGTAGGCGCGCTGCAAACGATAGTCTCTCGNCGGCTCGACCCGGCGATGCCGGGCGTTGTGACAGTTGGTACGATCAATGGCGGAACGGCCGCCAACATCATTCCCGACTCAGTNCAGTTGAGCGGAACCATCCGCGCGACCACCNTTGAATCGCGCNCGCTGCTCACAGGNGAAGTCCGGCGCATGGCCGAAGCTATAGCAGCGACGTACGGATTGACGGCGAAAGTCACNCTATCAGGCGGGACACCGCCGATCGTGAATCCAGCCAACGCAATCGGCTGGGCGCGTGAAGCCGTCACCAGCGTACTTGGCGCAGACGCGCTGACGCCGCTCGGCACCACCAACATGGGCGGCGAGGATTTCGCGGAATACATGCAGAGCATTCCCGGCTGTTTTCTGCGCATAGGCGCGCGGGAAGCCGGCGGGAAGGTGATCGGTGCGCATTCACCGGGCTATTATGCCGACGAAGGTGCTCTGTTTATCGGGGCCGCAGTGTTGGCGGAGTGCGCCCGAGTGGCGTCAGCGGCGCTGGGCAATGCGGCGGTGTAAGACTGCATCGTGACCGCCCCAACGGCCGCTCATGGGCGGCCCCACCACTGGAGGACTGATGCACTTACCTGGACTCACGGCTATCGCGGGTGCCTCGCTGGTGCTACTCGCGATGCCCGCGGTTAGCCAGGCGCAACGCGCGCAAGTCGTTGGCGTCACTCGGGCCGAAGCGCCGACCTCCATGCGGCAGGCACTCCGTGTAGAGTCGACGGTTGTCGTCGGAAACGACACCACACAAGCAACTGCATCCGAGGCCCCGCACTGGGTGGGCGCTACCATCGGAGTCGTTCTGGGTGGCCTCGTAGGCTACAGGTGGGAGCGGGGACTTTGCGAGTCGACCGACTCAGAATGCACAGGACGGCACGCCGCGGCCGGCGGGGTGGTGATCGGGGGCGTAGTCGGATACCTGCTGGGAGGGGTCTTCGAACGCTGACGTAGCTGCTGCGACTAAGGTTCGCGAGGGCTACCATGCGTTATGTAGGCTCAGTAATCCACCGGTCTCAGATACGACTCCCCAATAGCCGTCGGACTCAACATCGCGACCGTCGGCAATTTGCGCTTCCAATGTGTCGAGCCGAGTCTCTTGCGTACGATGTTCACATCGGCTTCAGCAAACCCGTGTGCGATGATGGCTTCCGGCTTGTAACCAGTCAGCAACCAGTTGAGAATGTCATCCGCCTTCGCGTATGAAATGCCGAAGTCGCCCTCGTCAGTCTGACCCTGAATGAGATCCGCTGAAGCCGGTTTGTTGACGATGACGTCCGGTACTCCAAGAAAACGCGCCAGTTCCCACACCTGTGTCTTGAACAGATCTCCGAGCGGGTTGATCGGTGGCGAATCATCGGCGTGCCACGTGAAGTAGCCGAAAAGGCGTTCCGTCTTGTTGCCTGTTCCGACCGGCAGTGCATGATATTTCGCGGAGAGATCGAACAGCACGATCATTCGCATTCGTGCCATGACATTGCCGCGCCGCGATCCATCGGCGTCAGGCTCGTTGGCAAAGTAGCCATCGACCGCCCCGGATATGTCCACAGTGCGCTCAATAAGCCCGAGCGTATCGATGACCAGCTTCGCATGTTCGAGTGACTCGGGGCTGCTCGTGCGATATGGCATCCGGATCGCAATCGTGTTCTCCGCCCCCAGGGCGCGCGCACACAGAAAACCAGTAACCGCGGAATCCACACCTCCGGACATCCCAACAACCGCTTTCTCGAATCCACGTCGCTTGAATTCCGCACGCAGGAACGCAACGAGCCATTCAGTTGCGAGCGCGCAATCGAGTGCCAGAGGCGGTGGCGTTGTTGTTGTCACGAGTGGTGCAACGACTTTCATCGCAGCTACTCGCGCTCGCCGGCGCGCTGGAGCGAGCGCAGCATGTGCGGAAGCATGGTGCGCAGATCGGCGAGCAACGGTGACGACGCACGCGCGCGCGTTATGTCCTGCAGGTCCAGCGTGACTGCGATTGACGCCTCGTCCCACAACGGTGCGCGGGCGCGCACGTCGCCATCCGGTCCGGCGATGACTGAACCGCCAGGAAACGCTTTGCCGCCCTCATTGCCGGTGAGCTGAATCACAGCGAAGAACACTCCGTGCTCTTCCGCCCGATCTCGAGCGAGACGTTCCCATCGATGCGTGCTCGCCGGCCCCCGCATCTCCTCATCAGGCTGCGGCCACGCGCCGCGCGCGGGCGACGCCGATGGAACGAAGATGATCTGCGCACCATCCAGTGCGGCTGCGGTCGCCGTCACTGCGTGCCATGCGTCCTCACAGATCATGAGNGCCGCACGGCCCCATCGCGTGTCGAAGGCNCGAATATTCAGGCCGTGCTCGACGAACCGTTCCTCATCGAACAAACCGTACGTTGGGAGAAAGAGCTTCCGATGAACGTGCGCGACGATCGGCTCATCGCCACCAAGCGTCACGTACATCGCACTGTTGAAATATGTGTTCTCGTGCACCTCGTAGAAGCCCGCGACCACGTCCACCTGTCCCTTGCAACGCACGCGATACGCGCGATTCAGATCGCTGGCAAAGGTCGCAGCTGGAAGCGCGACGTCGCGAACTCCTCCCTCCACGAAATAGCCCGTCAACACGGTTTCGGAGAAGGCGATGACATCGGGCCGTGCTTCGACGTTCACGAGCATTTCGAACAACTGTTCGAATCGCTTCAGATTCCCGGTGTAATCGTTCTTTCTGGGCTGGAACTGGACTACCGTGAGATTGACCGAATCTGCCATGCACGAAACTTCACACGCAGGGCGGGGTGCCGGTAGGTGGTCTCACTCTACTCGCAGAATTCCCTCGCTGACCAGCACCGCCTTACCGGCAACACGTACGCTGTCCACGATCTGGCTCTTCCGCTCCGCCGAGATCATCAGCGTGCTCGGTCGTCCTATCTCGACGCCCTGTGCAACTGTCCAGCGCAACGTCCCGTCGCTCGGGGATCGCTTCGCGAGATAACCGGCCAGACACACCGCCGCAGAGCCGGTCGCAGGATCTTCACCGATTCCCATATCCGGCGCGAACATTCGCGCGCGGATACTGCCACCCGTCGTGGCGGCGCTGACGTCAAATAGAAATATCTCGGGAGCCCACGTTCCCGAAAGCACGCGTTCGAAAGCAGCGCGATCAAGCCGCGCACGGCTCACCGCGTCGCGGTTAATAAGCGGAGCGATCAGAAACGGCACGCCACACGAAACAGCTTCCGGCGCGAATTCTCCCATCGATACATCGGACGCATTCAAGGACAACACCGCCGCCACATCTTTCGCACTCGGCACGTCGCTCCTGAACTCCGGTGCCTGCGCCGCGGTAAGTTCCGCCGAAAGCGGAGCCCCGTTCTCGACTTGAATCGTTACCGCAACGGGCCCGACGCCCTCTTCCAGTACGATGTGTGTCTCGCCCTCGGTAAGCGGGATCATTCCGGTCGCTGCCAGCAGAAATGCCGTCCCGACAGTCGGGTGACCTGCAAACGGCAACTCACGGCCTGGTGTGAAGATCCGCACGCGTCGGGTGTGCGCCGGATTCTCCGGAGGAAGAATGAACACGGTTTCAGAGAGATTGAACTCTCGTGTAATGCGCTCCATCTGCTCCGTACTCAAACCGCGCGCATCTGTCAGTACCGCGAGCGGATTGCCACCGAATAGTGCATCGGTGAAAACGTCGAGCGTGCGAAAGGAATACGCGTCGGTCATAATATCGACGTCGGCTTCGGCGTTATCCCGAACGATACCGCATTCTGATACGCGCGATGCTTCGGATCGCGCCATTCCGTATCGATGATGCTGTAGTACACGGTGTCGCGCACGCGGCCGTCTCGCACGATTCTNTGCTGCCGNAANATNCCCTCGCATTTCGCGCCCAGTCGCTCAATGGCAGCGCGCGACCTGGCGTTCCGCACGTCGGTCTTGATCTCGACGCGAAGCGCACCCCAGACATCAAAGGCGTGCTGCAGCATCAGCGACTTCGCCTCGCCGTTGATCCCCGTGCGCTGACGGTCAGGTCTCATCCACGTCCAGCCAATCTCCACTCGGTGATCGTTCAGATCGATGCCAGCGAACCGCGTCGATCCGATGATCTCTCCAGTAACGGCGTCGGTCGTTACGAACGGAATTGCACCGCCGGCATCGCGTTCGGCAAGTGCGACGTCGACATAGTTTCGCATGTCTTCGACAGTCTTCATCGGCAGCGTCCCGGTGAGTTCCCATATCTCGGAGAAATTCGCGGCCGCGAATAGTGCGTCGACGTCTTCGCGTGTCATGGGGATGAGGCGGACCTTGCGCCCTTCCAAAGTCACCGGGGCAATGGTCATCGGCGCCTGTTTTACGTATCGCGTTTTCTCGTCCATTTGATCCTGTTCTCCGAGTCAGGCCCGGAATCTAATTGATATCGACCTGACTCATCATCCCGGCGCGGCCGGGCCTACAGAATCTCCGTCGCGCGTGCTTCCTCCGCATCATGACGCTTCCCGCCGAACTCAGGAGGAAGATTGTAGTGACGCTCCCGCACTGCCGCTGCATCGATTCGCGCGATCTCGTCGGGGTCCGCGGCGATATACTCCGTGGGTACATGCGTGCCGCGCCGCGCGAGCTTCTCGGTCATGATCGTGTAGCGCATCATCAGCGACGAGATCATGAATGCAGCCGTACAGCCGCCCAGTAACGGCAGCAGTCCGATCGGCTGTCGCGTCGTCTCAAACGCGAACACAACCGAAGTCAGCAGGGCGCGCGATGCGCCTGCGAATATCGCAGCCATTCCAACCAGCGCAGCGATCCTCGGATCGATCCCCAGCCCCGGGAACCAGTGAACACAGAGAATTCCCAGCAGTGCGCCAAATCCACCACCGATCGTGAACAATGGCGCGAGTGTACCACCCGACGTCCCGCTCCCCAGCGCAATCGACCATGACACGAATTTGAGAATAACCAACGCCAGCAACACTGTGTTCGTAAAGTTGCCGGCCAGGATGTTCGAGATATTGTCGTACCCAACGCCGAGTGTCCGCGGCTCGAAGTATCCGATCACACCAACAACAACCGCGCCGATCGCCGGAAACCACATCCAGTGCACCGGCAACTTCTCGAACCCGACTTCGATATAGTAGAGTGACTTTGTGACGAAGACTGCCACGACTCCCACAATCGCACCGAGTAGCATGTACGTCAGCAGTGCTTCACCACTCGGCTGCGTCAGCGACGGCATCTGGAACACGCCCGCCGAACCTTCGAACACCATACGAATACCCGTCGCGGTCGCAGATGCGAGCGCAACCGGAACGAGTGAGCGAGGACGGTATTCGAACAGCAACAGCTCGATTGCGAGTAGGACCGCTGCCACTGGCGTTCCGAAGATCGCTGCCATTCCTGCCGCGGCACCCGCTGCAAGAAGTGTCTTTCGTTCGTCCGGCGTTGTATGCAGAACCTGACCCACAAGCGAGCCGAGTGCTCCGCCGGTCGCGATGATCGGGCCCTCGGCGCCGAATGGGCCACCGCTACCGATGGCGATCGCTGCAGACAACGGCTTGAGCACCGTTATCTTCGGTGAGATCTTGCTCTCGTTGGTGAGGATCTGTTCCATCGCTTCCGGAATGCCATGTCCGCGGATTGCACCGGAGCCGTATCGCGCCATGAGGCCGACGATCATGCCACCGATCACCGGCATCACGATAACCCAGCCTCCCAGGTGGTTGTCGGCTGGCGAGTTGTTGACGATGCTGAAATTCCCGTAGAACATGATGTTCGTTACGAGTCTGATCGCCGATATGAGCAGTTGTGCGATTCCGATGGCGCCGACGCCAACGGCAATTGCCAACCCTGATATGACGAGCGTGCGACGTTGTTCTACATCGTAGAACGGAGGTGTTTCAACAGTTTCAGTTGGTGCCTGGCGCGTCATCTTCAAAGATCAGTGTGGCGGGTTCTTCCCCGGCGCCGAGGAGGGCGACAAGGCTGTTCAGTTCAGTTGCCAGGAGTTGCAGCGAGTTCGGCGGCAGACAGGCCAAAGCGTGCGTGAGTCGTTCCTGGACTGTGGACGGTTTGCTGTGCATCAGCGCAATACCGTTACTGGTAATGACGACCTGAGTTCGGCGTGCGTCAGTAGCCGACGGCTGACGTGCGACCAACCCCTTGGCTTCGAGTCGGCTGACCACCACGGAAACGGAGCTCTGGTCCGTAGAAGTTCGCTCGGCGAGCTCGTTCATCGACTCGGCTGGAGCGACCAGCAGGAGTTGTAAAACAAACGTTTGTGCGGTGCTCAGGCCAGTCTCGCGCTCGGTAGATACCGCAGTCTTTCGAAGTGTTCGAACGAGTCGTCGAATCGCCACGAGCGCGCTGCCGACGACCTCTGGTGGATTTGTATTGGTACCCATGGGTACCAAGCTAACACGCAATGCCGCAAGCACATAGCAGAAACTTCTCCAACACCCGGGGTTATCCTTAAACCATGACCAAAGCCGGCAGGCGAATCGTCCGAATCAGTGCCGCGTTGGCGGTTCTGACGCCCGTGTGGACTATCGGCGCGCAGGCATCGACCGGCGAACCCTGGCGGATCAACACGCTCCCGCAATCTTCGCTCGTCTTTGCCAATGATGGCTCGCTGATCGGCGAGATCGGCCGGGAGCTGAGGACGAGTATTTCGATCCGGACCCTGCCCAAATACGTTGGGCAGGCCTTCGTGGCGGTCGAGGACCAGCGCTTCTATCAGCACAACGGTGTTGATCTGATTGGAATAGCTGGCGCGATAAAGGACGATATCATGGGCGATCGGCGCGGCGCAAGCACAATCACTCAGCAGCTGGTCGGCAACATGCATCCCGACGTCGTCAACCGGAATGATCAAAGCATAAGTCGCAAACTTCGCGAGCAGCAGGCCGCGCGCGAAATGGAAAAGCACTACAACAAGGAACAGATTCTCGAAGGGTATCTGAACGACATCTCGTTCGGGCATGGATACTACGGCATCGAGAGCGCGGCGAGACACTACTTCGGGAAGTCCGCTGCTAACCTCACACTTGCCGAAGCAGCGACGCTTGCCGCGATGCCGAAGGGGCCAGCGATTTATGATCCGGTACTGCATGCTGCGCGCACTCGCGAAAGACGCAACACAGTGCTCGCCCTCATGGCGCAGCAGCACTATATAACACAGTCGGAGGCCAGCGCTGCACAGGCCTCGCCAATTGTCACCGCGCCAGACTGGGGGATGCCAGCGCCTGCGCGCTATTACGTGGATGTCGTTCGCATTCAGGCGACGCGCGCAGGCGTGCCCGTCATGTCTGGCGGTTACAAGATATACACGGGTCTCGACCCGCTTCTTCAAACCGCCGCGACCGATGCACTTCGTGCACAGGCGGATGCCATCGAATCCGCAAAGGGATATCGTCACCCGACGATTGCCTCGGGCAGCGGTTACCTGCAGGGCGCAGTCGTCGCCATGGACCCGAATACGGGCGATGTCCGCGCTCTGGTCGGCGGCCGAGACTATTCGCGCAGCTCATACGATCGCGCCATCGACGGCATGCGTCAGCCTGGTTCTTCGTTCAAGCCAATAGTCTACGCGACCGCCGTTGCCGATAGCATGGCGCCGACGACGATGGTCGCTGATACCGCGATCAAGATTCTTCTACCGAATGGTACGTACTACCGCCCGGACGACGACGATCACCGCTACCTCGGCATGATCACGTTGCGCGAGGCACTCGCAAAATCGCGGAATATTGTGGCCGTAGAGCTGGGCCAGCAACTCGGGATGGACAGTGTGATTGCGACCGCGCGGCGGATGGGCATCACGTCTCCGATTGCGCCAGTGCCGGCGAGCGCGATCGGTGCCTCAACAGTGCAACCGCTCAATCTCGTGAGCGCGTACACAACATTTGCAAATCTGGGTACGCCGGTGACGCCACGGTTCATCTATCGCATACAGGACCCGACTGGCAAGATCGTGTTCACTCAGGCCGTACATGCACTCGCGCCAGCGCTGGATCCTCGCGTAACATTCGTTACACGAGACATGATGCGCGACGTCGTTGATCGTGGCACCGCGACGTCTGTGCGCAAATATATTCCCGCCAGCGTTCCTGTTGCGGGGAAGACCGGTACGACGAACAGCAACACCGACGCGTGGTTCATCGGTGTTACGCCCGGGCTCGTTGCAGGCGTGTGGATGGGCTTTGATCAACCCACTCCAATGGGCAGCGGTGCGGCTGGCGGGTCGTATTCGGCGCCTGTGTGGGGACGCATGGTTCAGCAATATCTCAACGCGCGGGGCACGCGTGACGTTTCCTGGGCGCCGCCGATCGGCGTGATCAGTGCAGAATTCGATCGTTCCACAGGAGAGATGGCGACTGCGCTGACGCCGCCCGACAGGCGATACACGGAATACTTCGTGGAAGGCACCGAACCCGATTCGCTCAAGCTGGACCCCCGTGTGGCCTTCAGCGCCGGTGCGCTGGTTTTCTAGCTGTACGCTATTGATGCTGAATTACAAAGTGGTGCCCCACGCAAGTCGCTAAGTTGCATGGACTGCCAGGCAGTGCATCGATGATCCCCGAGACGTAACCCATTATGCGCACGCTGTACGTGCTTTCGCGCGTGCTCCCATTCATACTCTCGTTCCGGCGCGATGTGCGTCGCTGGATCGTGATCGGCCGCCCAGCGAAACGATCGGCTGCGTTCCATGCCCGTCGAGCCGAACGTCTCGTCGCGACCATCGCGAAACTCGGTCCGAGCTTCATCAAGATCGCGCAGGTGTTCGCGGGCCGCGCAGATCTCCTCCCCGAGCCGTACGTAAGTGCGATCAGTACACTTACGGATCGCGTCCCACCAGTTTCCGTTGACCAGATCGAGCGTGTCATCGAGGAGGAATATGGACAGCCGGTGAATGAGCTGTTCACAGACTGGTCCCGCGTGCCGCTCGCCTCTGCGTCGCTTGGCCAGGTGCATCGCGCGCGATATCTGGACGTGGACGTGGTCGTGAAAGTGTTGCGACCAAACATCGAGCATACTGTCGCAGCTGACGTGAAGGCTTCCGCCCTCATTCTGAGATGGGCCGAACGTTTCTTTCCGAATCCGCACGTGCTTGGACTGCGTGCGATACTCGGCGAGTTCGCGCGCAGGATCGGTGACGAAATGGATTTCCGCAAGGAAGGCGAATACGCAGAACGGATTCGTACCAACTTCGCATTCAATCCCAAGGTGGCGGTACCGATCGTGTTCGCTGAGATGACGCGGCGCCGGGCACTCGTGCTGGAGTACATGCCAGGAACCCGGATCGATGCGCTCGCCCCGCTCATCGCCAGCGGAGCGGTCGATACCGGTTACCTCGTGCGTACAGTGATGGAACTGTACGTACAGATGATGCTGGTGGATGGATTCTTTCACGCGGATCCCCACCCCGGCAACCTGCTATGGGGCGACGACGGGCGAGTGGTGCTCCTCGACTTTGGGCTGGTCGTGGACGTCCCGCGTGCGACGCGGCTTGCGCTGGTGCGTACAGTTTTCGCCGCCATCAAAAAAGACACCAATGCGGTACTGGACGGGTTCTATGCGCTTGGCGTAGTGCAGCCGGGAGTGGAACGTCACGTGATGCTACGGCTCGTCGAGACGCTCCTGAGCGTTGCATTTGAGCGCACTACGACGCAGGAGCGAATTGAATTCGTCGAGCACGAGTTGCTCGCCGATCAGGTCCTGGAAACGCTGTACGATTTCCCCGTGATACTGCCGCCGGACATGGTGTATTTCGCGCGAACCGCGGCGCTTATCGAAGGACTTGGTGTTCGGTATGATGCGCGATTCAATGCACTGCTGGTGGTCTCGCCCATCGCGATGACGATGCGCCGGCAAATCCTGACATCGCTCGGCGAGCTCGATCAATCCGAGCCTCGTGACACGATTCAGACCTTCACTGGTTTCCTTCGCGCGGCTGGCGGAATAGTTTCGCGAGCCGCCCGTGAACTGAGCATCGTCGCGATCGAGGCGATGAGTACGATCCAGCCCAACCAGGAGATCCGCTCTGCCCAGTCCAGATCTACGAGTACGCGCCAGATTACGAGCGGCGCCGTAAAGACTGTTGCAAACATCGACGACCCGGCGTCCGGCGTGTCGCGGATGTAAACCTGCACGGCGTGACGGCGCCTGATTCTTATATCGCGCTGAATCGCGGAATCCAGTTGTGCGGGATTCATGTCACGCCAGCCCGGCAGTTGCATGATGCTCCATCCAACAGCCGTACGGCCCCAGCCGTGATTGTCGGATCCGGCAACCACGGCGAGGTTCAGCGTGTCGGCGAACGCGATTATATTCGCGCGCGTCCTCTGAATCATCCCGATTCCCTTGGG
>JGI20207J14881_1000191_pt1 | contig 21949 bp, 19 predicted proteins | sample NGESurdeep092012_4_FD_14881 | JGI IMG/M metagenome (IMG submission 14881)
GTTCAATTCGTGGATGATGGGACAGCCATTATTAATCCTGAAGCAGGGCCGCTGCCTGTAACATTGGAAAGTTTTTCTGCTTCTACTTTACCCAACAATGAAGTAAAGCTCGATTGGAGTACTTCAATGGAAATCAACTGTCGCAGTTTTATTGTACAAAGAAGCTATGATGGAAATATATTTTCCGATGTGATAACTGTTGGAGGTAATGGCACTACCAATTTGTTTCATTCTTACTCTGCGATAGATAATATTTATTCTTTTACAGGAAGTGTAGTGTATTATCGACTAAAGCAAATAGATATAGATGGCAACCAAAATTTATCAAATATAGTTTCTCTTAAAATTAAATCAATCAATCAATTGATAAAAGTTTCTCCTAATCCATTTACTGATTATTTTAATGTAATTGTAGAATGGAATCAATCGGAAATGGCAACTGCAAAGATATTCAGCGTGGATGGTAAAGAAGTATTTTCTAAATTATTTCAAATGAACAAAGGATCTAACTTTTTAAAATTAGATGGTCTCTCAAGCCTTCCTCCCGGAACTTTTCTTTTACAATTAATATCACCTTCCGCTAAAATGATTCAAAAAATAACAAAATAATTAAACCTTGCTTCCTTACAATAGCCGCCTGAAAAGGCGGCTTTTTTTATTACTGAACTATAAAAAGTTTTTTACTATAGTATTTTAAAAAAGAACTCTTCTCTTTTACCTAAATATAAATTTCAATAAAATGTTTGTTTACTGTATAAAAGTAACCGGATAAAAAATATTGAATAAAAAATTAAATTCTTCTTGTAGATTCTGTGTAAATATTGGGTTCATTTGATCAGTCCGAAATTTCACCTTTATTACAAAAAAAAGTCCCTTTTAAATTTTAATTAAAAGGGACTTTCCCTGAGGTTGCAGAGATTGATTCTATAAAGCGATTTGCTTTTCTATCATCATTTTTCTTAAATTGATAAGTCCATAACGCATACGCCCTAATGCAGTGTTGATACTGCAATCGGTAAGTTTTGCGATCTCTTTAAAACTTAAATCTGCGTAATGCCTCATAACAATTACTTCTTTCTGATCTTCCGGAAGCATGTCAAGCATTTTGCGAACCCTATCATGACTTTGTCCCTGGATCATTTTTTCTTCAGCTCCAGCTTCCGAAAAATTGAGAACTTCAAAAATGTCATGATCATCACTTGTTTTAATAGAGGGGCTGCGTTTCACTTTTCTAAAATGATCAACACACAAATTATGTGCAATACGCATTACCCAGGGTAAAAATTTACCCTCATCGGTGTAGCGGCCGCCATTGATAGTGTCAATTACTTTAATGAATGCATCCTGAAAAATATCTTCAGCAAGATATTTGTCCTTTACTAATAAATAAATCGAAGTGTAAATTTTGTCTTTGTAGCGTTCTACAAGACTTGAAAGGGCTTCGGAATCTCCATCAAGATAGAGATGGATCAGTTGTTGATCTGTTAAATTGTTCATGGTTTTCATAATCTGTTACGATTTTGGTTTAGGATAATTGTGTAAGTCCAATTTAAGAGAAAAGATGAAGCAACATTTGTGCGGAGGGCGAAAGGTTCTTCATTCTTTCAGGAAAATTGGAGTGCTAAGATTAATCAAAAATTCTATACTTCCAAATATTTTCTTATTTATTTTTTATTTATTTTTTTTAACACAATAAAACTGGTAGCGTTACTACTCAAAAACCGGAATGATTACTTTTGTAAGAATACATGAGCACCCAGAAAATTTCCTCAAAAACAAAACCGGTTTTATCAACAAAACAAAAAGAAGCCATTTTTATTAAAGGTGCGAGGGTTCATAATCTTAAAAATATAGATGTAGAAATTCCACGCAATAAATTAATCGTAGTTACAGGAGTTTCCGGATCGGGTAAATCTTCATTAACCATCGATACATTATTTGCCGAAGGCCAAAGGCGTTATGCAGAAAGCATGAGCGCTTATGCCAGGCAGTTTATGGCGCGCATGAATAAACCCGATGTGGATTATATAAAAGGCCTGTGCCCGGCTATCGCAATTGAGCAAAAAATAATTACAAGAACGCCAAGATCCACCGTTGGCAGCATGACGGAAATTTATGATTATCTCCGTTTGCTGTTTGCAAGAATAGGAAAAACCATTTCTCCGGTATCGGGCAGGGAAGTAAAAAAAGATGACATAACTGGTGTGGTAAAAGCGGTAAATGAATTGAAAAAAGACGATAAAGTATTGATGCTGGTGGCCTTCAAAGAATTGCACCACAGAAATATAAAAGAAGAATTGAATATTTTGATGCAAAAAGGATTTTCGAGATTGGTGGGCTCTCCCAAACTCTCCAAAGGAGAGGATATGGAATTTTCACGGATAGAAGATCTCCAGGAAAAGGATGACAAGAGTTTGGCAATGTACATCGCACATCGCACATTGTACATATTAATTGACAGACTGGTAATAAAAGATTTTGATGAAGATGATAATCATCGCATTGCAGATTCAGTAAATACCGCATTTTATGAAGGCGAAGGAGAAGTGATTCTTGAAATAAACGGAAAAGAAAAATTACATTTTTCTAATAAATTTGAACTGGACGGAATTAAGTTTGAAGAGCCCGTTCCTAATTTATTTTCTTTTAATAATCCTTATGGCGCCTGCCCTGTGTGCGGCGGTTTTTCTTTGGTATTAGGTATAGATCCCGATCTCGTAATTCCAGATAAAAGACTGAGTGTTTATGAAAATGCAATTGCTCCCTGGCGCGGTGAGAAATTAGGGCAATGGAAAGAACGATTAATAAAAGTTGCCAACAAATTCGATTTTCCCATTCACAAGCCCATCATTGATCTTACTACTGCACAATATAATTTATTATGGACTGGCAATGAATATTTCGAGGGCATCAATGAATTTTTTAAAGAAGTAGAACGGAATTTATATAAAATTCAATATCGCGTTTTACTGAGCCGCTATCGTGGAAAAACTATTTGCCCGGAATGTAAAGGCTATCGGCTGAGAAAAGAAGCATTGTATGTGCAGGTTGACAATAAAAATATAGGAGAGCTTTGCGAAATGCCTGTAAAAGATTTGCAGAAATGGTTTGCAGAAATTGAATTATCTGATTTTGATAAAACGGTTGCAAAAAGAATTCTGATAGAAATAAATAACAGGTTGAGAACGCTTTTTGATGTGGGGCTTGGGTATCTTACTTTAAACAGGCTGGCTAATTCATTGAGTGGCGGCGAAAGCCAGCGCATACAATTGACACGGAGTTTAGGCAGCAATCTTACTGATTCATTATATATACTGGATGAGCCTTCCATCGGTTTGCACTCAAGAGATACAGAACACCTGATTGAAGTTTTAAAAAATTTACAGGCTCTCGGAAATACTGTTATTGTAGTAGAACATGATGAAATGATGATGCGAAAAGCAGATCATATTATTGATATGGGGCCACTGGCAAGCCATCTCGGAGGCGAAATAATTGCTGAAGGAAATTATGATCAGATTATCAAAAATCCTGAAAGCCTTACAGGAAAATACCTAAAAGGCGAACTGACTATTGATCCGCCAAAACACATTCGCAAGTGGAACCGCTCTATAAAAGTGGAAGGCGCGCGGCAGAATAATTTAAAAAACATAGATGTGGTTTTTCCTCTGAATGTTTTGTGTGTAGTAAGTGGCGTAAGCGGAAGCGGGAAAACAACTTTGGTAAAACAAATTTTGTACCCGGCATTAAAAAAATTGAAAGGAGAATTTGCAGAAAAAATTGGGTTGAGCAAAGGCCTTTCCGGCGATATGGATTTTATTTCGCAGATAGAAATGATAGACCAGAATCCTATCGGAAAATCATCGCGTAGTAATCCTGTAACTTATATAAAAGCGTATGATGAAATAAGAGAATTATTTAGCAAACAACCATTGAGTAAAATACGTGGTTATCAACCCAAACATTTTTCTTTTAATGTTGATGGAGGAAGATGCGATGCATGCAAAGGCGAAGGCGAACAGGTAGTGGAAATGCAGTTCCTCGCGGATGTGCATTTGATATGCGATGTGTGCAATGGCAAAAGATTTAAAGAAGAAGTGTTGGAAGTAAAATACAATGATAAAAATATTTTTGATATCCTTGAAATGAGCGTGGATGAAGCGATTGCATTTTTTGGAAAAGAAAAATCTTCTGCAAAGAAAAATGAAATTACCGGTGCTGAAATTGCAAAAAAAATACAGCCATTAAGCGATGTGGGTTTAGGATATATTAAATTAGGGCAATCGTCTGATACGCTTTCCGGTGGCGAGGCTCAGCGTGTAAAATTGGCTTCTTTTCTGGGAAAAGGAAAAGGCCAGGGGCACCTGCTATTCATTTTTGATGAACCAACAACCGGCCTTCATTTTCACGATATAAAAAAATTATTAGCTTCATTTAATGCTTTGATAGAACAAGGTCATTCCATCATTGTAATAGAACATAATACCGATGTAATAAAATCTGCAGATTGGGTAATTGACCTCGGCCCGGAAGCCGGTGATGAAGGCGGAAACTTGGTGTATGCAGGAGTTCCGGAGGGTTTGAAAAAGGTGAAGGAGAGTTATACGGGGAAATATATTTGATGCCGAGATGCTGACACTTTATATTTAATCGGTGTTATCTTAAACGATTACTTTCCTTAATCAATTTCGAATCCTTATAAATTCCTTTGGCAGCAAAAACCAGGAACACGATAATTAAAATATGCAGCGCCGACCAGATATTAAAATTCCCTTGCGAATATTTATTGGTTTCTCTGATATATAGATACACAATAAGGCACTCAGCTAAAATTGCTATTAGGATAATTCTCATTTGAATGCTACGATGTTTAAATAAAAAAATATTGATAATGATTCCGGTGCCTAAAGCGCTGGTAAGAATCAATATTAAAAAATTATCCGTTGCTTTTAGTAAATGATAACTACCATCTGTAGCCAAAGCAGTTACTGCACCTGGTGTCGTTTCTAACACAAGAGTTCCACTATAAAAAGAAAATTTTATAGTTAGAAAAACAGCAATCGCTGCTAATATCATCCATAAGGTTTGTACACGTTGTATCATGATAAAAATTTATAGCACGAAAGTAAAGAGTATGAGTTAAAAAAGGTGTATTAGCGCAAAAATTATTCTGTCAATTCTATTTAGGAATTTACTTTGCCCGACTTATTAAAAACTTATCTTTGAAATGGACGTCTTATTTTAGATGATAAACACAAAAAATAAATGAAGTACGAGATAAAGCCTTTACCTCCAAATACTGACCTTGAAACTAAAGCGGTTTTAAAAAGATTGGCTTCTGCACATCGTTATTTGGTCGAATTAAAAGGAAAGTCCGCTACCATACCCAATGAAAACATCCTGATTAATACACTTGCATTGCAGGAAGCAAAAGACAGTTCTGCAATTGAAAACATTATCACAACACATGATGAATTGTATAAAGCGCAATTGTTTGAGAGCTTATTTTCCGATGCTGCGGCAAAGGAGGTTAACCTTTATGCCGAAGCCTTGAAACATGGTTTTAATTTGGTAAGAAAGCAAAAACTTATTACCAATAATTACATTCTCACCATTCAAAAAATTATTGGACAGAATGATGCCGGATATCGGAAACTGCACGGGACAGCCCTGATAAACGATGCTACCGGCGAAACTGTTTATACTCCTCCGCAAGATCATCAAACCATAACGGCATTGATGGAAAACCTGGTTGCATTTATTAACGATGAAAAAATGAGCGATGTAGATCCTCTTGTTAAAATGGCTTTATTGCATTTTCAATTTGAAAGTATTCATCCTTTTTATGATGGCAATGGGCGTACAGGCCGTATTTTGAATATTCTATACCTGGTTCAACAAGGTTTGCTGGATCTTCCGATTCTTTACCTGAGCCGTTTTATTATCCAGCGAAAAGGAGATTACTATCGCTTATTGCAGGAAGTGCGCGAAAAAGGAAATTGGGAAGAATGGATTTTATATATTTTGGAAGGTGTGGAACAAACTTCAAAAGAAACTATTGAAATGATCAGTAATATCCGTGAATTAATGCAGGATTTTAAACATCGTTTTAGAAAAGAGTTGCCTAAAATTTATAGCCAGGATTTATTGAATAATATCTTCAAACATCCCTATACAAAAATAGAATTTGTGATGGAAGATTTAACTATTAAAAGAAAAACAGCAGCTAAATATTTAGATATGTTAGTTGAAATGAAATTTATGAAAAAACGGAAAATCGGAAGAACCAATTTTTTCATCAACGAGCAGTTGTATTTATTGTTAAGGGGAAAGAATACTGCTGATAAAAATGTAGATCAGATAAAAACCATAAATCTTATAAACTGATCCCTTTTTACCATTTTTGGATACATATCCTAAAAACATGTACCCAAAAAGCGCTTTTTGGGTACGTATCAAATTTCTATAGGCAAAAAACAAATTTCTATACATGATAAATTTCTAGTGTATAGAAAAACGCCATTTTAGGTACACGAGAAAGTTGTCATGTATCCAAAAGTGATGTTTTGGATACATATTAACGTTGCTTCCAGGCGAATAGCTTATTTTAGAAACTGATTTTTTTTGGATAAATATTTTAAAAAATAAACTTAATTTATAAAAATATTCATTCAATCCTTCTCATCACCCCAACTCAGGATACAACGGAAACCCTTTCATAAATCCTTTCACATCATTCTTTACAGAACCAATTATTTTTTCATCATCAAGATTCATCAAAACTTTATCAACCATATCTACTACAGTTTGCATGTCGTTTTCTCTCATCCCTCTTGTAGTAACTGCAGGAACACCTACACGAATACCTGAAGTTACAAAAGGGCTTTTATCATCAAAGGGAACCGCATTTTTATTAAGCGTAATACTTGCTTTATCAAGTGTTTCCTGTGCCTTTTTCCCGGTAATATTTTTATTGCGAAGATCAATGAGCATTAAATGATTGTCTGTGCCATTGCTGATTAAATCATAGCCTTTTGCATTAAATGCTTTTGCCATAGCCTGCGCGTTTGATTGAATTTGTTTTGCATAAACAGTAAATTCATCCGTTAATATTTCTCCGAAAGAAATGGCTTTTGCAGCGATTACATGTTCCAGCGGCCCACCTTGCGTACCGGGGAAAACAGCCATATCTATTAAATGACTCATCATTCTTGTTTCTCCTTTCGGAGTTTTTAATCCAAATGGATTTTCAAAATCTTTTCCCATCATAATAATTCCGCCACGCGGGCCGCGCAAAGTTTTATGCGTGGTAGAAGTTACAAAATGGCAATGCTCAAAAGGTGAATTTAATAATCCCTTTGCAATCAATGCTGCAGGATGTGCCATATCACAAAAAACAAAAGCGCCCACTTCATCGGCTACTTTTCTGATGCGCTCATAATCCCAGTCGCGACTATATGCCGATGCTCCGCAAATGATCATTTTTGGTTTTATTTCTCTTGCTTTTTGTTCGAGCATTTCATAATCAACCAATCCTGTTTCTTTTTTTACTCCATAAAAATGAGGCTCATATAATTTACCGGAAAAATTTACCGGCGAGCCATGCGTAAGATGGCCTCCCATGCTAAGATCAAGCCCCAAAATTTTATCACCTGGTTTCAAAACCGCGAACATCATCGCAAAATTGGCCTGCGCACCGCTATGCGGTTGTACATTGGCGTATTCACAATTAAAAATTTGTTTTAATCTGTCAATCGCCAATTGTTCCGATTCATCCACAAACTCACAACCACCATAGTATCTTTTCCCCGGATATCCTTCGGCGTATTTATTCGTAAGCACAGTTCCCATTGCCTGGATTACCTGTAATGAAGCAAAATTTTCTGAAGCGATTAATTCAATTCCTTCTCTCTGGCGATTTAATTCTTTATTAATAATATCAAAAACTACTTTATCTCTTTGCATAAAAATGAACTTTTGCGCAAACGTACAAAAAGTTGAGGAGTTGGTTGGTTAATTGGTTTATTAGTTTATTGGTTAATTGGTTAAATAGAATTCCCCCTTATTTGTTGCTTTGCTGGTTTTTTAAGTGCCTTTAGATCATAAATGCTGAATATTTATCAGTTTCTTATTATTCCCCATTTAATGCAAAAGAAAATAGAAAACAAAAACATTTACTATATTCACATCCCTTTAAAAATATAGATACATAAACTTACAAAAACATGAAGGCCATTATTCCTGTAGCAGGTGCAGGCACTAAATTACGTCCACATACTTACACACAGCCAAAAGCATTGATCCCTTTAGCTGGCAAAACCATACTAAGCATTAATGTGGATCAATTAAATGAAGCAGGCATCCATGAATTTGTATTTATTGTTGGATATCTGGGTGAAAAGATCCAGGATTATATGAAAACCAAATACCCGCAGTTATCCTGTCAATATATTTTTCAGAATGAAAGAAAAGGTACAGCTCATGCCATTGATCTGACAAAAAAATTAATTGGTAATGATGAAGTTTTTATTGCATTAGGCGATACTATATGCGAATACAATATTAAAGAAGTTCTTGATTCTCCTTTCTCAATGTTAGGTGTAAAAAAGGTGGATGATCCCCGGAACTTTGGAGTTGCAGAAATAAATGAAAAGGGATTTATAAAAAAGGTGGAAGAAAAACCATCCATTCCTAAATCGAATATGGCATTAGTAGGTTTATATAAAATAAAAGATTCAAAACTGTTATTTGATTGCCTGTCAAATATTATTACTAAAGGAATCAAAAGTTATAATGAATTTAACCTTACGGATGCTTTGGAATGTATGATTGCTGGCGGTGCGCAGTTCAAATCTTTTAAAGTAGAAAACTGGTTTGATTGTGGCAGAAAAGAATCTTTATTACAATCCAATTCCATATTACTGGAAAAATTCGGAGGGGCAATTGCTGAGCCAAATAATTTTGAAAATACTATTTTTATTCCTCCTGTAAGTATTGCCGAAGGATGCGATATCAAAAACTCAATTATAGGTCCTCATGTAGCCATCGGCGAACATACGATCGTTCATTCTTCTATAATTAAAACTTCCATCATTGGTTCTTATTCCAAGCTTTTTGATGTAATGCTTGATGATTCCCTAATAGGTAACGATACTGAAGTTATTGGTGAAACACGCTCACTTAATATCGGTGATAATACCGAAATTGACCTGGGTTGATTCCAATATTTTTACAGTAAACAAACTTATATCTCTGATTCCTAATTTTTATTTTACTAATGCTCTTTAATAAATTACGGTAAGTGAATAGGGTGGTAATGGAATATTTCCCGATCCTTTTATTTCCTTTTTTACAGGTGGAAGGTTTAAGCCTGGATGACTATTCGTCCCATCACTAACCCATTGATACTGTAGTTTTGAATATTGAATTAAATGCAAAGGATGCCATGCAATCTCTTCCTTTGAAATTGCATTCAGGATGTTTACATCTACATTCCATGTTTTATGAGGGTCTTTATTGATAAGCATTACAGACCATTTACCATCCCTACTGCGAAGAGGATAAGATGTTACAAGGAGTTGCTTTTTTCTGTTATAAATATCGCATTCAGAAGGATATATTTCTAAAAGAGAATCTGATGGCTGTGCCCAAAAATGAGTAAGCATCTTCAATGCATAATAAGAAGCCGTTTTGTATTTTATTTTCCCATTGCTTCCTAAACCAAAAAGCATATTATTCCCATAACCACAATTATTGCTTTGTTGCAGAAAAGCCGGCTCATAACCGTAAAGAAAACTTTTACTACCGCCTAACTGCATAAACTTGCCCAAAATATCAGCATACATTAATGCGCCCTGCATTTCCACTTCCGATTTGCCTTCATAAGCGGAATATCCATATTCTGTAATATACATTGGAGTGTTTTCAGGTAAAATATTATTTTGAATATTTTTCAAAGCAATAGAAAGCATCTCAGGAGCAATGGCTAATTGTGGTGCAGGTGGAGCGCATATATCGTCAAAAGGATACCATTCAAAAGAAAAAAAATTGAAAAGATGAATACCATTATGAACTTTTAAATAATTCAAAAAAATACTTGTCCATTTTGATTCAGTAAAAGTGGTACTATCATCAGGCGTAAAAGATAATGAGGCAAAACCCGGACCGCCCATTCGCATAGCAGGCTCTATCTCCCTTATTTTTTTCCCCAATTGATAATAAAGAGCCGCGTAATCAACAGGTGAAATTAACTGCCCCTCTGGCTCTTCACCCATTTCCATTTCTTCTACGGGATAATTTTTTTCTTTAAGATGCCTTATCATTGCCAGCACATTATCCGGTGTATCGTACAAAAGCGCCGCAGGAAGCAAGGCTGGCTGCCCTGAAGTAATACCCGATGAAAAAATACGATCTATTCCTGCCTGCTCTATATTAGAGTCTAAATCCTGTGCTCTATGCCATGGATCTGTTGATGAAACATGAATAACAGTTTGATTATGATCCGGTGAATGATGCATCCAATCATGAAATTTTCCATTTGAATTTATTAAGCCTGCCTGCATTTCTTTAATAGCAAATCCCAGGCTGTCTCTTATATCTTTTGATCCTCCCGTTGAAGTATAAGAGCTTCGAGTCATAGAAATACGGATGAACCGAACCCGAAGCGGCCTGGCAGAAATCTTTATTACCTTATTTTCTCCTTTCGGATCTTCTATGATATTTTTTGGGAAAGCATACCAAATACCCGGCTCATAAGGATCGAAATAAGCAGGGTCATTACCATTGGCATAATCTATTTTATAAGATAATGCGTAGGGATTGCCCCATTTTATTTTAATAGCATTTACTCTATGGTATTTACCAAGATCTACTATTACCCATTGCGGGTGAAGTGTGTCAGATTCATTGGTATAATACGTATCAAGATAAGGATTGCTTTTCCAAAAAGTAGATGTATCACCATCACAAATTCGCGAATAACCATCATCGTTAGCCTGGTCATGAGTATTTCCTCTTCTGGGCAAGCGGTAACCGTAGGAAATTTCTATTGGCTTTTTACTTTCAACGTCAGATGTCCAATATCCCTCTTGTTTGGCTGTATTACTCCATTTACCTTCAGGATTCCAATGCCATACTTCACCCGCTAATTCAGATCTTAGCCTGTAACTTACCGGCTTAAGGCCTGCGGATTTCATAGCCGTAATATTTTCCGGCGTAAGCATCTTATTGATATTTCCTTTAAAATGACCATCTATTGCGCCTCCTATGTTTTCGGAAGGAATAAAAGAATTTAGAGGATAATAGGGATTATAAAGAATATCTATATTTCCTTTATATGTTTTTTGGGCACTTAAAGAATTAAAAAAACAAATCATGAAAAGAAGTGATACAAATCTTGCCATACAAAATATTTATGCCGGGCACTTTTAAATATTAATTCGGTTACTAAATAAATATTAATGATTTCAAAATTTTCATGAATCAAAGGACACGTTTTAAATATTAACTTTCTAACCATAGATGATATTTAATACCTACCTAACGAAATTAACCAGAATCAAACCAAATAATAAATCATTTTTACACAATCTGGTTACATTAAAAATTGCCGATTATTTCGCATTCTGCAAATAAAAAAGCGGGCAAACTATCAGGCCGCATCATGTTAGGATGCCCTACGTTCTCCCGCTTTTTTATAATGCAAATATAATCATTGAATAAATAGGGATAAAACCTCATTTAAGTCATTTTATGAATTGTTTAAGCTACCAAGACAAGTGAGGCCATCTATTTCTAAGCTTGCTTTTAAAATGAATTTCTGATAAATCCTGATAAGATTTTTTTAATGTAGAAAGCTTTTCATAATTATCATTAAGAAGTTCTGCTATTGTACTATTGCTTAAAAAGAAGTCGGATGATAATTCTCCTATTATTAAATCATACCTTTTACCACTAAGCCGGCCATAGTATAAATAGCGATCTACTAAACATTCATTCCGTTGGGAAATAAATTTTGCGCTTCTTCCTTTTCTTTCCTTTCCTTGTTTAGAACTGGGTACAAATAACGTATTATGCACTTTGATAATTCCGCGTTGAGCCATTATATGATTAATTTAGTTTTGTATTGGATTTATTAAAACTTCTATAAGTCTGTTCTTTCTATCCTATGCTTAACACGTTGCCAATCTTAATTTTTTGTCTTCCTCCTCCACTTGCTGAAAATTCACCATCAACAGCATCTATAAAATAAGTTCCTTTTCTTTCCGGGTATCTTTTATCATCAATTACCGCAGCCATACCTGGCTCTGCATAAGGAATTAGAAAAGTGGTAATCATTCCTTCGTAACCAATGTTTACCAATTTCTTTTTCTCATCAGCCGCCATCTTATCCAGGTACCATTGCGGCCATCTTAATTTTAAACGTTTTATCTTTGTATTTGTGAACTTAGAATCATATATCGCCTCTCTGAATGTTCCATCCGTATTTTGGCTTTTAATTACCATTCTTACATCCGCAAACTCTTTGTTGGTAGAAAACTTTAAATCATTATCTTTTATCACGTTCCATCCCATGCGAAATTTCACGTTACCTTTTAACTCTGTTTCTCTAAGCCCTACATACAGCGTATCGTAATTGAAGTAGGCCGTTTGCCCTCCTTTTTCTTTAAGTAAATCCAAACATTGGGTACCATTTGAATTTGGAAAAATTATAGGGGAATCAACTGTCACATCCGGAATCTGATCACTTAACTTTATGTCAGTCCCTGATACCAGGAAAACTAATATATCTTTCAGCTTTGTGCCTGAACGAAAACTTTTCTTAATACCCAGTTTCTTTCTAAGTTGATATGCATAACCTTCGCATTCCAATTCTAATGGAATGGTATAATTGATTCTCGAGATGAATCCCAGGAACCGCAAATCATTTCTCCCATCATACCCGGCATTGATCTGCACCTTCATTCCTTCTTCGAATTGCGATGCGGTATCTACCAAGCTGATTCGACCTTTAATGTTGCAAATAGCCGGTATTTTAATAATAGCAGAATCACTGTAATTATCAATGCTTTTTTTCCATGTCATTGAACTTGGACTAAAAGGCTTGTACGGCCCAACTTCACACTTTGCAGTCATTATAAACATTAGTCTTTCAATTTTAAATTAACACTTGTTTGAAGAATTTTAATTGTGCCGCAGAATACCTTCGACATTTATTTTTAATCCTACCTCACAGTACTTGCTGCTTAAAGCCCCATTTAAAAGATGCCCAATACCGTTGGGATCCCATTTTATCAACTTTTCAAAATCAAGTTCTTTAGATTTATCAATAACGAAATTTGCAAGAGCTAATAGCTTTATCGCCTTTTCAGATGTAGCGTATTTTTTATTTTTCTCCTGCAACTCTAAGTCCTTAGAACTTTTAATAATTACAGCACCATTCTGATCTAATTCAAAAGAGTTAATTAATGTCCGAGGGTTATATGTGAAAGAAGTGTGACTGCATTTATCCGCTAAAGTGGAATTGGTGTTTTCTATTTGTGCTAATAAATTTTCAAAACCTTTCGGTTTTTTTAAAATTTTTATTGCTTCATGCTTATGCAATTTCAAGCCTCCAATTAATACGGGATTGCTTTCAGTCATTTTATCAAAAACAAATTCCTCTGTGTTGATAAATAGATTGTACAATTCATCTGATTTTATCGATCCCTGGTTTAATAAATTATAAGTTGCTATGACATCATTTGCCATAGGTATAAAGCGTTCTATAAAGTCTTTTTCACGCTGATATGCCCTTTCATCAAAAGCTATTAATTCTTTCATGTTTATTGGTATTATGTTGTTTTATTGTTTGTACTCAATTCCGAATTTTTCTAAATATTTTTGTTTAAACCCATTTAAATACTTTTCTTTTAACTCTTCCAAAAGCCCCTTTTTATCCAGCTTATCCCATGTGAAAGACATTAAATGATCAATACGATTTTTTGAGGTATCCTGTAATAGCTTTTTCAATTTTTGGGGATCATTTTTAAAATTATTTACCATCATTTCTGCTGCTCCCGGATCTATGTCATTATTTTTTACGGCAAATTCTTTTAATCTTTTTATTTCGGTTGCTATATCACTTCCGTTACCGCCTTTTTGTTCATTAACACTTTTATGATCCTTGCCAAAATGCGTGTGAAATTTTTGTTGGAATCCTTGCAAATGCTTTTCTTTTAGCTCTTCCAAAAGCCCCTTTTTATCCAGTTGATCATAATCTAAAGACATTAAATGATCAACGCGCATTTTGGCAAAGTCGTTTAAAAGAAGTTGCAGTTTTTTAGGATCATTCTGGTACTGCACCCTTAATTGTTGAGCTACTTCAGGACTAATATCATTATTATTAATTGCAGTCTTTAGAAGTGAATCTATATTTACACTACCCTCGGAAATTACCTGTTCTTGGTCACCTTGTTTCATAATTATATTTGATTTAAAAAAGTATTCAAACATGATCAGTAAAGACTGAAAATGATGGAAAATAGTGCTTAGAAAAAGTAAATCTTAGATGTTATTTTGGTAGTAATGGGGGAGAGGGATCATTGTTTAATAACAACTTAAAATAAAATTAAATTATTTATTCTGATTTTGACCAAACAAAATATTCACACAGGTTTAGTATTAACTTTTTTTGAACGTTTAGTAAAATTGTTCAGGTGTCATATCTTTGTGATCCTTTAAGCCGAAGATCAATTGGAGTGCCTTGAAAACACTGCCCTTTTTTTCTCCGGTTTTTTTATTTAGATCTATTCCATGATTTACTATGTATTAATAATTCTCAGAGCTGCTGCGATGGCGCGCACCAGGTTAAAGAGGCTGCTTTCTGGTTACGATGTTTTTAGACTTGTCATCTTTATACTGTGTCATAAGCGTGTGATATGACCAACAAAATAGAGTTAATAATCTTAAAAAGAAAGCCCCGGCGATATGCCGGGGCTGTGTTAGCAAAATGGATCACTGTTTGGTTTTAAATTACTGTGTAATGCTTAGTAATTTATCTCCTTTGAAGGCAAGAAAAGTGCTTTTCCTTCTATAATACCAAATATCTATTGTACCGCTTTTATATGTTGAATAAGTTATGTCATCTGCCGAACCCCATGCATACTCACACATATCCTGTGTATCACCAAGTTTTATTATGCCTCTGGCTATTCTGTTTCCCTTTTCAGTGCCAAACTTTTTAATGCATTCTTTTTTATAATTTAAATCGTTTATTCTTCGATCCACCTGAGCAATAGAATCTCTTATATATTTCTCTGCGTTTTCAACACTATCTTTTCTATGCCATGCTATTTCGTTATCAATTTTTCTTTGTTTTTCCTGCTGTCTTATATTTTCAAAGGCCATATCCTGTTGTTTACTTCTTTCAGCATCATTCAATATCTCTTGCTTTTTTCTGTCAACTTCTTTTTGATTTTCAAAATCATAAATCCTTTCATAACCTTCAATATTAAATTGAGGGAATCGTTTTTTTGTATCATCTATGGCATACTTCAAATTATTTAATTCGGCATCAATAAATCGTATATCATTGAAACCACCAATATAGGTATTCAAATCATCAATATCACCATTTAAGTCATCCATTGACTTTTTTCTTTTCTCATTATAAGGAGCAAAGAATAAAGAATCAATAGATTTTGTATTAGCCTTCCAAAAGGTAATGGAATCATTAAAGCGTTCGACCTTTAAAGTTTTATTAACAAGATTAAAGTCTAATGTATCAGGATTCGATTTTCTTTTTTGTGCATTTGCAAAACTCGCAGCAAGCAAACAAATAATCAAGATTAAGATTCCTTTTTCCATAATAGTAATTTTTATAAAAATATTAAAATTTAACTCAAAAACTTCTTATACATCATTTTCAAACTGTCTCTCTAACTGCACCAGTTCATTATAAGAATGCTTATTTAAAGCGTTTTTAATTAATCTCAGAGCTATTGATTTATTTCAAAATAAGCCCCCTGTGGAAACAAGGGGCTTTCCCTATGAAAACCTAAAAGCCATCTATGGCTTTTGCTTAACCTACTTGCTTCCCTTTATATTTCAATATCTTTTTCCTCATCTTTAATAAATTCATACCAATGCTTTTTAACTATTTCTTTGATACCTGGCTCCATCAGGAATAAGTACAGAAAGAACTTGGCAATAAAATCCTTTATACTATTTTCAGGCTTTAAATTCTTTTTAATATCTTCTCTCCATCGGCCGGCTTTTGACCATGTTGAAATTGTTTTTTCACTAACTCCAATAATTTGAGCAACTTCCTTTTGTGTGAGACCTTTCATCACTATAAGATATTTTGCTTTTTTCTTTAGTTTCATTTTTTCATGGTTTGATTTATATCGCCATTGGCCTTCTTTAATCCATTTTGCAATACAACTATTGCTTACGCCGATATTTTTAGCGGTTGAACTGATGGGCAATCCGTCAACAATAATTTGTTTTTTTGCCTGCTCTTTTAGTCTTGCTTTTTCTGTATTATAGGGGCCTCTTTTATGCATTATTTTTAGTTTCCTGGTTAAAATATTTTAATAAGCCTTGCTGAAGTTTGCTCAGCATACTTAAATTTTGTTCATCTACTTCATCTACATTATACTTAGAACCATAGTCAGAATTTGCATACCATCTTGTAGCTCCGATTAATCCGGCCATAAACCTCTCTTTGCATTCATCCACGGACAGTTCGGGAATATAAATTATAAGTTGTTTATTTTGTTTACAGCTTGCAGTAATTACTGTATTACATACGTGTTCAAGTAATTTGGCTATACTATACAAATCAGTATCATCGGAAGTCTCATTATGTCCTCGAAAAAGGTAATCGCTATACCATCGAATAGAAGCGGCAAGCGCTAGTATTATTTTTTTCTTATCGACTTCCGGATTGACGCTGTGGATTATTATACATGGCTTGTCTTCATTGTTGTTAATTGTTGTCATGGAATTAATTTTAATTGTTATTTAAAAGAGAGTTAAGAACTGTTTAAAGGGTTTCAATTTTCATACTTTTAAGCATGTTTTTTATTGATTTGTTAGAACGGTTTGTATCATTATGCTTTAATATTTGCTGGAATTGGTTGACGGTTTTTATTAGTTCTGGTTTTGCCATTTTATTGATATACTTCTTTACCGCCCCTCTCTCTCTCAAAAAATCATTCAGCTTTATAAAGTTAATTTTTTTGTCAGCGGGATTGTCACCCCAAATTATTCCGGCTTCGTAAGCCAGGGCAAATACTTTACCACGCATTTTTTCTAAAGGGTCATAATTGCAAAGATGCCTTATAAAAAAACCTGCTTCCTCCATTGTCAATTCTTTTGTACTGGTTACACGTCCTTTACTGAAACTGTAAACTAATTCGGCCTTGTTGTCAATTAATCCCATTTGATTAAGCAACACATGAATTTTTTGTAATTGCGGTTTTGTTATTAATGGCTGTATCATGCGGTTTCATTTATTTGTAGGTTATGCAATAAAATTTCATTGTACAGGTCTCCGAAGCGTTTTTTGCCTTGCATTTCTTTAATAGTATCATTATCATCAATACCGTAATTATTACAGATAAACGCAATTTCAGACCTGCTAAGCCCTTTCAATTCCTGCCATAGATTTATGCGCCTGTTAAACTCTGCAAATCCTTCCTTACCCTTGTTACTAAACTTAGCCATGTTCTTTTGGAAGTAAGGCATACCAGCCAGGACAAAGCCGCAATTTTTTATTGCTTTATCTCTCAATACATGTAAATACAAAATCATTGTATGAGTAAGCTTGCCGCATTCATCAATTATTATCAAAGGCTTTTCTACAATATTAAGTTCATCCGCTATCCGGTTAACCATCTCATTTATGTTTCCTTCAAAAGAAATTCCCATTTCTCTAAGCAAGGCAGTGAAAAAATGTTTAGGGGCCATAGTTTTATCATAAACTATGTAAAAGACATTTTTACGAAGGGAATAAGCGTTTAACGCCGTTGTTTTCCCCATACCTGTATCAGCAATTAACGCAATCATGAAATGATTTTTTTGGGCCGATGAACACACTTTTTCACACGTTGCATAATCTCCGGTTCGTATCAGTGAAATTGAATTCACATCACCTACTTTATTCCAAATTTTTCGCCAAAGCCTGATGTTAATATCATCCCATTTTCTATTTTCAATGTTGCTGAGGGTAGCGCTACTTACTCCAACCTGGGTAGCAAGTTCATTTTTGCTTATTCCCTTCGTCCTGCAATATTCATTTATCGCATTCCTGATTTGTTCTTTTTGTGGTAGATTTGTCATGTCTTTATTCATTTTAATTAGTGAGTAAATAAGCTTCGCCCCGCCAGGTGAAGCTTTTTTTATGTGAAATTTTGATAGCTTTATTTTTCAAAGATTTCAATTTATTTTTCTTTAGAAAGTAGTACGATATTGAGTTTCAAACGATTTTATCTTTTTTTTTGCTCCCGTTTTTAAAAAGCCATTTTTATTTAAGTAGCTTATTTTCAATCATTTAAGCATTTTTTTGGGGTCATATCCCCCCTCGATTCTCACGTTTTTGTGTCATTTTTTGGGGTATTTCGTGCTTTTTCTGCATTTATACTGCTCTTTTTGATCATTTTCGTGCGTTATAAATTCAATTTTCAAAAAATACCCTCTCTTAATCATCTTGCATATCCTCACCCGGTATTATAACTTCGAGTTTACTGTTATTGGCTGTAAATGGATTACTGTTCTTTTTCTTTGGCCTTAGAGAGATAGGAAGATCGGTTTTTTCAATATGGCTATCCAGTTGGTTTAAGATAGCCCCATTTTCTTGTGCTGCATACCTTGCTTCTGAACTTTCCTGCAATTCCTTTATAACATTTTTGGGAGTAGTAAGCCTGTTTACTTTTTCATAGGCTTCCGGGTCAATGTTCAATGCTTCATCCCTTACGTGTTCCAATTGTTTTCTTGCACCTGTTTCTATGCCTTTTAATTTCCCTTTGTTCTTATACAATCCATGAATATCTTTGGATGTTTGTAAGGCTTTGGCATTATTGATTTTTTCTTTAAGCCTTAAAAAAGCAATCCCTTCGCCGTTTATTTTATTGTACAAATAAATGCCATCCTGTAAATTATCATGCATCACAACTACATATTCATTATTCCATTGCTGATAAAGTTCTGCTGGTAATGAGTACTCATATTTTTCTATTCCCCGCATTATATTAATTTGCCCCCGGTCAATTTTCTTTACAATCTGATACGGCAGAAGCTCTGCTCTGTGAAATTGGTTTAGCTTAATTGGTGAAGGATGTTGATTTTCCAAATAAACCGTATTAGGAGATTTGCCGCGTTGAGGCTTATCGTTATATTTTCCTATTACTGCTGAAGTGATGGAAACAATTTCATTTTTACTTTTAAAGTTCTTTGCGTATTCGGTTTTTAGTTCATCACTTGCAAAGGCTTCAATGCTTTTGCTTCTTATTGATTGCCCTAAATATCCCGGATATTCTTTGAACAAGCTGTTGAGGTTTTGAATATACCTTTCTACAATTACCTTTTGCCTGGGGTTAGATGTTTTGGTAAGTATGCCACCTACTTTTTTTATCAGTAATTCAAAATTAAATGCTGCTTGTGTTTGCGTAAATGAATGATTGTCCATTACAAGTTCATAAGGCAAAACGCCTGTATTGTAAACAGCTTTTCTGATTGCATTTTTTATTACTTCGCTGTTTTCCGTATTCCCTATTGCATAGCCAATTACTTTTTTACTACAATTGTCTATAACAAATACCAGCGTGCTTCTATGAAATTTATCTTCCCAAAATGGCAAGGTAAATCCATCCACCTGCCATTGTACATGAGTATAATTTGCATTCTTTAAAGAAGCATAGGGTAATATTTTTTGAGCCTCTGTCTGGCCATATCTTGCTTTATAAATTTCGGGGTTTTTAAGCCATTCCCTGCGTTGCTTTTTCATCCATGATAAACTATAATGCCCTAATCCGTTTTCTTCAAAATACTTATTTGCTTTCTCAAGCATTATAGCGTTTGTAAACTTGCCGTTACTTGCTACCAAAGCAGAAATTGCATAGTCAATGGCCGATGAAATTTTTCTTTTAGTTCTATCATTATTTCCAAATGTTCTTTTATCCATTGCGACATTCATAATGCCGTCAACTTGTGCTTTAAGAATAGCCTGGCTGAATGCTTGTTTTGTTTTATACTTCCCAGGAAAGAATTCATTAAAAGTTTCATGAAGGATAGTTAATTGCCTGAAATGTTCGGACTTCTTTAATTCTATTATAGCCTGAAAAACTGAATGTAATTGCGCAAATTTCGTTACCTGGGAAGTTGTAAAAGAAGATTCCTTTTCGTAGAATGATTTGAAAGTGGCGTGGTTAAAATAATAAGCAGCGTGCAGTAGTTCAGAAACTTTAAATCGAATACCCTTTTTTGTTTCCTGAGTAATTATTTTATCAGGAGAAGGCAATTTTTTTCTGGTTCTAAATGGAATAGATTTGTAAAGGAAAAAGATCTCAGAATCAATATTAACCTTGTAAACATCATCAATTTTATTCCATGCCTCAATTGCCTTTACCGTTACAAAAGTCTTTAAAAACCGTTTAGATAAATAAAGGTCTTCATCCTGAATATGGACTGTCTTATTCATTGAGCAATCATTTGAGATTCAGCAATAAGAGAATTTATATCGCTGTCAATTTTTTTTATTTCCTCTATATAATCCTTTATATTTTTTAAGACCAAAGTGTTATTTGAATGCCCATTTATAACCCTTGAAACCGTGAATACAGTAACATTTGCGCGCCTTGCTATCACTTTATGAGCACCATACGGTAGCATGTTTTTTATGCCTATCGTATTTATCTTATTTTTTTTCATACTTTTAATCAACTTTAAACAATCATTGAAGCAAAGTAAACGAATTAATTCGATAATTCGATAATTATTTAAAAATATTTTCGATATTACATTATGGAACCAAATTTAAAATTTAAGAAATTAAGAGAAACCCTAAACCTTTCTCAGACAGCATTTGCTTCTAAAATTGGAGTTTCACAAGGAACAATTGGAGATATTGAGAGGGGGAGAATTGGAATAAGTAAAAATATAAAATCGAAATTAATCGAAAAATTAGGTATCGAAATAGGGTACTTTGAACATGAAAACGAAGAGAAAAATGCCGAAACGAAAAAGGGTGCTGAAATAGGGTTGAAGCAGGGTTTTATTAAAAGCGACTATTATAAAAGCCTTAAAAATAAAGAGAAGGAAGTTTTTTTTACATATAAGCTTTTAGAAAGGCTTTCTTTACAGACGTTAAAGGGTATGAGTGGAGAAGATACAACCCGTTACATGCTTAGAGAAGCTGAAAAGCTTGAGGATAAAACAATGTATAACTATTTGCGTAGTACAGAGGAAATTCATAATACACGGGATGACTTAAATAAAATCTATAAAAGCGTATCAGAAGTAGGGTGGGAGCTACCAGAGACTGTTTCTTTATTTAAAAAAAACATTGATGATTTAATGTCGGAACCATTAAAATTTTCAGATTATGAGAGCTTTAAAAATAAAAGATTTGAAGTACTCGAAAGCCTATCTAAATATCAAAAAATTTTAGACCAACTCCGTAAAGCACTAACAACTTTTAATCAAGAATTTGAAAAGATAAATGTAAAATCAAGCAGTAAAAAGTAGTAGTTAATTGTACATTAACTACCTATTCAGCTAATATTACCCTTTAAAATGCCACTAAAATGGAAGGAAATTAACCCAAATTAATATTTAAAGAGTAACTTTATTCCGTAATAAATTGGTTATAATATTTTCTAAAACTCAATACCAGTAATGGTTGTGCAATTTTCGCACTTTTTTTTATCATTATATCTATATTAATATTTAAGAATACCCCCTATATATT